>Ga0068714_10006623_pt1 | contig 11682 bp, 7 predicted proteins | sample MTBNYHSulfiMetaG_FD_62988 | JGI IMG/M metagenome (GOLD analysis project Ga0068714, IMG submission 62988) | Enrichment culture microbial communities from rom New York Harbor, USA that are MTBE-degrading - MTBE-NYH (New York Harbor Sulfidogenic)... | ecosystem: Environmental > Aquatic > Marine >... | reverse complement strand
GACGCCCGCCGAATACGCCGCCAGATGCCCCGCGGGCGCGGCGTGACCAGATCCGCTACGATGATCATGAAACCGGAAACCCTAACCCTCCGGTTGGTCCCAGAGACGGGGGCCGCCCAGTTCGGGCTTCGGTGGTGCGATGTGCTTTGGACCGAGCAGAAGATCCAGGTGCGCAGGCAGCTGCAAGGAACCCACCTCATGCCGCCAAAGTCGGACTCTGCGCTCCGCACGATCGATATCGGCCCATCGCTTCTCGCCGCCCTCACCGCGCACCGCGACATATGCCCGCTGAGCGATCACGATCTAGTATTTCCAACACCTAGCGGACTGCCGGTGCATACCTCAGACTTCAACCGTGATGTGTTCCGCCCGACTGCAAAGCGCGCTCTGATGCCCGATCTCACCTTGCACGACCTGCGGCACACATTCGCCAGCGCTCTGATTCATCAGGGCGCAAGCATCAAGTACGTGCAGACTGTCATGGGGCATGCTTCGGCTCAAACGACACTGGACGTCTATGGGCACCTGTTCGAGCTGGGAGGACAAGACACCGCCCGGCGGCTTGAAGGCTGGCTCGCTCCCCGCATAGACCCCGGCAAGGAGGGGGCGGTCGCGTAGGGGCTCCCCGAGTCACTGCCGACGACAACACTATCGGCTCCCGGCGTCATCGATAACCCCCGGCAAGGAGACGGATGCTGCGCATGTCGTCCCTGGGTTCTCGCGCGTTGCTAGTAGCACCTCGCACAAGGCGTGTATCCCCGTGCTATGGCGTCTGACAGACTTATTGGAATCTTGCTCTTGCTGAGAGACGAGCAACCATCCCTATGATACTTCTCGCCAGTGTTGGTGATGTAGACAATGACGTCGTCGTCGGATGCGCCCGATTGGTTCTCTGACTCTGCTTCAGCTGCAGCCGCAGCCGCTGCAGCCGCAGCGGCCTCTGCCTCTGCTTCCGCTGCCCAAAGCCCAGCATTGGCATCGCGGGCTTCGGCCTCGTATGTCTTGAGGTAGTCCACGTACTTCGAGTTTGGCTGCACCGTCATGAGATTCGCGTAGCCATCGAGCAGCAACTGCGCATTGAAGAGACTGGCGCGCATTTCGCCGTCGTCTATTGTTGTTGGAAGCTCCAGCCACACATACGCAAGCAAGCGGCTGTAGTTGTCCCGGGTATCAGCGTCATATTCGAGATACACCGTTCGATCGAGAAGCTGCGCAGTTGTGTATTCAGTGGCTTCTTCTCCATAGATTTCGACTTCACTTGTCGACTCAGGAGTGTCAACGCCAATGAAGCGCACCTTGTCTGTGGTGCCGTCCTCGAACTCAACCTCAACCGTATCTCCGTCAACAATCCGGATCACCTTCACGGTCTCGTAGTCGATGACGGCCGCAACATCAGCTTCAGGAGTCGCCTCAACGCTCTGGCCTTCCTGGATGGTCGAGGTTGTATCTTCAGTCGATGCCGCCGCCGATACTGATGCGGTTGCAGATGGCTTCACGCCAGACGTTGTGGCTGCGGGTTCCGAACCTCCCCCGCTCGACATGACAACGAAGAAGAGGACAGCTGCAGCTGTGAGTGCCCAGCGCCCCAAAGGCGGAATCCTCTTTGTCCTCCACATGCGATAGATCCCGTACGGAATCGACACCGGATAGAACAGGACGAAGATGACTTTCAGCAAGAGCGGCAGACGCGAGAAAACACTTGGTTTCGCTACCATGTGGCCCCATCCCCTCGAACCCCGCATTCTTCTTCAGTGTACACCCGAGACCTCTGCAGCGTTTCCCTTCGGGCGCCCACACGCTACAATGCGTTCGCACAGATGTGCGGTAGCAAACTCGTGCATGCGGGAGTTTTCGGTAGCAATACGGTAGCAGGATGCCCGTCTTCGACCCAAAGCAGACACCGCACAACCAGAAAACCGCAGGTAGATGCACTAAACGCCCTCGTAGCTCAGGGGATAGAGCACAGGTTTCCTAAACCTGGTGTCGGACGTTCGAATCGTCTCGGGGGCACCACACAAAGACGCAGGTAGATGGCATCACTCGGCCATCTACCTGTTTGTGTTTGCACGAGTCGTCTTCACGTGGTGTCCGCCACCCCGCCATGATAACGGTCCCGCATTCCACCTATGCGAAAACGGATAGTCCAGGCCCGCCGCTGGCCGCCTGACAGCTCTTGCCGCAAGCACTGGCCGGGGTAGATTCCCATTTTCAGACTATCGTTCATGTCCCCTCGGAATGGATATCCGAGCGAATCCGTCTTTCAGGTATATGACGCCCTGGGAATACGCTCAGTCCTGGAGGCGAGCGTTGTCTCACCTCGAGAGGGTACCGGGCGGACATTTGCACACGTCGGAACGAGGTCCGCGCACGGGGCGCCTGTGAGCGTCCCGCTTCGAGCGTCTTCAATGCGCACCTGCCGTTGGCTGACGCACGGTCCGGAGAACCTGTCTCACCCACGCTTTGCAGACGCACGGCAGGCCGACGGGTGGTCGGCGGTGCGGGAGAGGAGGGGCTGCAACGGATCGAGTCAGCGTCGGCTAATCCGCGAGTGCACAGGGAACTGTCGTTGATCGTGCGCCAAGAGAACATTGGGGAGTGATGATAGATGAGCACCTTCTACAGCGAGTCTGCTGCTCCACAGAAACAGGTTCTGGAAGACGGCACCGAGGTCTACAGGACGTGCGCCTGGTCCCCGCCCGGCTGTCACGGCGTCGGCTGCGGTTTGCGGGCCTTCGTCAAGGACGGCACGATCGTCAAGATCGAGGGCGATCCGGATCACCCCATCACCAAGGGACGTCTCTGCGTCCGGTGCCTCAGCCTGCTCGAAGTGCAGTACCACCCCGATCGTCTGCTCTATCCCATGAAGCGCGATCCAAAGGACCGCGGCAAGGACAAGTGGGAACGCATCACCTGGGACGAAGCGTACGACCTCATCGAGAGCGAGACCGGGAAGTGCAAGGAGAAGTGGGGCGCCAACAGCCTGACCTACCTCTCGGGCACCGGCCGCGAGGGTGGCCGCTACATGCGCGCCATCTCCTCCCGCATCCTGGCCACCAGCAACGAGTGCTACACCCAGAGCGGCTTCTCCTGCATGGCTCCCCGTGACACGGTCTGTTCCTGCATCGCGGGCGCCGGCTATATCGAATACGACTACGCCAACGGCCTCCCCGGAACCTATGACGACCCGGAATACGAGCTGCCGAAGTACCTGCTCATGTGGGGCCGCGACCCGCTTCGGTCGAATCCCGACGGCACGTGGGGCCACTCGATCATCGAGATGATGAAGCGCGGCACCAAGCTCATCAACGTCGATCCCCGCATGAACTGGCTCTCCACCCGCTCCGAGTACGTGATGCAGCTCCGTCCCGGCACCGACAACGCACTGGCGTTTGGCCTGCTGTGGGTCATCATCCACGAGGACCTGTACGATCACGACTTCGTCGACAAGTGGGTGTACGGTTTCGACGAGTTCAAGGAGCGCGTCGACGAGTACCCGCTCGACTGGGCTGCCGAGGTCTCGGGCGTTCCCGCCGAGCTGATCCGCACCGTTGCGCACTGCCTCGCCAAGGAGAAGCCCGTCGGGCTGTACATGGGCCTGGCTACCGACCAGAACCCCAACGGGGTATCGATCGTCCACAATCTGTACGCCCTCGCGGCGCTCACGGGAAACCTGGACATTCCGGGCGGCACGAACGTCGGCTACACGATCACGCTGGACTTTGGCCAGTCGAAGTTCTGCAGCCAGGCCGACAAGCTCCCCCCTGCCCCGCTCACCCAGGAGCAGCGCGAGAGCACAATCGGCATCAAGAAGTATCCGATCTACCCGCTGCTGGTGAACAAGGCCGTCCCCGACGAGCTGCTGAACACGCTGGAGACGGACGAGCCATACCCGATCCGATTCTGCTGGGTCGGCCACACCAACCCGATCGCGCCAACCAACTCGGCGCAGCCCAATCGTTGGCACAAGGCGCTCAAGAAGATGGACTTCACCGTTGCGGCGGACATCTTCATGAACCCGACGCACATGGCCCTGGTTGACCTGCTCCTGCCGCTTACGACGTTCCTCGAGCATGACGGCTACACCGTCCCGCTGATGGGCGAGCATCCTGGTCCGGTGGCGGCCATGATCAAGGTCATCGAGCCTCTCGGCGAGTGCAAGAGCGAGTTCCAGATCGCTCACGAGCTCGGCCTTCGCATGCAGCCGGAGTACTTCGCCGCTCCCGGCAACAAGTACGAGAGCTCTGAGGAGTACCTGAACCAGGACCTGAGCAAGGTCGTCGGCTTTGACCACACGTGGCAGGAGCTCAAGGAGAAGGTCGTCATCACCCGTCGGCCCGACTACAAGAAGTACGAGAGGGGCCTGCTCCGCCCCGACGGGGAGCCCGGATTCAACACCACGACCGGCAAGATCGAACTCTACTGCCTGACGTTTGCCGCGATCGGCGGCGATCCGCTGCCTGTCTACGAGGAGCCCCGCTTCAGCGCCTACGCCAAGCCCGAATGGGCCGAGGAGTACCCGCTCATCCTCACGACCGGCGCTCGCGACTGGGCCTCGTTCCACAGCGAGCATCGCCAGGTTGCCACGCTACGCGAGATCAAGAACGGCCCGCTCGTGGAGATCAACCCAAAGACCGCCGAGAAGTACGGCATCCGCCACGGCGACATGGTTGTCCTGGAGAACCCCTGGGGCGCCTGTCAGATGCAGGCCAAACTCACCCCGATCGTCACGGAGGACGTAATCTCGGCCGATCACGGCTGGTGGTTCCCCGAGGAAGACGGCGAGGAGCCCAACCTCTTCGGCGTCTGGAAGGCCAACATCAACTTGCTGGTGCCGCACAACGAGATCGGTCCCTTCGGTTTTGGCGCCCTCTACAAGAGCCTTCCCTGCAAGATCTACCGAGCCGACAACTAAGACGACAGGAGGGTACAGCCATGGCAGAGCAGTATGGTCTCTTGATCGACAACTACTGGTGTACCGGCTGCCACTCTTGCGAAGTGGCGTGCAAGAACGAGCGCAACCTCCCACTCGGCCAGTGGGGAATCAAGCTTCTTGAGCTTGGGCCGTGGGAGAAGATGGAGAAGGGCAAGTTCGAGCACAAGTACATCCCTACCGTGACCTCGTACTGCAATCTCTGCGAAGACAGAGTGGCCAAGGGCGGCGTCCCGTCCTGCGTGCTGCACTGCCTCGCCAGCGCCATCGAGTACGGTCCCGTGGGTGAGCTGGCCCAGAAGCTTGCCGACAGAGGCAAGGCCAGCTCGATAGTCGTTCCGTGATGCGTTGATCGTCCGCGCCTGACCGGCTCTGGCGGCCCCTGCCGCCAGAGCACGTCTGGGTCCCACCCGAGGGAAGGTGTGCGTGATGTGTTTCAGGCCTGCAGTAGCAGCAAAGCCAAAGATCTGCCCGAGTTGCGGCCAGATCAACCCCGTCATTGCCAAGGCATGCATCAAGTGCAAGACGGAACTTGCGAAAGAGGAGACCGCCTGCCCCAGCTGTGGCCACATGAACGAGGTCGGAGCTCAGGCGTGTGTTAGCTGCGGCTACGAGGGGTAGCGGCGCTCGTCCGGAAGGCCGTGCGCTCCCGTCCGCGTTGCACGCAAGGAGGCCGCGTTCATGAACAGTGTGCCGGTTGGCAGCGATCGGAGCGAGCCACCCGGGATATCCCGGGGGCTTACCCTGCTCTTTGCGTTTGCAGCGGGCGCAGCGGTGGCGAACCTGTACTGGGCGCAGCCGCTACTCAGGGACATCGCAGACTCGCTTCACGTGCCCGCCGGGACGGCGGGACTGCTGGTGACGGTAACGCAGGTTGGCTACGCCGTCGGCGTGTTCCTGATCGTGCCGCTCGGTGATAGCACCGACCGGCGCCGGCTCATTCCGGCGGTAATGGTGTGCTCGGCGCTGGCGCTGGCAGCGAGCGCGCTTGCCCCCACGAGTGCGGTCTTGCTGGGGACCCTTGCGGCCGTAGGCCTGACCGCTCTCACGGGGCAGCTCCTCATTCCCCTGGCGGGCGACCTCGCCAGGGCTCCGCAGCGTGGCCAGGTCATCGGAACCGTTGTGTCCGGGATACTCTCGGGGGTCCTCGTATCTCGCACGATCAGCGGTTTGCTGGCCGACGCGCTTGGCTGGCGCGCGGTCTACATTGCCGCGGCCCTGGTCACCCTGGTCCTAGCGGCCGTGCTGGGGCGCGTGATCCCGCATGTCACGCCGCGTGCGGCCGTGCCCCACCGGGAGCTCATCGCGTCCATCTTCGCCGTCGTGCGGCAGCATCGTTCCGTGCAGGCTACGCTGATCTTGGGTGCTGCGGGATTCTCGTCTCTGACGATGTTCTGGACGGGGCTCACGTTCTTCCTCAGCGGGGCGCCGTACTTCTACTCGGCGGCCCAGATCGGTCTCGTGGGGCTCGCGGGACTGGGCGGAGCGCTTGTTGCTCAGTTCGCTGGGAAGCTACATGACCGGGGGTGGTCGATACCTGCCACCGGCGCCGCGCTGGTGCTCGCCCTCGCCTCCCTCTGTGCCGCCGCCCTCGGATCGGCCTCGATCGTCGTCATGCTCGTCGTGGTCGTCCTGTTTGACGTTGCGATCCAGGTCCTGAACGTCCTCAACACGGCGCGGCTGCTCTCGGTCGATCCCAGCGCGCGCAGCCGACTCAACACGGCATTCGTGACGTGTAACTTCGTGGGCGGCGCGTGCGGGTCGGCGCTGGCCGGAGTCCTGTGGCAGCGCGGCGGCTGGGCACTGCTGATGCTCGGCGGCTGTGTGGCGATCGGGCTCGCGCTGTTCGTCTGGCTGACGCAGAGGGAGAAGGCGCTGGCCCCCTGTCAGCGGGCCGAGTCCGCCGCCGAGGCCGAGAACTCCGCACCCTAGCGGCGAGGGTCAACTGCGCCCTCGCCGCCACCGTGTTCTCGCAGCCTGCCGAAGCGGCCTCTCGTGCGCCTGTCGGCTGGACCCTCTACTCGTTCCCCGCGATGTACTCCGCCGCGACGTACCCGAATGTCAGGCAGTTGCCGCCGAGGTTGTGACCGGGGAAGTGGGTGGAGTAGCAGTTGGCGTACATGTCTCCAACGAGCGTTCCCACCGCGTACAGGCCCGGAATAACCGTGTCCGTCGCGTCGAGCACCTGCATGCTCGCGTTCGTACGCAGTCCGCCGGTGGCAACCAGGAACCACGGCTCGCAGCGGCACATGTAGAACGGCGGCGTCGTGATCGGCTGGAGCAGGCCGGCCCGCTTGTGGTAGTCCAGGTCCACGCCCGTCTCGCAGTAGCTGTTGTACTTCTCCACGGAGGCCACAACCTCCTCAACCGGCAGCTCCAGCTTCTGGGCCAGCTCCTCAATCGAGTCACTCTTGAAGCAGTCGATGTAGAACGAGGCGCCGTTCATGTCGATCTTCTCGCCAACCGACTCGCACAGCCCATCCCACTGCGCGATCATGGCCTCGCCATTCTCGCCCGCAACCGACGGGCCGTCGAAGTAGTCCACGCCCCACGGCCCGGTCTTTGCGTACGCCGTGTCCCACACCGCGTAGCTCGCCCGATCGGTCTGACCGAGGCACGCGAGCGCCCCATGCGACACAACGTTGTCCTCGTTGGAAAAGCGCACGCCCTCCTTGTTCAGGACGAGTCCGCTGAACGCGCGCACCTGGGCCGTGATCATGCAGTACTGGAAGTTGAACACCATCGGCGCCGACATGCCCGTGCGCTGCCACGCCGCACCCGCCCACAGAGCCATCTGGTGGCCGGTGCCCTGGTAGATGCCGCCAGGGATGTCCCACACCCAGTCGGGGCAGTACTTGTGGACCATGTCCTTATTCTGGCCGAAGTCACCGGTAGCGAGCACAACCGCTTTGGTGCCCACGTACTTGCGGTAGTCCTGGTCCGTGCCCATTGCGATAACCGCGCTCACCCGGCCGGTGCCGCCATCCTCGCGGACGAGCTGATAGGCGGTCGTCGAGTAGCGCAGGTCCGCGCCAAGACTCTTGGCGTACGCGGCCAAGTTCTCGACCACGTCCTGCTGCGGGTTCTGACGGGTGCTCTCCGGGGCGTTTGGCCCGCCGATGAAGTCGTGCGTTCCGTAGTACTCGGAGCTGATGCCTTCCTCGTCTTCGAAGTGCGCCTCGAGCACCGGCGTGAGGTCGGCTCCCCCGTAGGAGCTGCCCGTCGTCATGAGGTCGATGAGCCAGTTCATGGCTTCAGGCGAGCGATTGGCGTGCAGCCACCACTTGTTCTGGTCCACAAGGAACGAGTGGTAGCCCATCATCTTCTTGTACGCCTTGGGGATGTCGGCGCTGACGCCCTTCTCCTCCATGAGTCTGGAGCCCATCGCAAAGATCGAGCCGCCGCGCCCAACCGGGGTGCCGCTCTGCGCGACGAGCGTGACTTTGATGCCCTGCTCGGCCAGGTGCGCGGCCGTCACCAGGCCGGACGTCCCGCCGCCGATGATGACGACATCGGACTCGATCGTCTCAACGATTTCCGAGTCAGCGATCAGCGCGGGCGGGATCTCAAACGCCCACTTGTGGTTCGTGATATCCGCCGTGAGACCGGTGGTTGCGGCGTCCGCGGCCGCATCGGCATCGGCGGCGCTTCCGCAGCCAACGAGCCCTGCCGTGGCCACCGTGGCTCCGGCGGCAATCGTGCCTTTCAGAAACGACCTGCGGCTGAGCCCTTCTCCTTCAATCCTCATTGCCATCCTCCCTGCTCTCGCTGTCTGAACCGGGTCGGCGCTCTCTTACCTGCCCATCCCGAGCCCATAGTGAGGAGGCCGCCAAAGGCTGCCGATTCCCTCAGGCGGGTTAATCTTCTTCGCGTCGGGTTAATCGCGGGTTAGTGTGGCCGATAGGCCGCCAAAACGCTTGACGCGGGGTGCCCGGCACCGTGCAGAATGATGCGGGAGTCCAGCCGATCCACCCGGAACGGATGGGAAGACAGCGCATGAGGCCGTACTCATTGAAGCCGTTGGCCGACAGAGCCAGTGACGGCAACAGCATCATCCAGTTCACCAGAGAGAACCCGACGGCCTGGCTTGGCCTTTCTTCGCTGTTCCTCTGGACGTGGGCCTACTTCCAGGATTCGTTCATCTACTCGGAGATAGGATCGTCGTCGGCGTCTTCGATCTCCATGCCGTGGGCCATCATCGTGATCTCGTTCGTCGTGGTGTTCTTCACGATGGGGTTCGTGTCGCGCCGGGTGGACTTCAGCTTCCAGCACCGCAAGCTGCTGACAGTCGTGGCGCTCGCGATGTGCGCGAGCATCGTGATGGTGAACCTCGGTCAGACCGCCGAGTCGGGCCCCGGCGCGATCGTGTTCGTGGCTGGGCTCATCATGCTTGGCGCGGCCACACCGATCCTGTACATCGAGATCGTGAGGATCTTCCTGAACTTCGGCTTCAAGTCCATCCTCTTCAGCACGATTCTCGCGTCGGCGTTTGCGGTCACGTTCTACCTCATGCTGTCCCTGCTGCCGCACAGCCTGAGCTGGCCGTGCACGCTCGCGATCCCGTTGCTGATGCTCTTCTGCCTGCTCCGCTCCTTCAGGAAGTACGGCGTGATCGAGCAGATGCCGCAGATCGTTGACGGACCCACCTACATCCCGTGGCGGCTGCTGCTTACATCGTTCTTCCAGGGCACGGCATTCAGCATGGCGCAGACGTACCTCGTGAACGCCGCAGCCACCGATGCCACCGCCGGAGAGGCACTCGTGCTCGTCTGCCTCGTGGGATTCCTGGCCGCTGCCCTCGTGATGCTCGTGGTCATCATCTACTTCCGCCCGGACTTTGACTCCCTGATCTACAAGCTCGGGTTCGTCTGCCTGTCCTTCGGGCTGCTGCTCATCTCGATCGCGCAACTCCGCGGGGTCGGCTTCTTCCTGAACGCGTTCGGCCATCGGTTCATCGACTGCCTGATCTGGGCACTCGTCATCTACCTCACGCAGTCAAAGCGCGTTTCGCTCAACTGGATCGCCGCGTGGCCCACCGCCGCGCTCTACTTTGGGATGTCGGTTGGCTTCCTGCTGGTGACGAACGCCTCGAACGGCCTGCTCGGCCTCAGCGCGGCGCAGATCTTCTCGGTGCTGGCGGTCGTCGTCCTGACGGCTGCGATCGCGTTTACGAGCAGCCGCAACATCATCACCGGCTGGGGATCCATCCGCGTGAGCGGCGGTGCGCTTGAGCGTACTTTCAGCCCGCAGGCGCTGGAGAACATCCAGACGCGCTTCGAGTTCTCACCGCGCCAGCGGGACGTCTTCGCGCTGCTCTGCAAGGGTTGTGCGCGTCGCGAGATCGCGACCCAGCTCTTTCTCTCCGACGAGACCGTCAAGGTGCACATCCACAACATCTACCAGAAGACGGCCGTGCACTCGCGCCAGGACCTCCTCGGGCTGATCGAGGCGGAGGATAGGCTGCTGCGGCGGTAGCGCCGCCCGTACCCGCATGCCTTGAAGCCCTACCGCCCCCGCTGCACGTTCCACCCCACGCTCGATTCGGCCGTGAGCCTCCTCACGCCGCTTTGCGTGCCGAGAACGAGCACGTCGGCGCGGCGCGCTGCGAAGATACCGCACTCCAGGACGCCGGGGAGCGCGTCGATCGTGCGCTCCATCTCCTCCGGGGAGCGAAGATCGAGCCCGGAGACGTCAACGATCCAGTTGCCGTTGTCGGTTTCGTAGTCCGGGCGGAGCTGCGGCCGTCCACCGAGACGCCGGATCTCTCGTTCCACGAGACTGAGCGCCATCGGGACAACCTCCACCGGTACGGATCCCCGGCCAAGCGAGTCCACCATCTTAGACTCGTCCACCATGCACACAAACAGCTGCGCGGCCGAGGCGAGGACCTTCTCGCGTGTATGTGCGCCGCCGCCGCCCTTGATCAGCCTGAGCTGGGCATCGACCTCGTCGGCGCCATCGATGTAGAGTGCGAGCGGCATAACGTCTTGTCCGAGGCAGACAACCGGCACGCCGTGCGCCTCGAGCAGCGTACGCGTCCGCTCAGACGCCGCCACGGCGCCACGCGGCTTCATGCCACTGCGCGCAAGCGCTCGGATGAAGTGCTCCACCGTGCTTCCGGCGCCCACGCCAATGATGTCGCCCATGCATACGTAGCCGAGCGCTACTTCGGCTGCATCACGCTTGAGGGTTTCCCGATCGTCGATCTCGCCTGCGCCGCGCCCCGCAGCGATCCGTTGATGCGTCCGAGACTCATTCCTGCCCACCACGTGTCCCGCCCCCTTTGTGCCAACCCCGCGAGGGCTGCGCCATGTCAGCGCTCGTGCCACCCGCCCCTGTGATGCACAACCACGTACCGAGACGATGCCCAATAGCCGTCAAACGCAACCAAGCGCTGCCGGTGTCACGTGCTGAAGTCACAAGCTGATGGATACCGTCACCGATGGCCGATGCGTCCTATCAGCGCCCGCACACCGATCGCCGCAGGCGGATCTCGTCACGCACCGGAATCCCTGAGAATCCCGGCTCGGCGGACCCGTACTTGTCGGCAAGCAGGCCCTTGGCCACGGAATCGATCGCGAACCCGTGACGCTGATAGAACGACAGCGACGGGATGTCGTCGTTGCTGATCGCAGTCTTCACTGCTGGAAGCGAACGATCGGCCGCACGCGCCGCCGCCGCCTCGATGAGAGCCGAGCCCACGCCGGAGCCCTGGAATCCCGGGTACACGCTGAGGAAGACGATCGCCAGGT
>Ga0068714_10006621_pt1 | contig 11685 bp, 7 predicted proteins | sample MTBNYHSulfiMetaG_FD_62988 | JGI IMG/M metagenome (GOLD analysis project Ga0068714, IMG submission 62988) | Enrichment culture microbial communities from rom New York Harbor, USA that are MTBE-degrading - MTBE-NYH (New York Harbor Sulfidogenic)... | ecosystem: Environmental > Aquatic > Marine >... | reverse complement strand
CAAGCTGTCTTGGGGACGCCTGGAGGTTGAGGGGCAGGATAAGCCTTATAAAGACGCCGTGCTCTATCCCGGCGGCTCGCGCGCCTGGGATTGGGGCGAGACCGGCACGCGCCATTCCCCCGGCATCCAACCGGCCGACGTGGAGCAACTGCTTGAGCGCGGCGCTCAGGTGGTGGTGCTATCCAAGGGCTACTTCGGGCGACTGGGCGTGTGCGACGAGACCCTGGCCATGCTCGAACGGCGCGGCATCCGCGTGCATGTCCTGCGCACTGAGAGGGCCGCCGAGCTATACAACCAGCTATGCCAGAGCGAGCCGGTCGGCGCTTTGATCCATAGCACCTGCTGAGCTAGGTTTTAGCTAGAGCGAACTACCACTCGACCACCACGAACATGGCGGGGTGGTCGGATTGCGGGCCGACCAGGTAGCGGGCTTCCCCGATTTGCGTGTTGGGCGTCACGAAGACGTGGTCGATGCAGTCGGCGAGATCGAAGCCTGCGGCTTCCACAACTTGTGTGCTCAGCAGATAGGCGTCATCCAGCGTCTCGGTCGTCAGGGTGTATTGCTCGGTGGGCGGCCGGAAGTTGAAGTCGCCCATGGCGATCACGTCCTCTTTTCCAGCCACAATCTCCAAGAATCCCTCCTGCTGCACGATCGGCCCATCGTTGCCCAGGTGGGTGACGTAGACGTTGAAGGTCTGTCCTCCCACGCTGATTTGAGCCTCGATGACCGCCACCTGCTCACCGATGCTGTACAGGAAATAGGTGTGCGGGTTCTCGATGGGGTATTTGGAGAGCAGGGCGATCCCGAAGGTGCCGGTCACCGATGTGGGGCCATAGTAGGAATACATGTCGAGCCGGTCGGCGAAGTAGCGCACCAGGTCAGTGTTGCCTCCGGCGATGCGGTTGGTGTCGCTCTCTTGCAGGCCGAGGATATCCGGGTTCATCTCCTGGATCAATTCCAATTGCCCGTCGAAATTCCACAGCCCGTCCTCGCTGTAGCCTTGCTGGACGTTGTAGGTGAACACGCGCAGGCTGCTGGCGTCCGCGGTGGGGCTTACCGGCGTTGCCGCCGTCTGGCGGGCGCCCACCAGGGCGATGCCCACCAGGAAGAGCAGCGCCCAGCGCACCGCGCTTTTCACCTTTTCGCTGGTGACGGCTTGCTCTTGGGCGTGGCCCTCTTTGTGAATGAGCAGGGTCGCCAGCGTCAGCCCTACCCCCAGGATTAGATACACCAGCCAGAACTGGTCGCGGAAGTAAGGCCCGATCACGGGGATGTAGTCGTATACGGTGGTGAAGACGTGCGCCAGGATCATCACCAGCATGAAGAGCGCCGCCACGGTGAAGCCGGTTCCCAGCGCCCGGGGTGTGGGCCGCCCGTCGATCAGCGCTTCGGCGAACAGCTTGAAATCGATCAGGATGACCGGGAAGGTGAGCAGCATCAGGTAGAGCGGGATCTGGTAGAAGCCAGCCACCGATGGCTCGGCCAGCGGGTAGCCCGCCGGAGAATCCGGGAAGCCGATCTGGTAGGGCAGGATCGTGGTGACCAGCGCCAGCACGAAAACGATGTTCCAGATCAGGACGATTCTTGACGAGAGATTAAACGTTGCGCGCCCCTTCATAAGCCAGATCCCGGCGGTCAGGCAGAGGCCCATCACGGCGGCGATGAGCACGGAGAGGTAATCGGCCCCCGTCCAGCGGGCGATCACGTTGGGGCTGGCGAAGGCGAAGTACAGCAAGAGCAGGGCGCAGGCCAGCCCCAGGCTAAGCCCTACCACTCTGCCGGTGGAGGCGGCCTTGGGAGGAGCGTTGGCCTCCGCCGAGGGTTTGCGCAGCCTCCAGAGCAGGTAGCCCGCCACCACTGCTAATAGCCAGCCGATGGCTTGCAGCCCGCCGTGGGTGGAGATGTCCACTCCTGAGTTCACTGCTCGGAGGGCGATAGACGCCGCCAGCCCGAGCATCAGACCGATCCCCAGGCTCTCTCCCCTTTTGTGCTCATGCCCGGCGAACAAGCCAGGCATGAAGACCAAGAAAGCCGCTACCCCCAGCCCGGCGACGATCATCTTACCGCGGGTGTCCACCATCACTTCGAGCACCCGGCACAACAGCATGAGTTCTCCTGCGGCCACCAACAGCCAGCCGGGGAGCTTCTTGCCGAAGAGCAGCAGCAGGACCGGCGAGAACAGGAACAGGACGCTGACGATCTCAGGGGGGATGCCGGTGCCCAGCAGTCCGAACACGTAGACCGCTTCGATGAAATCGGAGATCAATTGGAAAAAGAACAGGAACCCAATGCTGAAAAGGATGATATCTCGGCCTTGATGGCTCTCAGACGCTTGTGAAGTTTGCATGGTGTGCCCTCCTCAAATCTTGGTGCGGTTTGATGGCAAAACTGCGCTTGAAGCGCTTGAACTCTATTTCTATTATACAGAAATGGCCGTGCTGCTCAAAGCAATGCGTCTGGCTGGTTGTGCTTACGGCATGAGCGCGGTGGCCCTGAAATCCAGGGGGAAATTGAATACTTTCTTAATAACCTCTTCACGAATTCTAAACCTGTTCTTCCTATACTTTTTGATTGGAATGATTAGGCATTGCGCGCTAAAAGGAGACGCCATGTTTTCCAAACTGACCAAACGACACTATTTGATTGGGCTAGGCATTCTCATCATCCTGATCGCCAGTGGGGTTACCCTTTACCAGACGGTCTATCTGCCGGCGCAGATGACGGATGAGCCCGACATCCAAACCTCCGTGGTTCGCCAGGGGGATTTGATCATCTACGCCAGCGGCTCTGGCACCTTGATCGTCCTCGACGAGGTGGACTTGGGCTTCGGTACCAGCGGCGTCGTGGCCGAGATACACGTGCAGGCTGGCGATAAAGTGCAGGAGGGCGACGTCCTGGCCGTTCAGGGGGATCGCGACCAGCTAGAGGCCGCCGTGGCCTCAGATCAACTGACCGTCCTGGAGGCTCAGAAGACGCTCGACGACCTCTACGCCAACGCAGCTCTCGTAGCTGCCGAGGCCTTGTTGGAGTTGGGTAACGCCCAGGAAGCGCTGGCTGATGCGCAGGGGGAGTGGATCTATCAGCAAGAGGGGAATCGGGCCAGTGAGGTAACGCTTGAGGCTGCCAAAGCGGCATTGGCCGTGGCCGAGGCATCGATGCAAGACGCCTGGGATAAGTACACCGAGATGGTGAACAAGAACGCCGATGAGGCCCGAATTGCCCAGGCCTACGTGAGTTACTCCGGGGCCTACCAGGAGTATCGGACCGCCTTGGGATCTTTGAATTGGTACCTTAGCGCTCCCTCTGAGACCGAGCAGATCATACTCGACGCCGAAGTTGCCATCGCCCAGAGCAACCTGGATGCCGCCCAGATTGCCTACGACCGAGTCAAGGACGGCCCAGACCCCGACGAGGTCGCTATGGCGGAACTGCAATTGGCCGATGCCCAGGCTCAACTGGCCGTCTCTCAACGCAATCTCGAAGAATCGACCATCGTGGCCCCCATGGACGGCACCATCCTTTCGGTGTCAGCGGATGTCGGCGATAGCGTTTCCGCGCCCTTCATCACCATGGCAGATCTGAGCCAGCTGTATCTGGATATTTACCTGGACGAATCCGACATGAGCAGCATCGCCGTGGGCTACGCCGTGGAGGTGATCTTCGACGCATTGCCCGACCTGGTCTTCACCGGCGAGGTCGTTCAAATCGATCCGACCCTGTACAGTTCAGGGCAGATATCTGCGGTGAAGGGGCTGGCCAAGCTCGACGATGCCTCGGTAGCGATGCTGGATAACCTGCTTCTGGGTATGAATGCCTCCGTGGACGTCATCGGCGGCCGCGCCGAAGGCGTACCGCTGGTGCCGGTCGAAGCGCTGCGCGAACTTTCGCCGGGTGAGTATGCCGTCTTTGTGGTCGATGAGAACGGTGAACTGGAGCTCCGCCCCGTGGAAGTGGGGCTGATGGACATCACCTTTGCCGAGATCAAATCGGGCCTCGATGTGGGCGAGGTGGTCTCCACCGGCATCGTGGAGACCGAGTGATGACCGATCAGAAGCTCATCCAGACGGTTGACGTTAAGAAGATCTACGGCATGGGCGAGATCAGCGTGGCGGCGCTGGATGGCGTCAGCATCACGATTGAGGAAGGTGAGTTCGTGGCCGTCATGGGGCCTTCCGGCTCTGGCAAGAGCACCTTGATGAATATCCTGGGCTGTCTGGATAGGCCGTCGGAAGGCCGCTACGTCCTGGATGGCGTCGATGTGAGCGAGATGAATCGCACCCAACTGGCCGGCATTCGCAATCGGCGCATCGGTTTCATCTTCCAGTCCTACAACCTGCTGCCGCGCACTTCTGCTTTGAAGAACGTCATGGTGCCCTTGCTCTACAGCCGGGATCACGAATACAGCGCCGAGGAGCAGATGGAGCGAGCACGCCAAGTGTTGGCGGCAGTTGGCTTAGCGGATCGGCTGGATCACCAGCCGCAAGAACTATCCGGCGGGCAGCAACAGCGCGTGGCGATTGCCCGTGCCCTGGTCAACGATCCGGTGCTCGTTCTGGCTGATGAGCCCACCGGCAACCTGGACTCTCAATCCGGCGAGGAGATCATGGAACTGCTCCACGAACTCCATCGTGACGGGCGCACCATCGTGATGGTCACCCACGATCCGGAAATCGCTGCCCACACCCAGCGCACGATCCACTTGCTTGATGGAAGGGTCGAGAAACAGGTACACAACGGCAAGCAACCGGGCCAGAAAAAAGAGAAGAAGGTGCAGGCGTGAACCTCAAGGAACTGCTACGTCTTGCCTGGGAAAGCATCAGCAATAACAAGATGAGGTCGCTGCTCACCATGCTGGGCATCATCATCGGCGTCGCCTCGGTGATCATCATGGTCTCGATCAGCGCCGGCACGGAAGCCTCGATCGAGGAGCAGATCACTGGCCTGGGATCGAATCTGGTGTACATCACGTCGGGTTTTGGGCGCATGAGCCCGGGCGGGATGGGCTCATCGGGTGATGGGCTGGTGTACGACGATGCGTACGCCATCGCGGAGCAGATCAACGGCGTTGTTGCCGTGGTCGTCGAGCAATCCACCTCGGAGACGGTCAAAGCCAATGGCGTCACGCTGGATCAGGTCACTATCGTGGGCAGCACGGCGGATCTCCCCACCGTTCGGGATATGCAGATCGCTGAGGGTCGCTACTTCACTCAAGAGGAGGTCGACCGCGCTCAAAAGATCGCCGTACTGGGCTATACCATGGCCGAGGAGCTCTTTGGGGATACCGATCCCATCGGTCAGACGGTTACGGTGGGAACGACCAAGCTGGCCGTTATCGGCGTGTTTGAGGAGCGTGGCATGGTGAGCGGTGTGGATTTTGACTCTCAGATCTACACACCCATCAGCATCATTTTCAAGAACCTCTCACCGTCTGCGTTTGCCCGCTTTATGGGAGATAGCGTGCGGATGATCTACGTCGAAGTCGAGAGCCCCGACGTGATGGAAAAGGCCATCGAGCAGATCGCGCTCCTGCTTGCCAAACGGCATGAGGTCTCGCTGGATGAGGCTAACTTCACTGTGACGACACAGCAGGATATCATCGAGACCCAGGAAGCCGCCACGGCCGCTTTCCGCAACTTGCTGGGCTGGGTGGCCGGTGTATCCCTGATCGTGGGCGGTATCGGCATCATGAACATCATGCTGGTCAGCGTCACCGAACGGACGCGCGAGATCGGTATCCGCCAGTCGGTCGGCGCCACGCCGGATGACATCCGCTGGCAATTCCTGACCGAAGCGGTGCTCCTCAGCCTGGCCGGTGGGCTGGTTGGTGTCTTGACCGGGGTGGTGGGGTCGTGGGTGTTCGGGATCCTCAGCGACATGCGCACGGTCATCCTCTCGACATCGATCTTGCTAGCTTTCACCTCGGCGGCGGTCGTCGGCATCTTCTTCGGCTTCTACCCCGCCAACAAAGCCGCCCAGCTCGATCCAATCGAGGCGTTGCGACACGAATAAACAGTTTGAGGTGCTCTAGAACCTTATCCTGACAAGAGGAACCTATGATGAAAGCGAAAACCTTATTGCTGTCCCTGCTTCTTACCTTCGTTCTGGCAGCTTGTGGCAGTGCTGAGGGGAATGGGAACGATACGCCCAAGCTATCGGATACCTACGAAAATGCCATTTCAGTGGAGGCACAGCTCGTTGTTGGCAGCCTGAGCCTGGAAGAAACCGATCTGGCAATCACCTCGGAACAGGCCGCTATCTTGCTTCCCTTTTGGAAGGCCTACCGCAGCCTGCTTCAGAGCGACACCACCGCTGAGGCGGAAGTCGACGCCGTCATCGATCAGATCCAGGAGAGCATGACCTCTGAACAAATCGAGGCCATCGCGGCGATGGAATTGACCCAAGACGATGTGCCGATCCTGATTCAGGAGTTGGGTTTGGAGTCCGATGATGCACAATTTGGTGGCTTCTTCGGTGATTTCTCTGGCGATTTCCCGGAGGACATGCCCTTCAAAGGCGAATTTGAGGGCGAGATGCCTCAGAGCGGCCAACGAGGTCAGGGCCAAGGTGGTCAAGGTATGGGCGGGCAAGATTCCGGGCAGTTCTTTGGCGAAGGCGACGGTCAAGGCCTCGATCCAGAGATGGTCAGCACACTCCAGGCCCAACGGCCGAGTGGTTTTACCGGTGATGGAATGACCATATACCTTGTCGATCCCCTGATCGAGCTGCTGGAAGAAAAGGTGGAATAAGCACGACGATTCGGCTAAACAAAAGCCCCCGCAAGGGGGGCTCTTGTTTGGCCGCGGGACCTGGATTCGAACCAGGGCTTTCTGATGAGGAGACAATATAGTCAACTTACTAATAGAATCTATTGCCTCCATCTTGGATGCACCAGAGGTGCACCAGGAAACTAGACTGGAAAGGCGACTCTAATCTACTCTAATTCAATGTTATCCTGACTTCGCTCCACCCATTATAAAACCACAGTTCTATCTATAAGATGGTACATAAAGAGACAACAAATACCCATCGCGCTTTCGGTGAGTTGTCTATTTATTTCAGTGAACTCCCTCAAAGCGAATCTTCTCTATCATTATTACCCATCTCTCAGTTCCCCCCACGACTTGAGAAATAACAGCTTCACTCAGGATTGACGACTTACTCGCCAATTTCAACTAATGGCCATTCAAGTGGTTCTGGCTCCCAATCCGGTGGGGTGGGTTGTTTAAATCCACTGTGATGCTCCTCATAGAAATCATGTGCCTGTGAGTCTGATAAAAAGGCGACAGCATCAGTTATCGCTCTTAGTTTTTGAAGATCGGTCAGTTTCCCATGTGTTTTATTAATATAGACTTCCTTTGGAATCAATTTTGCGAAATTATCGTCTTTGTATATGAATTTGCATATCGAAGATATTTCGTTTCTACTATTAGAAGCGATTTCCATAACTGAGGGAGCACCATGCACAATATCAACAACGATGTTTCTCATATCAACCAGATATGGTTTCATCCTATCACTTAAAGATATTACGTAGCCGGAGTGTGGGGATCCGTCACCTAAATACCCTTTCGGCCTTAATTCGTTCTTATTTGTTTCTATAACATCAGTTACGAATTTCCCATACCTTGCTCCGGGTCCTGTAGACAAAAATTCCCTCAAATCAAGAAAATTCACCGATAGTGCTTCATCTGTATATTTCGTTCTATACTGCATTAGTAGGTCTACCGCCTGGCGATTATTCCTTTTACAGTCCTCGGTTAAGTCATGATTGACCCACGCAATGTCATCTGCAAGTCGAACTACCTGCGCCTCAAAGCTTGCAGATTTCGTGTTAATGTTCTCTTCTTTCAATTCAAATCCATCATCGTCTCTGCATTTAAGTGAAGCTCTTAGTATCCCATAGCGGGCATTTAGTGTCAGGGCTAAACCAATCCCGCCTTTCTCTAAATCCTGAATAATTCGATAACTTTGACGATTATGTGAGAATATCTTTGTATCATCTGGTTTACATAAAAACAACCTCTCCATTTTTTCTAAATCAAGATCTAAAAAGGGTAAGAGTGGAGGTTGCCATATAGATGTTGAGACCCTATCATTACTAGATTGTTGTAACGATTTTTCTTTTTCTATTCTCTCCTTAATCGTCATACCGTTTATTCTGTCCAGTTCATTCCCATGTTTCTTTAGGTTTTTCAATACGTTTTTGAACAGAATTGAATTTATGAAGTCATTAATTCCATCTTCCCCTGAATGTCCATAAGGAGTATGGCCCAAGTCATGTCCTAATGCTATTGCCTCAATAAGATTCTCGTCAAGTCGAAGACCTCTTCCAATAGATCTCGCTAATTGGGAAACTATTAGAGTGTGTGTTAACCTCGTGTAAAATAACTCTCTATCTTGGCTACTGAATATTTGTCTCTTATAGGCCATTTGTCTAAATGAGGGAGAGTACAATATATCATCCCTATCCCTTTGGAATTCCGTTCTATAACCTAATCGCCGTTGATAGTCCTCTCGAGGTTTACCAGGTCTCGCTTCTTTAGTGAATTCACATGCCCATGGCCCCAATATCGAACGATAAAAACCCCTGTATTCGTTAAATCCAGAAAAGGAGTTATTGACTGGCGATTTATTTTCATCATTCATAATTAGCCTTTATACCCTCCTGAAATGATAATGATCTGAATGGGATGGAAAGAATTGACTAGACTATTCTTCTAACTCTAAGGGGTTCCTTCTAGGCTTATTTTGTTCCATCTTGGCAATTGTACTATATCCAATTAGTGAAAATGGTATATCTCGAATAATCCGTGGCTATCTCAATTTGTCCGGTTTCTCCTTGGCACCTACTCTCCCTCAAACCTCTTCAGATCATCATGAAGACCGAAGGAAGCGAAGGATAAAAGCTAGCGAAGAATGGGTTGGCTTGAATCTTATAATCAAATCAAGAATTGACGCTCTTCTCTAAGGGAGTAACCTCCCAAGATCATTCCATCAGCTTCAAATCCAACGCATGTAGAATAAGTATAAACAAGACCAATAGATTTGGATCCAGCAGGATTCGAACCTGCAACCAAATGGCTTTAGATGCACCCGCTTATACAGCAGTTTGAGTTTTTAGTGGTCTATTGTATCCACCTACCAAGGAAAGCAGTGTGTGCAGGGTTAAAAAAACCACCTTGTTCACCCTAACTGCACCAGAATTGCACCAAGAAATTGCTTTCTTGAAAGCCTTTGGGCATATATAGCTTATCTGATGCCGTTACCCCCACTCGTGAGGGCAAGTAAGAGGCCGCGGGACCTGGATTCGAACCAGGGCTTTCTGATCCAGAGTCAGACGTCCTACCACTAGACGATCCCGCAGCGCAACGTTCCGTATTCTATCACGGCCGGGAGGGTTCGTCCAGTTTCAGCCGCGGTGGGGGAATGGAGCTATTGCTTTGCTTGCCGTTTTCGTATCTTCGCCCAGCTATCGCGCAACGCCACGATGCGGTTGAAGACCGGCTTGCCGGCCCCCGAGTCGACCGGATCGACGAAGAAGTAGCCCTGCCTCATGAATTGGAAGCGGTCTCCCGGCTGGGCGTCTGCAAGGCTGGGCTCCAGCATGGCCTTGGGCAGCACTTCCAGCGATTCAGGGTTGAGGTTGTCGGTGAAGTCATCGCCGCTCTCCGGGTCCTCCTGGTCGAAGAGCAAGTCGTACAGGCGCACCTCGGCCTCGACGGCATGCTCGGCGGAGACCCAGTGCAGGGTGCCTTTCACCCGCCGCCCATCGGGCGCTTGCCCGCCCAGCGATTCCGGGTCGTAGCTGCAGCGCAGTTCGATCACCTCGCCATCCTCATCCTTGACCACTTCATTGCAGGTGATCAGGCAGGCGTTCATCAGGCGCACTTCCCGCCCGGGCGCTAATCGGAAGAATTTCTTTGGCGGCTCCTCCATGAAGTCGTCCCGCTCGATGTAGACTTCGCGGGTCAGCGGCAGCAGGCGCGTCTCGTGGCGCTCGCCGTCGTGGCGATAGTAATCGACCTCGAACTCCTCGACCTTCTCCTCGGGGAAATTCTCGATCACCACCTTGAGGGGTTGCAGCACGGCCATCACCCGCCGGGTGGGCGCGTCCAGGTCTTCGCGAATGGTGTGCTCCAGCAGGGCGAAATCGATCGTGCTGTTGGCCTTGGCCACCCCGATGCGGTCGCAGAAGGCGCGGATCGCCTCTGGCCGGTAGCCCCGCCGCCGCATGCCCGAAAGCGTGGGCATGCGCGGGTCGTCCCAGCCGCTCACGTGGCCTTCACGCACCAGCCGGAGCAGCTTGCGCTTGCTCATGATGGTGTAGCTCAGGTTGAGCCGGGCGAATTCGATTTGCTGGGGATGGTAGGCCTCGAGTTGCTCCAGGATCCAATCGTAGAGTGGGCGATGGTCCTCGAATTCCAGCGTGCAGATCGAATGGGTGATGCCCTCGAGCGAATCCGAGAGCCCGTGGGCCCAATCGTAGGTCGGGTATATGCACCAGGCGTCACCGGTGCGATGGTGGCTGGCGTGCAGGATGCGGTAAATCACCGGGTCGCGCAGGTTCAGGTTGGGGGAGGCCATGTCGATCTTAGCTCGCAGCACCCGGCTGCCATCCTCGAACTCCCCCGCCCGCATGCTTTCGAATAATTCCAGGTTCTCTTCAATCGAGCGATCCCGGTAAGGGCTTTCGCGGCCTGGCTCAGTCAGCGAGCCGCGATATTGGCGGATCTCATCGGCGCTCAGGTCGCACACGTAGGCCTTGCCCCTTTTGATCAGCTCGACGGCGTACTCATAGAGCTGCTTGAAATAATCCGAGGCATAGAACTCCCTGTCATCCCAATCGAAGCCCAGCCAGCGGATATCCGCCTTGATCGACTCGACGTATTCGACCTCCTCCTTCGTCGGGTTGGTATCGTCGAAGCGCAGGTTGCACAGCCCCCCGTAATCCTGGGCGATGCCGAAGTTCAGGCAGATTGACTTGGCGTGCCCGATGTGCAGGTAGCCGTTGGGCTCGGGGGGGAAGCGGGTGTGCACCTGGCCATCGTATTTGCCGGTCTGGTTGTGCTCGTCGATGATCTGACGGATGAAGTTAGTCGTTTGGCTGGTCTCGGTCTCGTTCATTGGCTTCGATCTTGTTCGCTGGGTAATGGTTTGTGATTGGCTCAGGCTTCTTTGGCGGCCAATTCGTCTAATAGCTGGATGGCCTGATCGATGCGTGCCAGCACCACCTGGCGGCCGATGATCGCCATGCTTTCGAACAGCGGCGGGCTTACCTGCTGGCCGGTCACGGCCATGCGCAGGATGCCGAATAATTGACCGGCTTTCAGGCCCATTCGCTCGGCCAGGGCGCGCAATGGCGGCTCGAGGGTTTCATGGCTGAAAGTCTCCACGCTTTGCAGCGTTTCGTAGGCTCGCCGGGCAGCTTTGGCCGACTCGGCGGCGCTCATTTTCTTGCCCACCAGCTCTTCGGCTTTTGGCGTGACCTGCTCCTTGAAGAAGAAGGCCGCGAAGGCCACGGCGTCATCCAGCGTCGTCAGGCGGACTTGCAGGATCGGCGCCAGCTTTAGTAAGGTCTCGTCATCGGCATCGATGCCCTCGGCCTCGAAGAAGGGCTTGATGCGCGCCGCCAGGTCTTCGGGCTCCAGGGCGCGGATGTGCAGGCCGTTGTAGTGATCGAGCTT
>Ga0068714_10006620_pt1 | contig 11687 bp, 11 predicted proteins | sample MTBNYHSulfiMetaG_FD_62988 | JGI IMG/M metagenome (GOLD analysis project Ga0068714, IMG submission 62988) | Enrichment culture microbial communities from rom New York Harbor, USA that are MTBE-degrading - MTBE-NYH (New York Harbor Sulfidogenic)... | ecosystem: Environmental > Aquatic > Marine >... | reverse complement strand
CGGACGCCATCGTGACCAACGACAAGGCTGCCGGCGCAAAATTTATGGACCTTGTCGATTCGGCCGATGTGATGCTGAATTGTTCGACGCGATTCAGCGATGGCTATCGCTATGGCCTGGGCGCTGAAGTCGGCATCAGTACGAACAAGATCCACGCCCGCGGACCCGTCGGCCTCGAAGGCCTCTTGATATACAAATGGAAACTGGTTGGCAAAGGCCAGATCGTTGCCGATTATTCAGGCACCTCCGCGAAGGGCTTCACCCATAAGAAACTCGCCAAGGACCTCGAGGTTTGAGTCGCATGCGCGATTTCAGCAAAACAAAGCTTGTTGTTGTGAAGGTAGGCACAAACGTCCTGAGCAAAGATGGCGGCATAGATACAGCCTTTATTCGCAATGTCGCGACACAGATAAAGACTCTTATCGACCAGGGACGCAGAGTCGTCATGATAACTTCCGGCGCAATAGGCATGGGCGCGGGAGCGCTTGCGCTCGAAGGCAAGCCCACTGGGATGAAGATGCGGCAGGCGTGTGCCGCGATCGGCCAGCCGCTCCTGATGCAGGAGTATCGCAAGGCATTCTCGAAATACGGCATTCTGACGGCGCAGGTGCTGCTGACAGCGGAAGTGCTGAATCACCGGCAGACATATCTCAATCTGCGCAATTCCATCGAGACGCTGCTGGAGCTTGGCGTCGTTCCCATACTGAATGAGAACGACTCGGTCTCGACGGAAGAGATCGGCTCGGCATTTGGCGATAATGACAGGCTTTCGGCACTTGTGGCTTCAAAGCTGGATGCGGATCTTCTGATACTGCTCTCAGATATCGATGCCTTGTACGATAAAGACCCGCGGCAGTATGCCGATGCGAAGCCGCTTACGGCTGTGCATGAAATAACGGAGGACATAATCAAATCTGCCGGCAAGCCTGGCAGCCTTCATGCCTCGGGCGGGATGAAGACGAAGATCCAGGCTGCACAGATAGCATCGAATGCCGGCTGCAGGATGGTGCTGGCACATGGGCGCACCAAGACCGTGCTGGTTGAGATACTCGCAGGAAAACCGATCGGGACGGTATTTCTGCCGAAACGGCGGCTTTCGAATCGCGATAGATGGATACTCAATAGCGCTCCTGCCGGAACTATCGTGATAGACGAAGGAGCGATGAAGGCTGTGCGGAATCACAAGAGCCTTCTGCCTTCGGGGATAAAGTCGATACAGGGGCAATTCGAGGCGGGTGAGGTTGTGATGCTGAATTCGGATGCGAAGGCGGTGACGAATTTCTCGTCGACGGAGCTTGCAGCCATCGCAGGAAAGCATTCGACGGAGATACGCAAAGTGTTGGGCGCCCAAAGGCGGGACGTCGTGGCGACACCGGATGATATCATGCTGCTATCGTAATCGGCATCCTGTTTTCCCACTAATAATTCCAGTTTTGCGGCATCCGCCGACTTGACTTTGCAGCGACATCGGTCATGCTTTGTGTAGAAGGAAAGGGCAAAGAAAGAGCGATTGTCCGATGAGAACCTTGGACGGAGACCCGGCGGGCGATAGGCCTGTGAGACGGGGCCATCCAAGGTTCTCCTTTTGCGCATTGGGCCGGGTATGGTCGTTTTTGGCTTGACTGAAGCGGCTTTCTGAAATACCTTCCCAAAACCTCGCCGGAGTGGCGGAATGGCAGACGCGCGGGATTCAAAATCCCGTCATGGCAACATGGTGAGGGTTCAAGTCCCTCCTCCGGCATCCCCTTCGGGGGAGACTCAGAATCCGAACACAAGGAATGCGCAAATCAGGGGGTGAAATGTTCCAGTGACGCATGAACGGTGGCCAAAGTGTCCTAGTTTGGAGGGTAGGACAAGTCGTAAGTCCTTATTTTACAGTTGGTTAGGGGTGACTGAGGCGGGCGTTAGGACATGAAGTGGAGATAAGTCGATTGGAGAGGAGAAAGATGGGCCATGGTGGATTATTGACACGCGCATACGACTCTTCCACGGCAACTTCCCCACAGCAGTCGCAAGCACTCAAAGGGTAAGGCGGTAGAGATTGGTGTCACGTCTCTTGAAACCCAGCTTCTGGTAGAGCTGATTGGCCTCCTGGCGCGAGGGTCGGCTGGTCAGGTCGATGGTCTTTGCGCCCAATTCACGTGCTTCCTCAATAGCACGGCGACAGAGAGCCTCGCCAATCCCCCTGCCGCGCGCTTTCTTGTCGACGACGAGGTCCTCAATCCAGACCCGCATGCCGGTGGATATCCTGTAGGTTACCAGTATGATCATGCCGACTATTCGGTCATCGGCATCTCTGGCAATGAAGAGGCTGGAGCACTTGCTGTCGACGATGTCGTCAATCTGTTCGAGTGTGGGTGGCGTGGCGTCCGGAGAAAGCTGCCGGATAAGCCCCTCTATAGCCTGGGCCATGTCCTCAGTGGTCTCGGATACCCAGTCGATACGTATGTCACCAGGCCTATTCATCCTTCCAGCCCTGCATGAGCTCCACGCGATTGCCCTCTTTATCGACGAAGAAGCAGTTGCGCATGCCCGGGACCGTTGCCGAGCAGTCGCGTATGGGCTCAGTCTGGTAGCCATCCGCGTTGAGCCTCGCAATCGATTCTTCGAGGTTCTCGACCTCGAAGCAGATATGTTTGTAACCTATCTCCTGCGGGCCGGCCATCTTGTCGCCGGGGTCCTTCGCCTGGAACATCTCCATACAGAACCCGCCCAGCCGGAGCATAACGAACTCATTGGGCTGGCCGGCGCGCATGACGCGAGCCTTCGCGAAGCCAAAATGTTTCATATAGAAATCGACCTGCCTTTTCATATCGCGGCAGGTCATTGCTATGTGCTGAATCGCCGGCATGTGAGCCTCCTGAACACAAAAAACATACAATCTGGAAAGATCTTACCATAGATTAGCACAGATTCACGCAGATTGGAAGAGGCTATTAGGCTGGGTTACCACGTGCCACCTGTTGATAGGAGCACACAGACCTCACCCCGTTCATCGAGCCACTGGAAAGAGCCTTTCCCTGACCCTTGAAGAAAGGGCTCCATCAGCCCAAGAACATCGTCGCAACCATCAGGTGTAAGAATCCAGTCAAAGTGACCAGCAGGTGTCGCGACCACACCCCTACCCTCTGCTGCGCTTCTCAAGAAGAGATGGCAGTCGCCAATGGTCTGAACATAGGGGGCTTCGTGCAATGCGATCTGCATAACCCGGCCAGTTTTCAGGAGTTCGATAGATGCCGCAAGCTGTGCCAATTCCCGGCACTCGAAAGCAGACAGCCTGATAAGGGGGCAGTCCTGGCTCCCAGCGGCGATATGCTCAAGTTTCATATCATCTGCCACATCGCCTGACGGTCAAGGTCAGTAATTGGAGACGTTTATCTCCTGCATGGTGCCGGTGACAAGGTACACGGTCCTTTCGCAGATATTGGTCACGCGGTCGGCAATCCGCTCGACATTATGTGCGGCCCAGGTCAGCCATGTCGCCCGCGTTATGGCCTTGGGGTCTTCGACCATACGATTGACGAGCTCATGATAGAGCTGGTCGTAGACGGCATCAACCTCGTCATCCTCGTCGCATATCGCGGCGGCTGCCTTGGCGTCGCGGTCAAGGAAGGCCTTCAGGCTTCTCTTGAGCATGCTGATCGCCTTCTCGGCCATTTTGGGTATATCCTTGAGAGGCCGCAGCAGCTCTTCCTGGCCGTGCATCTCGGCTATCCTGGCGATGCCTTCGGCATAGTCACCCATTCTCTCGAGGTCGGTGATGATGAACATGATGGCGATTATCTCGCGCAGGTCGGTGGCGACGGGCTGCTGGGTGGCTATCAATGTCACGCACCGTTCTTCTATCTCTCCGCGCATCTTGTTGATGAGAATATCGTCTTTGATGATCTTGCGCGCCTCGACAGCGTCCCTGCGACGCAAGGCCTCGACAGAACGGTTTATGGCGGTCATGACCATATCGCCCATTTTCATGAGCTCTTTCTCAAGTTCCTTGATATGGTCTGCGAAATTTTTCCTTGTCATAATAGTAACCTCATTATCAACCGAAATCGCCGCTGATGTAGTTCTCCGTCAGCTTTTCTTTCGGATTAGTGAATACCTGGTCGGTCTCGCCGAATTCGACAAGTTCGCCAAGGTACATGAATCCCGTGTAATCGGATGCTCTTGCGGCCTGCTGCATGTTGTGGGTGACGATCGCTATCGCGTAATCTTTACGCAGGTCCCGCAGGAGCTCTTCTATCTTCAAGGTGGCCATCGGGTCAAGCGCGGAGCACGGCTCATCGAGCAGGATGAGCTCGGGCTTGAGCATCAGCACGCGCGCCACGCAGAGCCTCTGCTGCTGCTCGAGCGTGAGGTCGCGGGCGTTCTTTTTGAGCTTATCCTTCAGCTCATCCCACAGCCCGACATCAGCCAGTGATTTGGCCATGGCTGCTTCCAGCTCTTTCTTATCCTTCATAAGGCGGTGTATCCTGATGCCGAACGACAGATTGTCATATATCGACAGGTCAAAAACGTTGGGCCTCTGAAAGACCATTCCGACCTTTCTGCGGAGGCGGGTCAGGTCTGTCTGGGGAGCCAGTATGTTCTCGCCGTCAATGGTTATATCGCCTTCGACGCGGATATGTTCGATAAGGTCGTTCATCCTGTTGAAACATCGCAGAAGCGTACTTTTGCCGCACCCCGATGGGCCGATTATGGCAGTGACATTCTGCTGAGGTATCTGTATGTTGATATCCTTCAGCGCATAGAAGTCGCCGTAGTAAAGCCTGAGGTTACTGGTCTGGGCTTTGACTTCGAATCCCATATCAGCCAAATCTTCCACTTACATAATCATCGGTACGTTTGTCTCTGGGATGCGTGAAGAGTGCATCTGTGTTCGAAAGCTCGACGAGCTCACCCATAAGGAAAAACGCGCATCGCTCGGAGACCCGTGCAGCCTGTTTGGTGTTATTCGTGACCAGTATCTGTGTGTAATCGGCCTTAAGCTGCCTCATGGCATCTTCGACCTTGGCCGTCGATATCGGGTCGAGGCCCGAGCAGGGCTCGTCATACAGGATGACATCGGCGCCGACGGCCAGGGTCCTTGCGATACAGAGCCGCTGCTGCTGGCCGCCGGAAAGCTTAGGCGCGGGCATGTGGAGGCGATCCTTCACCTCATCCCAGAGATACGCCTTCTTGAGCGCATCTTCCACAATGCCATCGACTACGCTTCTGGCGGTTGTCCCGTGAACCTTGGGGCCGTACGCAACGTTCTGATAGATAGTCACGGGAAGCACCTGCGGCAGCGAGAAGATTATTCCGATTCTCTTCCTGAGCAATGTCTCGCTGATGGTTCTGGTATCAGTGCCGTCGAAGACTATGGTGCCTTCCTGCCTGTAGTTTACATTGAGGTCGTTCATCCGGTTAATCGCTCGAAGAAATGTCGTCTTGCCGCTGTTGGCCGGGCCGATGACACCGAGTATCTCATTGCGAAGCACCTCGATGTCGAGGTTCATCAGCACCTGCTGAGCACCATACCAGCAGTTGAGGTTCTGCGCAGTTATGATAGGCTGTGCTTCTACCATTGCCTCTTCTTCCTGTAGTGCGCCCGCAATACGAAGCTGATGACATTCATGAGGAATACAAGCGATATCAGCACCAGCGCCGTGGCGAATGGAATGTTCTGCGGTATGCCGGGGACCTGAGTTGCGGTCACATATAAGTGATATGGCAACGCCATCACCTGGTCGAAGACAGAACGCGGCAGTCTCGGCAGATAGAATGCAGCAACTGTGAAGAGTATCGGAGCCGTCTCACCTGCTGCCCTTGATAGCGCAAGCACGGTGCCGGTCAGTATCCCGGGTATGGCATATGGAAGCACGCAGTAGCGCACGGTCTGCCACCTCGAGGCCCCGAGCGAAAGACTTATTTCGCGATATGCCTGCGGTACCGACTCGAGCGCTTCCTTGGAGGCAGTGATTATCACCGGCAGGCTCATGATGGCCAGGGTCAGCGAGCCGGCCAGGATGCTGGTGCCAAAACCCATGAACATTACGAACAGGGCGAGTCCGAACAGGCCATAGACTATCGAAGGAACGCCCGAAAGGTTGACGACAGAGAGCTTGATGAGCCTTGTGAAGGTATTGTCGCGCGCGTATTCGACGAGATATATGGCCGAGAGTATTCCCAGCGGCAGCGAGAAAACCATCGTACCGATTATAAGATAGACAGTGCCCACGATGGCCGGGAAAATGCCGCCGTCCCTCATGCCGTTCTTGGGGGGCTGGGATATGAATTCCCACGACATGGCAGAATAACCGTGAAGTACGATATAGACTATCGTCAGGATGATGGGGACGACAACCATTAGTGTTGCAACACCCAGCAGGGCAAAAGCTATCTTCTGACGAAGTTGTGCGTGGTTCATCGTCTGGACCTCTTAAGTGAAAGCCCGGCGAGGAAATTGATAACGAATGTTATTATGAAGAGGACCAGGGCCACTGCGAAGAGTGCAAGGTAGTGGTCGCTCCCCGTTACCGCTTCGCCCATCTCGCCAGCCACCGTTGCGGTCAGCGTCTTGAGCGGCTGCAGTATCGATGTCGGTATTCTTGAGGAATTGCCGGTCACCATCAGGACGACCATTGTCTCACCGATCACCCGGCCGATGCCGAGCATAACGCCGGCGATTATCCCCGAAGACGCCGAAGGCAGCACTATCCGCCAGAGTGCCTGCCACTTCGTGGCACCCAGGCCATAGGCAGCCTCCTTGAACGACTTGGGCACGCTCGCCAGCGCATCCTCCGAGATGCTGATTATCGTAGGCAATGCCATGAAGGCCAGAAGCAGGCTGCCCGTAAGCCCGCACATGCCTGTCGAGAGCCCGAATCTGCTCGCGACGAACGGCCCGAGCCACACTATACCAATAAAGCCAAGGACCACCGAGGGTATCGCGGCAAGTATCTCAACCAGCGACTTGAGCACGTGCCTGAGCCACGCCGGCGCAACCTCGCCGATATACATCGCCGCAGCAACACCGATGGGAACGGATACCGCTATTGCACCGACGGTGACATAGATCGAGCCAAGCAACAGGGGGATGATGCCAAATGTCGGAGGCTCACTTATGGGAAGCCATTTCGTGCCTGTGATGAATCTCCCGATGGGATACAGCCGGAAGAAGCCCACCGCATTGGCGAAAAGGAAAAGGAATATGAGCAGCACAAAGGCGATAACGAGCAGGCCGCTCAGCCTTATCGCCGCTTCGATTATTTTTTCACTTATTCTCGTTAGCCGCATGACCTGTCAGAGGTACGAATCCCGTTTCCTTAAACTGCTCCTGCCCTTCAGGGCTCAGGGCATACTCGATGAACTTCCGTGTTATAAGCCGCGGGTTGCTGTCGACGATGAAAAACAGCGGCCGCGAAAGCGGATACTTCTTGTTCTGGACGTTCTCAATGTCGGGGCTGCAATACTCGCCGCCCTGACCTACACTGACCGGTTTTGTCCTGTCTGAAACATATCCCATCCCCAGATAGCCTATCGCTCCCCTGTTCACAGAAACCTCTTCGACTATCGCCTGCGACGACGAAAGCAACAGAACCTCCGGCGCGAACTCCTCCGTGCTGCCTTTCTTGCCAAGCTGAACGACGTGTTCCTTGAAGTAGATATGGGTGCCGCTGCTGACATCGCGGGAAAGTACCGTTATCTTCTCGTCAAAGCCGCCGAATTCCTTCCAGTTCGTCGCCTTGCCCGTGTAGATACTGTGCAGGTCTTCTATCGAGAGCTTGTCAACCGGATTATCATTGTTGACGATCAGGGCTACGCCGTCATAGCTGACGATTATCTCGTGCGGCTCGACGCCGCGGGCTCTGGCCAGCTCTATCTCCTTCTTGCTCATGTCGCGCGAAGCTGTCGCAATATCGCAGGTCTTGCTGATAAGCGAGGCGATGCCCACGCCGCTGCCACCGCCGGTAACACCTACCATTATCAGCGGATCCTTCTCCATGAACTTCTCGCTGACAAGCTGCGCTGCGTTGACTATGGTATCCGAACCCTTTATCTGGATGAATCCGTACGGCGCGTTAGGGTCGTCTGGCTTGCGGGAGCACCCACCAAGCATGCAGAGTGAAAGCAGAGCGACAATTGAAAGTTTTAGCATCGCCCTAACATTTTATGCGCCGAGCACCCGTTTGCAAGTCCAAACCGCCGCTGTTACCGCGGCCGTGCTGAATTCCTGTAAGAGAAGGCAGTGTTCACCTGCCGAACTCCCTCATCTCCGCCCCAATTCTCAGCAGCATGGGCCTCCTGGTTTCGCAGTAGCTATCGGGGTCTTCCACCTGGCCATCCTGTTTGGTCGTCAGCTGTTTCCTCCCTCTGAACCTCTCGATAGGGAATACCGCTTTGTACTCGCCATCAACGCACGCCACTTTGTACCAGTCCCCTATGACGGTATACTCCCTTTCCTTTTCGCCCAGCATGTCATAGCCCAGCGAGTAGTCCTGAGGCGGATTGGTGACGCCCAGCTTCTTCAGCACCGTAGCAGGCAGGTCGAGATGGCTGGTCATCTTATCCACTGCACGCGGCTGCTCCCCAGGCACCCACAGTATCATCGGAACGCGAGTCTGCCAATCCGTGAAATCCGAGTTATGCCCCCATCTGTCGGCCTCCATAAACTCCTCACCATGGTCACCCGTGATGACAAGTATCGTCGATTCCATCAGCCCTGTATCCTTAAGATAGGTGATGAGTCTGCCAAGCTGACTGTCGAGATGATTGCAGCTGTTGATGTATCGGTTCTTGATGAGAGGCGCGACCTTTGTGATATCCGTCGTGGTGTAATTGAAGTCCTCGAGATATGGCTTTGCTATCGCGCATTCGGGAGGAAAATGATATCTGGAATGCGGTGACTCGAAAAACATGAATATCATGAATGGCCGCTCGCGATCACGCTCGGAGATGAAATCCATGAGCCTCCGGACATTTCGCCTGTCGTTCTGCCATGCCTCTGGATACGGATTATCCTCATGGATCACACCCTTCGGCAACGCCGCGAACATGGTATCCATGAATTCCGGATACTTGAAGTTCGAGCTGGTCATCATGCACATCTGGTAGTTGTTTGCCAGCAGCACATCTATCAGCAAAGGCCCGCGCTCATCGTTCAGGAAAGCCCACCAGTAGTTGCCGTACAGACCGTAGAACATCCCGAAGATGGCCATTCGTGTGCCATTACCGGCACTGTAATGCTGCCGGAAATTCACAGCCTCTTTTGAGAACTGCCACATCTGCGGCATGATATTGGGGTCGAGCATGTCGAATCGCCATGATTCGCCTACCATCCAGATGATGTTGTAGTTCCTGTGCCCCTCTGCCTGATGGACTGGCCTGAGCGGATAGACGACATCCTTCGGCACACTGATCTTGAGCCTCGGCATGCGCGACTCAGGTGCATCATACCCGAGCTTCTTTGCCAGTTTGCCAAATGTCACCGGCACATAGAGCGGGAATGCCTCTGCGGCGTCTGTCACAGGCAGATAGCCGTTCAGCATGCTGAAACCGAACACGGTCCCCTGCCACAGTAGCATGGCAGCAATTACGATAGTGACCCCCACCAGCCTCGAGCGTGTGATCACCCGGCTGCAGAATCGACCAAATCGCCTCCAATACAACAAAGCCACCAGTATCAGCGCCTGCAGAAGTATGAATGAGCCGATCAGCCCCAGAAATGTCAGCTTGGTCTCAAGGTCCGCCCCGAGCGAATCGATGCCTCCCCATCGTAGCACGAGGTTGAGTACGAATGTATCTGTAACGTGATGCTCGTCTGCACGGTAAACAAGATAGTCGGTAAACGCCAGCACATCCACCGTGGCTGTCAGAAACACCGCCACCATGTACACAATAAGTACGGGTTTGACCCCCCGCCTCCTAAGCCATGCTTGCGGTCGCTCCTTCGCCAGCAGTCTTTCAACGCCAAACACAATAAGTCGCGGCGGGATAACATAGAGATAACAGTAACTCAGGAAGACGATCACGGTGAACAGTGTCGTGACCCATGAAGTGTACTCGATGCATTTGAACTGCCGCCAGGCCGCAGCCATCAGCACGATATAGGAGAGAAAAAAGTACTGCTCCAGGACCGATGAGTCCTGCAGTATCCACCTTCTTATTCTGTCGCCGATAGTATTCGGCACGCCTGTCCGACTCCTTCTACGCCAGTGCTACCACTCAGTCTGTAGAAATGCCTTCTTCACTTTCAAGAAATCCCAAGGAACACCTGGCTGCTGCACCCTCACACAGCAACCCTCAAATCTCAACATATAGTAAACAGACATGCTCTGCGAATCTACTCTTTTCCTGCCGCGCGCCCTGCCGCCGAACGACCAGCCAGGTGCCCCGTTGACCATGCTATCTGAAGATTATACCCTCCGCACGGCCCGTCCACATCTATCACCTCGCCGGCGAAGAAGAGCCCTTCACACATCTTTGACCCCATGGTCTTCGGGTCTATCTCTTCAGTAACCACGCCCCCGCGCGTAACAGTACCCTCTTCAATGGGGCGAGCGCCCACGACCGTCAGCGGCAGTGTTTTTGCCAGATGTACAAGTTTGCGTCTCTTGCCCCTCGGCAGCTCGGCCCCCGTCACATCCTCATCAATATCCGCCAGCCGGCACAGGGCCGAACAGAACGCCCTCGGCCACCACATCATAAGAAGACTGCGAACGTCCTTCCGAGGCTGCCTCAGGCACGCATCCTGCAGCGCCGCATCTACTTGCGGGTCCTCCATCCCCGGCAGCAGGTCAACGGCGATGTCTATCGTGCTGCCCTCAGCAAGCATATCCGCCAGCCGCCAGCTCATATCCAGAACAGCCGGCCCCCCGATGCCATCCTGAGTGAAAAGCATCAGCCCTTCCGTGCGTATCTTCTCCCGGCTGACCCGCGCCGTAATCTTCACATTACCCACGCCAACGCCCGCCAGCTCGCCCACCCACTTCTCCATCGTCACCAGCGGCACAAGACATGCCACCGGCGGCCTTGCCCGGTGCCCCAGCGACCGCGCCAGCTCCAGCCCATCCCCCGTCGAGCCAAGCTGCGGCCACGATACCCCCCCTGTCGCGATTATCAGGCTCCTGCACGTCACTTCCTCCGTCGCGGCCTTCACCGCAAATCCCTCATCCGCCCTCACCACGCTCTCCACGCGCTTCCCATACACAAACACCACGCCGAGCTTTCTGCACTCCCCGATAAGCACCTCCGCAATATCCGTCGCCCGGTCGCTCGCCGGAAAAACGCTGCCATCCTCTTCCACCTTCTCTTCAACGCCGCGCTCTCTGAGAAACTCCCGCGCCGCCTGCGGCGAAAACTCATAGAAGCTGTGTTTCAGGAATCGTGAATACCGCCCGCAACCCTTCAGCACCTCTTCCACCGTCCCATCGTGTGTGAAATTGCAGCGGCCCCTGCCCGTCCGAAGCAGCTTCCGACCAGCCGTCGTATTCCGCTCTATCACCGCCACGCGCGCGCCAAGCTCCGCAGCCGCAATCGCCGCCATCAGCCCCGCAGGGCCCGCGCCAACAATGCACACATCCATCTTCATGGAACCTACTGTATTCTCTCCGCTGTCTATTGTCTACTGACTACCGGCTGCCGGCTACTGGCTACTGGCTGCCAGCCACTTCTTCTTGCCGTCTCGCCTTTGCAGTGCTATCATCCGT
>Ga0068714_10006619_pt1 | contig 11688 bp, 9 predicted proteins | sample MTBNYHSulfiMetaG_FD_62988 | JGI IMG/M metagenome (GOLD analysis project Ga0068714, IMG submission 62988) | Enrichment culture microbial communities from rom New York Harbor, USA that are MTBE-degrading - MTBE-NYH (New York Harbor Sulfidogenic)... | ecosystem: Environmental > Aquatic > Marine >... | reverse complement strand
CAGATCCACCTCGTAAACCTGGCCGCCAATCCTTCTGGTCGGGGTCGAGCCTGGATAAAAAACAATACTGCTTATCACCCCGGCATGAAGCGCGACCGACAGGGCCACCATCAAGGTCCAGCGAGGCCCTGGTGAATTGGAACCGAAGCTGGACACTAAGGAGAAAGCACCCATGCAGATCAATCCTCCGGTTCGGTGACCATTCCCAGTTTATCGACGCCAGCCCTTTTTATCCGGGCGACAACGCTGATCACGGTTCCATAAGGAACGCTTTCGTCCGCCCTCAAAAGCACTTCCTTTTCGGCACGGTTTTTAAAAATGCTGCGTACTTTCGCTTCGAGTTTCTCCAACTCCAAGGGATGCTCCTCCAGAAAAATCCCTCCGTCGGCTTTAACGGTTACCATCAGAGGATCTTCCCTGGTCTTTATCACCTTGCTCGTCGTTTTGGGCAGATTAACTTCAACTCCCTGGCTCAGCATCGGAGCTCCCATCATGAAGATAATCAAGAGCACCAGCATCACGTCGACAAATGGCACGATATTAATCTCTGACATCAATCGCTTATTGCCATCGCCTGTCTTCATAACCCACCTGCTTTCAAGCCTTATTCCCCATTTTTTCTATAAAAAACTGCCTCTCAACCATACTCAGAAATTCAGAGGAAAATATCTCCATTTCAGATCTAAACAACCCTATCTTATGTAAAAAATAATTATAAGCAACCACTGCCGGAATAGCCGCTGCCAGACCTGTAGCCGTTGCAACCAAGGCTTCGGAAATCCCCGGCGCCACAACGGCAAGACTCGCAGACCCCATCGTTCCAATATTCCGAAAGGACTCCATAATACCCCAGACGGTACCGAAAAGCCCGATGAACGGCGCGGTATTTCCGGTGGTGGCGAGAAAGCTCAGAGCACGCTCAAGCCGGTTTCCCTGATCGATCGCAGCTTTGTTCAACGAACGTTCGAGATTGTTCATAACGGTCCGCCTGGATCCCGGGAAATCTTCGACCTCTGGAAGTTCCTGCCTTTCACCGGAATCGGGGGCTCCCTGGAGTTTCCGCATTCGGCTGAATTCTCCGTAACCTGCACGAAACAGCCGGGCCACGGGGCTGTAGTCAAGCCCCCTGGAGGCGAGGTAAATTTTTTTCATGCCCTTGTTTTCCCAAAAAAGCTCCAAAAAATCATCCGTTTCCTTTCGAGCTTTTGTAAGAAGCCTGAACTTTAGAAAGATTATAGCCCAGGTCACGATTGAAAAAACGAGCAATATGATTAAAACGAGCTTCACGATGATATCTGCATTCGATACCATATTCATAATGCCGGTGTTCATGGAAGCACCTATACTCATCTGTGCAATGGGAATTTGAATCATATACTCCTCACCATAGCTGGAAGAAAATGCAACAAAAGACAATGGGGGAACGGCAGCTATCTATAAGTAATAATCCTGCCGGAACCTTTCAACCGAAATAAAAAGTATCTAGCCTGGATTGCCTGTACCACAGAGCAGGATTCCCTACAAGTGAAAATATCAACAGAAAAATTGGCGACCTCGTAAGGCGTCCTTCCGGAGACGGCCTTCCAGAAGCGTTCCAGGCAACATCTTTATTTCTTGAGAATTAACAGGTATTTGCAGTAAATTGCAGCATGAAAATAGAACGTTTGGCACACAGCCTGGACCGTTGAGGATTGGCTGAAAATCGAAACCCGCCTGCCGCCGCCGGAAATGATCAGACAACCCCGCAAGGACGATGAGAATCCCTGTGGCCCCCGACACGGATCCGGAGGGATTTCAAAACGAACCTGGCGACACCGGCGGCATCGGCCGTCGAGAACACGGGGAGATCCGTTTTTACAGGCATATCCGACACAACAGCGATAACATGTTCGTCGAAAGCCGCTGGATCCAGGGATGTCTTTTCCCTTCCAGGGACAAAGATCTTCGGAACAGGCTCATGTTTAAACCCTTCAGCGATCACCAGATCAAGACCTTTGAACAAATGCAGCAATTCCTTTGGGCGAGGTTTGCTGTCCGTCTCCATGGTCATTGCAATAACGGCGTCCGATGCCGTGACCGTGATCGATGCCCCCGCCCGTCGATGGCGCCAGGAGTCTTTTCCTCGGGTATCCGGTTCGAATTTATGACCTGCATGCTTAAGGGTTCCCACACGCAAATTCATGGAAGTAAATTCCGAGATAACAGACTCAATAAAGGTTGTTTTGCCTGAATTAGAATAGCCTACAAATGCTATTAAAGGCGGAAGCGTCATTTATCGTCAGCCCCCCTGGAAAAGCATTCCTGGAAAATATCGTTGAAAACCGCGGTTTCTTCCCTGGCACACCACTTTTTGAACGTTATGTATTTTTCAAGAAGAGCTTTTCCTTCAGCCGTCAACGACGTTCCTTTCGTGCGATCCGTCTCGACGAGCCTTGTCTGCAAATACTCCTCGGAAACTTTGATCTTACTCCACACCCCTTTGTACGACATTTTCATCAGCTTTGCCGTCTGGTTGATGGAACCGGTTTTTTCAATGGTTTCCAATATGGTCCGGCGCCCCTCCCCCATAACGATACGGTTCCGTTCATCAACCAGCCAATGTCTTGATCTCAATGTAAGGGCTTTCATCCATTTCCCCCTGTGGTTTCATAAAATAACTCGCCGCTCCGCGAAGGATCATAGCCTCCCATCGCAGCCACCCGTTCCCTGAATCGGCTCGACGCTACGGTGTCGAGCAGGGCCTCCATCAGCCTGGTTGCCGCGAAGGAACCAGAGACCACCAGATCGTACTGCTCTCTGACCAGAGGGACAAAATCCAGATCCAGCGCCTTCGCGGCCGCATAAATACCCATACCGCAATCAGCGGCTCCACTCAACACGTCCACGGCGACAGCCATGTGAGTAAATTCTTCATGTTCATACCCCGCTATAGAGCCGGCGTCCAGTCCTTCCTTTCCTAAAACATGGTCCAGAAGCACCCTGGTTCCCGATCCGGCCTGGCGGTTCACAAACGTTACGTCGTCCCTTACCAGGTCACGTACACCGCCTATCCCGAGTGGATTGCCTTTGGCTACAATCAAGCCCTGATCCCTCATCACCAGATGATAGGCCTTGACATCAAGGCCGGGAAGATATCTTTCAATGTAGCTGATATTATACTCGTCGGTTTCAGGATCCAGCAGATGAGACCCCGCCATATGGCATGCCCCTTTTCTCAGCGCAATCAGTCCTCCCAGGCTGCCGACGTTCGCCGAAGATATCCTTATCGATTCACCACCGCTGCGGATTTCATCGGCCAGTACGTCTATGGTCATATCATGGCTGCCGATAATCACAATCGTGTTCGACAGGCAGGATTCTTCCACCAGAAGCTCGGCCTCCACGGTATCCCCCTGCCGTATCCCCTCGGAAAGAGTCGGGACCCTTACAACCCCTTCGGCTCGAATCAATGTCGTGATCGAACCCGCAGCCCTGGCGAGCGGGGTTGCGATATAACGGTCTCCAACCCTGCCTACGGTCACCCTTAAAAATTCTTCTGTTCCCGCTTTGGAAGGAACATCACGGCTCATCTCCACCGGGATTTTCTCCGGCTCCGGAGGTTCCAACCCCTGAAGCTTGAAAAGCAAAGGTTGGATGAATTGACCAAAAGACAACACACACGAAACCGGATACCCCGGATTGCCCACAACCGGTTTGCCACGCACATCAGCCAGCACCGTGGGCTTTCCCGGCATCATAGCCACGCCGTGGGCGAGCACCTCACCGAGGTCACCGAGCACATGCACGGTATAATCCTTGCTTCCAGCCGACGACCCGGCGTTTATGACCACGACATCGGCCTCCGATTCAACGGCCTGCTCCAGAGCCTCCCTCAAGGCATCTTCCCTGTCGGGGACGATATCATGCAGGATCGGTTCGGCACCGCACTCGGCGGCAAGCCCCCCGAGCACCGCGGAATTGTACTCGATAACCGAACCGGGCTTGAGCCGGGCGGCATCCCCCAGGTTTCGATGATCAACCAGTTCGGATCCACTTGGAATGATGAGCACCCGGGGCTTTTTCCATACCTTCAAGGTGCTGACACCAGCGCCGATAAGCCCGCCCAGATCGTACGCACGAATCCGATGACCCGCAGGCAGAAGCATTTCAGTAGCCACGATGTCTTCCCCAACCTTTCGGACGTTCTGCCAGGGATAAGCCGACTCACGGATCTCAAGGCGACCTCCGCCCATTTCATGAATCTTTTCCACCATGATCACCGCATCGAAACCATCCGGGAGGATTTGACCGGTGTTGACCCATTCGTATTCCGAGTGCTCATTCAAAACCATCGGTTTTACTTCGGTGGTCCCATAGGTCCGGGCGGCTTCGACCGCGATTCCGTCCATGGCCGCACAATGCGACAACGGGGTGGAAAGACGCGCATAGACAGGTCCGGCAGTGACCCTGCCCAGGGCGTCGTCGACGCGGATCTCCTCGACCCCCAATTTTCTTTCTGAAAAATGACTGAAGAACAGATTTCTCGCTTCTTCCAGCGGTTTCATATCCAGATAGATTTTTCGCTTCATGGCAACGCTCCCGATCAGCGGTCAAAAAGCCGTACGACCACCTTTTGCCCGGCATACACTCCCTCTGAGTTCAAGGGAATGCGGATGAGGCCGTCCGCCTCGACCAAGGTTGATATCAATCCTGATTTCCCGAAAACAGGTTCTGCCGTCAACCTCCCCTTATCTTCCTGCAGCCGCACCCCCACATAGTCCTCCCTGCCTCCACCGGACTCCAGGTTCCGGGAAAGCTCCGCTTCCACAAAGCCTCGGGGTATCTTTCGGCTTCCGATCCTGCCGGAAAGAATGTTCAACAACGGTGTCAATAAAATCTCCGCCACCACGAAGGCGGAACTGACCTGCCCCGGCAGTCCTATGACCGGCTTTCCGGAACACGATCCGATGATCGTCGGTTTGCCGGGTTTTATGGATACACCGTGCACAAGCAGTTCAAAATCCGACAAAGATTCCAATACCTTAAGCGTCAAGTCCCGGGTTCCCACCGAACTCCCGCCGGACAGCAAGACGGCATCCGATTCCCTGACCGCCTGCACCACGCATTCGCGGAACGGCTCAAATCGATCGGGACAAATTCCATAAAAATACGGCACCGCTCCGTGCCGCCGGCAAAACGCCGCAAGGGTGTAGCGGTTTATATCGCGCACTTTGCCGGGCTCAACAGGCTGGTCCGCCGGGATGATTTCATCCCCTGCAGAAATTATTCCTATTTTCGGTTTCTTGAATACGTTGATCCCGGTTATTCCAAGGCCGGCGCAAAAACCGATATCCTGCGGAGCCAAACGCCGCCCTGCACGGAGCACAACGGTCCCCCTGCTTACATCGTCCCCCACCTGAATCACATTCTCGAGAACCGAAACGGCCCGGGTGATTTCTATCGTATGCGCATCGAGCGGATGGCAATACTCTATCATGACCACTGCATCGGCGCCTGAAGGGAGCATTCCGCCGGTTGAAATCCTGGCTGCGCGACCTTGTTCAACGGATACCTCCGCAGGTTTTCCCATTTCAACTTCCCCGCATACATCGAAGAACGCAGGCAGGCTCTCCGTGGCCCCGAACGTGTCCTTGGCCCTGACCGCATAACCGTCCATGGTCGCACGAGGGAATGCCGGCAAATCTTCCGGAGCCGTCACGTTTTCGCTGCAGACCCGGTCAAGCGCTTCGTCGAGGTCGACGAACTCTCTCCCGGTTGGTCCAAAGCTTTCAAGATGCTCCCGGGCACATTCACAGGTAACAAGTTTAAAAAAAGATTCCATACAAAAACCTATCCTTGATAGCCATCCCTAATGTATTCATTTTTTTGACTATGTCATAAAAGACATAGCGCCGCAACACAAAACGTCCCTGATTCATCCCCAAGCGCGATTGCCGCTTGACTTTGGGCTCCCGACATGAATAAGTGATGGCCTTTATCCTTCGAGGCGCAAATCGTTTCTTCGACTTAAGATCAAGGATGATGGCGGCCCGAAAATTCAGGAGGATGCCGCTCGCGTAAAAGCGGTTTTTTCATCATGGCTGTCAATCCCCGGGCAAAAGCCGATTCCAAAATCCTTTTCGCGCTCACTCTGGTGCATTTTACGGGTGATTTCTACACCTCGTTCGTAACCCCGCTCTTACCGGTTTATGTCGAAACGTTCTCCCTTTCGTTGGCGCAGGCAGGGATGATCACCGGCTTCAGCAGGCTCCTGGCCTTCATCGTCCAACCTCCCGTCGGCTATTTCGCAGACAGGTACCGCACCAGGGCATTCGTTCTCGGGGGCCCCCTTCTGGCGGTGGTTTTCATCCCGTTGAGCGGGATCGTCCCATCCTACCCCCTTCTTCTGGCATGCGTCTGTCTCGGATCCGTTGGTTCCGCCATGTTCCACCCTTCCACCGCGGGAATGGTCGCCACCTATGCCGGAAGGCATCTCGGGTTGTCCATGTCTCTTTTCAATATGGGCGGCACCGCGGCATTCGGACTCGGCCCTTTGTTCATTACACTTTTCGTCGGGGCCTTTGGAGCCGGATCCATGCCTCTGACCATGGGGCTGGGGCTGGTATTGCTTCTGGTGCTGGTCAAAACGGTTCCGCCGCCGCTGGGGGAGGGGTTCACCGGTATGGGTTTTTTCGGGTCCCTGCGCGAAGTGCTTGGAGACGTCTGGAAACCCATTCTCTTGATCATGGTCGTGATGATGCTCCGGGCGGCTGTCGGACAGTCTTTCCTGACCTTTATCCCGCTTATGTGCGCAGAAAAAGGTTTTTCCCTGGCGGAAATCGGCGCCGTTGTATCCATCTTCACGATCATCGGGGCGATAAGCGGTGTCATCGCAGGACACCGCGCAGACCGCACCGGATATACCAGAATATTTTTGATCGCTCACGGACTTTCGACTCCGAGCCTGATTTTGCTGCTGTTCCTCCCCGGGAAATGGATCTATCTGGGTTCTGCACTTTCCGGCTTTTTCTTAATGGCAACACTCCCGCTCGGCGTAGCGATGGCGCAGGAGCTCGCTCCGAAGGGCAGATCAATGGTTTCCAGCCTGATGATGGGTTTCGCCCTGGGCATGGGAGGAACCATGACCATCATCACCGGGAGACTGGCCGACATGTTTTCAATGCGCGCCGTCCTGTTGGTGCTGGCCTTTATCCCGTTGTGCTCGATGCTGCTGATCGCGATGTTCCCGCGCCCATCTTCTTATGCGCACTCGTGAAAACTCATCTTGCGAGCGTCCGATGAAGCCTGTAGTACACTCCTCTCTTAGCCAGGAGCTGCCGGTGTGAGCCTTGTTCGACGATTCGCCCGCGCCTCATCACCAGGATTCTGTCCGCCTCCATAACGGTTGAAAGCCTGTGAGCCACCACAAGCATGGTTCGTTTCCGGGCCTCTCGCGAGACAGCCTGCTGGATCAACCGCTCCGTTCCCGGATCGATCTGTGACGTGGCTTCGTCAAGAAGAAGCAGCGGCGGGTCGTGCGCCAGTGCACGCGCCAGGGAAATCAGCTGCCTTTCGCCGGTGGAAAGCCCCGAACCGCCTTCGCCTGTCTCGTGGTCCAGTCCGCCGGGCAGGCGATCGATGAATTCCAACGCGTTGGCAGACCGTGCGGCGTTTTCGATGCTTCCGGCACCCAGGCCTTCCCTGCCGAGCGTGATATTTTCACGGACGGTGCCGGAAAAAATCATGACGTCCTGCATAACGAAACCCAGGGCGCCACGAAGAGCGCTTTTGCTCCATTTCTTCAGGTTGACCCCGTCCAGCAGCACCTCCCCTTCATCGGGGTCGTAAAACCGGGCCGCAAGATTCACAACGGTGGTTTTGCCGGATCCGGTGGTTCCCACAACAGCGACGGTCTCGCCTGGACGGATTTCAAAGGAAATCCGATCCAGCACGGGGCGGCCTTCATCGTAAGCGAAACCCACTCCGCGAAAAACAAGATGGCCCTTCACCACCGGCGGGGAATAGGGAACAGCGGCTTCCGGAACCCCTTCTTCAAGATCCATGAATTCAAAAATGCGTTCCGCCGAAGCCATCGCAGCCTGCATGATGTTGTATTTCTCAGCGATATCCCTTATCGGCCTGAAAAACATCTGCATGTAACTGATGAAGGCAACCAGGACGCCCAGGCTTAATTCGTCCCGGATCACCTGCCCTCCTCCATACCAGATCAACAATGCAACGGCACAGGACGAAATCAGCTCCATAAGCGGCATAAAAACCGCGAAAATCCGTATCTGCCGCATACCGGCCATAAAATTCCGGAGGTTGATGCGTTCGAAGGCCTCCATTTGAAAAGCTTCCGTGACAAAGAGTTGCACCACGTGCATGCCCCTGACCCTTTCCTGGAGGAATGAATTCAACGCAGCCACCGAGCTCCTTATCTCCCTGAAAGCCTCCCTGGCAAGCCTGCTGAACAAAAGCGTCGTCAAAAAAATCAACGGAATAAAGGCAAACATCCACACGGCCAGCCTGCGGTCGAGGTAAACCACAACGATGATGATACCGATCAGAAGGAGCAAATCCTTGAAAACCGTCACGACGACCGACTTGAACATTTCATTCAGGTTTTCGATGTCGTTCGTCACCCGGGTTACAAGCCTTCCGATAGGATTGCGGTCGAAAAATCTCAGGGACTGTGCCTGCATCCTGGAAAACAGCTCGTTTCGAATGTCGAACATGATTCGCTGGCCGGTCGATTCCAGCAGGAAATGCTCGGCGTACCCCAGACCGAAAGAGGCAACGACCAAGGTTGCAAATACAGCTGCGACCAGGCTCAAACCATGCAGATCGCCCGACCTCAATCGTTTCCGTTCCCCGGTATCAAGCTCTTCCATCAGGCGTTCGGCCAGCAGGATTCCGCCGCCCGCCAGATGGACCCTTCCCGACTCGCCGATTTTTTCCTCCAGCTCTGAAAAATCGGCTTCAGAAACCCGCACATACCGCTCATCCTTCAACAATCCCAGGTTCCGTAAACGGTTCAACATCTCCGGGTCCAGATCCTTCTTTTCCGCGTAAGCCAGGGCATAACGATCCGGATGCAGGGTCCGCTGAAAAGCTTCCTGCCCGCCCTCCAGCAGTTCGGCGGATTGCGAAGCAGAAAGACCTGAGAAATCGACCACATGCCATGATGAGAGAATAAACCGGTCTATCGCCACCTTCGAAAGATACGGGACCGCCAGGTCGAACAGCGTAATCGCGACGGCAAGAGCCAGTGCCGCGGCGATCGGCTGGAGGTAACGGGCGGCATAAGGCGCGAACCGCCTCAATAGCGACATGTCGTAGGGCTTGCCCAGGTCTGCCTCTTCAATATATCCATACTCACCGTGCATTCGAATCCTCGATTTCTTCCAATTCCTCTCGAAGCCGTTCGCGCTCATAGAGCTCTTTATAAATCCCGCAGGACTGCACCAGTTCTTCATGGGCCCCAAGCCCGGCCACCCTGCCCGCGTCGAGAACCACAATCTTGTCCGCCCGCCGAATCGATGAAGGCCTGTGAGAGACCATCACCGTAGTGGAAAACGCCCTTCGGAAGAGGATTCGATCGATGATTCCTGCTTCGGTGACCGAATCCACCATCGAAAGGGCATCGTCCAGAAGCAGGACCGGAGGATTCCTCAACAGCGCACGAGCGATGGTAAGCCTCTGGCGCTGCCCGCCGGAAAGACTCAGCCCCCGCTCTCCGAGCATCGTATCGAGGCCATGTTCAAGAGACATCATTTCTTCAAGGATTCCGGCGTCCTTGAGAGCCGACTCGACACCATCCTCAACCCCTGCCGGAGCCCCGAAGAGGACGTTGTTTCGAACGGTGTCCGAGAAAACGAAAACGTCCTGGGGAACAAAGCCGATACGACCCCGCAACTCCGCCAGATGCAGGGACCTTACATCGACGCCCCCGAAATGGACGGATCCTGCGGCTGCATCCATCAACCGGGGGACCACGCTCATGAGCGTTGTTTTTCCTGAACCCACACGCCCGACCAACGCCACGGTTTCACCGTCTTCTATTTTCAAATCGATATCCTGGATGGCCGGACCACGCTCACCCGGATAAACCACCGTGACCCCCCTGAACTCGATCCCTCCGCCTTCACCCATGGCAGCGGGGGCCGGCGGGTCAGCGATGTCCGGGACTTCTTCAAGGACACCGGTGATTCGCCGCATGGACGCCGCCCCCCGCTGCATCAGGTTGAAAACCCACCCCATCGCCATCAGGGGCCATGTCAGCAGTGTCAGGTAGCTTATGAACGCAACGAAATCCCCGGTAGTTATCGTACCGAGAATGGTCAGGCGTCCCCCGAACCATATCACGGCAGCCAGACCGGCATTGGCGGCCACGGCCATCATGGGAATAAAAATCGCAAGAGAACGCGCTAGAGTCATGTTCGCGTCCAGGTAAAGGGAAGCTTCCCGCCTCAGCCTTTTTTCCTGCCATCCGCGCCGATCGTAGGCTTTTGTCACACGGATCCCTGAAAAGGCCTCCCTCACCGTTTCCGTGAGGCCGGAGAAACACCGCTGCACCGATTCGAACCCGGCCGACATGCGCCGCGTGAGGATCCTTGTGCCGAAAACCACAAGGGGTGCCGGGGCGAGGGATATCAGTGTCAGCGCAGGGCTTATCGAGATCATGAAACCCACCGCCGCCAGCCCGAGAACGATGCCGTCGACCAGTGCTACAAGCCCCATGCCTGCAGCCATACGAACCGCGTTGATGTCGTTGATGGCCCTCGCCATCACATCGCCGGTCCGCATCCGACGGTAAAAGGAAGGTGAGAGGTTTTGGAGATGATTGTAAAATCTGTTTCTAAGGCCCTTTTCCACCACCCTCGAGTGTCCGAAGATGAAGTATCTCCAGATGTAGCGGAACACGGCTATAAGGAAAGCTATACCTGCTATCGTCACCGCCGGTGAGACAAGCCGCCCAGGGTCGATCTTCCCGGCCACAAGCAAATCTATGGCCTTTTTAATCACCTGAGGAATCAACAGCTGCAGACCGTCCACGATAAGCAGGCTGGCAACCCCGGCCCCGACGCGAACCGCATTGGCGGCGAAAAACGGGAAAACCGGCCTGTAGGCATCGACGGTTTTAAGAAGGTGACCGAAAATAGAAAGATAGGTCTTATTTGTCATAAACGACCTTTTTTAATGGCTTTTTGATCCAAATCCTTAAATTCAAACCATTGGGTTCTAATCAAAGCACTCTCATCCGATGTACGGTAAACGTTATGGCACCCGCTGACTCCTCGACGGTGCCCTCGAGAACGCGAGGGCCTGAGCCTTCCAGGAGGGTGCAATAACGGCGGTATGCATCAGGGAAAAACACGGCCTCGTAAATGCCGGTTTCGTCTTCAAACGAGACAAATTTCATGGTCTCTCCCTGCGAGGTTGAAATTGTCTTGCCGCTTATCATGATCCCGGCCATCGTGACCCTGCGACCAGCCCACAAATGGATATCCGCCGCCGGCACGCACCCGAGCGCATGGATCCTGTCCCTGTAACGTAAAAGCGGATGCACGGATATCAAAAACCCGAAGCTTTCCTGTTCATGGTCATGGAACAACGGTCGTGGATCCTTCTGAAACCGGCCGGCCGATGCGGAGGTCCGCAGGCCGGTTTCGTCGGCGAAAGGCCCCGGCCCTTTACGGGTGTTTT
>Ga0068714_10006618_pt1 | contig 11688 bp, 8 predicted proteins | sample MTBNYHSulfiMetaG_FD_62988 | JGI IMG/M metagenome (GOLD analysis project Ga0068714, IMG submission 62988) | Enrichment culture microbial communities from rom New York Harbor, USA that are MTBE-degrading - MTBE-NYH (New York Harbor Sulfidogenic)... | ecosystem: Environmental > Aquatic > Marine >... | reverse complement strand
TCAACGAAGACGCTCCCTCCGCTGGGGCAGATCCCTCCGCTTCCCCTCGCTGGCGCTCGGGGTCGCGTTCGGGATGACATGGGGTGGGCGCTGGCGCTCGGGGTCGCGTTCGCGAAGACAGATCGGTTTGTAGGCCCGGGTCGAGGAGCGGCAGGAGGAGGTCGAGATGCGCCGGATGGCACCTGATGAGGTGGAGAGGCTCGAGCGGGTGGCGGTGGACCCCGAAACCCTGCGCGCAGCCGCCGAGATCGTGGAGGAGGTCCGTCGCGAGGGCGAGGCGGGGCTGCGTCGCTGGGCCGAGTGTCTCGGCGACCTGGCGCCGGGGGAGCGGCTGGTGGCGGGTCGGGAGGAGCTCGCCCGCGCGCTCGCCGGGCTGCCGGCCGACCAGCGCGAGCTCCTGGAGCGAACCGCGGGACGGATCGCCGCCTTCGCCCGCGCCCAGCGGGAGGCGCTGGCGGAGGTGACGGTGGCGGTGCCCGGGGGGCGTGCGGGCCACGCGGTGGCGTCGGTGGAGCGTGCGGGCTGCTACGCCCCGGGGGGCCGCTACCCGCTCCCGTCGTCCGTGCTCATGACCGCGGTCACCGCCCGCGCCGCCGGGGTGGGGGAGGTCTGGGTGGCCTCGCCCCGCCCGACGGCGGTCACGCTGGCCGCCGCCGCCGTGGCCGGCGCCGACGGATTGCTCGCAGCAGGGGGTGCGCACGCTGTCGCCGCCTTCACCTTCGGCGCCGGCCCGGTGCCGGCCTGCGACGTGGTGGTGGGGCCGGGGAACCGCTGGGTCACGGCGGCCAAGCAGCTGGTGTACGGCCGGGTGGGGGTCGACATGCTGGCCGGGCCCTCCGAGCTGGTGGTGCTCGCCGACCACACCGCGGACGCCGGTCTGGTGGCCGCCGACCTGCTCGCCCAGGCGGAACACGACCCCGACGCCCTGCCGGTGCTGGTGACCACCTCCGACGGGTTGGTCGCGGCGGTGGAGTCCGAGCTCGAGCGGCAGCTCGAGGGCCTGCCGACCCGGGCCACGGCCGCCGCCGCCCTTGCCGGCGGCTTCGCGGTGGTCTGCGACGACCTGGAGGAGGCGGCGTCGGTCTGCGACCGCCTCGCCCCGGAGCACCTCCAGGTGCTGGTCGCCGACCCGGCCGGCGTCGGCTCGCGCCTGCGCGACTGGGGCGCCCTGTTCCTCGGCGCGGCCAGCGCCGAGGTACTCGGGGACTACGGCGCCGGCCCCAACCACACCCTGCCCACCGGCGGCTCGGCCCGCTTCGCCGGCGGGCTGTCGGTGCTGCACTTCCTGCGCGTTCGCACCTGGCTCGAGCTCGAGGCTGGGGAGGGGCTGGAGGCGCTGGCCCGCGACGCCGCCGCGCTGGCCCGCCTCGAGGGGCTCGAGGCCCACGCCCGGGCGGCGGAGCGACGGCTCGGGCTCGACCGGGTGCCCGAATCCCGGTAGGATCGGACCTGTCGATGGCCAGCGCGAAGTCGAGCGACCAGGGACGCCCGAGCCTGTCAGGCCTCCTCCTGGCCGGGGCCACCCGAGCCCTGCTCGGGCTCCGCTACCGGATCGAGTTTGAGGGTCTCGACCAGGTCGCCGAGCGGGGCCGACGGGGCATTCTGTTTCTGGCCAACCACCCCGCCCTGATTGACCCGGTGATCCTCTCGGCCGTCCTCTACCGGCGGTTCCGGCCACGGCCGCTGGGGGACCGGGGGGAGACGGCGCGGCCGGGGGTGCGCTGGGTCGCGCGGCACCTCCGGGCGATCGAGGTCCCGGACCCGGTCCTGGACGGCGCCGCCGCGGCGCCGGGAATCGCCGCCGCCCTCGACGCCTGCGTTGCGGCCCTCGCGGCCGGAGACAACCTGCTCCTCTACCCCTCCGGTCACCTCGCGACGAGCTCGCGGGAGGACCTGCGGGGCAACAGCGCAACCCACGCCATCGTCGAGCGGGTGCCGGGCGCACGCGTCGTGCTGCTGCGGCTCGACGGGCTCTGGGGAAGCCGCTTCAGCCGGGCCGTGGACGGCTTCCGGCCGGACCTGGGCAGCGCCCTGCGCAGCTCGGCCCGCGACCTGCTCCTTTCGGGTCTGCTGTTCATGCCCCGGCGACGGCTGCGGCTCGAGGCGCTCGAGCTGGACGACGTGCCGCGAGGGGTCCCGCGCGAGGAGCTCAACCGGTTCCTCGAGGCCCGCTTCAACCGCGACCCGAGCCCGAGCACCCACGTCCCCGCGACCCCGTGGGAGCGGGGAGGGGTGAGGGTCCTGGAGGACCCGGGCGTCGCGGTGGCGGGCGGCGACGGCGTGGCCCTCCCCGATGCCACCCGCCGCCTGGTGCTCGACCGGCTGCGGGAGGTGTCCGGCGTTGACGAGATCCGCGAGGGGGACCATCTCGCTCGCGATCTGGGGCTGGACAGCCTGCTGCGGGCGGAGCTGGTCGCCTGGCTGGGGGAGGAGCTCGGCTTCCACACCAGCGACGTGGACAGCGTGCTCACCGTGCGGGACGTGCTGCTGGCGGCGGGCGGGCACGGGTGGAGCAGCCGGCAGGCTCCGCTCCGGCCGGTGCCGGTGAGGTGGTTCTCATCGCCGGCGCGGGGTGCGGACCCCGCGCTGCCTGCAGCCACCACCGTCACCGGGGCGTTGTTGGAGCGGGCCCTGGCGGAGCCGGACACCCTGATCGTCTCGGACCAGGTGCGCGGCGCGCGGACCTACCGCGACCTGCTGACCGCCTGCCTGCTCCTGCGCGGTCCCTTCGCTCGGCTGCCGGGGGACCGGGTCGGCGTCATGCTGCCGGCGTCGGTGGGGGCCGACGTGGTCCTCTTCGCAGCGCTGTTCGCGGGCAAGGTGCCGGTGATGGTGAACTGGACCGCCGGACCGCGCCAGGTCGCTTCAGGGCTGGAGACGGCGGGCGTGCGGGTGGTCCTGACCGCCCGCGCGTTGGTGGACCGGCTCTCCGGCCAGGGTTTCGAGCCGGAGGCGGTGGGGGCGAGCCTGGTCTACCTGGAGGAGCTGGCGACCTCGCTGGGTCTCGGCGCCAAGCTCCGCGCGCTGGCGCACGCGCGGCTCGAGCCACGGCGCCTGCTCCGGGCGGACGTGCCGGACACGGCGGTGGTGCTGTTCACGAGCGGTTCGGAGGCGCTGCCCAAGGCGGTGCCGCTGTCCCACGCCAACCTGCTGGCGAACCTGAGGGACATCGGCCGGCAGGTGGCCTTCGAGCGGGGTGACAGCCTGCTCAGCGTGCTACCGCCCTTCCACTCCTTCGGCCTGACCGCCGGCGTGCTGATGCCGCTGCTCTTCGGCATTCCGACCGTCCACCACCCCGACCCGAGGGAGGGGGCGATGATGGCGCGGTTGGTGGCCGCGCACCGGTTGACCCTGGCCGGCGGGACCCCCACCTTCCTCGCCGCCATGGCCCGCGCCGCGGCGTCGCCGCTCGAGAGCCTCCGGCTCCTGGTGCTCGGCGGCGAGGCGTGCCCGGACGCGGTCTGGGAGCTGCTGGCCAGGGCCTGCCCGCGGGCGCTGATCCTCGAGGGTTACGGGGTCAGCGAGTGCTCGCCGATCGTGGCCATCAACTCCCCGGCCGCGGCCCGACGGGGCACGGTCGGGCGGGTCATGCCCTCGCTCGAGCACGCGGTCGTCGACCCCGAGTCTCACCGGCGGCTCGGGGTCGGAGAGCGGGGCGAGCTGCTGGTGCGGGGCCCCAGCGTCTTCGCGGGCTATCTCGGGGAGGCGGCGGCCTCACCGTTCGTGGACCTGGACGACCGTCGGTTCTACCGGACCGGGGACCTGGTGACCGAGGACGACGACGGGTTCATCACCCTGCACGGCCGGCGGCGTCGCTTCGTCAAGGTCGGCGGCGAGATGGTCTCCCTGCCGGCGGTGGAGGCGGCGCTCGCCGAGCGCTTCGGCGAGGGGGAGGAGGGCCCGACCCTGGCGGTGGCGGCGCGGGAGGGGGAGGGGCGCCCCGAGCTGACGCTGGTGACCACCCTCGCGGTCGACCGCCAGCTGGTCAACCGGGCGATGCGGGACGCCGGCCTGTCGGCGCTCCACAACGTGCAGCGGGTGGTGCGGGTGGAGACGATTCCGGTGCTCGGCACCGGCAAGACCGACCACCGCGCCGTGGCCGAGCTGGTGGCCAGGCTCGACGCCTGAGCCCCCTTCCCACCCAGAACGCAGAGGCGCAGGGCGGGTGCTGGACGCAACCCGAGGGTCCGGCGATGCCCGGCGGTCGAAGGGGAGAACGCGAAGACGCCATGAGACGCCAAGACGCAGGAGGGTAGTGGAAAGGGAGCGCACCCATACTACCCGTCATCCCGAGGAGCCTGCAGGGCGACGAGGGATCTGCTTCAACGAAGGCGCTCCCTTCGCTGGGGTAGATCCCTCCGCGGCCCCTCGCTGACGCTCGGGGCCGCGTTCGGGATGACAGATGAGCTGCGGCGCGCATTCCAACGCGAACGCGGGAGTTGTGCGGGGTCTGCGGTGAGGACCTCGCCACAACCCACCGACCTCTGAGCCGAGAGCGAAGCGCAGACGCAAGACGCGAACAGCAAGAAACCTACTTGCGTCGTGGCGGATCTTGGCGCCTTGGCGTTCTCCTCCTACTCGTTGGCGGTGGCGCTCCGGGCCGGGAGCTTCTCCCAGTCCGCCGGGCTGGCGTCGAGGGCCAGGGCGAGGCCCCCGTCGGACCCGGCGTAGATCGGGTCCTTGACGGCTTGGACCTCGCCGCCGCCGTACTCGACCAGGGCCTCCTTGAGCGCGTCGGCGAGGCCGGCGATGGCGGACGAGCCGCCGGCCAGGATGACGTTGTGGCGCACTCGCTCCTGGTACTCCGGCTCCACCGAAGCGACCAGGTCCCGCATGGTCTCGGCGATGGGCGGCACCAGCCCCTCGCAGGCCTGTCGGAGGTCGTCGGTGATGTCCAGCTCGGAGGGCTTGCCGTTGACCGGGAAGGTGACCTTGACCGGTTTCTTGGGCTTGCCGACGAAGCTCCAGCGTTCCTTCCACTCCCGCACCGTGTGGATGGAGGCCCTGAGGCCGGGGTGGTGCTCGGCCAGGAGCAGGGAGAGCTGCTGGTCGATCCAGTCGCCGGCGGTGTCCAGGGTCCGCTGCTCCTCGTCGGTGGGGTAGCGACCGTTCATGACGCAGAAGTCGGTGGTGCCCGCACCGATGTCGACCACCAAGGCGTGGAGCAGCGCCTCGAGCCCGTAGGCCACTGCGAACGGCTCGGTGACGATGATCAGGCTGTCGACGAAGCCGGCGACGGCGTCGCGCACGTGCTGGCGGTTGACCCGCAGGGCTTCGGAGGGGACCCCGATCACCGCCCGGACCCTGGCGCCGTCCTTGCGGGCCTCGTCGACTCCGGCCACGGTCACGAGGTGGCGAAGGAGCTCCCGAACCGCCTCCTGGTCCCGCTCGGAGCCCTCCTTCAACAGGCCCCGCTCCATGGGCCGGTGGACCTCGAGCATGGACCGGTTCTCGATCGCTTCGCGGCCGACCAGCACGCTGCGTTTCAGGACCTTGCGGGCGACCATGTCGACCGGCCAGCCGACGTAGCTCTCGACCATGTGGCGCTGGTTGGTGGAGACCGAGATGGAGCTGCGGGAGGTGCCGAGGTCGATGCCGACGTAGAGATCACCGTCCGACTTTGCCATGTTCAGCTTCCTTTCTCACTGTCGAGCCGGGGCCGGCTCACCGTTTCAGAGTAGCGCGAGATGCCGTCGTACAGAGCCGCCGCGATGGACTGGCGGTAGGCCGGGATGGCGAGCCGTCGTGCCTCGTTGTCGTTCGAGATGCAGGCCACCTCGGCCAGGATCGCCGGCATTTCGGTGGCGACCAGGACCACGAACGGGGCGGTCATCACCCGGCGGGTGGACACCAGCGGGTTGGAGGCGCGGAAGGCGTCGAAGAGCGCCCGCTGGACGCCCTCCGCCAGCCGCCGTGACTCCTCCTGGCGGACGTCGGCGTAGATCCCCTCGAGCATCCGGCGATAGTCGGACATCGAGTAGCCCGAGTCGCGGTTCTCGGCGGCTGCGAGCCGCTTGAGGAAGGGGTCGTCGGTGGGCCCGAGGTAGTACGTCTCGATCCCCCGGGCGTTGCGGGCCGGCAGCCAGTTGATGTGGATCGAAACGAACAGGTCGGCCCGGGACGCGTTGGCGCGGGACGCCCGCTCGCGCAGCGACACGCTCTCGTCGCCGTCTCGGGTCAGCACGGCCTCGCACGACGCGGCGACCAGCATCTGCTGGAGCCGTCGCGCGATGTCGAGAGTGAGGTCCTTCTCGACCAACCCGTAGCCCACGGCAGTGCCGGGGTCGCCCCCTCCGTGGCCGGGGTCGAGCGCGACTCGGCGAATCGGCAGCGGCACGACGTCCGTCACGAGGCTGCGGCGGTCCCCCACCGCCAGCCGTGCGGCCAGGCTCTGCGCCAGGGTGGAGGGGCTGGCAGCCGCATCCGACGAGGACAGGGGCCGAACCGTGATCCGCGGCCCGGGCGGCGAGGGGCTCGAAGCGGTGAGCCCCTGAGAGGCGAGCCAGAGGCCGCCGCCCGTGACGACCACCGCCGCGCCGACGAGGACCCTGCGGAGGGTGGCCAGGCGGCGGTGGCGGCGCCGAGCCAGGAAACCCCGTGGGTGGCCCTGCACGGCCTCGACGTTCTCCGCGACCACTTCGCGCAGGAGCCTGCGCTTGAGCCGGTCGTTGGCGGAGGTCGAGCCTCCCCTCGGCCGGACAGGGGATGGACGGCTGTGAACGGTGGGGGCCTCGGACGGTGTCACCGGACTGCCACGGGCTCGCGAGCGCCTGTCGGCGAGCACACTCGGCCTCATCGTAGCATGCACGTGAGGGGCGACTGCCTCGGGCTTTCGGCAGTCAGCCGTCAGCAATGCCGGCCACGCTCGTGGCGCTGCGAGGAGCAGGTGCAGGTGGGGAAACCTGAGAGCTGACCGTCGATCGTCGAGGGCTCGCTGTCCTCCCGGGAGGCCAGCTGTCCGCGTCGGGACGAACGACGTCCTCTCCGCACGACGGCCTCGTTGGCACTTCGATTGCATGGTATGCTCTCGGTGAAAGGGAGGACCCATGAGACCGCGCAACCACTTGACTGCTGCTGTGCTCGCCACTCTCGCCCTGGCCGGTGTCGGTCTGGGCTGCACGTCCGCAACGCCCACCGACACCCCGGGAGTCGACCAGCTCGGCCAGTACATCCTCCGCTTCAAGGGGCCGGAGGTCGAGGTCGTCACCGGCGTTCGCCACGCCGCCGCCAATCTGGGGTCGGAGTGGTTGCTGCTCGAGGTGGCGGTGAGCTCGCCCGGAGGAGCCAAGGCGACCATCGAGCGTGACAAGATCTTCGTCCGCACCCCGGCCGGGGACCGCATCCCGCTGGCTAGCCAGGAGGAGTTCGGCAGGGCGTTCGGCGGCCTCCAGCCGTTCCTGCGTCAGGCCGACGTCGTCCGCGACCCGATGGACTACTTCCCGCCGAGCCGCCAGGACTGCGGTCTCGACCTCTTCGCGGCGCCCGGGGCTCAGGTGGTGTTCGACCAGGTCAGTGTCAACGACCGGCGTGCGTGCCAGGGGCGGCTCTTTTTCCGCGTTCCGGGCGGTGTCCAGCCGGGCCGCTGGGTGCTCGGCATCGACCTCGAGGAGACCACGGTCAGGATCCCCTTCACGCTGTAGCAGGAAGAGAAGAGAACGCAAAGGCGCCAAGATCCGCAAAGACGCCGGGGATGGATGTCGTTCTCCTGCGTCTTTGCGCTCCTTGGCGCCTTTGCGCTCTGGGTGGGTGGGGGGTAGCCCCCCGAAACAGCCGGTTCACTCGCGGAGGAGGACGGCGATCGCGTCGGCGAAGGGGGCCGGACGCAAGAGCTGAGCGAGGCTGTCGGGAACGGCGAACACCGACTCGTGGTCGTGGCCGTAGGGGTTGGCTTCGAACATCCGCAGGACGCGGCGGCGACGGTCGGGGTCGGGCAGCAGGCGTTCGAAGCGCTGGTGCAGCGAGGGCAGGAAGCCGGCCACCGAGACCTCGCCCCGCCCGTCAGCCTGGATCCTCATCTCGTTGAACAGGCCGGCCACCGCGGAGGACCGGCTCTGGGGCGCGAAGAAATAGGACCCGACCATGTCGACGGTCTGCATCACGAGCCAGAACGGCTCGTCCGACCGGACCTGGTCGAAGTGGAACACCGTCTGCAGGATGAGATGACAGACCAGAGGGCGGAGCGCGTCGAGGAGCGGGCCCTCGTCGAGGAAATGGGCGAGCAGCTGACAGGCGATGTCGGCGCTGCGCATCTCCACCTCGGGGCGCTCGTAGAGGGCCGAGGAGTCGTACCGGGAGGCGAGGTGGAGGCGGATCCCCGCGTCATCGCCGTTCTCGATTCGCGGGCTCTCGGTGATGTTGCCGAGGTCGTGGCAGGAGAACGCAATCCTCAACGCGGCGCCGAGCATGTCCCAGTCGAGGAACACGTTGTGTTGTCGAGTGCGCCACTCGGCGAGGTGTGCCTCGAGCTCGAACGGGTCTCCCATCTCCCGCGAACGGGACCAGACCACGCCAACGCAGTCGACCACCGACTGGATGTGGCTGTGGTTGTGGTACGAGGGGCTCGCGGAATGGCCGTCGAGCTCGACCCGCGCGTCGGGCCTGGCAGTCCACACCTCGCGGTCGTACAGCTCGTGCTCACGGCAGGACAGCTCGTGGATCGTCTGCACGAGCCCCGCGAGGGGCTGAGACATCCGATCGACCCCGGCGGTGTGGGGGGAGCCACCCATGTCAGTGCCGAGCATACACCACATGTGGCCAGATGGTGACACCGGCGGGGTTGCGGCGAGGCGGGATATCATCCCGTGCGTGGAGCTCGTCGCCGACCTGCACGTGCACTCCCGGTTCTCCCGCGCCACCAGCCGCGACCTCGACTTCGTCGCCCTCCACCGGGCGGCGCTGGACAAGGGGGTCGGCCTGGTGGGAACCGGCGACTTCACCCACCCGGGGTGGCTCGAGGAGATCGAGTCCCAGCTGGAGGCCGCGGAGGGGGGGCTGCTGCGCCTGTCCGGGGGCCTCGACCGGGCGGCGCGGGAAGGTCTTCCCCTCGCGCCGGGCGGCGGGGTGAGGTTCGTCCTCCAGGCGGAGATCTGCTCGATCTACACGCGTGACGGCCGCGTGCGCAAGGTCCACAACCTCGTGTACATGCCCTCGCTCGACGCGGTCCGCCGACTGGTCGGAAAGCTCGAGGCGGTCGGAAACCTGGCCTCGGACGGACGGCCGATCCTGGGGCTGGACTCCCGCCACCTCCTGGAGATGGTGCTGGAGGCAGACCCTCTGGCCTTCCTGGTGCCGGCCCACATCTGGACCCCCTGGTTTTCCCTCCTCGGATCCAGATCCGGGTTCGACTCCGTCGAGGAGTGCTTCGGGGACCTTTCGGGGGAGGTCTTCGCGGCCGAGACCGGGCTGTCGTCGGACCCGCCGATGAACTGGCGCCTCAGCGGGCTCGACCGGCTCACGCTCATTTCGAGCTCTGACGCCCACTCGGCCGGCCGGCTGGGGCGCGAAGCGGTGCTCGTCGACATCGCGCTGAGCTTCGAGGCGCTGCGCGCCGCGCTTGCCACTCGGGCCGGCTACCTCGGCACGGTCGAGATGTTCCCGCAGGAGGGCAAGTACCACCTCGACGGGCACCGCAAGTGCGCCCTCCGTCTCGAGCCCGAGGCGACCCGAGCCCTGGGCGGCCGGTGCCCGGTGTGCGGCGGGCTTGTGACCGTCGGGGTGATGAGCCGGGTCCTCGAGCTGGCGGATCGACCGTCAGGGTTCGAGCCCGAGCAGGCCGCTCGGTTCGAGCGCCTGGTACCGCTGCCCGAGGTCGTGGCCGAGGCGCACGGGGTGGGGAGTGGGAGCCGTCGGGTCGAGGAGGAGCTGCGTCGCCTGCGGCAGTGCCTCGGGCCCGAGCTCGAGGTGCTGCGCCGAGTTGCCCTCGACGACGTGACGACGGTGGGAGGGCCCGTCCTCGGCGAGGCGGTGCGACGGGTTCGCGCCGGGCAGGTCGACATCGCAGCGGGCTACGACGGCGAGTACGGGACCGTTTCCATCTTCGCGGCGGGCGAGAAGGAGAGGTTGTTCGGGTAGGTGGACCTGATCCGGGTCTCGGTGCCGGCCGAGCCGGCAGCGCGACCAGGCGGCCGACCCCGGCCAGGGACCGGCGCGCGGCACGTTTCCGAAGGCGGCCTCGATCCTGTCGGGCGCCAGGGGTCCGAGACTCTGACCGGGACGCTGCTGGTGGTGGTCGGGCCCGGCACCGGCACGACGCGGACCCTGGTCGCTCGGGACGTCCACAGGGACGCGACCGTACTCATGGCGAGGAGTACTTAGGTACACTCTCACCATGCCCATCTTCCGCGTCCGCGGGGTCACCCGCGTCGACGAGCCGTTTGCGGTGCGATTCGAGGCGCCGGCGGAGAGCAACGTGCAGGCGTGGCTCGCCGGTGAGCACGCGCGGGCCGAATCGGTCCGCCGGCTGCCACTGACCGCCTGGCCGTTTTCCCGCCTGCCGTGGATGATCCTGGTGTTTCCCGTGCTCTGCTACGGGCTCTACCTGAGCGCCGTGCAGACGGTCTACTCCGGGCTTGACCTTCTGCGAGAACCGGCGGTTCGGGGCGCCTACGAGCGGCTGGCGCGTGACGGCGTCACGGCACCGGGGGTGGTGACCGAGGAGCGGGCAGTCTCCATGCGAGGCGCGCGTCGCAGGACCTTGGAGTACGCCTTTCAGGACCCGGCCGGGTCGAGCCGCCGTGGCACCCTGGCGCCGATCCCGGGGGACATCGCCGAGTCGCGCCACGACCTGCGGCTGCTGGCGGGCGAGGAAGCCGTGGCGGGCGGCGAGCTGACCGTGACCGTGGTGCCCGACGAGCCGTCGATCCATGCCCCGTTCGTGGTCGACGACCGCCTCCTCGAGCGGTTCGAGGCCCTTTCCAGCGAGCTGCGGCGGGGAGTGGGTGTGCTCGCCGTCCTGGCGCCGCTGCTCGCCTGGATGGTGTGGAACGTCCTGGTCCGCACGGGGAGCCACTTCGTGCTCAGCCCGAGTGAGCCGCGCCTGGTCCTGATCACCCGGGGCGAGAACCCGTTCGTCGAGGACGACGACGACGACGAGGAGGGGGAGGGGTAGAGAAAGGGAGAACGCAAAGACGCCAAGACGACGCCAAGACGCAAGGGGAAGCCTCATGTGCTTGCGTCTTCGCGCCCCTTTGCGACTTTGCGTTCCGGGTGGGCGGGGGAGCTGACAGCTCACCGCCGGCCGCTACGGCACGATCGTCGCCTTCGTGATGTAGTCGAGCTTGGGGAACTCGCTCTTGAGATAGGCGTTGCCCTCGAGCTGGACCCGCTGCTGGCTCGGCCCGCGACCCTGGGGCGCGCCCTCGCCGTAGCCGGGGTAGAGGGCGTCGACCACGTCCATGCCCTGGACCACCTTGCCGAACGGCGCGAAGCGCATGGCGTCGAGCTGCTTGTTGCCGTCGGAGAAGTTGAAGAAGATCTGGGTGGTCCTGGAGTTGGGCTGGGAGCTCATGGCGAAGGTGACCATGCCGCGGGTGTTGGACTTGACCACGGGGTCGTCCGGAATACCCGCCGTCCGCCATGCCGAGTTGACCTTGGGGTCGCCGTTGATGCCGATCTGGGCCATGAAGCCCGAGATCACCCGGAAGAAGGCGGTGTTGTCGTAGTAGCCGATCTTGACCAGGTTGAAGAAGC
>Ga0068714_10006617_pt1 | contig 11691 bp, 12 predicted proteins | sample MTBNYHSulfiMetaG_FD_62988 | JGI IMG/M metagenome (GOLD analysis project Ga0068714, IMG submission 62988) | Enrichment culture microbial communities from rom New York Harbor, USA that are MTBE-degrading - MTBE-NYH (New York Harbor Sulfidogenic)... | ecosystem: Environmental > Aquatic > Marine >... | reverse complement strand
AATCGCCACCGGCTGGTAACTCCTTGGGCCACTCAGCGGTGAACTTATGGCCAATCGAAAGCAGAATCATATGTGGTGGATCGTCGCTGTCATGCTGATCCTTCTATGGCTGCCGAGAGTGCTGAGCGGGTACACAGTGGGGGTGTACTTCACATCCTGCTATCACTTACGCTTGTCGTAATGCTATTCCGAATCATCCAGAGGCAGCGACCGGCGTGAGAGGCGGTTAGGTGGCAGCGCGCATCACTACAGAAGAGCGACACAAGAAGGAAAGGATAATGGCTATGACGTATGTTTCACGTTCTCGCTGCTGTGTTGATTTTGGTCCCAAGAGGACAATCGGCCGACCTGCAGGATGTTGTGGGATTGGGCCGCGAACCGGATACTTGGATGACAAGCTAAGAGGTAGTCATGGCAAGGATAGCCGCAGTTATGGAGCTTCTGCCTACCGATCACCGTAGATCGCAGGATGCAAGGAACGATCCAGGGTGTGATGCTTCGCCGAACGGCGATACATTGATGGAGCGGATCCTTGAGAACATGAACACCACGCCTCAGGAGGAGCTGTTGAAGAGGATTGCATCCCTGCCCCGCACCAGACAAGGCATCGTGCTCGACATCCGCCGTCAGCTTACGGAGGGAACCTACGAGGTGGCGGATCGGCTGAATAGAGCGATGGATCGGGTACTGGAAGCGCTCACTGCCTAATCGCCAAGGCATCCCTGCTGCCGGCATGATGATCGCAAGAGAGCGACTGCCAACAGTTGCAGTCAGCCTACGATACCAAGGCACGCCGATCGCAGACTGTGGTATCCCTGGCTAACCACCGTGAAAGGAAGATCATATGCATCCGATCGTGTTCGTCCTGTTGTTCATCGTTGCAGCCGTTGTGGTCGTCTTTCTGATGGGCATAAGGATTATTCGCCCTACGAACCGGGGCCTCATTGAGAGGCTCGGCAAGTACAGACACTTTGCTGCACCGGGCTTCCATTGGATCATCCCGTTCGTTGACAGAATGATTCGGATCAATATTACTGAGCAGATGGTGGATGCTCAGCCCCAAGAGATTATTACGAATGACAATCTCAATGCCAGAGTAGATGCACAGGTCTATTTCAAGGTCAAGGAAGACGAGGCGAGCGTCAAGAGTTCCCAGTACAATGTGAACAACTATCAGTTCCAGATTGTGAACCTCGCTCGCACCACTCTGCGCAATATCATCGGCACGCTTACCTTGAAATCAGCCAACAGCGAAAGAGACAAGATCAACACGGCGCTTCTCACGACATTGAGCAAGGAAACCCAGAACTGGGGCATGCAGATCGTCAGGACAGAGTTGAAGGAGATCGACCCTCCCAAAGATGTCCAGGAGACCATGAACAAGGTGGTAAAGGCGGAAAATGAAAAGGTGGCCGCCCTGGATTTTGCCAATGCGGTCGAGCGGCAGGCAGATGGAGTCAAGAGAGCGGAAATCAAGAAGGCCGAGGGAATCAAGCAGGCCAAGATCCTGGCGGCCGAGGGCGAAGCCGAGGCCATCAGACTGGTAAATGAGGCAGCGAACAAGTATTTCGTTGGGAATGCACAGCTTCTCAGGAAGCTCGAGGCCGTTGAGAAATCCCTGAGTCAAAATGCCAAGATCGTCATTCCTTCCGGTTCGGAACTCGTCAATGTCATCGGAGAAATGGCCGGCGTCTTGCCCCTGACAGAGTCGCCTCACGCAACCGTGTCTGATTGATCCCTCTAACCCACTTGTCAGCATCGTCGGTGCCCAGGAGAGTCGGCGGAACCGTTGCCGCATGTGGAAGCCATTGAGCCTAAAGGTTCTGGCGGGACTGGAAAGCCAGGGGCAAGAACATGAAGAACAATCCTTTGAGACAATTGGGAACGCTCGGGCAGTCCATCTGGCTGGACTACATCCGACGCGATCTGATCGTCGGCGGTGAGCTGCGGCGATTGATTGAGGAGGATGGACTGCGGGGGATAACTTCGAATCCATCCATCTTCGAGAAGGCGATTGCGGACAGCCATGATTACGACGAGGACATTCGGGCCATGGCGCTTATGGGAAGAGGCGCGGAGGCAATCTACGAAACGCTCAGCCAGCGCGACGTCCAGAACGCCGCCGACGAGTTCCGGCCTCTCTACGACAGGACTGACGGGAAAGATGGATATGTCAGCCTGGAGGTCAATCCCCACCTGGCGCACGACACCAACGGGACGATGGAGGAAGCCCGCCGGCTGTGGGCCGCGCTGAACCGGCCCAATGTCTTCATCAAGGTCCCGGCGACGGCCAGTGGGCTGCCCGCCATCCAGCAACTTATCAGCGAAGGAATTAGCGTCAACGTGACGCTGCTCTTTGGATTGCCTCGTTATCGGCAAGTGGTGGAAGCTTACATCGCCGGCATCGGAGCACGCGCGGCCCAAGGGAAGTCCGTGAAGCATGTCGCCTCGGTGGCCAGCTTCTTTTTGAGCCGTATTGACACCCTGGTGGACCTGCTGGTGGACAAATTCATCGAGCCAGGCGGCAAGAAGGCAGACCTCGTGAAGAAGGTGCGCGGGCAAGTTGCCATCGCCAGCGCAAAGATGGCCTATCAAATCTACAAAGAGATCTTCGGCGGTGACCGGTTTGGGACGCTGGCTGCTCAGGGCGCTCGTGTCCAGCGGCTGCTCTGGGCCAGCACGAGCGCCAAGAACCCAGACTACAGTGACGTGAAATACGTGGAGGCCCTCATCGGACCGGACACGGTCAACACGGCGCCGCTGGAAACCCTGGATGCCTACCGCGACCACGGCGAGCCGAAAGCCCGGCTCGAACAAGATGTCAAGGAAGCCCGCGGGGTGTTGGAGCGACTGCCGGAACTGGGCATCAGCATCGACAATCTAACGCGGCAACTTGAGGACGAAGGAGTGGAGAAATTCAACCAGCCCTTCGACAAGCTGATGGAGACCTTGACACAAAGGTCAGCACCGCATTTGACGAGAGAGTCATGAAAGTCAGTCCTTGCGCAGGAAAGCCCGCCGAAGCATCGATGCTGGTGAACGTACCCAAACTTGTCACGGCCTACTATACGGAGGCACCTGACCCTTCAGTGCCGCAACAACGGGTCGAATTCGGCACCTCAGGGCATCGTGGTTCCGCATTCGCAAAGGCTTTCAATGAATGGCATATCCTCGCCATCAGTCAGGCCATTTGCCTGTACCGCGAGCGCAAAGAGATCGACGGCCCGCTGTTTCTCGGCATGGACACGCATGCCCTTTCCGTGCCGGCTCTTGCCAGCGCGCTGGAGGTGCTGGCGGCAAACGAGGTGGAAGTCATGATCGCGCAGGGGGACGAATATACCCCAACCCCTGCCGTTTCCCACGCGATTCTCACGTACAACCGCGGACGCAAGACAGGGCTCGCCGATGGCATCGTCATCACGCCATCACACAATCCGCCACGTGACGGCGGGTTCAAATACGATCCCCCAAACGGTGGGCCGGCGGAATCTACCGTCACCGCCTGGATCGAGGCAAAGGCAAACGAGTTTCTTGAGAATGGCCTTCGGGGTGTGAAGAGGATTCCTTTCGAGAAAGCTCTGCGCGCCCCCACGACGCACCGGCATGACTATCTCAATGTCTACGTCGCCGATCTCGCCAATGTGATCGACATGGATGCCATTCGCGGCGCGAAGATCAGCATGGGAGTCGATCCGCTTGGTGGCGCTGGTGTCCACTACTGGGGGCCGATTGCCGAACGCTGCGGGTTGAACCTCACGGTCGTCAATGAGGCCGTCGATCCGACCTTCCGTTTTATGACTGTGGATTGGGACGGTCAGATTCGCATGGATCCATCCTCTCCTTATGCGATGCAGAGGCTAATCGGCCTGAAGGATCGCTTCGAGATCGCCTTCGCCTGTGATACCGACCATGACCGGCACGGGATTGTCACGCGAAGCGCGGGATTGCTGCCACCCAACCATTACCTTTCCGTCGCCATCTTCTACCTCTTCCAACACCGACCGAAGTGGCCCAAGGGTGCGGCTGTAGGCAAGACGGTGGTGAGCAGCCAGATGATCGATCGTGTCACGGCGAAGGTTGGCCGGAAGCTTTGCGAGGTACCGGTCGGATTCAAGTGGTTCGTGGATGGTCTGCTCGACGGCTCACTTGGCTTCGGGGGCGAGGAGAGCGCGGGTGCGTCTTTCGTTCGTCTGGATGGTAGCGTCTGGACGACGGACAAAGATGGAATCGTTCCGGCTTTGCTCTCGGCCGAGATCACGACGCGGATGGGCCGCGATCCAGGGGAAATCTACCGCGAACTCACGCAGGAATTCGGTGAGCCCGCTTACGACCGGATTGAGGCGCCTGCCACCCCGGAACAGAAAGAGGCACTGGAAAAACCCTCCCAGGAACAGGTTCGATTTACAGATCTGGCTGGGGAAAAGATCCAGACCATCCTCACCCACGCGCCGGGCAACGGTGCGTCCATCGGCGGGTTGAAGGTGGTGGCGAAGAGTGGCTGGTTCGCGGCGCGTCCGTCTGGGACAGAGGACATCTACAAGATCTATGCGGAGAGCTTTCAAGGAGCGGATCATCTGCGTCGCATTCTGGAGGAAGCACAGACGATCGTCGGCGATGCTTTGGCGGCGTTCCCGCAGTAGCCGGGGATTCCGTCCGAGCCAAGACTGAAGGAAAAGCCATGAGCAAACAAACACGGGTCAGCCACCCGATATCCAGCCTTCTGCCCACGGAAATCGAGGGGTTCAATTCCCTGGCCGAACTGGCCCTGGATATGCGCTGGTCGTGGAGCCATTATGGGGACAAGGTTTGGAGGCAGCTCGACCCCGAATTGTGGGAACTGACACAAAATCCATGGGTCGTTTTGCAGACTGTTTCACGGGAAAAACTTGAACACCTATTGTCGAATCCCGAATTTCGCAGGGAAATGGATGAGCTTTTGGAACTAAAGGACCGCAAATCGGCGGCGCCTGCTTGGTTTCAGCAAACTCATCCGAAAACTCTGTTATCGTGTATCACGTATTTCAGCATGGAATTCATGTTGAGCGAGGCGCTCCCGATCTACTCGGGGGGGCTTGGCAACGTGGCCGGCGATCAACTCAAAGCGGCTGGCGATTTGGGTGTGCCGGTGGTCGGAGTGGGCCTGCTCTATAGCCAGGGCTATTTTCGCCAGATGATCGACAAGGACGGAGTGCAGCAGGCCCTCTTCCCGTACAACGACCCCGGACAGTTGCCGATTACGCCGTTGCGTCAAGCGAACGGCGAGTGGTTGCGGTTAGAGATCGCCTTACCGGGTTACTCGGTCTGGCTGCGCGCCTGGCAGGTCCAGGTCGGCAGAGTGAAGCTTTACCTGCTGGACAGCAACGATGCGGCGAACTTCCCCGCTCACCGAGGGATTACCAGCGAGCTGTATGGGGGCGGGCCGGAACTGCGTCTCAAGCAAGAACTGCTCCTCGGGATCGGCGGATGGCGACTGCTCGGTGCGCTGGGCATCCAGCCGGAAGTCTGTCATCTGAATGAAGGGCATGCGGCCTTTGCCGTGTTGGAACGCGCCCGCAGTTTTATGCAAGAGACCGGGCAGCCCTTCGAAGTCGCGCTGGCCGTCACGCGAGCGGGGAATCTCTTCACCACCCATACGGCAGTCGCAGCCGGCTTTGACCGCTTCACCCCGGCCCTCATCGAGCAATACCTCGGTGGGTACGCCGAGCAGAAGCTCGGCATAACAGTCCACGATTTACTGGCCTTGGGACGCCAGAACCCGAGCGACTCGTCGGAGAGTTTCAATATGGCCTATCTGGCGATCCGAGGCAGCGGTGCAGTCAATGGCGTCAGTCGCCTGCATGGGAAGGTGAGCAGGCACCTCTTTGAGTCTCTTTTTCCCCACTGGCCGGCGGACGAAGTGCCCGTCGGACACGTGACCAACGGAGTCCACATGCCAACCTGGGACTCGGCCCCAGCCGATGATCTTTGGACGCAAGCCTGTGGAAAGGACCGCTGGCTGGGGACGACGGAAACCCTGGAGCAGGACATTCGCCGCGTCTCCGACGCCAGCCTTTGGCAATTTCGCATCGCCGCCAGCAAGTCTCTTGTTGAGTACGCCCGCGAACACTTGTCCCGCCAACTGATATCCTCCGGCGCATCGCCCAAGGCGGTTGACGAGGCGAAGCATCTGTTTGATCCCAACGCATTGACGCTGGGCTTTGCGCGCCGCTTCGCCACCTACAAGAGACCGAACCTGCTGCTGCACAACCCGGAGCGACTGCTTCGTCTGTTAACCAATCCTCAGCGACCGGTGCAAATCATCCTTGCTGGCAAGGCCCATCCGGCAGACCAAGCAGGGCAGGCCCTGATTCAGGAATGGACGCATTTCATCCGGCGGCCCGAGGCCCGCCGCCATGCGATCTTCCTCAGTGACTATGACATGCATTTGACGGAGCACCTGGTGCAGGGGGTGGACGTCTGGCTGAACACACCACGACGGCCATGGGAGGCGAGCGGAACGAGCGGCATGAAGGTGCTCGTCAATGGAGGCATCAATCTATCGGAGTTGGACGGGTGGTGGGCAGAGGCTTACACGCCGGAGGTGGGATGGGCGATTGGAGATGGTCGAGAACATGGCGACGATCCCGCTTGGGACGCTGTCGAAGCCGACGCACTCTACGACCTGCTCGAGCGGGAGGTGATTCCGGAGTTCTATACCCGAGACGAGAGCGGCATTCCCACCGTATGGGTCAAGCGGATGCGGGAGAGCATGGCGAAGCTGACACCCCGATTCTCCGCCAACCGCGCGGTCCGCGAATACACCGAGCAACACTACCTCCCGGCTGCGACCGCCTACCGTGGGCGCGCTGCCGACAAAGGCGCGGTGGGCCGGCAAATCGTCGATTGGCAGCACAGTCTGCAACGGAACTGGGCCACGCTGCGCTTCGGCGAAGTGAATGTCGAGACCAAAGGCAAGCAGCACGTGTACGAGGTTCAGGTCTATCTCAATGACCTCGATCCAAACGTCGTACGAGTGGAGCTGTATGCCGATGGGATGAACGGCGGCTCACCGGTGCGGCAGGAAATGAAGCGTGTTCGCCAACGGGCCGACGTACCGGGCGGCTGCGTGTACAGGGCGGTGGTGTCTGCGGCCCGCCCATCAACGGACTATACGGCGCGAGTGATACCGCACTGCGACGGCGCTGCGATCCCACTGGAAGCCGCACGAATCCTGTGGCAGCGATGATCCGATCGACCGAAAAAGAGACGATGAAGAAGGCGACGGCAACCACCTGTGTATTCCTGGATATCGGCGGGGTCCTGCTCACCGACGGGTGGGATCATCATGCCCGCAAACGGGCGGCAACGAATTTCAGGCTGGAGTTGGCCGAGATGGAGGATCGGCATCACCTGACCGTCGACACCTACGAGGAGGGAAAGCTCACGCTGGAAAAATACTTGGGCCGCGTGGTCTTCTACGAAAAGCGACCGTTTACCCGGGCTCAGTTTCGGCGCTTCATGTTCGCACAATCGAAGCCTTATCCCGAGATGATCGAGCTGGTCGCTCAACTCAAGGTCCGGAACCGACTGAGGATCGCCGTGGTCAGCAACGAAGGGCGCGAACTGAATGCGTATCGGATTCGCACGTTCAAGCTGAACAAGTTTGTGGATTCCTTCATTTCCTCCTGCTTCGTCCACGTCCGCAAGCCTGACGTGGAGATTTTCCGGCTGGCGCTGGACATCGCCCAGGCGCCAGCCCGGCAGGTCGTCTATATCGAAAACACCCCGATGTTCGCCCAGATCGCGGAAGGTTTGGGAATTCGGAGCATTCTTCATACGGACTACAGGTCCACGTGCGCGAAACTGGCTTCATTCGGATTGCAGAATGGCGAAGGAGTCATCCATGAAGCCAGCTAACCCACGCATCCTGACGACCAATGGCGGCTCGTCCAGCATCAAGTTCGCGTTGTTCGAGGCCGGTGACTCGCTGCGATGGATTCTGGAGGGCGGGATTGAGATGACCGAACGCCGGATCGCGGCGACAGTCCACGAGTACTTTCATAGACAGAATCCGGCCATCGGATGGAAATCGAACCCCCAACACAGTGTGGCAGTAAGATTCTGTAGGTGACATGATCGTGAACTCGAAGAAGAAAAGAGACTCTCGAATAGAATGCCAGGAGGTGCCAACCATCACTCCCGCACCTCCAAACTCGGCGACCGTTACGCAGAATCCGCCCACTTCAGTCGCGGATGCTCCGTCGGCTGACCCAGCCACGCTCCAGAAGGCCTTGGCCGCACAGAAGGACGATTACCTGCGCCTCGCCGCCGACTTTGACAATTTCCAAAAGCGGACCCGGCGCGATTCCGACCAACAAGCCGCAGCGGAAAAGGAAGCATTCATCCGCGACTTGCTGCCCATTCTCGACAATCTCGAACGCGCCCTGGCTTCCGAGCAATCCATTTCGTCCGAGCCATTGCATCAAGGTGTGACGATGACGCTGCAACAGGTGAGCCAGTTGCTCCATCGCCACGGCATCGAGGCTGTCGAGGACATGGGGCGGCCCTTCGATCCCCACCGGCATGAGGCTGTCTCCGTGCGGCACGACCCATACCAGCCCGATCAGATCATCCTCGAAGTGACTCAGCGCGGCTACTGCCGCAACGATAAGGTCTTTCGGCCAGCCAAGGTCATTGTGAATGATCTGAGCTACTTCCCCGGAGTCAGCCATGCCCGTTGAATTCAAGGACTACTACGACGTCCTCGGCGTGGCTCGAGACGCGAGCGGCGAGGAAATCAAGAAGGCGTTCCGCAAGCTCGCCCGCAAGTATCACCCCGACGTTGCCAAAGACAAGACTACGGGCGAAAAGAAGTTCAAGGAAATCAACGAGGCCAACGAAGTCCTCAGCGACCCGGAGAAACGGCGAAAGTATGATCAGCTGGGAGCAAACTGGAACCATCCGGAACGGCAGCCGGCACCGCCGCAGGGCGGATTCGGTGGAGGTTACGAAGAAGGTTCGGGATTCCATTTCGATGGCACGGGCTTCAGCGATTTCTTCGAGCAGTACTTCGGCCGTCGCGGCCGTCCATCCGGTGGTTTCGGCCGAACACGGGCAAATGGCATGGGAGGCGAGACAGTCGCCCAGCGCGGTCAGGATATCGAGGCCGACATCCTGGTGACGCTGGACGAAGTCTTGCACGGTTCGACGCGCACGATCCATCTCCAGCGTGCCGATCCGCGCACCGGGCAATCGGTCATGCAGACGCTGCGGGTGAAGATCCCACCCGGTGTTCGGGAAGCGCAGCTCATCCGTCTCGCGGGCAAAGGGCAGGAAGGCATTGGCGGGGGCGACTCGGGAAACCTGTATTTGAGGATAAAATTCGCCCAGCACCCCGACTTCCGCGTGCGCGGCGCCGACCTCTATTACGATTTGGATCTGGCCCCGTGGGAAGCGGTACTGGGTGCCACCGTCGACATCCCAACTGTGCATGGAACGGTGTCCTTGAAAATCCCGGCGGGCACCAGGGCTGAACAGCAATTACGTTTACGCGGGAAAGGTCTACCCACGAGCGACGGAACGCGGGGCAACCTGTATGCTGTCGTGTCCATCCAGGTCCCGGCACACCTGACACCGGAACAAAGAGTCCTGTGGGAACAGTTGGCCACAAAATCGACGTTCAACCCGAGGCAATCCTCATGAGCAAACGGATTGTTCCAGACAGCCCCCCACCCCGAGCGCTGGAGTTGTTTCAGCCAAAACCAGACGTTTTGTACAGCCTCGATGCGACTGCACATCTCGCGGGTGTCCCCCGCCGTTCCATTCTGATCTATTGTCGCGCCGGCCTTGTACGAGCGGTCGTTCAACCACCGTATGGGGTGATGGAATTCACGGAAGAGACGATTTATACCCTGCGGCGAATCGAGCACTTGCGAACCGTTCACGGCCTCGATTTAGCCTGGATCAAAACCATGTTCGATCTGCTCGATGAGGTGGAGCGCCTGCGCGCCGAGTTGCGTTTTTTGCGTAACTCTTGAGAAGGCGAACATACCCGAGGCTTATGCTCTATGGCGAAGAGACTCAATCAAGCCTGTGTCTTGGCGATCAACGGCGGCTCGTCGAGCATCAAGTTCGCAATGTACCGGGTTGGCGAAGCGCTGGAGCAAAGGCTTTATGGGAAGGTTGACCGCATCGGCCTGAGCGGGACGAATCTAACGTTTCACGACCCGGATGGAAAGCCGCAGGCCAGTCGCAGCCTCGCCGCCGCCGATCACAAATCGGCAGCGAGTCTCCTGATTGATTGGTTCGAAGCGCAGAAGGCCTTCGCTTCGGTCAAGGCCGTGGGACGCCGAGTGGTGCATGGCATGACGCATTCCGAGCCGGAACAGGTCACGCCGGAGTTGATTGATGAATTGCATCGTATCACGCCGTACGACCCGGAGCACTTGCCCCGCGAGATTGAACTGATCGAGGCGTTCCGCCAGCGCCATCCGAAACTGCCCCAGGTGGCCTGTTTTGACACGGCGCTTCATCACACCATGCCGCGTGTCGCCAAGTTGCTGCCGATTCCGCGACGCTTCGACGCGAAAGGAGTTCATCGCTACGGTTTCCACGGTTTGTCCTATGCTTATCTAATGGAAGAACTCGCGCGCCTCGGCGACCCGGCAGCAACGACTGGTCGTGTGACCCTCGCGCATCTCGGCAATGGCGCCAGTCTGGCGGCCGTGCGAGACGGCAAGAGCATCGATACCAGCATGGGCTTCACGCCCACGGCAGGATTGATGATGAGCACCCGCTCTGGCGATTTGGATCCTGGTCAGGCACCGTATCTGGCGCGAACCGAGCAGACAACCGCAACACAATTTTACGAAATGGTCAACCACAAGTCTGGGCTGCTCGAAGTTTCGGAGACCAGCTCCGACCTGCGCGACTTGCTTGCGAAGGAAGCCGGTGACGTGCGGGCGGCGGAAGCTGTGGCACTGTTTTGTTATCAAGCCAAAAAGTGGATCGGCTCCTTCGCCGCGGCACTCGGTGGATTGGACACGCTCGCCTTCGCAGGAGGCATCGGAGAAAATGCGCCCACGGTCCGCGCCCGGATTTGCGGTGGGCTGGGATTTCTTGGAATCGGACTCGAAGAAAAGCGAAACGCGGCGAATGAGGGCGTGATTTCCGCGGCGGGCCCGGTAACGATCCGCGTCATTCGCCCGGACGAAGAACAGATGATAGCCAAGACGGTCTGCCGCGTTCTCGGCCTCCCGAGTGAAAAGGAAATGTGCCATGAAAATGAAGACGGCTAACCTCAGGGACAGATCGTAATGACGATGGCTGTTGGCAATCTGGCGCACAATGTGTGGCACATCACTGCCATCGGACTTGGATTGCTTCTCTCCGTGTTGGCGACTGGGCACGCGGTTCTCAAGAAGCGTGATTCGCGTGCCGCTATCGCGTGGGTGGGCTTCGTTTGGCTTGTCCCCATGGTCGGGGCCGTCTTGTACTTCATCTTCGGAGTCAATCGCATTCGCCGCAAAGCCGCCCTGCTGCGAGCGAATCTTGAGCGATACCGAGCGCAAGCCGCGCATCCGGAATGTCCGCCGGAAGAGTTGCAGCGTCATCTGCCGGCTCACGGAGAGCATCTCAAGATGCTGGCTCGAGTCATTGGAGGGATGGTGGAGCGGCCCTTGCTGCGGGGCAACCGGATCGATCCGTTGGTGA
>Ga0068714_10006616_pt1 | contig 11693 bp, 14 predicted proteins | sample MTBNYHSulfiMetaG_FD_62988 | JGI IMG/M metagenome (GOLD analysis project Ga0068714, IMG submission 62988) | Enrichment culture microbial communities from rom New York Harbor, USA that are MTBE-degrading - MTBE-NYH (New York Harbor Sulfidogenic)... | ecosystem: Environmental > Aquatic > Marine >... | reverse complement strand
GACGGCAAGGGATACGAACCTCCGCGGGGACACCTGATGCCGTTCTCAACGCGGCAGACGTTCATCGCGATGTTCGATCCTCTCAACTGAGAGTGAACCCCCCAAAACCTTACGCGGTCCGCTCCACAGCGGCCGTTGAAGCTCCGAAGGCACGGCCACAGACACCGCCGCCGCAGAACCCCGCTGAAGAACAACGCCACTTGAAAACAGGAACCTGGCCTCAGACGGCCGGAATGAACCCCTGCGCGGCGTGAAGGCGGGCGCGCAGGCGCAGCACGGCCTTGGTGTGCAACTGACTCACGCGCGACTCGGTCACGCCAAGTACAGCGCCGATTTCCTTGAGCGTTAGACCTTCGTAGTAATAGAGCGCGATGACCGTCTTCTCGCGATCGGGAAGCCGCTCGATCGCCGACGCGAGAATCCGCTTCAGCTCAGCGCTCTCGAAAACGCGCACGGGATCCTCAGCGTTCACATCGGCGATGGAGCCGAGGGGATCCTGCTTGTCCTCCCTGTCCGGCGCGCCAGTCCAGAGCTCCTCGAACGATATCACCGACGTGTACGAAAGCTTCGACAGGAGCCCGTGGTACTCCTTTAGAGAGACGCCCATCTCGGTTGCGATCTCCGCATCCGAAGGTACGCGCTTTAGCAGATTCTCAAGCCTGATGTAGCACGCCTCGAACTCACGGGCCCGGGCGCGCACCGATCGTGGAACCCAGTCCATTGCCCGCAGCTCATCGATGATCGCGCCCTTGATTCGGGCGATCGCGTACGTCTCGAACTTGATTCCTCTTTCGGGATCGAACTTCTCGATCGCGTCGATGAGACCGAAAACGCCATATGAAATGAGGTCTGCGGTATCGACGGTCTGGGGAAGGCTCGACGACAAGCGGCCGGCAACATACTTGACCAGCGGAGAGTAGTTGAGGATCAGACTCTCACGCGCCTGAGGATCGGCGTTCTGTTTGAAGTTGGTCCACGCGCTCGAAAGGCTGCTCATTGACTCCGGTCTCATGTCCGATGCGGCCTCCGTCAAGCTCGTGGATGCGCCCCCCTATGCACGTCACGGAGGTGTTGCGTGCTGAGGTGAGTATAAATCTGCGTGGTAGACAGCGCAACGTGACCCAGTAGCTCCTGAACCGTGCGCAAATCTGCCCCGCCTTCCAGCAGGTGAGTGGCGAACGTGTGCCGCAAGGTATGGGGTGTCAGGTGTGCCGCAGACCCAAGTTCCTCCAGGTACCGATCGAGCATACGGCGCACGCCCCCGGAGGTGAGCCGGGTACCGTTCTTGTTCAGGAAGAGCGCGCGCTCATCGGGATGTTTTGCAAGTGCGGGACGGCCGACCGCAAGATAGTGACGGATGCATGCGACTGCTGCGTGGTGTATAGGCACGATACGTTCGCGCGATCCCTTCCCCATCACCCTGACAAGCCCGGCAGCAAGGTCAGCATCGCCTAGATCGAGCGCCGTCAGTTCCGATACGCGTATCCCACTCGCATATAGGAGTTCCAGAATGGCCCGATCACGCACTCCTCGCGGGCGGGTAGCATCTGGTGCCTCCAGCAGCGCAGGGAGCAGATCGCCCGGTGCCACAGCGGGTAGCCGCGCCGGCATCTTCGGTGTGGCAAGCAACGCCGCCGCGCTGCTCGCAACATACTCGCAACGCACCATGTAGCGGTAGAACGCCCGCACGGCAGCGAGCCGCCGGGCCACGGTGCGGCGCGAATACCCGGCTGCATCGAGCATCGCCAGATAGCGCCTGAGCTGGCGATGATCGGCGTCAAGAACGTGCACCTCCGCCGTCGACGCCCAGCGTAAGAATCCCGCGAGGTCAGACGCGTACGCATTGAGCGTGTTCGGCGAGAGGTTCCGCTCCACGGCTATATAGACGAGGAACTCATCTACAAGGGCCTCCGATGTAGGCTTGTCGCTCACGTCGGCATCACGGTAGCCACGCCTCTCATCGGTTCCAGACATGCCGACTCGGCCAGAAGACAGAGGTCAGAACGGTCCGAGAGCACGCGCGCCAGGTCCCGACGACCCCGCTCGGCGTACGCGGCGTACCGGTTTCGCTTGCCGGACACCGGAGGCGTCAGAGGCGGCACAAGGCCGAAGTTCACGTGCATCGGCTGATAGCCGTGAGTCTCGGGGTCCGTAGCGTACGCGACAAGGGCCCCGAGTGCTGAGGTCGACGGCAACCGCAGCGGCGCACATCCGCTCAGAGAAGTCCAAACGTCTAGGGCCGCCAGCAGACCCGTCGCCGCTGCTTCCAGATAGCCCTCGGTCCCAGCGAACTGGCCGGCTATGCGCACACGCGGGAGTGCGTGTAGCGCCAGACCTGGGGTGAGTAGACGCGGCGCGTCAACGAAGGCATTCCGGTGCATAACCCCATACCTGAAGAACTCTGCATTCTCTAACCCGGGTATCAGGCGAAACACCCGCTTCTGCTCATCGAATGTGAGATTCGTTTGGAACCCCACCAGGTTGTACGCAGTGCACGCCCGATTCTCGGGCCGAAGCTGCACGACCGCCCATGGACGTCGGCCCGTCGCAGGATCTGTGAGGCCAATTGGCTTCATGGCGCCAAAGCGGAGGGCGTCCTGTCCCGATCTGGCGATCTCCTCGACGGGCTGACATGCCTGGAAGAGGTCACCCCGTTCAAACGTCTTCAACTCGACGCGGCGGGCACTCACGAGCTCCGCGACCAGTGCCTCATAGGGCTCTCGGTCGAGCGGACAGTTGAGGTAGTCTGCGCCCTCCCCCTTCTCCCATCGCGAGGCCGCAAAGACCTTCGAACGATCGATCGTTGCCGCGTCGATGATCGGCGCTGCCGCGTCGTAGAACGCCAGCCGCGTCTCACCGACAACGTCCGACAGTGCGCTCTGAATCGCCTTGCCTGGCAGCGGCCCCACCGCGATGATCGCATCCCCATCTGGAATCTCGGCAGCCTCGCGGCGCTCGATTCTCACGAGTGGATGATGCTCGAGGGACTCTGTGACGGCACGAGAGAACCACTCGCGATCAACCGCGAGCGCCGCGCCCGCAGGCACTCGCGCGCCCTCAGCAGTAGCCATGATGAAGGATCCGAGGCACCGAAGTTCTTCCTTCAAGAGTCCTGCTGCCGACTCGGGGCTCATACTCTTGAAGGAATTCGAGCACACGAGTTCGGCGAAGTCGCCGGTGTGATGCGCAGGCGGCATTACACCGGGACGCATCTCGAAGAGGCGCACGGGGACGCCGCGCTGTGCAAGCTGCCACGCAGCCTCACTCCCTGCGATACCCGCACCTATCACTGTCACCCGCTGCATTGGACTCCGATCTCATGGACGCTGCCATTGTACGGCACCGCGCCCAACCATCGTCAGGCCAAACCGTATCTGCCGTCGGGATAGCGCGCCACCAGCCCACGGGCCTCCATCGCGCCCAGCGTTTGCGCCGCCGATACGATATCGATCCCGACCGCACGCGCGAAGTCGTCCGGCCGCATCGGGTCGGCCGCCAGGACCCGCACGGATTCATCCATCGCATCGCTTGCAGCGAGCACATGTCTGCCTTCGGTCCCGAGTGCCTGCGCAAGCTCTCCAACATCCGTTACCGACGTCGCCCCCTGCCGGATGAGACGGTTTGCGCCCCTGGACTCCGACGAGAAGATAGACCCGGGAACCGCCAACACGTCTCGACCAGCGTCGAGCGCCGCATCCGCCGTCGAGAACGTGCCGCTAGGGAGGCCGGCTTCTACGACTAGCACTGCGCGGGAGAGCCCCGCGATTATGCGGTTGCGCCGTACGAACGACCAGCGTGTGGGTTGCGCGCAAAACGGCATTTCCGACACCACCGCATACCGCTCACGTATGGTGCGCAGCGTTTCCGCTGACCGTCTTGGGTAGTCCACGTCTGGGCCACAGCCAAGCACCGCTACCGTGCACCCACCGGCCTCCAGGGCTGCCGCCTGTGCCTCGGCGTCACAACCGATAGCCGCACCCGAGATCACAGGAATCCCGCTCCGTGCCGCCCATCCAGCGAAGAGCCTGGCGCATCGCAGCCCATACGGCGTGGCCCGCCGCGCACCGATGACCGCAAGACCCGGCGTCAGCGCCGATGGATCGCCGATTCCGTACAGCACCTCCGGCGGATCCGGCGACTCCGCAAGTTGTGCAGGGTATCCTTCCTCTCCGATCCGCACCACAAACTGGCCGCTCTTCACTGTGCCTCCCACGTCCGGTATCCCAACGCCTCTCCCACGTGTTCCTCGCGAACGCTCGGTGCCTCGTCCATGTCAGCAATCGTCCGCGCCACGTTGACCAGCCTCACAACTGCTCGTCCTGACAGGTGTGCCGAACGGGCCGCATACTCTGCCAGTGCGCGCGCAGCGGGCTCCAGCACCACGACTGCCCCCAACCGCTCGCGCCGGAAGGCCGCAAACGCGCGACCGGCGGCAACCCGCTCGCGCGCGCCCTCACTCGAATCGGAGACCTGGCGTCCGCCGATCAACAACCCGGGATCGATACGATCGACCCGTATGGACATGTCCATACGGTCGTACATCGGTCCCCCCACTCGACTCACGTAGCGCGCGATCGTCCCGGGCGCACACGAGCAATGCTTCTCCCGATCTCCCGAGAAGCCGCATGGACACGGATTCATCGCCCCAATGAGCGCAAAGTGCGCGGGATAGTGCAGGGCTCCGTGGGCACGAACCAGCGTCACGCTCCCCTGCTCAACAGGTTGCCTGAGCGCTTGCAGCGCCCCCGGACGAAACTCCGGCAACTCATCGAGAAACAACACCCCGTTGTGCGCTAGACTCAACTCACCTGGTCTTGGGGGTGTCCCGCCGCCCACAAGACCCGCAACCGTGCACGAGTGATGCGGCGAACGAAACGGACGCACCCCCCGGAGGCAGGGCTCCGGATCAAGCCCCGCGACAGAGTGCACAAGAGCCGTCTCCAGACGTTCGTCCTCGCCGAGAGGCGGCAGCAAGCCGGCCAGCGCTCGAGCCAGCAACGATTTCCCCGATCCCGGCGGGCCAACAAGGAGCAGGTGATGACGGCCCGTGGCTGCAACTTCCAAACAACGTTTGGCTGCGGCATGGCCCGCGATGTCGCCCAGGTCCACGAGGGGTCCCGGGCACGCTTCGCCCGGCGTATCCCCACCAAACACACCCCCCGGAAGCCCGGCCCGCAGGGCCGCTATCGACGCAAGCCCGCGATAGGTCAACCTGGGCACCGCGCTCACAACGCCCGTCGCCGCCGCCGGACCGAGAAGCTCTCTTCCCGTGCGCGCTGCGGCGAGTGCGTGCGCGAGCATGCCCGGCACTGGCCGGACGCTCCCATCCAGACCCAACTCACCGACAGCCGCAATACCTTTGAACACCTGAGCCCCCAGCTGCCCCGTCGCGCACAGGACCGCAAGCGCGATGGGCAGATCGAAACCGGTGCCATGCTTGCGCAGTGGAGCGGGCGCCAGATTGACGGTCACGCGGGCATTCGGGAACTCGAACCCCACGGCCCGCAAGGCCGCACGGACGCGGTCACGTGCCTCCTGCACTGCGGCGTCGGGCAGGCCTACGATCCCGAAGACGGGAAGCCCGGCCGATACGTCAGCCTGCACCTCCACCGGCACGGCCTCTACGCCGACAACCGTCGCGGTGGCAATGGTCGCTTGCACGGTCACGACAATGCGAACGCTGCGCGATGATGGCGCAGAAGCGCCCGGCTCTCCGACAGCACCTGGATTGAGATCACGTCAAACCGGATCTGGCACTCACTCAGACCGTTCGCTGTCATGTACGCTTCCGCGAGACGCACCAGACGCCGCTGCTTGGCGGGCGACACGGCCTCCTCCGGCGAACCCTTGCTATCGGTACTGCGTGTCTTCACTTCGCACAGGACGAGCTCCTCCCCGTCCAGTGCAACGATATCGAGTTCCCCGTGATTCGTGCGCCAATTGCGCTCGACGACGCGCATGCCGACACGCTCAAGGTAGACTGCGGCGGCCTGCTCGCCGCGCATCCCAACCTCTGCTCTGTTCATCGCTTGTGCTCCTCTCTTCGAGGAGCAATCGTCTCAGACGGTGTGTAATCATCTCTTACCGGAAACTGACCAAGCCTAGAACAGCGATTCCTGGCTACATGGCGAGAACGACTTCCGGTGAACGGCCGAGACGCCCAAACGCCGAATGGCACTCAGGTGCTCAGAACTCCCGTATCCCTTGCTCATCGAGAATCCATATCCTGGGTGCGCTCGGTCTAGTTCCGTCATCAGAGCGTCACGTGCCACCTTCGCAACAACCGACGCAGCCGCTACAACCCGCACGCGTCCGTCCCCCCGGACGACAGCGGTCGTCGGATGGCCAATGTCCACGGGCAAGCCGTCAACGACTACATGCTCGGGAACGACATCGAGTGACGCGACTGCCTCTCGCATCGCGCGCACGGTAGCTGCACCGATACCTATCGCATCAATCACGGCAGCATCCACGTGTGCGACGCCAACTGCGACCGCCACCCTCCGAATCGCCGAGTCAAGCTCCGTGCGCGCAGTCGGCGTCAGCTTCTTCGAGTCGTTCAGCCCGATGAGAATGGCGTCGGGCGGCAAGATACACGCCGCAGCTGTCACGGGACCGGCAAGAGCGCCCCTCCCGACCTCGTCCACCCCGGCAACCAGCGTCAAGCCCCTGCTCCAAAGCTCCCCCTCAAAGCGCGCAAGTTCCTCGAGGCGCGCAAGCTCCGCCCGGTGTCGGGCCAGCCGGGCTCCCGCCACAGCACAGGCCGAGATGACGCCGGCTCGATCATCGCTCGCATACTCCGCGATGCACTGTTCAAGCCGCACATCCTGGCAGGCTGCAAGCATCATCCGGATCTCGGAAACTGACGGTTTGCTCATGACATCCAGTGTACGTCTTCATAAAGCAAACGGCCCGGACAAACGTCCGGGCCGTGCAGGTATTCTCGTGCAGTGCGGCCTAACGCAGTTCCTTGACGCGTGCGGCCTTGCCCACCTTGTCGCGGAGGTAGTAGAGCTTCGAGCGGCGCACCTTCCCGCGGGAGACCACGTCAATCGAAACGATCTTCGGCGAATTGACCGGGAACGAACGCTCGACCCCAACGGCGAACGATATCTTCCGCACCGTGAACGTCTCCCGGTTACCGGCACCGTGCCGACGGATGACGATCCCCTGGAACGGCTGAACGCGCTCGCGCGTACCCTCGACGACCTTGTACATAACCTTCACGGTGTCGCCTACACCAAACTCCGGAAGGTCTTCACGCAGCTGCTGCTGCTCGATTGCGCGGATCTTGTCCATGACACATTCCTGTTCCGTCAGTAGTGTGAGTCATTCTCTAGGATGCCCAAGGCACGAGCAGAGAGTATAGCCCAGGGCACGTCAGCATGGCAAACGCCTTGTTGCGAGTCTGTCAACCCGCCCATCGTCACTCAAGCGCGCCAAATCGATCGAGTGGCCAAAACGTCCAGAACGCCTCTCCGTGAATGTCCTCTAGAGGCACCGCACCGAAGACTCGGGAATCGGCGCTATTTGTCCTGTTGTCCCCCATGAGCCACACCATGGCGTCGGGCACCGCGTAGGGCATCTCGACGAGCATGGGCTCGCTCAGTTTTCCGTACGTGTACGGCTCCTCCAGGGCAATGCCATCCACGACGACCTGGCCGTCAACCAGATCCACGGTCTGACCGCCCACGGCCACCACCCGCTTGATAAGCGTATCAACTTCACCAGTCGGGTCATCAAGGACCACGACATCGCCAACCTCGGGTTCCCGGAACCAGTAGATGAACTTGTTTGCGATGATCCGGTCCTGAATCTCGATCGTGGGCTCCATCGAGCCTGTCGGAACCACGAATGGCTGCACCACAAACGCGCGTATGCCCGCCGCCAGCGCGAAGGCCGCCGCAAGCATGAGGCAGAACTCCAGCAGCCAGCGGCCGAAGGAAACCGGACGCTCGTCAGCCATCGCTCCCCCCTTCTTCGTCATTGGCCATGACCCCCTCGGCAAACTCCCGCTCCACGGCGCTTAGCTGCGCCCGCGCGATCAGGTCTGGACGCCGCTCGGCCGTGCGTCGGACGGCTTCTCTGCGTCGCCAGGCAGCAATGCGCGCATGGTCGCCGCTCACCAGCACCGGCGGCACGTCCATCCCCTCAAAGCTGGCCGGCCGCGTGTACTGCGGGTATTCAAGCAGGCCTTCGGAAAACGACTCATCGTGACTGGAGGTCTCGTCGCCGAGGACGCCGGGCTGTAGCCGGGCCACCGCATCGATGAGCACGAGGGCAGGAAGCTCGCCGCCGGTGAGCACATAATCGCCGAGGGACAGCTCGCGGTCCGCGAGAGACAGAATGCGGTCATCGAACCCCTCATACCGGCCACACAGAAGCAGTAGCCAGGGCTCGTCCGCAAGATCGCGCACGATCGCCTGCGTGAGCGGCTCGCCCTGGGGTGTCAGCACCACGACCACCGGGCGCCCCGGTTCGCGCGCGGCAAGATCACGGACCGCCCGATAGACAGGCTCGGGCTTCATGACCATGCCCGGGCCGCCACCGAAGGGGTAATCGTCCGTCGTCCGACGGCGGTCCTCCGTCCAGTCCCGCAGATCGTGAACGTCAACCGAGATCGCCCCTGTGGACAGCGCGCGCCCCAGGATCGATGCGCCGAGCACTGGCGCGAAGATCTCTGGCAGAACCGTCAGCACATCTACTCGCATCAGCCCAACGCCTCGATCAGACCCGGAAGCACGCGAACGCTCACCAATCGGCTGGAGGCATCCACCGACAGGATCACATCGTCGATCACGGGAAGCAGCACCTCGCCATACGGTCCATCGTTCACGACGAGAACATCGTTTGCGCCCGTCACGATGATCGACGTGATCACGCCGAGGTCCCCGTGATCGATATCTACGACGCGATAGCCGATTTCATCCTCAGGCGCGGGTGGCAGCTCTGGCAAGTCCACAGAGCGCGCCATCAGCCACCTGCCACTCACGTCGTGAGCCTGGCCAACGTTCTCTACGCCCTCGATGCGCACGAGCGCCCCCTTCGGGCCCTTGCGCACACCGAGAACCTTGCGGGCCACCGCCCCGCTCTCCAGCGGCGGGACGACCCACACGGAGAGACGCTCCAGAACACCACAAGAGAGGCGGTCCGCCAGAGCGACGACCACCTCTCCCGATGTTCCGTGCGTCCCCACGACGCGCCCGACCCTGCGGTACGGCGCGGACATGGTCTATCCGACGACCTCAACCGCGGCGTCCGCCCCATCGACGGAAGCTGCGGCGCGTGCCAGCACGCGGATCGCTTTGATAACGCGACCCTGCCTGCCGATGATCTTTCCGGTGTCGTCGGGATGCACCGATATCTCGTACGTGAAGATGCCACCCTCGTCCCGCCGCTCAACCTTCGCGTCCTCGGGATGCTCCACGAGCGAGGTGACCAGATACGTTACGAGTTCGTCGACATCAATCGTACCGGACATCGCTACTCAGTCGCTTCTTGGGCTGCTTTCGCGGCGGCCTTTGCTTCTGCCTCGGCCTTGGCCTGAGCCTTCTTCGACAGCGCGGCAACCTGTGCCGGAGCGGCCGCGTCGGACTTGACGATCGCGATCAGCTTTGCGACGGTCTCAGTGGGCTCGGCGCCATTGGCCAGCCACGCATCAACCTTCTCCATATTCAGTTCAATCATCGACGGCTCGACGCGCGGGTTGTACCGGCCGAGGATCTCGATGAAACGCCCATCGCGAGGAGCACGCGAATCAGCGGCAACCACGCGATAGAACGGGGCCTTCTTCGCGCCTGCGCGAGCAAGCCGAATCTTGACTGCCAAGACTTTCACCTCCGTGTAGGTGGTCCTTATCGACCACGCATGACCAAAGAGCAGCGACTTATGATACGGGATGTCCATCCGAGGGTCAAAAGAAACCTCCCAGACGGTGAAACCTCCTAGAATGGGCCCGGCAATCCGGGCATGCCGCCAAAGCGGCGCTTGCCGCGCTTCTTACCCTGCTTCTCCATGGCCTGCATCTGTTTGATCATCTTCTGCGTCTGCGCGAACTGCTTTAGCAGCTGATTGACTTCGAAGACGGCAACACCGGCGCCATTCGCGATACGTTCGCGCCGATGTCCGTTGATGATCGAAGGCTTCGCCCGCTCGATAGGAGTCATCGATCTGATGATCGCCTCGGTCCGCGTGAGTGCACCCTCGTCCAGTTCGGCGTCTTTGGGGAGCTTCCCGGCCCCTGGGATCATCTTCATGATGTCAGAGAGCGACCCCATCTTCCTGACCTGCTGTAGCTGAGTCAGGAAGTCGTCGAGCGTGAAGACGCCCTGACGCATCCTCGCTTCCATCGTGGCGGTGAGTTCCGCGTCGAGGTTCTCTTGAGCCTTCTCGATGAGAGTGACGACGTCGCCCATGCCGAGGATCCGCTGCGCCATGCGTTCGGGATGGAATACCTCGAGCGCGTCGAGTTTCTCCCCCACACCCACGAACTTGATCGGCTTGCCCGTGACCGAACGGACCGAGAGCGCCGCGCCACCCCGCGCGTCACCGTCAAGCTTCGTGATGATCACACCGTCGAAGTCTACTGCTCCGGCAAATGCCGCAGCGGCATTCACGGCATCCTGGCCGGTCATGGCGTCGATGACCATCAGGACCTGGTCCGGCTTCACCGCCGCCTTGATCGCGGAGGCTTCCGCCATCATCTCCTGGTCGATATGCAGCCGCCCCGCGGTGTCGACAATCACAATGTCGCGCATCCGGGCAACGGCTTCTTTCACGCCGGCCCGGGCAATCGCGACAGGGTCATCGCCTTCGCCGCGATAGACGGGAACGTCGAGCTGCGCGCCAAGGGCCTCGAGCTGGTCGATGGCCGCCGGGCGATAGACGTCGCACGCAACCAGAAGAGGGCTCTTGCCCTGTGACTGCAGGAGCCGCGCCAGCTTGGCTGCCGCGGTCGTCTTGCCCGAACCCTGCAGACCGACGAGCATGATGACGGCGGGCAGACGCCCCGAGTACACGAGGCGGGACTCAGCCCCGCCCATGAGCGCGGTCAGCTCGTCCAGGACGATCTTGACCACCATCTGGCCCGGCGTGAGGCTCTTCATCACGTCCTGGCCAACGGCCCGCTCGCGCACTCGAGCCACGAACTCCTTGACCGTCTTCAGGTTGACGTCGGCCTCGAGAAGCGCCATCCGCACTTCGCGCATGGCAGCGTCGACGTCGGCCTCGGAAAGAACACCGCGGCCGGTAAGCTTCGCAAAGACCGCCTGTAGGCGATCACTCAGGTTCTCGAACACGATGCCTCCGTGAAACGCGTTCCGACAGAACTTCCGCACACGCGGACTACGCTACGCCTGGCGGCTCTCAGGTCCAACGATTGCCGCAGCAAACGCTTGTGGATCGAACGGCTCGAGATCCTCGGCGGTCTCGCCCACGCCCACGCGGACTACCGGAAGACGCAACTCGCGTGCCACCGCGACGACGATACCACCCTTGGCGGTACCATCGAGCTTGGTCAGCACAAGCGCATCCACGCCGAGCGCCCGGTTGAACTCGCGCGCCTGCAACAGGCCGTTCTGACCGGTGGTGGCGTCCATTACGAGCACGATCCGGACAGGGTACGGACTCTCCCGGTCCGCCACACGACGCACCTTCTGCAGCTCGGCCATCAGGTCCGCCGACGTGTGCAGGCG
>Ga0068714_10006615_pt1 | contig 11695 bp, 12 predicted proteins | sample MTBNYHSulfiMetaG_FD_62988 | JGI IMG/M metagenome (GOLD analysis project Ga0068714, IMG submission 62988) | Enrichment culture microbial communities from rom New York Harbor, USA that are MTBE-degrading - MTBE-NYH (New York Harbor Sulfidogenic)... | ecosystem: Environmental > Aquatic > Marine >... | reverse complement strand
GTTAAAACCTTTCCAATCTAACCGCTCCCGGATTCAGGAATGGGATATCGCTTGAATTCCTTTGTCCTGTCAAACAGGTATCTGTATGTAATATAGTTCTTCACAGGTATACAGCCAACGGCAATGAAAATCTTCCTCATTCTGGGATTGAAATCACCTACCCAGGAAAACTCAATTTCAGTATAGTGCGGTTTATTCCTGAAAATCCTGGCAAGATTATGAATGAAGGCAGATTCGATTCCATGGTTCTGATATTTCGGGATAACTCCCATCAGTATTCCTCTTGCCCTATTCATTGTTTTCCTTTTTTTAAGCCAGGCAAACTTCAACATGCTAATAAGGTCAAGTTTACCATTTAAATGTTTCAGTATCTGATTCAGGTCAGGGAACATGAGATATATCCCGACAGGCTTCCCTTCAAAATACGCTAACCAGATAAATTCTTCATCCAGAACAGGTTTGGCTTTTTTCAGAGTTGCCCTGATATACTCAGGTTCAAGCGGCACAAAATGCTTTTTAAAGGAAACCCATGCTTCATTGTACACTTCAGCAAAGTCTTTCGTATATTTTTCCTCATTTTTCCACGAAAAATGCCGGAATTCATAGCCTGGTTTATGCAGGATCCATTCTGCGATTTTCATCAGTCTTTCAGGTAGAGGCTTTGTGATGTCGAGATGAAATCCTTCCATTTTGTAGTAAACCTGAAAACCATATGATTCAAACAATTCCTGATAATATGGATGGTTATATGCTATGTCGTAGGAAGGATGTGTGAATCCGTCTACCAGCAGACCCCAGTATTTATCAGTCTCTCCAAAATTAATGGGTCCATCCATCGCCTCCATTCCTTTTTCTTTCAGCCAGTCTTTCGCAGTATTAAAAAGAAGAAATGCAGCATCTTTGTCATTGATGCATTCAAAAAAACCCATTGCTCCTGTAGGCTGATCATAGGAGTTTGATATGTTAAAATCGATGAAAGCGGCTATTCTGCCAATCAACCGGTTCTTATCATCAGTAACAACCCATCTTTCGACGATCCCGTGCTTAAAATATGTATTCTTGTCAGGATCGAATACTGCCTTAATATCAATATCGAGAGGACACACCCAGGTTTTGTCGTTCCTGTAGATAATCCTGGCTGTATCAAGGAACATATTTTCCGTTTTTCTGTCAGTAATCCTGATCAGATTCATATGAATAATATTATTAGGACTAAACGCCTTGTGCGATTAAAATAATAATAAAGAAATATAAGTTAATGTTAAAAACAATTATGTTATTTATATTCAATTATTTATTAAATATCCTTGTGTTACCTGGAGACGTTGAGTATTGGCAGTATTTAATTTTGCTATCAAAACACTAAAACACTAAATTTCACTAAGTCAATCATTTATTTCATCAAAAGCACAATGTGTCAAGGACTAATAAATTATTTCATGTAGATCTGCGAGATAAGGTCCTTGTATTTATTATGGATAAATTGCCGTTTTAGTTTTAGTGTGGGTGACAATTCCCCTGTTGCAGGTGTCCATTCGTCCTTGACAAGTCTGAACCGGTTCAGCCTTTCTGAAGGACTTAACTTCTTATTAAGGTTCTCAATTTCAGAAGAGAAGAACGACTGAACAACAGGTTCTTTAATAAGTTCCTGATTATCCGAGAACGAGATCTTATTTGTTTTTTTCCAGTCCTCGAAATATTTAAAATTTGGTGATATTAAAGCGCTTGCAAACTTTTGATGCTCACCGATGACCATGATCTGGTCGATAACCGGCGATTCTTTGAAAACATTTTCAATTACCTGGGGTGCAATGAATTTTCCATTCGAGAGTTTGAAGATCTCTTTCTTCCTGTCAGTCACCATAAGGAATTTCCCATCTTCGATATGTCCGATATCACCTGTATGGAACCACCCATCCTTGTCAAAAGCCTGTTTTGTGAGTTCAGGATCCTTATAATAACCTGGTGTTACATTGGGCCCTTTGCATAATATTTCTCCGTCATCAGCTATTTTAACTTCAACGCCTTCTATCATCGTTCCCACCGAACCAAGTTTCAAATTCCCTTTTTCTGTCCTGTTGATGGTGATTATCGGAGATGTTTCGGTGAGGCCGTACATATTTATTATCTTGATCCCTGCTGCCCAGAATATCCGTTCGAGCCTCGACTGCAGGCTGGCTCCTCCGCAGCCGACTATCCTTACTTTGCCCCCCAGTGCCTTACGCCATTTACTGAATATAAGTTTATCAGCAATTTTCAGTTTTACTTCGTACAGCCATCCGTTTTCACCGAATGGTTTATATTTCAGACCCAGGTTAACGGCCCAGAAAAATAACTTTTTCTTCATACCGTCAAGTTTATTCCCTTTTGAAATAATGGCATCATAGAATTTTTCAAGTACCCTTGGAACGGCGTCAAAACCATCCGGTTTTATTTCAGCCATGTTTGCGGCTATTGACCCCATGTTTTCTGCATAATATATACTGGTACCGCTGTACTGGGTCTGGTAATTGCCAAGCCTGCCTCCCACATGGCATAAAGGCAGTATGCTGAGAAATTTATCTTCCGGTCTCAGATTAAATACAGAGGCTGCAGACAGAAAGTTGCTTACCATATTCCTGTGAGTAAGCATTACCCCTTTGGCCTTACCGGTGGTTCCCGATGTATAGATTAGTGAAGCAAAATCATCAGGGCTGATGGTACTTTTTATTCTTTCGACGGCCCGGCTGTGTTTCGGCGAACTTAGTTTTCCGGCTTCAATGATTTCTTCCCAGTTTTTAACACCGTCGATCTTATCGAAGGAATATATCTGAACAGGCTGCCCCGAAATCCCGGCTGCAGAACTTACAAGTTTATATAATTTTTTATCGGACACAATGATGAGTTTCGCTTCACAATGACTGATAATATATTGATATTCAGCTATACTGAGGGATGTAAATACAGGAACATGAATAACTCCGATCATTGACATTCCCATATCAGCAAAGTTCCATTCAGGGCGGTTATTCGTTACAGTAATTATCATGTCTCCTTTCTTTATCCCCAAATCCAGGAGGCCAAAGCTGAAATTATGTGAATTCTCAATATAATCGTTCGAGCTGTATTTTATCCAAACACCATTCTCCTTGCTGCAGAGAGCGTCTTTCTTTTGAAAGTTCTCTCTGTACCTTTCAAGAAGATCAAATGTACGTTCTATGTTCATTGAATGAAATTATAAAATCCTAATTTAGTACAGAATAAATTAATTTTAAACATATAAGTGCTTAAAATACATCCGGATTTTATAGAATAAACTTAATTTCTGTCAACTCGTTCAGTTTGTAAGATTTGTAAATTTTAATACACTTCGTTAAAATGACCTATGTCTTACCCATAAAACAAAAGAGGGTGTCACTTCTGAGACACCCCCTTTGTTTTCATGGTTCAATGTAACTGTTACCTTGAAGGCCTGTTACCTGCAACTTTCCTGGTTGCATTCCGTTGCATTGAATTATTCCGTGCTGCTGCATTTGCCGCTCTTTGAGCTTTAACAGCAGTTCTTGTACGGAGTTGAGCCTTTTGCAGTTCACCTTGTGACATTACCTGGTTATGGTCCTGTATGGCCACCCTGTTCCGGGTACGCTCCGGATCCTGTGCCCTGGACTGATCCCTCTTGCGTAATTGCTCCTGTGTGCCTTCAGGATCCTCAACACGTACCTGTTCCCTGTTACGTGCCTGGGTCTTGGTCTGAACACCAGTCTGTTCCTGGTTCTGAGTCTGAACACCGGCCTGTGTCTGCTCCTGATTCTGAGTTTGAACACCGGTTTGTACCTGATCCTGATTCTGATTTTGATTCTGACCCTGATCAGTGTTTTGTGCTGCTATGCCTGCAGTGATCATCAGTGCGATAGCAATAAGAAAAAATTTACTTTTCATTGTTTTCATTTTTAGTTAATAATATTAACTCAAATATAAATCCGCGAAGATGAACAAATCATGAATTTCCGGGAAAACGAAGAAAAAATCCTGTTTTTTTTGAAAATATCATTTCCATAATCTTCTACCCGATAATCATGAATATATGTTTTAATTCTTTCCATAGAGATTTTAATGGTTTTATGAATGTTTTTCTGATCTCGTTGAATTTGATATCTCAGCCACTGTTCTTTAAAAAATCTTTAAGTAAGCACTTAACATAAAAATAAAACCTTTGGGTAAGAGATAATTCGGATCTTCATGAACAGGGATTATATAGCTTACCTCTGCCTCAAGTGTCATGAAATCCGTATTAAAAGCGACCGGTAAGCCAAATTCAGCTTCCATCAGACCAAAGATTTTTGAATAGTCGGTATATGTATAGGTTGTATTTACTGTATCAGGACTCATTGTTCCCCTTCTGCGATAGACAGGAGAAACTGTAACAGAAGTTTCAGTTGATGTCTCCGCTTTGATGAGAGTACCCAATAACAGATTCACATACGGATCAAAAGATATATAACATTTCTTTCTGAAAAATTCAGGTGTTTTGAAATACCTTGAATTCTTAATCTGGTAATAAGCAATACTTTCATCTGATAACAACGCGCCGGCAGAGAATTTCGAATAGATCAGTTTCCAGTCAATACCCAAAGTAAAATCAGCATATAAAAAATTATCGAAAAGTGTATCGGTCAATGATTTTGCCACCTGGTAACCGTAAATTCCCGCAGATATGTCGAACCATGAGTTAAAGACGTGACTGTAATATAAAGAACCAATATTAAATGCCTGAAAAGGGCTCATCCCGGAGAGATGGACAGATGAAACCGTTGCAAAAAATTTGTTCCTGTATCCATAGGATAATGCGGCATATCCATACGGCTGATTCTGTGAGATAGTTGAACCCAGGTAGATCATATTGCTCCCATAACCGATCCCAGTATATAAAGAATGACGTGAATCCTCTGTTGCAGATTTTACAGTATCGATCCCGGACGATGAGATGAGTGAATCATTCTGGGACAATATATTCCCCGGAAGTAAAAATACCAGTACTCCAAAAATTAATATCCGGGATATTGATCTTGTTGGCTTCATAAAGTCAGTCATTTGATTATCTTCCTCCGTGCCGTCCTGCGCCACCCGGTTTCCCGGCACCTTTGGGTATACCTGACCCGGCTGGCCGGGTAATCATGGGTGGACGTGCTCCTTTAGCCCTGGTCATGTCGGGCCGGCTCCCCTTTATCCTTTTAACTGCTTGTTGCCCGGCATTCTTCCCTGTTTCCCCTTTCTGATCACCATCAGTACCCTTTCTAACCTGTTCTTTCTGTTTGACTTCATAATTGTTTTCTTTCCCCACTTCCTGCAGGCTATCACCGGGCTGGGATAAAACCTGGGAAAAACCTGTATGAGTCATAAAAACAAAAATCAATCCCGCAAAAAACAGTTTTCCTGATCTGTTCATGACTTTTAAGATATTATTCATTGTTTTTTATTATAGTAATATCATTTTCAATAAGCTTGTAACACAGAGCTTAATTTATCCGCTCAATCTGTGAACAAAATTAAATCCCGAAAATGAAGAACAGATGAAATAATTTTTTTTTGTGGAATTATAGACTTGAATATTTCACCGGCAGGATTGAATTGACCCGGTCAGATTAAATAAAATGCCAAATAAAAAAGGATTACGACCTTATTTACTGAGATCGTAATCCAATTTCCAGACCTGTTTACCTTTGTCCATATCTCCTGCCAAACCTTCCGTTTCCGCTCATCTGGCCCTGATTACCCGATTCATGGGAAGAGCTGACAATCTGATCATATTCAACCTGACTTATATATACCGGAGTATAAGTCAATCCCATCCTGACAATCTGCCTGTTGAAGGCCCTGAGATGATTCCGTGATCCCTTATTCAGATTTTCGAAAACAAAAAGAATAGTTTCACTGGTTAGCTCACTTATGAATTCATTCAGATCTTTAATGTCTAACTCTTCAATTAATGCTCCTGTTTTATATGCCTCTTCATAAGATACGGACCCTTGTTTAACCAGTTTATCGTACAGATCCTGGAAGCCGGTATTTGAGAATTTACCTTTTTCCGTAACCTGTGTGTAGCCTTCACCATACTTTTGCAGGAGAAATATTATTGCATTCATGTGATTCTCTTCGGCTTCAGAGATCCTTAAAAAGATCTGGCTTCCCCACTTCTCATACAAGGCTGCATATACATCCCTGGCGAGTTTTTCTTCTTCCTTCATATGAAGCAACATATTTAATTCTGACTCTTTAAAGACCTCAGTTCCTGATATGACTGAAGCCAGACCATCAATCATTATGAAACTTGTTCCATCATCAGCAACTTGCAATATCTCCGAATATTTTGCAAAATAAGAGTTAGCTTGTTCTTCGGTACATCCGCTGATACTCATCAGTACAACGCCCATAAAATAACTGATTAGTAAAGTTTTAAAAATAGTTTTCATTGTATTATTATTTTTTCTGTTTCAATTTACCTATAAATATCTCATTCAATTGTTCTAATATCAAAATAAACAACTGATAATTAATTAAATAAGGAGGCTGATATAATATTATTATTGCAACCTCCGAATGAGTTACATTATTTTTTTACAGATCTTTCATAATTATCACAGTTCCCGTTTCCATCTGCATCAACAAAATTTCTGTTCCTGCCTCGTCCTTGGCCCTGGCCCTGTCCTGATCCTCGTCCCTGTCCTTGACCTAATCCTTGTCCCTGACCCTGTCCCTGACCTAATCCTTGTCCCTGACCCTGGGTATTTGCCCTTCCTGTGTAAGATCTGTTACCGGGAGACCTGTTTGACCTGTTGTTTTCGTTAAAATCACAGATGCCATTTTTATCAGCATCTACAAAAGCACCTCCCGTAACAGTATTTTTCTGTTGCCCCCGGCCTCCAGACGGATTCTGGGCATTTGCTAATGTTGTTACAGCCATTAAGGCTAATCCTGAAATTAAAAGTTTTGTTTTCATTTCTATAAAATTTAAGTTAAAAATTAATCAATTATTAAATCGTCTGCCAGGACCTCTGCCCGCGGGACCTCCTTTTCCGTGTTGTCCCATCAGATCATCACCGGCAAACAGTTCTACGAACATTTGTTCGAGTTTTTTTTGTTGCTGTTCATCACAGATATTTTTGATATCCATATAATATTTATACGTTAGTTTTTTCAGATCAGCGTGTAAAATACCAATTGAATCGGAAAGCATATTAAGTTTGACCAAATCACAATCCTGTGCTTTCATTTCAATCATCATCTGTTGCCTCAACCTGGCCAGATCAGAATTGATACTCCTTACATTCTGCCTGAAAACCGGATTGAATGCCAGAAACAAGTCCATCTGCCTGTTATTTAAATTCAGCTGATCACGAAAATAACGACCGCTATATCTCATTGAACTCCTTTCTGACTGAACCTGGCTGTTTCCGCGAACAATCTCTTCTTTTACAGCCTGATTCCGGTGATATACTACGGTCAGGAGTGTGGCAATATTCATTACCGCCAGGATTATTATTCCCCAAACCATCCAATTATTTGTTCTTCCTGTTTTCATTATCCTGGTTTTATTCGTTTGAAAGCATATCAATCATTTCCATAGTTGCATCATCAATAAGGGCAAGTTCAAAAGGAATTTCTTTCCCTTTCACAACAGGTTTATAGATATTCCCCATGATGACCCCCAGGAAAATAGCTGCTGCCAGTAACGTCATTATCAATGCAGGTTTCAGTAATCTCATAAAAACCGGTATAGTTTTGTGCCCCTGTGTTTCGAGATTTTCAATCCTGGCCATGATACGGGTTGAAAGGAAAGGATTTCCCTGTAATCCTTTTTCCTGATCAATGATCCTTTCTGCAAAGATCAGCAGCTTCCACACTTTTGCACATGCCTCACATCCTTTAAGATGGTCTTCAACCTGAGCTCGCATATCGGGAGATAATCTGCCTTCCTGATATGCATCCAATTCTTTCTGACATAACTGACAATTCATATTCATTCATTTTTATAGTTAGAAACAAAACTTAAATTTTTCCTACGGGTATTTTTATTTTTTTTTATTTGTGGTGAAAAATTTTTTACGAAGATTCTTTTTGGCCCGCTGGAGAAGAGCCTCAACCGCCCCTTCAGTAGTGTTCATGATCCCTGCGATTTCTGTCTGCGGTAGATCATCATATTTACTTAATACAAGAGCCGTTCGTTGATTTTCGGGCAGACTGTCAAGTGCTTTCTGCAACCATTCGATATGCTCATTACGGATAAGGATATCTTCAGGATTTTCAGAATCCGTCATTGATAAAGGTAATTCCTTAATACCGATCAATGTATCCAGACGCTGTAAAATAACATTCCTTGAGGTTTTCCTGACCCTGTTCAGACAAGCATTGACCGCAATCCTGTAAATCCAGGTGGAAAATGAAGATTGACTTTTAAAACCTGCGAGGGACTGGTAAGCCTGAACAAAAACATCCTGGGTTAGATCCTCTGCATCGTCTTCATTGTGCAGGAATCCCATGCATGTCCGGAATACCATCTGCTGGTATTTCTCAACAAACAGCCGGAATTTGTCCTTGTCTCCCTGCAGGATCAGATTGATAATTTCAGCTTCAGTCATACTCTTTCCCTTCAAATAAAGTACTTGATCTTATTTCTTCAGACACTAAAATTCTATTCCTGAAAGTTAAATTATTTACTATTAAAAGGATAATTTATGAAAATCAGATGAAGATTCTTAAACTGCACCCATGATACCACTCCGGAAGCAATCTTATATCAGATATGCAGAGATAACTATAAATAAGTTAAACAAGTAACTTATTATTAAACAGGCATTCCAATTACCCCTGTATGAGTCATAACAATTATTTTAGCATCAGGGCAGTTATCAGCCAGGGAAGGAAAAAACAATTATTGATGATTTGTTTTATATTTCATTAAGGCTTTGATTGACACCGAAACGAGCAAGCACAGTCCAAGAAACAATACTATGGTCGGGGAGCAGGGTACATCCATTACCCAGGAAAGATACAAACCCAAAATGGTTGATACCCCTCCAACAAGTAATCCAATTAATATTCTTGCAGTCCAACGGATTGCAAAAAATGCTGATATGGATGCAGGTATGATCAGGAATGCAAAGATGGTAAGAATTCCTCCGATATTCACTGCCTCGACAATCACAATTCCAAATGTGAAATAGAAAAGAAAATCCCAGAGTTTAGGATGATTGATATTTGTCTCCTGATCCTGATACAATAAGGTCAAAGCTTTGAATTTTTTTCTGAAGATATAATGAAATCCCCCTATTAATATCACCATCAGCAGCAGTCTGAAAGTCTGATGCCATGAAACCCAGAGCATGGTTCCAGCAAGCATATCGTGTATATGTACATCACTTCCTGCTCCCTTGTCAAGGATTATCACAGCACTGGTTGTTGCTACGGCATAGGCTATACCAATGATTGCCTCCAGCGGTATTTTCATTTGCTTATCCTTCAGTAAAGAAAAAACACCGGCAGCCAGCAAACAGAAAAGATAAGCCATCATTGTTCTTGAATCGTGCTCATGGATCTGATCATGAGGACTGATATTTAAATTATTGATAACCAGTGAAACGCAACTTCCTAGAGCCGCTATCTGTGCCAGTGCAATGTCAATAAAAATAATTTCTCTTTCAATGACATGTATCCCGAAATATACTGTAATTACGATTAATAAAAGACTTGCGATAAGCGGCGCGAGCATGAAATCCAAAGCAGTAATCATCTTTATTCTTTTTTGGTTCTGATTGTTATGAATTTTCTGGCTGCGAGTTTCCCGAATGCAAGCAGAAAAACTACTGTACCCAGAAGGGTTACTATTGCAGGTCCATTTGAAATATTCAGCGTATAGGAAATATACATTCCAATAACTGATCCCAGAACACCAATGATCCAGCTCCACAAAAAACGTTTCATCCAGTTTTGTGTAAAAAGTGTTGCTGCAACACTTGGGGCAATTAACAGGGTAAATACGAGAAAAACACCACCAACAGGAACTGATTTGACAATAACCACACTAAAGCTTATATAAAATAATAATTCATAAACTCTTGTTTTTCCAGGACTGTAAGGCATCCCATTTTTTGTATCGGAGATCTGAATAAACTGCTTCCGGAAAAACAAGTGTATAACTCCAATAATCACGAATAAAATGAAACAGTTTAGTACTTTTTCCCATGTTACCCATAAAATATTACCGGTGATGGTCTTGCTTATAAAGTTTGATCCTCCCGGTATTTTCTCCGCCAGTAACATAGCCAGACCAAGAGCAATACAATAAATAATACCAATAATGGCTTCCTGAGGTATGATCTGTTTCCGGAATTTTGTTAATGCAAATACAGAAATTATTATCAGGGTAAACAAATAAGAAATAAGCTGAACATTTACGGATTCTTCAGCAAAACCAAGAAGGAGCCCGATCATGGTTCCAAGAGCAGCTATTTGTGCAACTGCAATATCGATAAAAATAATCCCTCTTGAAAGGATATGATTGCCAAAATAGCTTAGTATTGCAGCCAGCAGTATGCTTGCTGTAATCGGAGCAGAAAGAAATAACAGATTTTCTGACATGAAGATTAAATTTATATTTTTCCTGTTCGGGTAGTTATTTTTAAGTCATTTATTTAACAACAGCATTGATCTGGTCTATCCAGTAATCAACCAATTTGAAATTATCATCAATGCCGGGAATTCCGTTCACACATAAAGGTAAATATACAGGTTTGATACCTGTTTTGTCTTCAATCATCTGGGCTGTTTTTTTCTCAAAATAGCTGGCCACTAACATGAATTTAATATTTTGTTTTTTGATCATCTCTATGATATCCTGGACATGCTTTGCGGAAGGCGGGATACCGGGTTTGGGTTCAATATACCCCAGCACTTCAAGTCCGAATGTTTGAACAAAATAGCTCCAGTTCTTATGATAGGCGATAACTCTTTCTCCCCGGAAAGGCATTGCCTTTTTTAACCATCCTCCAAGATGATCAATAAGTTTCCCTCCTTCATAGGATTTTTCGAGGAAAGTAAAAAGTGTTCCGTTCTCCAATAATTTGCTGAGCGTACTGCCGCCAAAAAGATCGACCAGTTTATCTCCAAAAAGGGCACGATCAACCTTGTTATTAAAAGCATCCCTGTTCTTTTGATAGTATGATGTGTTCACAGGATCAATTTTACATAATCCTATGGTTATATTTTGCGCAATGATTTTCCAGTTCAGCGGACCGGTATTGATATGAGGATTCCCCATCAGATGCACATCTCCTTCCGTCCGGTTCCCGTATTCGACTTTCTCAACTACGTTTACTCCGTCTGACGCGGAAACAAACCCTATTTCACCATCCATGATCTTCTTGTTCCGTGCTTTGTCAAGCAGGGTTGCAGACCACATTTCAAGGTCCATCCCGGTAGCTATCCACATATCAGCATCTGACAACATAACTGCATAACTGGGTTTTGGAGGAACAAAATGAGGATCCTGCTCACCATGAGCAATAGAAGATATATTAGCTCTGTCACCAGCAATATATTTTGTAATGGATGCGAAGTCTGAAAATGAACAAACAATTTTTAACCCTCTCCCGGATTGCCCGTAACGATACCTGTTCTGCCCCCTTTCCTGAACTTGTGCTTCAGCAGAAATGGACTGAAA
>Ga0068714_10006612_pt1 | contig 11701 bp, 8 predicted proteins | sample MTBNYHSulfiMetaG_FD_62988 | JGI IMG/M metagenome (GOLD analysis project Ga0068714, IMG submission 62988) | Enrichment culture microbial communities from rom New York Harbor, USA that are MTBE-degrading - MTBE-NYH (New York Harbor Sulfidogenic)... | ecosystem: Environmental > Aquatic > Marine >... | reverse complement strand
TTGCTCTATCTACCATCGGATAGACTACTGGTCAAGGCTGAAGGTCAGGGTAAAGGTTCTGCCTATTGTACACTTCAGCCCACCATTAGATTTAGCAATCAAAGAACTAAGCGTCAGAGAATTGCCCGAGGTGCTGTTGGACGAGGAGATTGCTGAACTGGTAATAGAGGGGGTTCCTCCAGTAGCCTGTAATCTTTGGTTAATCAGGCTCAGCTGTAAGCTATCGAGGATGCAATATGTTCGAGGTAGAACAAAAGGATAGTAAATTACAGTATCAGGCTGTACAAAAAGCTCTTCTGATGTGAGTAACCACCACTAACTGATTCCCTTGTAGCATCCCGGTCTCCAATGAATAGAGGAATGCTATCAGGTTTTTATTTCTTTTCTCCCATTTTGGGGTACATTTCTACGCTATAACGCCATTATCCTTAAGCTGAGCAATATCCTCCCAGGAATATTCAAGTTCCAGGAGAACTTCTTCGGTATGTTGATTAAATTCCGGGGCGGGCATTCTAATGACTGCCGGGGTCTGACTGAGCTTGACTGGATTTGCGATAACCTCTATGTTTCCGTAGTCAGGATGTTCATATGATGTAAAAAAGTCATTTGCTCTAGCCTGATGGTCGGCGGTAACCTCTAAAGGACTTTCGATGGGAGCAAATATCATTCCTGCCCTGGCTAATCTTGTATTCCAATCAGATAAGGTTTCCCCCAGAAAGACTTCTTCCATGATACCAATCAATGTTGCTTGGTTTTCTGCCCTGGCTTCGAATGATTCAAATCTGGAATCATGCTCCAGGTCTTCTCTTTCTATGGCCCGGCAAAGCCCTGACCAGTACCGGTCTGGTGGTGCCAGGCTTAACTGTAACCATCTTCCATCTTTTGTTTGATACGAATTTGTGAGTGCGGGGGTATCTTTTCTGTCAGTTAACGTTGCTTCTTCACCCATTCCCAGAGCCAAAGGAACGGCCAGGAGAGTATAGACCGCGGTATGAAAGAGGGCCAAATCAATCTCCTGGCCTATGCCTGTTCTATCTCGTACAAAAAGAGCCATCATTACGCCGAATGCTAGAGCCAGCGCGGTTACGTTGTCTCCACAGGCCAGAAGCCTGTTGCCAGGCGAAGGTGGTGGCATTCCAGCCTGCTGAAGCATATAAAGGAGGCCTGACCGGCACCAGAATGCAGTGGAATCGAAACCCGGGAGGTCTTTGTCAGTCCCTGTTTTACCATAGCCAGTAAGGTTTCCATATATCAGCTTAGGGTTGAGGTTGCTAAGGTGGCTGTACTGAAGGCTATACCTCTCAAGTTCGGACGGCCTGAAATTAGTCAAAAAAACATCTGCCTTTTCCGCTAATTTGTAAAGGATTTCACGGCCTCGCTCCTGAGATAAGTCAAGGGTTATGCTTCGTTTATTTCGGTTCTGGTTCTCCCACCATCGGTAATTGACCTCAGGTGATAATTCCCTGCCACCAGCTGTTAGCCACCATCTCCAGGGGTCACCTGTTGCTGGATTCTCAACATGGATTACATCTGCTCCAAAATCAGCGAGATGCCGGGCAGCCATGGGTACAGCAGCCATTGTTGATACGTCTACCACCTTAATACCATCAAGAGCATGAGCCATGTCCTTCCTCCTACAGAATTTTTCGTCTATAACCTTTGCGCATTAACTGCGAGAAAGGTCGGTAATTTCCTACCGACCTTTCTCTATTATACACGTATAAACGCTATATTTTTTACAATGAATTCTATCTATGCCCTATCATTTCTTCCTTCAGGTCTTGGTCAAGCCAAACGAAGTAAGGGAAATGGGTATAGTGCCCGTAGCCAACAAGGAATTCACCATGGTAACCCTTAAGCCAAGGCTGCCAGATGGTGAAATGGTAAGGCCCCGGGAAGTATGTGTGATAGGCCTGGTCGATGATATATACCGAGAGGTCCTTCATAATCTGGCGCTTCTTGGCTTCGTCAAAATAGGCCGTTGCCATGTCGTCGTATGCCTGGTTAATGCGGGCATCGTTAATCTGGCCGCCATTGTATACCGACCTGACGTGCTCGTAGAAGAGGCTGTATGGCATGGTGCATACCATATCGCCGTGTATGACAGCCTGTTTGTAGGTGTGTCCTACCTGCATCGAAGTGAAGACACCCGCCTCTTTCACGTCGAGAGAGAGGTCAACACCAATCTTTGCCCAGTAGGCCTTGGCTATAGATAGCAGGTCAACGTGGCCCTGTACGCATATGATCTCGGCCTTGAATCCGTTGGGATAGCCAGCCTCAGCCAGGAGCTGTTTCGCCTTGTCAGGGTTATACTCGAATAACTCTCTGGCTGACTGAGGGAGCTTATCAATCGGTGTATACATATCCATGAACTCCGGGATAGGCCCGATGGGATAACCCAGAAGCTCGGCCTTGCCGCCGTAGTAGGTATCTATTAGCTCCTTCCTGTCTATTGCCATACTGAGCGCGCGCCGGACTTCGAGTTTGCAGAAAGGTAGTTCTGGTTTGTCAACTCGCCACTGGATAGCCGGGACACCGCCGCCGTAGTATTCGAGGTACTGCAGTTCCGGGTTCGTTTTCAATAGGGAGGCCGCGTCCTCCCACATAATCGCCTGTCCCCAACCACCAAGGTGGTCGATTTTACCCGTCCGCAAGGCTGCCATGCGGGTGGAAGTATCCGGTACAATCAGCAGCTTGACACCGTCAAGGTATGGTAGCTTGTTTTCAGGGATGAGAGGGTCCTTCATCCAGTAGTTGGGGTTCCTGACAAAGGTTATGGAGCTTCCTCGGACGTAGTCAGTCAACATGAAGGGGCCGGTACCAAAGCCATTCTTGGGGTCTTGCATATCCCCGAATTTCTGTATTGGCTCGGGTGGCACAATCATGGAGAAGTCGCCAAGTTTCTCGAACATGATACCAAGTTTCCCAGGTTTGATTTTGCAGACGACTGTCCACTTATCAGTTGCTGTTATCGAGTCCCAGAAGTCAGCCTTGGGATAGACCTTGAAGTTATAAGATGTTGGAGTCTCAAGCAGGCGCTTTAGGGAAAAGACCACATCATCTGCCGTCATTTCCCTGCCGTTTACAGGCGGTTTATTGTGAAAGTGGACTCCCTTCCTGATATGCCAGATAATGGTGTCTGGCTGGACTATCTCCCAGCTTTCGGCCAGATAACCGGCCTGAAGATGTGGTGGGGGGAACATAAAATAAAGCCACGAAGCTTCTCCGGTACCGGCGGGCCCCTTAGCCCAGTTTCCGTCAACCATACCCTCGTTGGTGAAGTGTAGGGTCCAGGCCAGGTGTTGGCCGCCAAAAGCCTCGTCGAAGATTACCGGGTCGGCCCCTCTGGTCATGGTAAGTACGCCGCCATACTTTGGCTTTTCCACCGTTTTTTGTACTACCGTACCATCCGTTTTCGTCAGCTTCAAAGTCACCATCTCGGCCTTAGCTGGCTTTTCCTCGGCTGGTGCTGCTGGCTTCTCTTCGGTTTTTGGTGCTGGTTTCTCTTCGGTTGATGGCGACGGCTTCTCCTCTGTGGGTGTCGCCGGTGCACAAGATGCCAGCAATAGAGCTGCTATCATCAGGCAGCTAATTACCCCCCAAATAATCGTCTTTTTCACCTTTCCTCCTTATTTACTGCTAAATTCTTCCTACCTCTACCAATATTTGATGGGTGACTTGCATCAGGTATTGTTGTTATCTTATCTTTATTCGGCAATTTAGTCAATAACCCCCTCAATAGCTAGCTCGGCGATTTCTTCGTCCGTCATCCCCAGGACTTGCTTGAGTACATATTCGTTATGTTCTCCCAGCATAGGCGAGCGTTGCAATTCACAGGGTGACTTCGATAGTGTGTAGGGAGAACCAGGCGCATAATGCTGTCCAATTTCCGGGTGGTCGAGTTTACGAAAGAAGTTGCGGTGCTTTAATTGAGGGTCATGTTCCAGCTGGTCCTCACCAGTTTCCACTACCCCCCCGGCTACACCGGCTGCCTGCAGAAGAATCATTACTTCTTCTGCCGAGCGATTAATGGTCCAATCCTCAACGAGTCTATCCAGTTCGTCCTCATTCTCCTTCCTTGCCTCAAATGTACTGAACCTGGGGCTATTGGCCCAGTCCGGGCTGCTGATAACCTTGACGAAGCGATGCCATTCTTCTTCAGTGCCAACAGCGATAGTACACCACCTGTCCTCGCCACAACAGCGGTAGGCTCCGTGAGGAACTGCACTGGCGGAGCGATTACCCATTGTATTAGCCACTCGATGGTTTACTATGTAATCAAGGATGAGTGGGGCAAGAAATTCTACACCGTTCTCATACTGGGAGACGTCCAGATGTTGCCCTTTACCTGTGCGGCGCTGGTAGTCCAGAGCGGCCAGCGCAACTAGAGCATTGAAGTGGGGCGCAATCCAATCTGTATAGGCCCCCAGGTGCGGTATCTCGCGGTCAGGCCAGCCAGCGATATGTGTGAGTCCCGAAAGTGCTGTTAGTCGGTTCCCATCACCTCGACTGGCAGCGTACGGCCCCGTTTGTCCCATCATACAGGTGCTGAGCATAATAATATCGGGGTTAATCTTAATTAGTTCCTCATAGCCGAGACCCATCTTATCCATCGTTCCGCCCGAGAAGTTCTCCACTACAATGTCGGCCCAGGTAACCAACTTCCTGGCTATTCCTAGCCCTTTGGGGTGCGCCAGGTTGAGTGTTATGCTGAGCTTACCAGTATTATACTGATTAAAGTAGCTAGCACGGTTCAACCCCACGATACCATCCTTGAAAGGCGGTAGCGTTCTCATGATGTCGGGTACATCCTTATTCTCTACCCTTATAACCTGGGCACCGTAGTTAGAAAGAACCTTGGTGGTGAGAGGGCCTGTCCAGACCCAGCTGAAATCGGCAACCTTTATTCCCTCCAGTGGTTTCTTTCCAAAGTTCTGCCTTTTACTTCTGGCAAAGGGTATTGCTGAATAATTCTTGACTTGTCTCGATTCCAGTAATTCCTTACCGTAGACTTCCTGATTATGCTCACCGATAAGTGGTGCACGACAGCACAATCTGGGTGGAGTTTCAGAAGCCTTGGCGAAAGCGCCTGGATAGGTAATGTGAGTACCAAGTTCAGGATGTTCTAAGTCTACCCAGAATCCCCTGACCGATAGCTGGATACTCTCTACAATATCCTTGGGAGTAGAAACTGGATAGAGCATGACACGGCGCTTCAAAGCGCCTTCGAATAGTTCTGCTTTAGTGTGTGCCAGGAAAAACTTGCACATAGGTTCTTCCAAGCGATTTACCAGCTCCTGGGTTGCTGTTGAAAAGTCGAGCGTTTCCCAATTAAAGTTCCGTATGAACTCATCAGCCATTCCTTCCTCATCCATCCAGTCTATAAGTGGTAACCCCCAGCGCTTTGATATTGGCCCACCCCAGTTAATCCACATAACATGCCCATCCTTGCAGGGCCAGAAAAGGGTTACGTGGATATTCCCGTGAGATTGCCCCCGCTGCTGATTTACTCCCAGCATGTCCCACCAGCTCGTTAACCATGAGGCAACTTGAGCGACCGAGTCCTGGATGGACACATCGACATGCTGCCCCTGCCCCAACCTCTCGCGGTACTGTAGCGCAACCATAGCTCCCACAGAGGCTTCAGCCGCAGCGTGAAGGTACGATTGGGAATGATGGCTTATCCGGATAGGAGGACGGTCCGGGTCGCCAAATGCGTACATATTGCCGCCCATAGCCCAGACCACAATATCAGAAGCTTTGTAATCTTTATAGGGGCCAGTCTGACCGAAGGGAGTTATCGAGACCAGGATAATGCCAGGATTAATCTTCTCCAGCGCAGAGTAGCCCAGGCCAAGCCTGTCCATGTAGCCCGGGGAGAATGATTCGATGACGAAATCAGCGGTCTTCACCAGCTTCTTGAAGGTCTCTTGACCATCAGCTTTCTCGATGTCAAGGGTTATGCCCCTCTTGCTGGTGTTGAAGGCCCACCAGAAAAGGCTCTTCTCGGGATCAACTTCGTCGTGGTAAAAGGGGCCAATATTGCGGGCAGGGTCACCGCCCGGTGGTTCAATTTTGATAACATCCGCCCCCAGGTCTCCCAGTAACTTACCACACAACAGCCCCTTCTCATCGGTCAGGTCTAATACTCGGTAGGGGCTGAGCATACCTCCTTGTCGTTCCGGTTCTGTCAAGTCTCCTTCCTTTGCTCCACAAACTCTGGCTTAATTGCCCCAAGTTCCTGTTCTTGGCTTACGAATACTCTGTACCCTTTTTAACATAATTCAAGGGCTGGGCCCTGCCGCTAAGCCCGATTACCCCCAGGGCTCCGGTCACGGGAGGGGTTGGCAGCCCATTCAAGCTGGAGGGCTGGCATCACACCTCCAGCACCCTGGTTTCCCCCGGCAGGACCCGCCCCTGTCTGTAAAGAATGACAAATAGTCTCGTCTCGTGAATCTAATTACCGTCTTGGGAAAAATATATTAACAATTAACACCTTGATTGTCAATATATCGCATTGAACCCTTTTACGCAATCCGAGTTGTTATAGGGGAAACTGTGAGTGAACAGCAGGTAGCTATTATAGTGTTTCTTTATGTTGTCATCGTTATCGCAATAGCGGTGCTTATAGCCTTAAGCGTAGCCTGCAAGGTGATAATACTCGCCAGTCTATCCCACCACAAAACACAGTTCACCCGCCTATTTCTGCTATCCAGGCCAACATTTTCCCCATTCAGCTCAAAGCAATTGACCTCAAAGTCTAGATGCGTCATTATTAAAAATAGACTACAGGGAGAAAAAATGACACGCACAAAACTCAGGGCGATACTAAGCCAGCTGGCATGGTTCACTCTCATAGGGATAGCGTTTGGCTTTGCTGTGGGGTATGCTTCGCCAATGAGCTATCCTGCGGCAGTAGCCATGTGCGTAGCATCAGCCTTTGGTATCCAGATATTTGAGTCTTTAACTGAAGTCTATCTGTTTCCCAAGTTTGAGGGATTCCCCCGGGGTAAAAAACTCACCTACCGGATGACATCTTCCTTGCTGGCCCATGTTTTGGGATGGCTCCTTCCGATATGGATTACCAGTATGATAATAGGCTTTGGCTTTTTTCAGTGGCAGATTATTATTTGGCTGGGCATATTCATCTCTGTTGTCGTAATTATACACTCATTTCATATGCTGATGAGCTTCTATCGGGAGCTGAGAGAAAAAGATATACTTGAGGAGAAGCTGAAGACACTGGCAGCTCAGGCTGAACTCAAGGCACTCAGGGCGCAGATAAACCCTCACTTTCTATTTAATTCTTTAAATACGATAGCCAGCCTGGTCAATTCTGACCCTCTAATGGCTGAAGAGAGCGTCGAGAGGCTAGCCGATATCTTTCGCTATGCTCTATCCGCCTCAGATAAGGAGTTCGTTATCCTGAGGGACGAACTGGACTTTATCGACTCATATCTTGAGATTGAGAGGGCACGCTTTGGGGAAAGATTAGAGGTTACCAAAGCTATCTCGCCGGATATACTGGATACCCTCATTCCCAGCCTCATTCTACAGCCCCTGGTGGAGAACAGCATAAAGCATGGTTCCGGCGAAAATGGAAGGATGAGAATAGCAATCACCGGCCATATGGACGGCGAACTGGTCCAACTCGCCATAAAGGACGAAGGCAGAGGCGCACCGGAACAGATAAGAAAAGGGGTATATACCAACGGCACCGGACTGCGAAACGTAACCGAGCGTCTCCGCAGGGTATATGGTGAGAGGTATGGCCTGGAAATGAAAGAAAACACACCCAGCGGTACCATAGCTATAGTGACCATACCGAGGAAGAAATGAAGCTGAGAACCCTTATCGTTGATGACGAAGCACCAGCCAGAGAGAGGCTGAAAAGACTCCTTGCCCAAAACGATGCGGTCGAGCTCATTGGCGAGGCTGAGAATGGGAAAAGAGCTGTTGAGATGATTGAAGAAAGGAACCCAGACCTCGTGCTTCTGGATATTCAGATGCCCGAGCTTGATGGGTTTGAGGTGATAAAGATGCTGACAAGGCCGCCACTCATAATTTTTGTCACTGCCTACGACCAGTACGCCATTCAGGCTTTTGAAGTGAATGCTCTCGACTATCTCCTCAAGCCGTTCACCAGAGTAAGACTTGATAGGGCGATAGAAAGAGCTAACCAGGAATTTTCTAAGAAAGCCGACTTCACCACCAAGATAGATGCCCTTTTCCAGACTCTGAACAGGCAGAAACGCTACCTGGAAAGGGTCGCTGTCAGGCATGAGGGCAGGATCTTTGTCATTCCGGTAAACGAAATAGACTGGATAAGTGCCGAAGAAGGAGCCATCTACCTCCACACCAAAGACAGGCGTTACCTTGTCAACTACACGCTGGATGAGCTCGATAGCCGGCTAAGCCCGAGAGCGTTTTTCCGGGCACACCGCTCGGCAATCCTGAACCTCAACCGGGTGAAAGAGGTAATTCCGTGGTTTGCCGGTAGCTACCGGGTGCGGCTCAGCAGCAGCGTCGAAATCGATATCAGCCGGAACCGTGTCAAAGAACTCAGACAAATCATAGACTGGTAAGAGAAAAACCACAATATCCACCCTTTGTTCGCTTCTTTCAACCATCATCACATTTCAGGTTAATTCTGTATTAATCTATTTCTCACAAATTAAGTGCAGTTCATCCCCTGATTTTTACCATCCAGCCCGTTTTTCTACCGCTTATCCTGAAGTCATTTACCCCGCTGGCTTCAACTCACCATAATGAAGGCAAATGCAAGAACATCGTAAGGAGGTAATGAAATGCCGACAACAGAAACCTTCTGGAATCAAATGGCAGCATACAATGAAGCTACTCTTCCCGTGCAAATAGTCATGATGATTGTAGCTGTGGTTCTGACATACTTTGTGTTTGCTAAAGCCAGTGCCAGAGCAAATACGCTCATGAAGTTATTTCTTTCCTTTGCTTTTGCCTGGACCGGGATAGTATTCTTCCTGATTTTCGCCAGGAGTATAGTGTCTGCGGTTGCCAGTGCTCTATTCATCGTTGTGGCCATATTATTTGCCCTAGACATCTTTAAGAAGAAAAACGAGTTTAGACTTCCCGTTGCCAGATGGCAAAGATATCTAACGGTTTTCTTGATTCTCCTGGTGTTCTTGTACCCGTTGGTCGGTATGGCTCTGGGTCATCCATACCCAAAAACCTGCATGCCTATGGCACCCTGCCCGCTAACCGTATTCGCCATCGCATTAGCTGCCGCTGCTATTCCACACGTTGATAAAAAAGTGTACATCATGTTGCTACCCTGGGCTATTCTGAGCCTGCCCAAGTGCCTGGGAGCGCTTGATTGCTACGAGGATTGCATCCTATTTGCAGCGGGAGTCTACGGTCTGGTATTACTGGTCAAAAACTGGAAAATCATTGGAGGGAGCCAAAGAGATGAGTAAAAATCTGTTGTCTCAAAAATGGGGGAATATCTTCTGGAGCACGCTCATGACCATCCTGGGTATTGTCTGTTTTCCTTTTAATCCTCTCGCCTTAACAGGCGTTATAGAAGTGGAATCATACACGGCATTATCCATCGCTGGTGGGGTAGTCTGGGCATTTGGCATGGTACTGGTCATGGCTCCAATAGTTATGTTCCCAAGACGGGGCGGGGTTCCTAAAGGTAAATCATTTGTAAATACCACCCATCTGCTTGATACCGGGGTTTATGCCATCGTTAGGCACCCGCAATACACTGGTGGAATATATGCGATTTTCCTAACCACATTGCTGTTGTATCCACACTGGCTATTCGGGGTGCTCGGGGCAGTAGGCACGGCAGTCCTCTACATGGGTTGTAGAGAGGAAGACCAGCGCATGATAGAGAAGTTCGGTGATGATTATAGAGCCTACATGAAAAGGGTGCCCGGAATGAATTTCGTCGTGGGACTGATGAGGCTACTGCGCCAAAAACGAAATCAGCAAGGTTAGGTAAAAGTATCTTTAAAACCGCTTGAGAAGACCACTGTAAATTTGGGCGGATTATGTGCCAATATTCTGTCACAAAACTCAGATTGCTCAGCTTAATCTAAACGCTCCCCTACCCGCCTGAAAAAGACGAACACATAGCCAGAACCCGGACTCTAATTAAAACCCGAGCACGTATACCTGTCCTCACGCGTGCGCAAAAGATTTACAATCCTTTTGGCTAAACACATCGATGCTTTTATATCTTGTTTGGCATTGCATATAGTGGTAAAACAGTATAAAAAGGAGAAGATTACTACCGGAGGCACTCTCTAGAGATGGAGGTGGTATATCATGACAAAGGCGTGGCTAGTAATTAGTGTTTTTACATTACTGATATCTCTGCTGCTGGTTGGATGTACTGTTTCACAAGAAAAATATGACACCCTCGCGATTCAGCTCGATAAAGCGGAGGAAAAATTGCAGTCTGTTAACGCCGCGCTCGAGTTAGCACAAGTTAAACTTGAAACAGCACAATCTGAAATAGAGATGTATCAATCCAGGGTGGAGTCTATATCAGAACAGAAAGAATGGCTGGTAGATGCGCATACTGAACTTACCAAGGAAAACCATAGTCTAAAAGAGGAACTGGGAGAAATCAAGTTGGTGTACCCACCACGACATTTTTATAACATGGAGGAACTGCAGGAATGGTTAAGCAAAAACAACGTATCAGATAGGCCAGCTTCAATGACCCATGAGGACCTGTATGCTAAGACGCTGGATTTACAGGAAGATGCCCTGAATGACGGCTATATAATTTCTGCCTGGATTGATTACAACAAGTATACAGATTATTACCGTATACTCTGTTCGGCTGTTGCTGACGGTACCATCTACATGTGGAATGTTGAAAGTGACGAATTGACCAACTTTTCTGAGGCATCAGGTCTGTTAGAAGTGCGATGATATGCAAGTCTACGGAGTAATCAATATCTTTCGGCCAAAGCTGTCTGACAGTTTGCCACAAGCGAATAAGCTTATGAAGTTGAAAACAGATATAATGGTCATGGCTAAACCTATGTGGCTGGGACTAAGCCCCAAACGATCACTGGCAAGTAGGAGAAGAATCTGGCTTCGAGACCCGGTGCGCGTGAAAAAAGGCCAAAGCTCACAATAGAAATTGTGATGAAGTTTTGGGTTCCGAAGCAGGGTTTTCAGCCCGGCTACCGAGATAGATGAAGTTGGGTTGCCATCACTTGTTGGCTTTGCTTGCCGTTCCAGCACTAGGCGGGTTTCGGGAATACGCAGGCAAACCCACAGAGCAGCCAAGACTGAGAGGAAAGCGTAAGCAAAAAAGGGGACTCGCAGTCCCACGTATTCAGCCACGAATCCCCCCAGAGTTGGCCCCCGTCCTTTCGGGTTCTCCTTGTTTTGGACATATCTTTACCTGATCCCGGGGCTACGTAAAAGAAAGAACAGACCGCAGTTTAAACCTCGCCCACTCTTCCGGGCGATAATACAAGCCCTGCTTAGATGTTGTTACCTTTGCCTTTTTGTTAGAATCTTTGGTTTCAGGTGACAAGGCCACACTGGCAAATTCCTTCCATTCCCCCGGGCGATAATACAAGCCCTGCTTAGATGTTGTTACCTTTGCCTTTTTACTAGAATCTTTGGTTTCAGGTGACAAGGCCACACTGGCAAATTCCTTCCATTCCCCCGGGCGATAATACAAGCCCTGCTT
>Ga0068714_10006610_pt1 | contig 11706 bp, 7 predicted proteins | sample MTBNYHSulfiMetaG_FD_62988 | JGI IMG/M metagenome (GOLD analysis project Ga0068714, IMG submission 62988) | Enrichment culture microbial communities from rom New York Harbor, USA that are MTBE-degrading - MTBE-NYH (New York Harbor Sulfidogenic)... | ecosystem: Environmental > Aquatic > Marine >... | reverse complement strand
CACCCTCTGTGCCATCTTGATATTCGGCGGGGCGGTGGGCAAGAGCGCCCAGTTCCCGCTTCACGTCTGGTTACCGGATGCTATGGAAGGCCCTACGCCGGTGAGCGCGCTGATTCACGCGGCGACGATGGTCTCGGCCGGCGTCTATCTGGTCGCCCGATCGTTCCCGCTGTTTGTCGCCATGCCCGGCGGCACGCAATTGGCGGTGGTCGCCTTCATCGGAGCGTTCACGGCCCTCTTTTCCAGCACCATCGCGGTCGCGCAGAACGACATCAAACGGGTCCTGGCCTACTCGACCATCAGCCAACTCGGGTACATGATCGCGGCTCTGGGTATCGGAGCCTACGTGGCGGCAGTGTTCCACCTGATCGCTCACGCCTTCTTCAAGGCGCTGCTGTTCATGGGATCCGGCTCTGTCATCCATGGAGTCGAGCATGGGCATCATCACGCGCACCACGGCGATCACGGCCACGAAGAAGAAGGCGAGTTCGATGCCAACGACATGATGAATATGGGCGGGCTGCTGAAGCGGATGCCGGCTACCGGCTGGACCTTCATCATCGGCGCCCTGGCCCTGACGGGCATTTTCCCCTGGGCCGGCTTCTGGAGCAAGGACGAGATCCTGGCCGATGCCTGGAATGGCTTTGTGCACGGCGGTCACTTTGGTGTAAGCGCCGGCTGGGGCTTTTTCGTCTGGCTGATGCTGACCCTGGCTGCCTTTTTGACCGCGTTTTACACGGGGCGCCAGATCTTTTTAACTTTTGCCGGCACGCCGCGCACAGAAGCGGCCAAACACGCGCCGGAGAGCGTGCCCAGCATGACCGTCCCTCTGATTATCCTGGCTGTTTTTGCCACCTTCCTTGGCCTGGCCGGCACCCCGTGGGCCAACCAGTTTTTCGCCATGCTCGGCGAGGAGGCTGAAATCGCCGGTCATCACCTGCCGCACGGCGAGTTCAACCTTCTGATCGCGGGGATCTCGACCGGCGTGGCGCTTCTGGGTTGGTTGCTAGGGTGGTTGGTCTATGGCCGCAAGCCGCTGACCGAGAAGGTGGATCCGCTGGAGAAACCGCTGGGACCGGTCTACACCCTGCTCAAGAACAAGTACTACTTTGACGAGATCTATCACGCAGTCATCATCGGGCCTGTCATCTCGTTCGCCAGGGTGTGCGCCACCTTTGACCGTGTGGTGATCGATGCGATCGTAAACGCAGTGGGGAACTTGGGCCGCTGGCTGGCAAACTGGCTGAAGAAGGCGATCGACAACCCCATCGTCGATGGGGCGGTCAACGGCGTAGGCTGGATCACGCAGCAAGCCGGCGAGTTCATGCGGGCCACCCAGACGGGCAATGTGCAGAACTATTTGTTGGTAGCGGCGGCGACAGTAGTGTTACTGCTCGTCCTGTTCCTCTGGCGAGGCCAGCCTTAGCAGCTATGCTCGCTCTCGAATTCACAAAGGGTATCTTTGCACCGAGGAGGTTATAGATGGAACATCTGCTCACCGTAATCACCTTTGTCCCGCTGCTGGCGGTGCTCCTGATCTTGTTCATCCCCCGTGAGGATGAGCGGACCATCAGGCGACTGGCTGTGGGCATCAGCGTTATCCCGCTGCTGCTGGCCACCTACTTGTGGTTCGCCTACGACCAGGAGGTGGCCGGCTTCCAGTTCGAGTTTATGACCAAGTGGATCCCGGTCATCAACGTCAACTACCATGTCGGGGCCGATGGGCTGAGCATCCCCTTGATCTTTTTGACGGCGCTGCTGACCATGCTGTGCATGATCTACTCCTCCTTTACCATCACCAAGCGGGTCAAAGAGTTCTTCCTGCTCTTTTTCCTGCTCCAGATGGGCATGTTCGGCGTCTTTGTGTCGCTCGATCTCGTCCTGTTCTACGTGTTCTGGGAGATCGGCCTGGTGCCCATGTACTTGCTGATCGGCATCTGGGGGCAGCCGAAAGACCGTCCTCAATACTCGGCCATCAAGTTCTTCCTCTATACTCTGGCGGGCAGCGTGTTCATGCTGCTGGCCATCCTGGCCCTCTATTTCACCCACGGCACGTTTGACATCCAGGCCCTGTCCCAGGTCAGCCTGCTGTTTGACGGCAACGAGTGGGCGGCCACCCTGGCCTTCTGGGCATTCTTTATCGCTTTTGCCATCAAGGTGCCCCTCTTCCCCTTCCATACCTGGTTGCCCGACGCGCACACTGCGGCGCCCACGGCCGGCAGTGTCATCCTGGCGGGCGTGCTCCTCAAGCTGGGCGGCTTTGGCATGATGCGCATTGCCCTGCCCATCTTCCCGGCGCAATTTCAGTTCTATTGCTGGAATGTGCCGGTCATCCCTATCCTGGCCTTGTTCAGCATCGTCTACGGCGCCCTGGTGTGTATGGCCCAGTGGGACCTCAAGCGGCTTATTGCCTACTCCTCGGTGAGCCACATGGGGTATTTCATGCTGGGCCTGGCGGCAGCGGCAGCAGCCTGGGGCCGGACCGGTCTGAGTGATGCGGCTGCTATGGCCTCCAATGGGGCGGCCATGCAGATGTTCAACCATGGCATCATCACCGGCGGCCTCTTTTTCCTGGTGGGTGTGATCTATGAGCGGGCGCACAGTCGCGACCTGGCTTTGATGGATGAGAAGGGGAACCCGGTGCGGGATGAGGATGGCAAGGTGATCCCGGCTTTCGGCGGGCTGGGCAAGATGACGCCCTATTACTATGGCATCTTTCTCGTCACTGCGTTTGCCAGTCTGGGTCTGCCAGGCCTTGCCGGGTTCTGGGCCGAGTTCTTTGTCTTCCGGGGTGCATTTGAGATCATGCCCTGGGCCGCGGTCATTGGCATCCTGGGCATTGTGGTCACGGCAGCCTATATCCTGTGGAAGATTGTCCAGTATGTCTTCCTGGGCGACTTTGACCTGGCACGGTGGAAAAAGATCACGCACGACGCCACGCTGACCGACATGGTGAGCTTTGAGAAGGTCACCATGTGGCCTCTGATCGCGTTCATGATCTTCTTTGGCGTCTTTCCTACGCCGCTGGTGAACTTTTTCAACACCTTTGCCCAGAAACTCTTTGGTGGCTAGCTGCAACTGACCTTTGAATCATCCCGGCGCAGGCGGGCAACGCCCCGGCCTGCACGGGATTGCTACCGGAGGTGAGTCTTGACTCTTGAAACGTTCAAACTGCTCTCACCTGAGCTGATCTTGCTGCTCACGGGGCTTGTGATCCTGATCGTGGACCTGGTCTGGCGGGAGGGTGTCTCAGGCGAGGAACAGAGGCCGGCCCATGATGCAAAGGCAGTCTGGATCCCCGCGATCGCCCTGGTTGGGTTGGGTGCGGCGTTGGTGGCTACGATCCTTCTTCTGGCAACACCCCCCACCATCGTGCTGGGGATGATGACAGTGGATCCCTTTGCTCTGTTTTTCAAGATCATTGCCCTGGCCTGTGTGATGCTCGTGGTGCTGGCGGCGGTGCCGTACCTGAAGGGCCGAACCCCCTATCGGAGCGAGTTCTATGCGCTGCTGGTCTTTGCGGGGCTGGCCATCAGCCTGGCCTCCTCGGGCATCGACCTCATCTCGGTTTACCTGGGCATGGAGTTCCTCAGCATCACGTCCTACGTCCTGGCCGGGTACTTGCGGGATGACCTCAAGTCGAATGAGGCCGGCATCAAGTACTTTTTGTATGGCGCGGTGACCTCGGCAGCCATGCTCTATGGCATGTCGCTGCTCTATGGCGCGACCGGCACAACCAAGTTGAACCAGATCGCCCTGCTCCTGCTGACCGGTGATGCCAGCCTGCAAGGACTGGCTGTGGCGGCTATCGTACTGCTGCTGGCGGGGTTCAGTTTCAAGATCGTGCTGGCTCCCTTCCACCAGTGGGCGCCCGATACGTACGAGGGCGCTCCGACGCCGGTGACTGCTTTCCTTTCGGTTGGCTCCAAGGCTGCCGGTTTTGCCATCCTCGTGCGGGTGTTCCTTACGGCGCTGGAGGGTTTTCGCTGGAACATCGGTTGGATGGCCTTTCTCATGGCCCTCTCGATCATCTCGATGTTCCTCGGCAACCTGATCGCCCTGCGGCAAAAAGATATCAAGCGCATGCTGGCCTACTCGAGCATCGCCCAAGCCGGTTATATCATCATCGGTGTGGTCTGCCTGAATATGGACGCGGAGAGCGCTTTCCTGGGCCTGAACGGCTCGCTGTTCTACCTCTTTGCCTATTTGCTGACCAATTTGGCCGTGTTCACGGCGGTCATTGCCTTTGAAAGCGCGACCGGCTCCACCGAGATATCCGACTATCGCGGCCTCGTAGCCCGCTCGCCGTTCATGGCCGGAGTTTTGCTGGTGGGCTTTCTGTCGCTAGCCGGGATCCCGGGCACTGCCGGGTTCCTGGGCAAGTTCTTTGTCTTTGGCGCTGCGATCCAGTTTGGCGTCATACAGACCTATGTCCTGGCCGGCCTGGGCATGCTGACGACGGTGATAGCCGCTTTCTACTACTTGAACGTTGTGCGTTATATGTTCTTTGAACAGGCAGAGGAAGGCGCGACATCTGTCCCTGTGCCGCTTGGGCTCAAGGTCGGCCTGGCGATCACGGCTGCGGGTATCCTGGTGGTGGGTCTGTATCCCCAGCCCTTCCTGGACCTGGCTACCGAGTCGATGCAGATGTTGGGCATGGTCTTCTGATTCTGACGATTCCGCTGTAAAGAGACAAGAGATCTACACAGAAAAAAGGGGCGGCCATCCAGGCCGCCCCTTGTAGTGAACCGCTGTCTGGCCGCTTATATCGCTCGGCAACGCGCGCTCGATCCCTCCCGCTACGCTTTTACAAAGGGTTCTCCCAGCGCCTCGGGCTTTGCCGCACCCCACTTGGTCCTGAACCACTTGGTAGACATCAACAGCAAGACGCCCAGGGTAATGACAAAGGGAACCGTCCTCCAGATGTACCTGGACAAGAGACCCGGGAGCACCAGTTGTGGGTTGAGTGAGAGCTGCCAGAGCGATCCAAAGAGCAAAGAGCCGCCGAGCAGGATCACCGGGTTCCACATGGAGAAGAAGACAAGGGCCAACGCGATAAAGCCCCAGCCCATGAGAAAGTTATAGTTCCACACCGGATTGTAATCGAGTGAGTATATCGCACCCGCAAGGCCCATGAACATGCCGCTGACGATGACACAAAGATAGCGAGTCTTGGTCACACTTATCCCCGAGACTTCGGCCACCGATGGATTTTCTCCCACCGAGCGAATCCGCAGCCCCAGGCTCGTCTTGCGGAGCACGAACCAGGTGATGGCTACGAGCGCAAGTCCGAGATAGAAGAAGGGCGAGACACTGAATATGGAGGATATCCTTGGCATCCCTAAAGGACCGGTGTATGGGTTGCCTATGTATGTGGTGAGGCCAAATCCGAGGATCCAGATCCCCATGCCGCTGACGACCTGATCACCCCCCAGGGTGATCGAAAAGAAACCGTGGAGCAGCCCGAGCAGGCCGCCGATAGCAATCGCCACCAGGAAGCCGATTACATAGCTGTCGGTGGATTGGGCTGCCATGAAACCGAGGGTGGCGCCGAAAAGCATCACGCCCTCGATCCCAACGTTCAGGATCCCTGACCGCTGGCCGATGAGCTCGCCGAGACCGGCAAAGGTGAAAATTGCTGAGGCTTCCAGGCACCTAGCCAGAAACTCCCACATCTGGGCTCTCCTTACTGATCTTTGTCCAAGCAATCTTGTATCGGTAGAAGAACTGAAAGGCAACGAGAGAAATCATCAAGACGCCGAGCAGAGCATAGTCCACGCCAAAGTTCATGTGCAGTTTCCCCTGGACGAACCTGCCCCCGACGGACAATCCTCCGAACAGCAGCGTTACGGGAATCGCTGCCAGAGGGTTGCCCTGAGAAATCAGCCCGCAGATGATGCCATAGAAAGCGAGATCGCCAAAGTACCCATAGTTTCGCGCGATCTTGTAGACGCCGGGGACTGCGGCGAAATAGTGGTATCCGGCCAAACCGGCAATGGCGCCTCCCAGGATAAAGACCAAGAGGGGTATTCCCAGCGAGCTTATGCCGGCGTATCTGGCGGCAGCCGGGCTGAGGCCGTGCGCCTTGATCTCGTACCCGATGCGGGTCCTGGCGAACAGAAAGTATAATAACACGGCAATGCCGAGGGCGAGAAGGATTGTGAAGGGGGTGCCCGCGATCAGGGGCGCGTACGCCGACGGGGGTATCTCGAAGCTTTCGCCCCTCCCGCCGGGATTCATGAAGGGACCTCCCTCTTTGATCATGTGCGCCACTATCCAGGAGGCAACAAAGTTCAAGATCATGGTCACTACGATCTCGTTGATGTTGAACTTGCCCTTCAGAAACCCGGCAATCGCTCCGAGCAGCGCGCCGCCGAGGGCAGCGGCAGCCAACATGAGCGGGATGACGAGCGCTGCGGGAAGCTGCGTGTGAATAGATTCTTTTGCCCCAAAGGCCAACAGGACCGCAAAGGCGCCCAACATCCCAAAGAAAAGCTGTCCCATCATCCCGATGTTCCAGAGCCCGGCTCTGTAGGGGATGATGAACGCGGACGTGCACAGCAACAGGAAAATAAACCTGTTGATTGTCAGCGGCAAGCCAAACTGGTTGGCGAAGGCGTAGGAAAAGATCTCCTGGTAGGCGGACAACGGATTGATCCCGGCAAGGATGAAGATAAGGCTGAACAGCACCAAGGCAAAGACTATCGCGAGGAGCGATATGAGCGCCGCCTCCCAGCTGCGCAATGCCATCCTTTTCTCGAGTCTGAATTCGTAGCCGGCGATTGTCATATCTCTACCTCGGGCCGCGAACCTGCCATCATGGCTCCTACGCTCTCCCTATCGACTCCCTCGCCCGGGATCATGCCCATGAACTCTCCTTCATAGATCGGCGCCACCCAATCACTCAACGACAGAACCTCGTCAAGGTCCTCCGAGATTAGAAGAACAGCCGCTCTTTCCTTCTTGGCTTCCATGAGCTTGTTCTGAACGAACTCGGTTGCGCCCACATCGAGTCCCTGGGTTGGCAGGTTGGCTATGATGAGTCGCGGCTGGCGCGACAGCACGCGCGCCAGGATCAGCTTCTGGAGGTTCCCTCCAGACAGGTTTTTGGCCTTTGTATCCGGGCCTGGAACCGCTACCCCGTACTCGGAGGTGATCTCTTCTGTGAGCTTGCGCACCTGCCCGTAATCCACGAGTCCCTGCCGGCAGATCTTGCGATCAAAGTAGTAGTTCATGGTGACGTTTTCCACGAGGGAGAAATCGCCAATGGAACCTACGTCGACTCGTTCGGCAGGAATATAGCCCATGCCCATTTGCCACCTTTTCAAGGTGGATGCGTTGGTGATCTCTTGATCCGCAAAGAATACCTTGCCTCCCTCCACCTTTCGAAGGCCGGCAAGTACCTCGGCCAACTCGTGTTGCCCGTTGCCCGAGATGCCGGCTATGCCCAGGATCTCGCCTTCGCGTACTGAAAAAGAAATGCCGTTTAGCGCCTGGAACCCCTTGTCGCTGCGAGCCGTAAGGTTCTCCACCCTGAGAATAGGGTTCCCCGCCTCCACTTTTGCCCTTTCCAGCCGAAATATCACCTCCCTGCCCACCATTTCCTTGGCCAGACTCTTTTCGGTCACGTGTTCCGTTTGCAGGCGGGCAGTGACCTTGCCACGCCGCAGAACCGTCACCCTGTCACTGACTGCCAGTACGATGGGGAGCTTGTGCGTGATAAAGGGAACGATGGCCAGCTCATCTCTGGCCATGGCTTCGATGGATGCCAGGAGCTTTTTGGTTTCGGGGGGAGCGAGCGCTGACGTCGGCTCATCCAGGATGAGGACCTTGGCGCCGCGATAGAGGGCCTTGAGGATTTCCACCACCTGCTTTTCGCCCTCTGAGAGCTGCCAGACTTTGGCCTTGAGGTCCAGGTTGAATCCGTATTTCTCGCACAGCTCCTGTATCTCTGCCCCTGTCCGGCGCAGGTTGAGGACTCTGCCGGCCCGGGGGTGCCCGAGTATGATGTTTTCGATCACCGTGTGCGCCGGCACCAGTTTGCGGTTCTGGTGCACCATCCCGATGCCGAGATCGATGGCATCGAGAGGCGAGCGGAATTGCACTGCCTGACCGCCGATATAGATCGCGCCCTCGTCGGGCTGGTATAGCCCAAACAGGATGTTCATCAGGGTGGTTTTGCCGGCGCCATTCTCGCCGAGGATGGCGTGGATCTCGCCGACTTTTATCTCAAAGTCTATGGCATCGTTGGCGACGACCCCCGGGAACCTCTTGGTGATCCCCCGCGCCTCCAGGACCGTCTGTCCCCGATCTATCCCTTCCAGGAGCTTTGTCTGCACCTGTCTCTCCTCCCGGGATGTTCTCAACCGATCGCCTTGTGCTCTGGGCGCAAAACCTGGCCCCGCGCTTCTGGGCAAACGGTGAAACAGAATAGGAATGAGGCTCCCTCCTTTGGGAGTTTTCCCTCCAGATAGGAGCCCCATGCCTCTCGGCTACTGGAGATTGCTATTCATCAACACAACCGAGACAGAGAAGTGAATGTTGTCTCACTCCAGTATGATCATGCCCTGCAGGTCAAAGTTAAACTCTGCAAGCAGCCACGCGTCGGTTGGCTCTTCACCCGCGGCCTTGACCACCGTCCCTGCGGCCGGAACCGGCAGCCCTTCGAGATCCAAGCCTGTGCCGTTGCTCGCGAACTCGTATTCGGTGAATGGATCCCAGTCTCCCTTCATCATCTCCTCTCGTCTCTTCTCAACGAGGTCGATGATCTCCTGCGGGATCAGAGGCAGCGCGGCGGGGCTGATGGCCTCAATGCCCACCTTGTTGTCGTTCATGATGTCCACAGTAGCAACTTCCGTGCCATCAGCCAGGGTCATTGTGCTTTCCATACCAAGGTAGAGCACGGTTTCGGGGTTCTTTTCGCCGGCCAGGAACTCTTTGAGCATGTATTCGTAGAGGACTTCCCAACGTGTGTCAAACGAAATAGCCACAGTGTTGGTGTCCGACCAGCCGTAGAAACCGACGATGTCCATGTCCTTGCCCACGAACCAGATCCCCTGTTCCTGGGCGACGTCCAGGGGTGAGCCGGAGTCGGTCTGCTGGGTGATGACGTCCACGTTGTACTGGGTGACCAACGCAGTGGCGATGTCGCGCTCTTCTGCAGGCAGATACCAGTCGCCGGCGTACTTGACGTACACCTTGATATCTTTGCCCAGCAACTCTGCCGCTTCCTGCACCCCCAGGAAGAAGCCATTCTGCCGCCTGATCACCTGGACGCATGGGAAGGCCGAGACGATCCCGATATTGCCGGTCTCGGTCAGCGCGCCGGCAATGAGCCCTTCCAGATACAGGGCCTGATACTGCCGGGGGAAAAGCCGTATGAAATTCTGCTTTGTGGTGAGATCGCTGGCGATGATCGACCCGAAATAGACGTCCGGGTACTTTTCTGCGATGTCCTTCAACGGCAGCCCCATAAACTCGGCGTTGCCGATGACAATGTCGGCGCCTTCTACGATCAGCTCTTCCGCATAGGGAACCGTGAGGTCAGGTCCTACTTCTTCTCTATAAATATAGTCGACATTCGGATATCTCTCGGCGATTCGCTTCCCGGCGCGGTCGTGGGCGCCCGACCAAGTGGTGCCCTCAATGATGCTAAAGTGCTCGATGGCTAACGTGGCTTCCCCTTCTGATACTTCGGCTGCCTCCTGCCCGCACGACGCGGTCCCCAGAACCATGGCGACCAAAACGGCAAACACGATGGTCGCTCTAAACACTGCCCCCTTGTCCCGAGAATGCCTGCCTTTCATTTTCCCCTCCTCCTTCTTGTAGGTGGGCGTCGCGCCTGCGTGTGGAATCCCTGTTCCACGCTTTGCCGCCGCCCGTGCTCCCCTCCGCCCCAACTGGACTTTATTGTACACAATCATCTGTCGGCTGTCAAGTCCGATTTTGATCCCTCAGGACGTGCCGCAACCGCATTTTGACCGGTCCGCCCCGCGAGCCTGACCGCGATCTTGCCTACTCCTCGTCTCTCTTGAGCAAAAAGATCAACAGCGCGATGGCGGCCAAGACGGCCAGGACTATCCCCACGATCTGGGCCGGCGGGAGCATCTCGCGGGCAACGTCTCGGGCCACGGCCGCGGCAAACTCGGCCTCGGTGGGCGGCACGTACTCGACTTTTATGCCCTCTGCCTCGGCCAGCATGCGTGCTTTCAGGGCGTTGTTCAGCGACTCGAGCCCCTGGGCGATCATGCTCTTGCTGGCGGTATCGATCAGACGCTGGCCGACGCTGGCTAGCCTGCCGCCAACTTGCATGTCGCCTTCGTATTGCAGCAGAGTTCTGCCATCCTCCTGCTCGAATAGCTTCACATACCCGGTTCCGCTGGCAAAGCCGGGCGTGCCCTTGCCCTCGACTTCCAGCGTGCAGCTTTCGGGCGGCACCTCGTCCGCGACGACGATCTTGCCGGCAAAGACGCCGGCCACCGGTCCGATCCGCACGTGCATGGTGCCCGCATACTCGCTCTCGCCGACCTTTTCCAGGCTCTGCGTCCCGGGCAAAGCCGTGGCCAGTATCTCCGGATCGCGCACAATCTCCCATACTTCTTCGCGCGGCCCATCAAAGATGTACTCGCCTTGCAGTTTCACAGTGTCACCTCCTCTGTCTGCTATCCATGAGGGAGGAAAATCAAGGGTTCTATCCTCAACCCCTGGCTATTCCTCCCGCTGATGCAACAACTCGAACAGCCGGTTCGGGCTGAGCGGCATCTCCAGGACCTCCAGCCCATAGTCGCTAAGGGCATCCTCCAGCGCCTGGGCGAATGCGGACGGCACCGGGATGGTGCCGGCTTCGCCTACGCCCTTGTTGCCGATAGGGTTCAGCGGCGAGCGTGTCTCTTCGTGGCCTATCTCGATCCGCGGGATCTCGGTGGATGTCGGGATCAGATAGTCGGCCAGAGATGCGTTCAGAAGCTGCCCATTCTCGTCATAGATCAGCTGCTCATAGTACGAGTTGGCGATACCCAGCGACACGCCACCGTGGATCTGGCCGTCCACGATCAGCGGATTGAGGATCGTGCCGCAATCCTCAACCGCCACGTAGCGCTTGATGTCGATCATCATTGTTTCCGGGTCCACTTCCAGGATCAGGGCGTGGGCGCCGTTTGCCGTCGCGCCGTATTTGGGTCCGAAGTAATCGGTGGCCTCCAGGCCTGGCTCGGTGCCCGGCTCGACGGCGCCACGAAGCGGGTTGGCTATCGCCGCCAGCTCGCCCAGGCTGATCGATTGCCGGGGGACGTCTGCCACGCGGACATGACCATCTGCCAGCTCCAGCTCCTCCTCCGGTGTCTGCAGGACCTTGCTGGCCAGGGCCAGGATCTTTTTCCGGACCGAGACGGCTGCTGCATGAATGGCATTGCCCGCGACCACCGCGCCCCGGGAGGCAAAGGTGCCGGTCCCCCAGTGGAACTCGGCGGTATCGCCGGTCACCAGGCGCACATCTCGCGGGCTCACGCCCAACTGGTCGGCCACGATCTGGGCAAAGGAGGTAAAGTGTCCCTGCCCCTGCGTACCAACGCCGGTCGCCACACTCACGCGCCCGTCGGTCTCTACGGTGACCCGGCCGCCTTCGTATGGCCCTACGCCCGACGTCTCGACAAAGGACACGATGCCCAGCCCCACGTGTTTGCCCTCGGCGCGCAAGCGAGGCTGCTC
>Ga0068714_10006608_pt1 | contig 11707 bp, 7 predicted proteins | sample MTBNYHSulfiMetaG_FD_62988 | JGI IMG/M metagenome (GOLD analysis project Ga0068714, IMG submission 62988) | Enrichment culture microbial communities from rom New York Harbor, USA that are MTBE-degrading - MTBE-NYH (New York Harbor Sulfidogenic)... | ecosystem: Environmental > Aquatic > Marine >... | reverse complement strand
CCGGTTGTCCGTCAGGGGAGACGTCCGCGGCCGGGGCCGTCGTCTTCGGTCGCACGTGCACGATGCGCATCATGGCCACGAGAAAGGTCAGCGTGAGCAGGCAGGCGGCGCCCAGCCCCATGGCCAGTTCGTACCCGAAGTCGTTCAGGACGCGGATCTGGGTGGTACCGAAGGTCATGAGCCCGGCGATGGTGGTCACCGCGCTCAGGAGGATGGGCACACCGATCCGGCCTCCGGCCCGGCCCAGGTCCTCGGCCCGCATGCAGTGGTTCATGGAGTGCACCGCGTAGTCGCTCCCCAGGGCGATCAGCATGACCATGACAGCGGGCGTGAGCAGGTTCAGCGGCATCCCCAGGAGGTGCTGAAACCCCAGGGTCCACAGGATGGACAGCATCACCAGGAGCAGAGGGAGCACGACACCCCAAAAACGGCGGAGCCCGATCCCCAGGATGAACATCATGACCACGAACATGAGGGGGACCAGGATGGAGAGGTCCCGCTGCATGTACAGGTCCATGTAGTGGGCCAGGGCCGGGTCCCCGCCGAAATAGTAGCGCGTGTCGCCCGCGTGCCTCTGCAGCAGCTCCAGCACCCGGGCGGCCACCTTCACCTCGTCGTAGTCCCCGTCGATGTTCATGAGGAGGGTGGTGTAACGGGCGTCCTCGGAGATCACGGCGTTGACATACATCTCCCGGGAGAGCACGTAGTCCCGGAGTTCCGTCAGATCCGGCGGGTCCTGGGGAATCTCCTTCACCAGGGCCCCGACCCGGATGCCGTCCTGCGTGGCCCGGATATCCATGATGTTGGTCAGGCTCATCACGAAGAACAGTTCGGGCACGGACTCCAGAAGCTCGGTGAACCTCGCCACCTCGGCCAAGGATTCCGGGTGGAACACCCCCTTCTCCGGAAAGGAGAGCACCACGAACAGCAGGGCGTTGGAGGAGAACTCCCGGTCGGTTTCCTGGAACAGGACCGCCACGTAGTCGTTCTCGGGCAGCCAGCTTTCGTAGCTGTTGTCCGTGGGCAGGTGCGAGCCCAGGACCCCCAGCCACGCGCTCAGCCCCAGCACCAGGATCCCCACCCCCCACCGGAAACGGATCACGAAGTCGGTCACGGTCTGCATGAGATTCCCTGGCTTCATCGGCTTCTCTCGCTTGGAAGTCCCTCACCGTACAGCCTGCGGTAGATGTCCTGGTTGAACCAGACCTTCTTCACGTACAGCCGGGTCTCGCGGTAGAGGATGTTCTCCACGAACTCGTCCGGTTCCGCGTCCGGCATGGCCTCGGTCCACTTGGCCACGGGCCGCGGCCCGGCGTTGTAGTTGGCCAGGATCCTGTTCCAGTCGGGCCCGTATCGGTCGAGCAGTTCCGCGAGGTAGGCGGTCCCGATGCGGATGTTGAGTTCCGGCTCCGTCAGGCGTGACGTCTTGAAGTCCCGGATGCCCAGCTTCTCGGCCATGCGGCTTCCGGTGGAAGGCATGATCTGCATGAGGCCCATGGCCCCGGCCGGGGAGAGGGCGTCGGACTGGAACAGGCTCTCCTGGCGGATCAGGCCGGCCACGAGATAGGGGTCCAGGCGGTGCGCTTCCGAGCGGGTCCGGATCAGGTCCCAGAAGTCGAGAGGGTAGAGCCTGCGGAGCAAGCGGGCGCTGCCGGGGTCGGACCCGGACACCCCCCGGACCAGGAGTTCGTCATGCATGCCGCCCCGCCAGGCCGCTTGGAGCGCCCGGGCGAGGTTCCCGGCCAGGGAGTAGGCCGAGATCCAGTCCTCGGTCCGCAGGGCGGCCGCGGGGCCGGCTCTGGCGCGCAGCCAATCCAGCCGCTCCGTAGCGTCCCGCCGGAGCCCGGCTTCCCGCAGGAGCGGCAGCACGGGGTCCTGCAGCTGCAGGGAGATCCCGTAGAGGTCGCGGCGCCCGTCCGGGGGGGCCTCGGGGGCGGAAACGTCCGGGGCCGCGGCGGGCCCTGCTTCGACGGAGGGGGCCGCTTCCCCCTGCCGGTCGAGCCTACCGCTGGCCAGCAAGCTGTAGTAGTTCGGAGGAGTCCACCGCCTGAGGTCCGAATAGAGGGCACGGCTCCGCGCGCTGTCTCCCGCCCTTTCCAAGCTCCGGGACTGCCAGTATCGGGACCGGGGGACCAGGTCGGGAATCCACACCTGGTCGGCATCCAGGGCTCCCAGCAACTCGGCGCACGCACGGTAGTGCCCGGCCCGGTACAAGCTCCAGGCTTCCCACCATGCCGCTTCCCGCTCCCACTCCGTCCACGGGAAGAGAAACCGTGTGTAGCGGAACCAGCGCACGGCCCCTTCCGTGTCGCCCTGCTCCAGGCGGATTCGTCCCAGGATGTAGGAGGCCGGCCCCGCCTCGTCCGCATCGGTATACTCATCCACGAGCCGTTCCAGCAGGGGGACCGCCTCGCTGTTCCGGTCCTTCCGCCAGAACCCCCTTCCCACCGCGTACAGGGCCCGGGGTGCTTCCGGAGACCGAGGGTACTGGCCGAGGAGTGTGCGGAGTTCTTCCCGTGCCGCATCGAGCTTCCCGGAGTTGATCAGGGTCTGGACCCGATCCCAGAGCACCTGTCTGCGGAGCGACGAGGAGACGGTCCGGGTGAGGATCTCTTCCTGGAGGGAGAGGGCTTCCGGCCAGTTCCCTTCCCGCATGGCCAGGGACTGCTCTTCCCGGAGGCCCGGGGTTTCCCGCACGCGGTCCTTCAAACCGGGGACCCGCCCCTCCAGCCTCCGGACACGGCCCCGTGCCTCGCGCGCCTTGGCGGAACGCGGCCACTTCTTCCGGAGGGTCTGGTAGTTGGCGTGGGCCTCGGTCAACCGGTCCAGCGACTCCAGCACGTGGCCGTAGGAAAGCCTCAGGTCCGGGGCGTCCTGCCCTGCGATCAGCCTTTCGTAAGCCTGTGCCGCCGGCCAGAACTCCGACGTCCGGCGGTAGGCGTCGGCTTCCAGCCGTCCCATGCGCTCCGTCAGGGGGCTGGCCGGGAAGCTCTGGCGAAACCGTTGGCAGAGCGCCAGGGCCTCGGTGGTTCGGCCGGCCTTCCCGTGGGACAGTGCGAGGTAGTACAAAGCGTACTCTTCCCCGCCCAGAGGGTCCCCCAGCGCCTGTTCCAGTGCCGCGGCTGCCTCCCCGTAATGGGCGTCCCGGAAAGCGGACACCCCGTGGAGAAAGCACGTGCCCGGGTCCGGGCACGGGGGGGCTTCCGGCTGCCCGGGCCCGGCGCCTGCTGGGACGGTGAACACGGAAAGGATCGTCGTGGCCACGATCCAGGCGCGGGGCGGCCCTCGCCGGGGCTTCGCCCCCGCCGAGATCCCCGCGCCCGGCGATGGTCTTTCCTCCGGGGACGCCGCTCGCCTTGAATTTCTCATAAGCATCTGTTATAAAAAAAGCTCCACGTGGAGGCCTCTTGAATGAAACTTGCGGATCACCTCACCCCGGATCTTATCAACCTCGATATTCAATCGTCCACCAAGGAAGACGTGCTGCAGGAACTGGTATGGATGCTCCGGGTCAACGAGGAGCACAAGCGTATCCTGTTGGAGATGGTCCTGCAACGGGAGCGCCTGGGATCCACGGGCCTGGGCGGAAGTGTCGCCATCCCGCATGGCAGGTCCGTGATCGTAGACCGCCTTCACCTGGTTTTCGGCCTCTCGCAGAAGGGGATCTATTTCAGAGCCCTGGACAAGAAAAAGGTGTACCTGTTCTTCCTGGTGATCGCTCCGCACCGGGAGGTTTCCAATCAGTACCTGCCTCTTCTTGGGAGCATCGCGAAGCTGGCTGCCAACCCCGACAACGTGGAAGCCCTCCGGCAGGCCAGGACGCATCAGGATTTTTTTGCCGTCCTGGCTCGCACGGATGTCTGATCACCCATTGCCCGTTCTCAACGCCTTGCGGATGTATGATCTCCTGAGGGTCGAACCTCGACACCTGCCTGGCACGCTTGCCGTGCTCGCCGATGCCGCGTTTCTCGTGCGGGGGCGAAGCGGCGGGGTGCTGTCCTGGCAAGCGGGCGGCCGCAAGGTTCTCGACGAGCGGGACGCCGGATTCCGAGACGGGGGAGCCCTGGCGGCTTTCGCCCGAATCATGGATCGATTCCGACGGAATCGGGACGGACACGCGCACCCCTGAGAAACAATCAAGGAAGAGGACGCCGCCGAATGAACAGGGAACTCGAGCTGCTGATCAAGCTTCACGACTTGGATATGATGATCCGGGACGCTTCCGAGGAACGCTACGCCAACGAGGAGACGGACATGGGGTTCACCCTCCCCAACCTGGCGTCCCTGAAGAAAGCTCGGGAGGAGATCCGGGCAGAGATCCGCCAAGAACACATCCATCACTACGACAGGCTGTTCCTGAAGTTTGGGCGGGCCATTGCCCCGGTGAACCACGGGATCTGCTACGGGTGCTTCATCCGGCTTCCTACCCAGTTCGTCCAGGATTCCAAGCAGAACGACGGGGTGGGGGTGTGTCCCAAGTGTCGGCGTTTCCTGTACTGGCACTGAACGTCAACCGCACAAGACGTAAGAGACGGTGAGTGAATCATGGACGAAAAACGAGGAACCTGGGAAACGAAGACGGGGCTGGCGCAGATGCTCAAGGGCGGGGTCATCATGGACGTGACCGTTCCGGAGCAGGCCAGGATCGCCGAGGACGCGGGCGCCTGCGCGGTCATGGCCCTGGAACGGGTGCCGGCGGACATCCGCAGGGACGGCGGGGTGGCGCGGATGTCCGACCCCGAGGTGATTGTGAAGATCCAGGAGGCGGTGACGATTCCGGTCATGGCCAAGGCGCGCATCGGCCACTTCGTGGAGGCGCAGATCCTGGAGGCCCTGGAGATCGACTACATCGACGAGTCCGAGGTGCTGACCCCGGCGGACGAGAAAAACCACATCGACAAGCACGCCTTCCGGGTCCCCTTCGTCTGCGGGTGCCGAGATTTGGGCGAAGCCCTTCGCAGGCTTTCGGAGGGCGCGGCCATGATCCGGACCAAGGGGGAGGCCGGCTCCGGGGACATCGTGGAGGCGGTCCGCCACATGCGGAAGGTCCAGGCCCAGATCCGCTGGCTCGCGTCCCTCCGGCCGGACGAACTCTACATGGCCGCCAAGGAACTCCAGGCCCCCCTGCCCCTGGTCCAGGAGGTGGCCCGGGACGGAGCGCTGCCCGTGGTGAACTTCGCCGCCGGTGGGGTCGCCACGCCTGCGGACGCGGCCCTCATGATGCAGCTGGGAGCGGATGGCGTGTTCGTGGGTTCCGGGATCTTCAAGTCCGAGGACCCGGCCGGCCGGGCCCGGGCGATCGTGCAGGCCGTGACACACTTCGGCGACCCCAAGGTGCTGGCCGAGGTGTCCAAGGGGCTCGGCAGTGCCATGCGGGGCCGGCAGGTGGCGGATCTGCAGGAAAGCGAACGCCTGGCGGGCCGGGGCTGGTAGAGGGTCATGGCCTTGACGCGCATTGGCATCCTGGCTCTGCAGGGGGCGTTCCGTGAACACACCCGCATGCTGGCCCCCATGGGCGTGGAGACCGTGGAGATCCGTCAGACCCGCGACCTGGAAGGGTGCCACGGTTTGGTGCTGCCCGGGGGGGAGACCACCACCCAGCGGAAACTCGCTAAGGCGTACGGGCTCTGGGAGCCGCTGCGCACCCTGGGCTGCCAGGGCCTTCCCATGTTGGCCACCTGCGCGGGGCTTATTCTTCTCGCCCGTGCCGTAGAGGATGGTCCAGGAAGCGCACCCCGCACAGAGCCGCAAGAGGATGTGTCCCTGGGTCTGATGGACATCCACGTGGTCCGGAACGCTTATGGCCGGCAGGTGTACAGCTTCGAGGCCCCCCTGAAGGCCCGGTGTCTCGACTCCGTGTCCCTGGATCGGTCCCCGTATCGGGCCATCTTCATCCGGGCGCCGGTGATCCGGAGGGCTGGCCCCGCCGTTTCGGTCCTGTGCGCCTGGGAGGGTTCCCCGGTGGCCGTGGAACAGGGGAACCTGCTGGCTCTCACCTTTCATCCGGAACTCACCCGGGACGACCGCTTCCACCTCTACTTCCTGGACCGGGTTCGCCGGCAACTTGAACGGCCTGAAGCCGGGGTGCGTGCCGCGGGCTGATGGACGCACCCTCCCGCCGGACGGGTCGGCGAGGCTGGCTACGGCCCGCGGGCCATTCGACCTGTCTGTACGGCAGGGAGGGTGCGCGGCAGGCCCCTGGATTCGCAGCGCAGCCATGTTATAATCCGCTCCGCAGAAAAAGGCCGCGGAGGGCGTTGCGAGCATGAACGTGGACGTGGATCTCCTGGAGAGGTTCGAGTCGGGGCTGGACCCCGCCCGGATCGAAACGTCCCCGGTCCCGGCGCGGCTCCTGGGCTACGGAGAGATATCGGCCATCTTCGAGATCGCCGGAGACCCCGAGACCGCCTACAAGCGGATGCCCCTGTTCGCGCACCGCCGGTCGGCGGAAGAGTACGCCGGCATGTACCACGAGTACTGCGGGCTGCTGGCGCGCGCAGGGCTCACGCTTCCGGAAAGCTCCACGCACATTGTGGAGGTGCCTGGACACCCGGTCGTGCTCTACATCGCCCAACGCCGCATGCCCCCGGAGCGGGTGGCGCACAGGCTGATCCATACGCTGGGAAGAGAGCAGGTTGAGGATCTTCTCGGCCGGATCGTGGGGGAGATCGAAAAGGTGTGGGCCTTCAACCGCGCCTGGGGCCCGCGCTTGGAGCTGGCCCTGGACGGGCAGGTGTCCAACTGGGTCCATGTCGAGGAGGACGGCGGTCCTCGCCTCTACTACCTAGATACCAGCACCCCTCTGTACCGAAAGGAGGGTGTCGAGCGCCTGGACCCCGGTTTGCTGCTTCAGGCGGCGCCCGGTGCCCTGCGCTGGATCGTTGAGTGGTTGTTCCTCGACGACGTGATGAACCGGTACTACGATCCCCGCAAGGTCTACACCGACCTGGCCGCCAACCTGTACAAGGAGCAGCGGCCGGACTTGATCCCCGCCGCTCTGGAGGCCGTCAATCGCCGGCGGCAGGAAGGGGCCTGTGGCCTTACCGAGAAGGAGGTCAAACACTACTACTCCCAAGACAGGATCATCTGGAGCGTGTTCCTCGCTCTGCGGAAACTCGACCGGTGGGTCTCCACGCGTCTTGCCCGGCGACGCTACGAGTTCATTCTCCCTGGCGAGATCCGGCGATGAGGTGGCAACAGCAGGGTTCCGGCGGATTTCTCCGGGTCCCGCTAACGGATGGTTGCAAAGCGTTCCGGGAAGTAATATGCTTCACCACCTTGTGCGTGAAGAACGACTTTCATCGAGATCCATCGATTCGGCGTCCTTCTGTATTTCTTTTATAAAAATGGTTTCCGAGACAGACCGGGCGCCGGGCGAAACGATGAAAAACAACTTTAATAATATGGAAATAACAACTTGACACCCCTTGGTTTTTGATGTAGATCTTGCAAAAATCTGTGGCGTCGGAAAGAAAACGCAGGAAAAACTCAAGGATTCCATCGCAGCTGCCGACAGGGACATATTGACAAAACGAGCAATAGTGGTTTATCGTCGCGCTCAAATTGAGCGGCGGTGGTTGACAGAGGAGAGGGCAGTCTGTAGATAGTTACGAACTCTTTGCGAAGGGGAACCCATTGCAGGCACATGCAGAGTGTTCCGGACTGTACACGCTTCGCAGTGCAAAGGGCGCTCCCGAACGATGGCTGACATCCGAGAGGGAGCGGAGCCGCCTGAGGAAAATGCTTTCCGCGGTTGTTTTGCTTATTTAGAGGGTACGCCCGAGGGAGCGGCGCTCCACGGCCCCGCTGCGTTTCGCTTCGACATCGCAGCAGGGCCCAGGCGCGGCATCCCGAGGGAAACTACGTGCGAACCCCCGGCTGCCTCGAGCGGGGGAAACGGGGGCACGCGGCTATATAAAAAATAACCAACAGTAAAAATCGGAAAAAGAAATAAGGGAATCCGATAGAATGCGTTGTGAAAGGAGGTGAGACGACACAGAATCGAGCGGGTTTGCCATAGACAGGTCCGAAACGCGAATGCGAAATCAGGAAAGAAAAAAATCGGCTGTATGTGAGTGAGTTCTTTTCCTTCCCACGGGGAGATGGAAGCTGTGCGAGGGGGGGGGAACCAAGAGGAAAAAGGATTTCACAATCTGCACGGAGGTCTAAAAGATGAAGAAGACATTATTGACTATGGCGGCTGTCGCCATGATGTGCGCAATGGTGATTTCCGGATGCAACAATCCGGAAACCCAGCCCGGCGTGAACAACGCCATCACCAACCCGATCCCGACCCCGATTTCACTCAGGGGTTCGGTGGGGGGGTTGGTGGTGGATGTTCGCAACAACCCGGTGGAAGGGGCCGTGGTCGTGCTCCTGTATCCCGGTGCCCCGGCTGAAGGCGTGGAAACAGACGCCTCCGGTCAGTATCTGTTCCAAAACGTGCCCGTGGCCGGCGAGCTGTTCTGGGATCCCAGCAGCCCGCAGGACGCCCAGTACGGCAACGGCAGCCCCTACCTGATCACCATTCAGGCCAGCGGCTATGCCACCACCTACACCGCGGTGCTCCTGGACTACGCGACCCTGGCCGGCCAGGGCCAGCTCACCTATGCGGACCTGCTCCAGGGCGTGCACAACCTGCAGTCCACGGCCATCACGGCCCGGATGCCCACGCAATCCGCCATCGTGCAGGGCCGGATGAAGAACAAAGAGACCGGCGCTCTGATGGGCGGCGTGCTCTGCACCCTCTCCCTGCCCTATGATTTCGTCCCCAACGCCGAACGGATCTGGGCAAACGGTATGGGCACCAGCGTCCACGCCTTTGCCAACAACTCCACGACTTCCGGGGATGACGGCGTGTGCTCGTGGCTCTCCGTGCCCGAGGCCACCGACGCCGACCCGATCGACTACACCTTGACGCGCTCCATGGCCGGTTTCGTGCCGGAAGGCTGCGCCTCTTCGGGTTGCGACGAAGTGGCTGTGGGCTACGGCGGCGGCCACATTTACACCTTGGATTCCAGCGGCTCCGACTACGACCCCATGACCCCCTTCTGTATGATCCCGCACCAGGGTCCCGTGGATGACGAAAACCCGTTCGTCGTTGCTACCAACATCCCGGTGGGCGGTGAGATCGCTTACGCCAACCGCGGCGAGAACCTCTCCGTGACCTTCAACGAGCCGATGGACGCGGTTTCCGGCCGTGCGAGCATCGAGGCCGTCAATTTCAAGAACCCCGGCCCGATCCCCCTCGTCCAGAGCTGGGACGCCGCTGCGCAGGTCCTGACCATGGATCCTGTGGACGAGCTTCCGGAAGGCATGGATCTGGAAGTCTCCCTGCGGAACTTCCGCGATGTCGCCCAGCTGGTGTACAACGGGCGCAATCCGAAAAATCTCGATGACATCCTCACCACCAATTCCGGCGCTTGCACGGGCCTTCTCGCCGCGGGCGTGTGTGTCACCGTGACCACCAGCGGGAACCCCAACCTCATGCAGGCCACGAACCTCGTCCAGGTGCTCAACCCCGCCAGCACGGCCGTCGGCCCCTTTGGCGGCGCGGCGAACAACATTCTGAATGGCCAGGCCAACAACGACAACGTGCTTGACCCCTTTGGCACGCTCGGCCTGGTGGGAACCACCGACACGATCTTCCTGTCCTGGACGGCCGCCACCCCGCTGCCTCCTGCCACCACAGGCCTTGCCCGGCAGTACGAGGTGTACGCGGAACTGCAGACCGGCGGCATCATTGCCGGGCTTCCGGTTCTCGTGGCGGAAACCCCGAAGTCCTCCAACCCCCCCACAGCGACCCGCGTGAGCCTCGGCACGATCCAGGCTGCACAGGTGGCCGCAGGCGTTCCCATCACGGTGAACGACGTTAACGTTACCGGCCTGACCAACTACTTCGACGAGGGCTTTGCCCTCCAGATGGCGGCCATCGCCGTGAACTCCAACGATGTGCGCGGCCCTTACTCGAACGTGATCTCGGCCGACGACAACGTGCCCCCCACCGTGGCCGACCTGGGCTGCGGGTGGGACTCCACCAGCGTTCCTGCCGTGGACACCTGCGGGCTGGCTCCTGTGAACGGTACCGCCCAGACCAACCTGCCGATCTATCTTCTCGAGTCCGGCTGGGGCCCCACCTTCGACGTTGACCTGCAGACGCTCGCCGAGAGGACCGGCGGTGCGGGCAGCGTCACGTACAGTGCCGCGGACTGGACCTGGTTCTCCAACCAGGGCACCACCATCACCGTGGGCATGAGCGAGGACCTGGACAGAACCCAGAACCCGCTGCCGGCCCTGAGCCTCACCACGTCGTCTGCTGCCAGCATCACCGGCGCGACCATCCCGGGCCTCACGGACTCCAGAAGGGAAATCGCCATCGCGCTGAGCGGTGCCGTGCTTCTCTCCCCGGGTGACACCATCTCCTTTGCCAACGTGCTGGCCCAGATCCTGGACGAGGCGGGCAATGCGGCCAACGCGACCGACGCCACGCTGGTTTTCGGCGACGCGGTGGTGCCGCTCTTCACGACCGCCCGCGCGGAAGCCGCTGCCGGCAACCTGCAGCGCCTGGTGGCCTCCTTCAGCGAACCGATGAGCACCGCTACCGGCACGGGTGACGTCGAGGATCCGGCCAACTACACCTTCACCGGCGTGCTTGGCACGGACACCGCCACCTACGCCGCGCTCACCCGGACCGTGACCATCGTGTCCGACAATGACTTCCAGTACGACGGCTTGATCCTGGGGTACAACAGCGGCGATCCGGCCACCACCATCGCCTCCACCAACCGGCTCACCGCCACGGTGGAAGACCTGAACGGGAACGTGTGTGGCCAAGGCCTGGTGGAGTTCCTGGTCGTGGACAACATTCAGCCTCGCATCCTGGCCGGGTTCGACAACACCGGCGTCCCGATCAACGGCGGAGCTTCCCTCTGGGAAGTGGGTGACATCCATGCGGCCAACGACCCGATCGGCGTGGAGTTCACGATCAGCGAACCCATCGTCCGTGACGTGGACGGCGACGGCGTGTGGGATTCCGCTGACCAGATCGCCTCCGGCGTGTCGGCTGTCGTTGCTCCTGCGTTGACCTACTTCAGTGTGGCCAACGCCAACATGACCATCCAGAGCGCGAGCCGCGTGGCCTTCCTGATCCTCACCAACGCCGCGACGGTTGCCAACAATGACAGCCTCCGGGTCATCGGCGCGGACAACGCGGGTAACAACATGAATACGGCTCATGACAGGGTCGTGCTCACGGGCGGCGCCGGCGGCGGTTACGACATCGACTAACCCTTTCAGGAGGGCAAGGACGGGGCGCGATCCTCGCCCTTCTCTCCTCGGTCTCTAAGCACAAGAAGAAGCCCCTGGCCCCGGATCAAAGGGACCAGGGGTTTTTTCTTTGTGCCTCGCATCCGGTATGATCTTCTTCTCGGAGCCTGCACCGAGACTGAGGGCAAGCGAGAGGTGCGCACCTTACCGTCATTGCGTAGCGGATGGGCAGGAACGTCCATGCAGCCGCCTCGGCTGCTTCCGGTGCCCTGCATGTTCATGCGTCCTGTGGTCCCGTAACAAGATCGACGTATGGTGTGGACGCTGCTTGGGTGTCGTGAAGGTCTCAACGGCACCCGTGAGCTGCATTGTGTGGCGGGGCCACAAGGGCCGAGCCGAGGAGGTCCCGTCGATGCTTGTGCTCGGCTCCTTGGCCCAGGGG
>Ga0068714_10006607_pt1 | contig 11710 bp, 7 predicted proteins | sample MTBNYHSulfiMetaG_FD_62988 | JGI IMG/M metagenome (GOLD analysis project Ga0068714, IMG submission 62988) | Enrichment culture microbial communities from rom New York Harbor, USA that are MTBE-degrading - MTBE-NYH (New York Harbor Sulfidogenic)... | ecosystem: Environmental > Aquatic > Marine >... | reverse complement strand
GGACCGCAGCGCGTTCCTCGATCTCATCGGACAGGTCTGCGATCGGTACAACTGGCTCTGTCACGCGTATTGTTTGATGACCAACCACTATCATCTTCTCGTGGAGACGGTCGATCCGACGCTTTGCCGAGGCATGCGTCAGTTGAATGGGGTATACACGCAGGCGTTCAACCGGCGTCACGGACGAGTGGGACACCTGTTCCAGGGGCGTTACAAGGCGATTCTCGTGGAGAAGGACGCGTACCTTCTCGAGCTCTGCCGGTATGTCGCGCGCAATCCGGTTCGGGCTCGAATGGTTCGGAGCGCGAAGGACTGGAGATGGAGCAGCCATCGCGCAACGGCAGGGGTCGAGGAACCTCACGCGTGCCTGACGACTGACTGGATCCTCTCGCAGTTCGAGGCGACTCGAAACCGGGCGGAGGCCGAGTATCGCCGGTTTGTGGCGGCCGGGGGCGGTGTGTCGCCATGGCGTTACCTGAAGGGACAGATCTACTTAGGGACCGATTCGTTCGTGGCCAGTCTGCCCAAACCCATGCAGCTGAGGGAGATCCCGCGACGCCAGCGGCGGGTCGACCGGCCGAGGCTGGAAGAGATCCTCCGCGACGCAGAGGATGATCGCCCGATTGCCACGGCGTATCGCGAACACGGCTACACGATGAGGGAGATCGCGGACCATGTGGGCGTCCACTATGCGACGATCAGCCGCCGTCTCAAGCGGTTCGAGCAAAGAGAATCTAAGGAATCCTAGTGTCGGATTGCAAGACTTGACCCCTGTGCGGGTGGGTGCGTGTGATCGTGCAACGGCCACCGGAGGTACGTCTCCATCGCCTCGCGTACGATCGGGGCCACATGGCCCCGGGCGAACGCGGCGTGGTGTTCGAAACCCTGGCGGACGATGACATTCAGGAGTCCCTCGAAGTCGGGGATCTGGGCGACCCCATACCCTCCGAACGTTTTGAGTTCGTGGTCGAGGAATTCTCCCTGAGCGACGTATCCCACGATCCGGCCCTGTAGGTCGTCGGTCGAGAGACGAAGGAACGTCGCCGGCCCCGGCGCGATCCGGCCGACGCACGTCCCGCACGTATTCTCCCGTCCGACATCGCCGGCGATGATCTCCTGGTAGGACATCGCCGCGGCCGCGAAGTGGCTCTTGGGGAAGTTGCTGCAGTGGAAGGCAATCACCTTGTCCGGATCGTCTCCGTAGTTGTTGTTCCAGTCGGCCAACGCGGCCGGGCGGCCCGTCGCGAGGACGAGCGCGTACATCGACAGCGCCCCCATGATGTCGGCCTCGCATGCGCTCGGGATGAGCCGCTCGGAGAGCATGCTCATCGCGGTGCACGGCACGATCCCATAGAGCTTCTCGATCGCAGTCCAGCACTGCACAGCGATCGCATCGAGCGATTCCGCCTCGATCCACTCGGACAGGGCAACGGAGAGCCGCGCCATCCGGTCGAGCGCGGGGGCGGGGATCCCATCTGTCGGGATGTACGTCCGGACCCGCTCGATCTCGTCTGCGACCGACTCGGCGGAGCGATCGTACGCTTCGGCCCGGGCGATCGCCTCGGCCAGGTCGAGCGTCTCGATGCTGATCCCCGCTCTCTCCAGGATCTTCTCGCTGAAGCGGACGGTGTTGAACGCGGCGGGGCGGACGCCGACGACTCCGACCCGAGCGGTGCGCAGCCCGTTCACCACGCTGCAGATCCCGGCGAAACGGCGCAGGTCGGCCGCGAACGCGTCGGACTGGGGAGACTCGACGTGCTGCGCCGTGTTCGTGAACGGGATCCCATACTGAACCAGGTTGTTGCAGAGCGAGATCTTCCCGCAGAACGCGTCTCGGCGGTGCTCGACGTCGAGGCGGTCGAGCGCGTCGGGGAAGGCGTGGACGAGCACCGGGACATCCAACCCGGACAGGCGGAGGGCCTCCGCAACCGCCCGCTCGTCGCCGAAGTTCGGCAGCGTGACGAGGATCCCGTCGATCCGGTCGCGGTGCGCCCGAAACAGCGCCGCGCACTTCTCGGCGTCGTGCCGGGTCTCCACCGCGCCGGACGGCGTGGCCTCCGGGTCGAGGGCGATCGCCTCGTGGCCGAGCGCCTCCACCCGTTGCAGGATTTCCGCTCGGCCTCGCTGGACGAGCGAATCCGGGAAGAAGTTGCGACTCCCGATGATGATCCCGAACGTCTTTCGTATCTCACTCATCGCGTGCACCTCCGATGGCGGCGAGTTCGTGCATCCGCTCTCGGATCTCCTCGTAGAGGGATCGGTAGAGCGCGTAGTATCTGTTGTAGGTGTCGTGAGCAGCGGGATCCGGCGCTCGCGTCTCCTCGGCCCGCGTCCACTCGCGGATGATCCGGTGGTCGTCGATCCAGCCGACCCCGATCCCCGCGACGAGAGCGTCCCCGAGGGGTGCCTCCACCCCTCCGGCCGGAGTCAGCATCGGCCGCCCCGTCACATCGGCGAGGATGCCCATCCACAGGGGCGACTTGGCGACCCCGCCGACGACGCGGGTCTCCCGCTTGAGGCGGAGGCCGATCCGCTCCCCGACCTCCATGCAGTGGCGGAGGCTGTACGCGGCGGCCTCCATCATTGCGCGGTAGATGTGGGGCTTCGTGTGGTAGAGGGTCAGTCCGAACAGGGCGCCCCGCGCGTCCGGATCCCACAGCGGGGCGCGTTCCCCCATGAAGTACGGGAGGACGACGAGCCCGTCGGATCCGGGCGGGATCGACTCCGCCTGCGCGTCGAGCGCTCGGTAGGCGTCGATCCCGGTCGAGCCTGCGGCCCGCACCTCCTCGGCGCCCAGGCGGTCCCGGAACCATCGGATGAGCCCCCCGGAGGTCGCCGCGCCGCCCCACGTGTAGAATTCTTTGTCGCTGTGGACCACGTGCGGCATCGAGACGAGGTCGCGGGAGAACGCGTCCCCGCGGTGGACGACCCCCCAGCAGGTCGACGTCCCCATCATGGCGACGTGGTCCCCCTCGTCGATCGCGCCGGCGCTGAGCGTCGCCATCGGCGCGTCGATCCCGCCGGCGACGACCGGTGTCCCAACGGGGAGGCCCGTCGCTCTGGAGGCGGCAGCCGTGACCTCGCCGATCGGCTCCGTCGATGCGACGAGCGTCTCGGGGAGCATCTCCAACGGGATCCCGAGCGCGTCGGCCGTCTCCTCCGACCAGCGAAGCCCGCGGAGGTCGAAGACGCCGCCGAGGTTCCCCGCGGACGAGTAGTCGACGGCCAGCCGGCCGGTGAGTCGGTACCCGAGGAAGCTCGACGGCGGAACGAACTTGTGGACGCGGCGCCAGATCTCCGGCTCGTGATCGCGAACCCAGAGGATCTTCGGGAAGCCGAAGTAGGTGTCGACGAAGTTGCCGGTGACCTCGAACAGGCGGTCGAGATCGACGTGCTCCCGGATCCATCGGACTTCCCTCGTGGCGCGGCGATCCATCCAGATGAGACACGGGCGCAGCGGCTTCATCTGCGCATCGACCGGGATCCCGGATCCGCCGTAGAGACCGCTTATGCCTACCGCGGCGGCCGTATTGGGGGGGAGGCCGGCCGCGGCGAGGCTCCGCCGGATGGCCGAGAAGGCCGCCGTTTCCCAGACCTCGGGCCATTGCTCGGCCCAGGAGGGCCTCGGCTGCTCGATTCCGTATTCGACGAGCGCCGATCCGAGGACGGCGCCATCCGGTGAGACCACCACGCTCTTCGCCGCGAACGTCCCAATGTCGACGCCGACCAAACACCGTCTCGCCATGTCCGTCGCCTCTTTTCTAGTCTGGTTTCTGGCCGTACTCGGTCATGTACTTCCGATGCAGCCGCTCCACTTCCTCCGGGGGGATCTCGGCGGGGTCGCCGAGCTGCTGGGCCCAGAGGGAGATCTGCGCGGCGTGCTCCACGACGAGGGCCGCGGCGAGCGCCTCCCGCGCGGACGGCGCCGCGGTGAACACACCGTGGTGGCGCATCAGCAACGCTCGATACCGCCCGGATGATGCCCGCGCGGCGAACTCGACTCCAATCCGCTCGTCGGCCGGCGGGATGTAGCTGGAGACCGGAATCGGCCCCCCGAACAGGTCGGCCGTCTCGGTGAGGTAGACGGGGACGGGACGTCCCAGCACCGCGAAGACCGTCGCGCAGGTCGAGTGGGTGTGAACCACGCCGCCGACGCCCGGGACCGCATGGTAGATGCGGAGGTGAGCCCCGGTGTCGACCGACGGCTTGAGCGTGCCCTCGATCGGTTGTCCGCTAAGATTCACGACCACGAGGTCTTCAGGCGTCAGGGATTGATAGTCTACGCCGCTTGGCTTGATCACGACGTAGTCGCCCTCACGCCCGCTTACATTGCCGCTCGTTCCGGCGACAAGGCCACTCCCTGCAAGCTGCCTGAGTGTCCTATGGACCTCTCCTCTCAGCCTGTCGAGCACGGTCCCTCCTTCCGTGTCGCGAATCGGTCAGCCTTCTCGAATCCAGACAAGCATCTCACCCGCCCCGCGATTCCCCCAGGCGAAGTACGGTACAGCGCGGAGAGAGACGTCGTCGAAGATCGGAGGCTTCGGACGGTACATCGAGACGCTGTCGTATCCCGACTCATCGACGCGTCGCGCCGTTCCGACGATGCAAGGCGCGTTTCCGAGAGACGCATCGCACCCCTCCAGCGTGAGCGTCGCATCCCGGGGTAGCGAGATCGACGGAAGGTTCGGTCCGTTGTCGACCTCCTCCAAACAATACACGATCGGGCCCCGCTGGAGGGCGACTCGCCCGACATCCTCCCGCACTCTGGGATCGGCATACACGCGCTGGATCGTCATCGGGAACTCCAACTCGATCCGGTCCCCCGAACGCCACTCCCGGGCAATCCGGACGTACCCGTTGCGATTTACGCGCTCCAAGGCCAGGCGGATCCCGTTCACCGTAGCGCTCGCGTCGGCGCACCATCCTGGAACCCGTATGGCGATCCCGAACGAAGCCGGCCGCTCGACGGCGACGTCGATCGCGACCGCCCCGTCCCACGGGTAGTCGGTCGCCTGGGAGAGCGTGACGGACTGCCCGCCGATCTCGAACCGCCCGGCGCTCGACGCATAGAGGTGGACGTACAGCGTCTCGTCGTCCTCGGCGTAGATGTACTGCCCGAACGAGGCGATCAGGCGCGCGAGGTTCGGCGGACAGCACGCACAGCCGAACCACGGCTTCCGCGTCGGCTCCACGTGCCGATGGTCGCCCCGACGGCCGCAGGCCTCCGGCCAGACCTCGAGGGGGTTAACGTAGAAGTAGCTCCGTCCGTCGAGCGAGATCCCGCTCAGTACCCCGTTGTAGAGCGCACGTTCCATCGTGTCGGCGTAGTCGCGGTCGACGTCGAGGCGGAGCATCCGGTGGGCCCAGAAGACGAGCCCGATCGCCGCGCACGTCTCGGTGTACGCCGTGTCGTTCGGGAGATCGTAGTCGAACGTGAAGGCCTCCCCCTGTTCCGCCGAGCCGATCCCGCCGGTGATGTACATCTGCCGGTGGGTGAGGTTCTCCCAGAGCCCCCGGCACGCCCGAAACAGCGTCGAGTCGCCGGTCGCCGCGGCAATGTCGGCCATCCCCGAGTACAGGTACATCGCCCGAACGGCGTGTCCGACGGCGACGGTCTGCTGGCGGACCGGGAGATGCGATTGGCTGTAGCTCTTGTCGTACGGCCGGCCGGCCGCAGGGTCCCCCCGCTCCTGCGCCTCGAGGTCGAAGAACTGGGGCTCAGACCCGCGCTCATCGATGAAGTACTTGCTCAGGCGGAGGTACCGGTCCTCCCCGGTGACGCGGTGAAGCTTGACGAGGGCGAGCTCGATCTCCTCGTGCCCCGGATACCCTCTGCGTTGGCCGGGCTGCGGCCCGAATCTGGAATCGATGTGATCGGCGAGACGGCGGGCGACGTCGAGGAGCCGATCCTTCCCCGTCGCCTCGTAGTACGCGACCCCCGCCTCGATCATGTGCCCGGCGCAGTACATTTCGTGCCAGTCGCGAACGTTCGACCAGCGCTTCGCAGGCTCCTTGATCGTGAAGTAGGAGTCCAGGTACCCGTCGGGTTGCTGCGCCCGGGCCACGACGTCGATAACTCGGTCAGCGAGTGCTTCGAGCTCCGGATTTGGCCGCTGATTCAGGCTGTAGGCGACGGCCTCAAGCCACTTTGCCACGTCGCTGTCCTGGAAGACGTATCCGTGGAACGCGCCGGTTCCGTCGCCTGCGGCAATCCGAAGATTCTCGAACGCGTGGCTGGGCGCTGCGCCCGGGACGCGATCGTTCAGAGCATCCCACTGATAGGGAAGAATCGAGTCCCCCACCTGAGTCAGTCGGGGGCTCCAGAACGCATCGCGCACCGTCACCCGGTTCAGAGGCAAGGCCCGTCGGGGAGACCGGCCAGGGGACTGGGACACACGGGAATCAGACATGGAGTTCCTCCTCAGGGCTGCGCCCGTCTGGTTGTTCGTTGGTACTGTGGTTCTTGTCTTGGCTTCGATTGCTCATCGGATGGATTCCTTCATGGGGCCGTCAATGCCTCGAGAAAGGATCGGCCGCGTCTCGCAGTCCGTCGCCGAGAAAGCTCAGGGCGAGAACGGTGATCATGATGAACAGCCCAGGGATCAGCAGCCATTGCTGCTGAGCCAAAGTCTGGAGGTTCTGGCCCTTCTGAAGGAGCGAGCCCCATGTCGCCATCGGCGGTTGAACTCCGAGACCGAGGAAGCTGAGAGTGCTTTCCCCGATCATGAGGCCGGGTACGGCCATCGTCACCGAAACGATGATATGGCTCAGCGCCTGGGGTAGCACATGACGGAAGACGATCCGGGACGTCTTCGCACCGATCGCCCGGGCAGCGGTGACGTACTCCTCCTCGCGGAAGGCGAGAACCTTGCCCCTTACCTCGCGCGCGATTCCGGGCCACCCGAGGAGAGCGAAGATCAGCGTAATTGCGTAGATCGTCTGAATCGGTTCCCAATCCCGAGGAAGCGCTGCGCTCAGAGCCATCCAGAGTGGTAACGCGGGGAAGCAAAGGAGCACCTCGATAATCCTCTGGATGACCGCGTCGGTCACACCAGAAAGGTATCCAGAGATCGTTCCGACCACGGCCCCGAAGAGACCGCTGAGCAGACCGGCTCCGATAGCGATAAGCAGCGTGAGGCGTCCGCCGAACAGCACGCGGGAGAGGAGATCCCTCCCGTGCTGGTCTGTGCCGAACAAGTACAGGGTGCCCCCGTCGACCACCTGGATAAAGTGAAGGTCGGTCCTGATGACTCCAAAGAGCGTGTACGTCCAGCCCCGGGCGAAAAATCGCAGCGGATACCGGATCGAGCGATCCTCTACGTAGCGCATCTGGAGCGTCACCGGATCTGTCTGCTTCACCAACCCATAAGTGAAGGGCCGAAGGTGGAAGCGCCCGTTATCATCGAAGAAGTGAACCCGTTGCGGTGGCGTATAGGAATGGCGCAGGTTCCCCTGGTCCGAGGGGTAGGGTGCGAAGAACGGGGCGAAGATGACGATTGCGAACAGGGCGATCAGTAGCACTCCGCCGAGTCGAGCCATCCGGTGGCGCCGAAACTTGCGCCACATCAAGTGAAACGAACCTTGGGACGCAGGCGACGCTCTGCCGTGCCCGCGTCCTCTTTGAGAGTCCCGGCGAGCAATCCGACGCGTAGAAGATCGCCTATTCATATCGGATCCTTGGGTCGACCCATGCCAAAGCCAAGTCCGCAATAATGTTGCAGAGGACCATGAGTACGGAGATGAGGAAGAGGAACGAACCCGCGAGATACATGTCCTGGTCCTGAAGCGCGAGCAGCAACATCGGACCGGTCGTGGGTAGGCCGAGCACGATGCTGGTGACGATCTCTCCCTGGATAAGCCAAGGAAGGCTCATGCTAATGTGCATCACCAGGGGGTGGATTGCATTGCGTACTGCATGCTTGTTGATGACGACTGATTCCCTCAGTCCCTTAGCGCGAGCGACACGGACGTACTGAGTACCGAGGACATCAAGGAGGTTGGCGCGCATAGCACGCATGTTCCATGCTGTGCCGGAGGTCCCGACGATCACCACGGGGACCCAGAAGTGCTGCATGAAGTCGACGAACTTCGCCCAACTCCACGGCCTCAGGGCCATATCGAGCGAGAACAACCCCCCGATACTGCGGACACCACCGTAGAATATCAGGAGGTACATTACCCCGAGGGCGAGGAAGAAGTTGGGGATTGACAATCCCCAGAAGGATAGGAAGGACACAGTGTAGTCAGCTAAGCTGTACTGGTGTGTTGCGGAGTAGATGCCGGGAAGGATGCCGAAAATTAAAGAGAAGAGCAGGGCGGATATCGAGATGACGATCGTCCAACCCAGCCGTGGGGCGATGGCTTCCGTGACGGGACGCCGATACCGAAGCGAATACCCGAAGTCTCCTCGGAGGATCCCCAATAGCCAACTGCCATATTGGACGATGACCGGCTGATCGAGGCCATACTTCGCCCTGAGCTGCCCGGCGACGTGAGCTGCTTCCTCGCGTCCCATGCCTCCGATGCGGATCAGTTGCTGCTCCAGTGCGCTGCCGAAGTCGCCGGGCGGGAGTGTGATGACGATGAACGAGATGAACGAAATGACCAGCACCGTGACGGCTCCGGCCAACAGACGCTTGACGATGTACCCACTCATCATTCCCCCGCGATTCGGCTCGGGATCGAAGAACGGGGCACGCGGGCGTTCACCCGCGTGCCCCCGCCCGGCTTGGGCTTAGTCCTCCGTCGACCGGTACCAACCCTGCGACCGGTAGATGTCCGGGATCGGCACGTACTGGAGATACTGCTCCGTGGGGAGCTGCAGCTCCTCCGGGCACCACCGGATCTCCATCGGAACGTTCTCATGATACCAGTCGTACAGGTAGACCGGCATGTCCGATGGGTAGTTCATGTGCCGCTTCGTGTGGAGCCAGGAGAACGCAAGCTCGATGATCGGCACGGTGTAGACGTTCTCCGTCATCAGCGTGAGGATCTCCCGGAACACGGCGGCGCGCTGCACGGCGTCCGGCATGGTGAACGTCAATCGCAGGAGGGTGCCGATTCGCTCCTCGAACGGGAGGAGGTCCCGCTCTCCGTTCGGCCCGGCCTTGTGCCACCAGGGCGTGGTGTCGGAGATGGGGCCGACCGTCTCCGGACGGACGTCCGGCGCGGCCGTGTACGTCGGCTCGAGGACGATGTCGAACTCCTGGGTCTCCTGCTTGTCGTAGTAGATCGCCTCTCCGACGACCCGCAGGCGCGCGTCGATTCCGACCGCCCGGAGGTAGGGCTGGACAGCCTCGCCGGTCGCGATCAGATCCGGGGCGGTCCCCGCGATCAGGAGCTCAACGGTCAAGCTCTCCCCGGGGATGCGCGAATCGCTCGGCCAGTTCAGAACCCCGTCTCCGTCCGGATCCGCGAACCCGAGACCGGCGAGCAGCGCAGCCGACCGAGCCGGATCGTAGAGGTACTTGGTGACGAGGTCTTCCCGGTAGTACGGGCTCCCGGATGGATACCCGCCGTAGAACGCCTGAACGTCCGGGGCGCCGAAGACGCCCTCGGCGATCGCTTCGCCGTCGATGGCGTGCGCGAGTGCCTGTCGGAACTCGAGGGTGCGGAAGAGCTCCCGAATCGCCGCGTCTCGGTCATCCCGGATCCCGCGGTTCAGCGAGTAGTTGAGGAAGAGCGCGAACGGCTGTGTGAACGGGCCCCACTGGAAGACGAACGGCGCCTTCTCGTCGCGCGACGCGGCGTAGATCATCCGCGTTAGCTGCGCGTCCTGGAGCGGCGTCGCGTCGACTTCTCCGGTCAGGATCCGGTAGTTGCGCATGCTCCAGTCCGGGTCCTGGATCCAGACGATCGCATCGAAGTAGGGGAGCTGATTCCCCCGCTCATCGACCTTGTAGTAGAACGGGTTGCGGACGTAGACGGTGACACTCGCCGGCTTGTAATGGACGGGGACGAACGGGCCGATCGACACGGCGGGGAGGTTCCCGGCGCGGGCCGACGAGAGCAGATCGTCGTAGTTCATCTCCGCGTTGTACGCGGGATGGTATTCCTTGTAGACGTGCGCGGGGAGGACCGCGTAGTACTTCCCGTCCATCAGGGTCAGCGCCCGGATCGGGAACGTGGCGCCGAAGTGCCAGCGAATCGTGTAGTCATCGACCTTCTCGAGTTCCGTCACCTTTCCGCCGAAGATCCATGTCGCGGCGTTCTGGAGACTCGGGACGTTCGGATCCAGGACGACGTCGTTGTAGGTGAACAGGATGTCGTCCGCCGTGAACTCCGCACCGTCGGACCATCTCACCCCTTTGAGGAGGTACATCGTCAGCGTGTACCCGTCCTCGGACCACTCCCAGTGCGTCGCGAGATTCGGGACGGGCTCGGGGTTCGCGAGCATCCACATCAGCGCGACGTCGACGAGCCCCTCGTTCTTCAGGCCCTCGCCGCCGTCCCACGCCGAGTAGCAGCCGAGCATGTTCTGCCAGCACTCCGGCTCGGATCCCCGAGAACGTCGCAGGACGTCGCCGTACACGCCGACGCCGTCGACCATCACGCTGCTCTTCCAGACGAACGGCTGCTCGGGGAGGCGCTCCTCGACCGGCGGGAGCTTCCCCTGCGCCACGAGTTCCGCGAGAGACGGCGCCTCCCCGTACGCCGGGAGGCTTCGATACTCAAACATGTCGCTTGCTGAAAGGAACGTCCCGCCCAGCGCCTTCGGGTCCTCCCCCCCGACCGCGAGGAGAGATCCGGCGAGGACGCAGACGATCCCCAGCGTCCACATCATGTGCCTACGCATACGCAAACCTCCTTCGGGATTTCAGAACCTCTAAATCCACTTGCCGCACCATCTCGTTCCTCTCGGTCTGTCGCTCACCTCCCTGCTCGATGCTCGGTTAGCTCGAAGATCGAACCACCAACTCGACGGGCAGCTTGATCTGCTCGCGACACTCTTCTCCCTCCATCTTCCGGACGAGCAGCGCGACGACCTCCTCTCCGATCCGGCGTTTCGGGACCTGGACCGTCGTCAGCGGCGTCTCGAGCCACGAGGAGAAGTCGATATCGTCGTAGCCGACCACGGCGATGTCCCCCGGGACGCGGAGGCCCGCCTCGCGGACCGCCTGCATCACGCCGAGAGCTACGTAGTCGCTGAACGCGAAGAGCGCCGTCGGGTGCGCGGCTCGCCCCTTCAACAGGGATTTGGCGTGCGCATACCCGTCCTCCATCGTCAGGGCGCCCGTCCGGATCAGACACTCGTCCAACGGGATCCCGCGATCCTTCAGGGCCTTCGCGTATCCGCGAAACCGCTCGTTGGCGCTCGAGTTCCAGGCCGGTCCATTCACGAGCGCGATCCGGGAATGCCCCCGATCGACCAAGTGGGCGGTCGCCAGATACCCTCCCTGTACATCGTCGGCGACGACGTAGTCCGTGTCGCAGTCGGCGAAGTGGCGGGCGACCAACACGAACGGGATCCCCGCCTTCTGAAGGGAAAGGATGCTCTTCTTGTCCGTCTGGACCGGGCTGATCAGGACACCATCGACCTGCTCGAGTTGCGCGACGCGGACGGCCTCCTCTTCGCTCTTGTAGTCCTCGCCCGTGTCCTGAAGGATGATGCTGTACCCGAGTGCCCGGGCGGCTCGATCCATCGCCTTGACGACCGCGGAGAAGAACGGGTTGGCGACGTCGGCGACGATGACCCCGATGACGCTCGTCT
>Ga0068714_10006606_pt1 | contig 11710 bp, 9 predicted proteins | sample MTBNYHSulfiMetaG_FD_62988 | JGI IMG/M metagenome (GOLD analysis project Ga0068714, IMG submission 62988) | Enrichment culture microbial communities from rom New York Harbor, USA that are MTBE-degrading - MTBE-NYH (New York Harbor Sulfidogenic)... | ecosystem: Environmental > Aquatic > Marine >... | reverse complement strand
CGCGCGCACATCCCGGCCGAGCGCCTCCAGGCGATCGAGGAAAAACTGCACCCCGTTGACGCTGGTGAACACCACCCAATCATACCGCCCCAGCTGCTCGATGGAGCGGTCGAGCGTCTCCCAGCGGTCGGGCGGGGCAATCTCAATCACCGGCAGTTCGATCACCTGAGCGCCCTCGGCACGCAAGCGATCCGACAACTCGCCGGCCTGCGCGCGGCTGCGCGTGACGATGACGCGCTTGCCGAACAGCGGCCGCGTCTCAAACCAGTTCAGCTGCTCCCGCAGCCGGACAACCTCTCCCACCACGATCATCGCCGGAGGTTTCAGGCCCGCTTTGCGAACCTCGTCCGAGATCGTCCGCAATGTCCCGACCACCGTCTGTTGAGTGGGGCACGTTCCCCACCGAATCACCGCGACCGGCGTATCCGGCAAGCGGCCATAGCGCATCAACTGTTCGGCGATCTGCGGCAAGCGTCCCACACCCATATAGAAGCAGAGCGTTCCGGCTGCGCTCGCCAGCTGCTCCCAGTTGATGTCCGATGCTTCTTTCAGCGGGTCTTCATGCCCGGTCACCAGAGCGAGCGTCGAGGTCAAGCCCCGGTGCGTTACGGGGATGCCCGCATAGGCGGGCGCAGCAAAAGCCGCGCTGACGCCCGGCACGACCTCGAAGGGCACGCCCGCCTCGACCAGCGCCAGGGCTTCCTCGCCTCCCCGGCCAAAGACAAACGGGTCGCCTCCCTTGAGACGCACCACGCGCTTGCCCTCCCGAGCCTTCTCGACGAGCAGGGCGTTGATATCTTCCTGCCTCAGGGTGTGCTCGCCAGCCTTCTTACCGACATAGATCCGCTCGGCGTCCTCGGGCGCGTGGCGCAGGAGATCAGAGCTGGCCAAATAGTCATAGACGACCACCTCCGCCCGGCGCAGGCACTGGACGCCCTTGAGCGTGATCAGCTGCGGGTCGCCCGGGCCGGCCCCCACCAGATAGACCTCGCCCGCCTCTTTTCGCTCTTTACTCATCGGCTTGTTTTTCATCCTCACGCCTGGGCCGGGCGGCGCGAATCTCATCCAGAATCGCCTGCCCTCCCTCTTCGAGCAATCGTTCCGCCAGGCGCACACCGATGGACTCGGCCTCCTGCGGCCGCCCGCTCCACTTGGAACGATAGAGGCGTTTGCCGTCGAGGTCGGCGATCAGCCCGTAAAGCGTCAGCGTCTCCTCGCGCAACTCGGCCCGGGCTGCGATGGGAACCTGGCAGCCGCCTTCCAAGCGTCGCAGAAAGCTGCGCTCGGCGGCCACCGACAGCGCCGTACTGCGGTCGTTCAGAGGTTCGACCAAATGCCGCAGAGTCTCATCCTCCTGCCGAATCTCCACCGCCAAGGCTCCCTGTCCGACCGCGGGCAGCATCACTGTAAAAGGAAGCCGCTCGGTGACTTCATCCTCGCGCTGGAGGCGGACAACACCTGCTTCGGCCAGGATCATCCCCGCCCAATCATTCTCGTAAAACTTGCGAAAGCGCGTATCGAGGTTTCCCCGCAGGTCAACGACCTTCAGGTCGGGCCGGTAGTGCAACAGTTGGGCGCGGCGGCGGACACTGCCGGTCGCTACGCTTGCCCCCTCGGGTAGCTCGGCCAACGGAACATTATTCTTTGATATCAGGACGTCGCCTCCGTGGGTGCGTCGGAGAACCGCGCCGAGCGCAAGGCCGGGCGGCAAGCGGCTGGGCAGGTCCTTGAGGCTGTGAACCGCGGCGTCGGCCTTCCCTTCCAGCATCGCCTTTTCGATCTCTTTGGTGAACAGGCCTTTGTCGCCGATGTCCGCCAGGGGCTGGTCGAAGATGCGGTCTCCCTTGGTCGTGATCTCGACCAGAACGACCTCCCACTCGGGCCAGCGGACCAGGAGGGCGGTCCGCACGTGCTCGGCCTGCCACCGCGCCAAGGGGCTACTGCGCGTTGCGAGCCGAATCGTCCTGTTCCGGATGCTCTGGTTCATCGAGGCCAAAGAGTTCCCGGGTCGCTTCGAGGCGCGCCATACCGTGACTCGTCTTGCCGTCGCACTCCTTGAGCTTCTCCAGGGGACTATGAAGGATTTTGCCGATAATGCCCCGCGTCAGTGCGTCAAGGTCGTCCCAGTGTTCTCCCTCGAAACGCTTGCGGTGCTTCTCGACTTCCCCGGCGCGAATGGCTTCCACGCGCTGGGTCAACTGCCGGATGGTCGGCTCGGCTTGCAGGCTGCGATGCCAGAGGGCGAACTCGCCGATCATTTCCTCAACAATCGTTTCCGCCTTGGGGATTTCTTCCCGGCGCCGGGCCAGGTTCAGCTCGGCCAGGCGCTTCAAATCGTCCAGGTCATAGAGAAAAACATTCTCCCAGCGGCCGCACTCCGGCTCGCAGTTGCGCGGCACCCCCAAGTCGATCAAAAACAGCGCCGGGCTGGAGCGCCGGGGCAAGACCTTCGACAATTGCTCGCGGGTCAGCAGCCGGGTGGGCGACTCGGCGCAGCACAAGACCACGTCGGCCTCTTCCAAGGCCCGCTCCAGTGCCTCAAAGGGAAGCACTTGCCCCTTGAGCCGCTGGGCAAGCCTTTCCGCCCGCTCGGCGGTGCGGTTACAGAGCAGCAGCCGCCCGATCTGCTTGTCTATCAGGTGGCGCGCGACCAGCTCGCCGGTCTCTCCCGCCCCAATCAAGAGGGCTGTTTTCTGCGCCAGCGAGCCGACGATTTTCATGGCCAGCTCGACCGCGGCGTAGGCGACCGAGACCGCCCCTTCGCCCAGGCGCGTCTCGGTGCGAACCCGCTTCCCGCACCGAAAGGCCAGATGGAACAGCTTGTTGAACACCGGGTGGGGCTGGCACATCTCGCAATACAGCTGGTAAGCCTCCTTGACCTGTCCCAAGATCTGCGGCTCCCCCACGAGCATCGAATCCAGCCCGGCGCTGACCCGAAACAGATGGCGCACCGCGGCCTCCGCCCGATGCAGGTACCAGCTCGAGGCGGGAATCCGCTCCACCTCGGGACGCACCGCGCTTAGCAGGGCCAGCAGATCCTGCGGAACGCCGCCCCGGCTGGAGACAATGGCTACCATCTCCGTTCGATTGCAGGTGGACAACACCGCCGCCGAGTCCAGCGCCGGGGTTTGCTCCGCCCGCTGCAACACTCGGCGCACTTCGTCCGCCGACAACGCCAGGCGCTCCCGCACCTCGAGGGGCGCTGTCTCGTGGTTCATACCAAACACGACCCATTTGAACATAGCTCGCTTCCACGCCTCAGGAAAACCCATGAAAACCGGTGAGAAACAGGTTGACCACCATCAATGAAAAGAGAATGACCGCGAAGCCCGCCAGCGAGAAATAGGCGACGCGCAAACCGTGCCAGCGCCATCGGGATTTCAAGACGAGCAAAACGCCATAGACCAGCCACGTCACCAAGGCCACAATCCCCTTGGCATCCTTGTACCACGCGACTGAAAGCACCTGATGAGACCAGACGACGCCGCTGAAGATCGCCAGGGTGAGGAGGACAAAACCGACCCGAGCGCCCTGATAGCAAAGTGTGCCGAGCACGTCCAGCGAGGGCAGCCGGCTGTAGATCAGGCCGAAACGATGCCGCTTGATCTCGTAGTACAGCATCAGATACATCGCGCTGAAGACGGCCGAGATGGCCAGCGCCGCGTAGCTGAGCAGCGCCAGGACAACGTGAAGCGCAAAGCCCCAGCCTTGGAGCATCGGGGACAGGTGGCTCTCGTGAGTAACGAACGCTGAGGAAAGTATCTGAAAGAGAAACACAAAAGCCAGGATGAACACCCCGGCTGACTCGTCTTTCACCCGCTGCTCAAGGTAGGCGTACACCGCGGCGATGGCAAAGGCGAGAAAACTCAACGCCTCATAGAGATTCGTCATCGGCAAGCGGCCACAAGCCAAGGCCACCAGCGCAAGATAAAGGAGGTGAATCCCCAGAGTGCTTCGCAATAGCAGCCGGCAGCGCCGCCCTTGCCAGGCTCCCGCATGAACGAAGAGAAAGCCATACAGGAAGAGGCAAGAGACGTAGAGCACGGGTAGGAGGATATTGAGAAAGCGAATGACCCAATCCATCTTCGACCCTTCCCGGGCGATTGCGGCGGCTGCTTGGCAGTATAGCAGAAACGGCCTCGGCGCAACAAACGAGCCGGCCCAAGCAGCCCCCGCGTCAGGAAGGCAAGCGCGGTAGGTCCGCCGAGCCGAGGCGGACCCCGAAACGTCAGCAGGGGCACGACTGGGCCGTGCCCCTGCGAATGGGCTTCGAAGAAAGTGGCCCGAGACGGGCTTAACGCTTGGAGAACTGGAATCGGGCCCGGGCGCCGCGCTGGCCGTATTTCTTGCGCTCCCGGCGGCGCGGATCTCGGGTCAGAAACCCACCCTGCCGCAGCGGCCCCTGATGCTTGGGGTCCAGGCCGGCCAGAGCGCGCGCAATACCGTGACGCAGGGCGCCCGCCTGTCCGGACAGACCGCCGCCGCAGATATTGGCCTTGATGTCATAGCGCTCCAGGGTATGGGTCGTCCGCAGGGGTTGCTCGATAATCATTTGCAGCACGTCCCGCTTAAAGTACTCGCGAGACGGAACCCCATTGACTTCAATCCCGCCCGTGCCCGGTTTCAGATAAACCCGCGCCACGGAGCGTTTCCGCCGGCCGGTTCCCATACTCAAATAAGTGGTTCCTCGTGCCATATTCAGAATCCCTCGACCATTTCCGCTCGCTACGGGCTATGCCGTGCTGGAGTATTTCAAAGGGTAAGGCTCCGGCTGCTGGGCCTGATGCGGATGCTCAGCCCCGCAGACCACCTTCAGCTTTCCCAGCTGGGCGCGGCCGAGTTTGCCTTTGGGCAACATCCCGCGCACCGCCCGCTCGATGATCCGCTCGGGACGCCGGGCCGCAACGCGGGCCAGGTTCTCGGTCTTCAGCCCCCCGGGATAGCCGGAATGACGCCGGTAGAGCTTGTCCTGCTCTTTTTCCCCGGTTACGCGAATCTTCTCGGCGTTGATCACGATAACAAAATCGCCGGTGTCCAGATGCGGCGTGAAGGTCGGCTTGTGCTTGCCGCGCAGCAGGGTCGCCACCTGCGAGGCCAGCCGGCCCAGCACCTGTCCTTCCGCATCAACGACGTGCCATTGGCGCTGAATCTCTTTCGGCTTGGCGCTATAGGTCTTTCTCATCGTTCCAATCCGGCCTTAAACACAAATGAAGCGTCCGGACCACGGACGCAAAAGAAGGAAGATACGGAACCGGCCCCACTTTGTCAAGGGAAAAACCACCCTAACGAAGGTGTAGTCCACCTCCAAGGTGGCCTACACCTTAATATACGCCTCAAATACCCAAGTGTGGTCCAACTTCAAGGTGGCCTACACCTTAATATACGCCTCAAATGCCCAAGTGTAGTCCACCTCCCAAGTGGCCTACACCTAAAGACCCTCCACCTTAAGGCTTTCCCCACGCCTCCGCCAGCGATTCCAGGCGCTTTTCTCTCACCAGATGATGCAGGGCGAAAACGATAACTCCCTCAGAAGGCTTAAGTTCCGCTTGCCGGAGGGCCTCTTGAAACTCCTCCTTGCTGAGTGAATCGGGCACACTGCAACCCTGGATAATCGGCCAGACCGGCTTGCGGGTCTCCCGGCCGAGCCGGGCTGCGCTCTCGGCAATCCATGCGGTGGGGCGGCCGCACATCCGGTGATAGACCATCGGGGAGAAGACATCCACATAGGCCGCCAAGCCACGAAAATCCTGCCCGACCACCTTCCAAATGGCATCATCCCGCTCCCCACGAAACCAAGGGATGGAGAATAAACCCACCAGAATCTTGGGATTCTCGGCTTTTGCTACCTCGGCCGCCCGGCGGACAAAATCGGTAATCCGCCCGGCCCGCCAGCGGTACCAGGCCTCGGCATGGTTCTCGAGGATGAAAGCCGCCGCTTCGGCCGGGGTTTCCTCCGTCGGCAGGGCAATCCTTGCGTCAGCGGCAAACCGCTTCAGGCAAACCGGGCAGAAGCACGTCTGGGGAAGCCGAGGCGTGGGCGACTCCCAGTGAACCGGATAGCGAATGAAGTCGAGCCAGATTCCATCCACCCCGGTCGTGGCGACAACCTCCCCAATTTCCTGGAGTTTCTTCTCTTGGAACCAAGGCTGATTGGGGCAAAGGCCGCAATACCACTCGTCCCGCTCCAGCGGTGTACCGTCAGCCTGAACCGGCCGGCTCTCGGGATGCTCCTCCCAGGTTCGGCAGCCCACAAAAAGTCCGATTTCCCGGTAACAACGGATGCCCTGATCCTGGAAAGTCCGGATAAGCGCCGCCGGTTCATCCTTCAGAAACACCGCATTGCAGCCCCAGGCGAGCAGTTGCCCGGCGGTTTCCTCCGGCGTCTTACCGGCGAAAGGTTCTGCGGTCGAGCGGAAACCGTAGATTGCTCTTACGAAAGGCCTTGACTGCATAACATCCGCCTCCTCGGCCTTCGCTGAAAGACTCGTCCCCAAAGCCAGAATGGCGCCTATCCCGGCGGCGATAATTCGCCTTCGGCCCACGGCGATTCGCTCCCTTCTATTCTTGCAGAGCAAGGCAGGAGATTCCTCCCGGTAGCCACTGTCTATACACGGCGACATAACTCCTGTTTGTCATTCCGAACGGAGTGAGGAATCTGACGCCGCCGCACAAAGTATTCCAGAAGGTCAGATTCTTCGTCCCGATGAATCGGGACTCAGAATGACAACCCATTCGAGGGTCAGCCTTTGGAGAAACCCTCAGGGCAGGCCTCAGAATCTGTATCGCACCTATGTCGCTATGGCTGGATGCGGATGCCGCCTCAAAGGCTCCAGCCACGGCTTCAAGTCGAGCTGTCATAGAATTCATTCTTCCCAGTTAGCCCTACAGGCAGAGCCTACGCCGTCTCGGCCGAGGTGGCGCTGGCCGCCGGTAGATACAACCGCTCGGCGTAATCCTTCAGCATCCGGTCGGCGTTAAACCGCCACCCCAGGCTCTGGATAGCCCACTTCATGCGTTCGATCCAGCGGTGCGGGATCCCGTTCTCCGCCCGGTCATAGTAGAGCGGAATGACTCGCCGCTCGAGCACTTCGTAAAGATACTCGGCATCGCGCTGGTACTGCACGTCCGGGTTGTTGTGGATGCCGCCGTGGCCGATGGCGAACCCGTTCTTGCCGTCGTAGGCTTCATTCCACCACCCGTCCAGCACCGAGAGATTGAGACCCCCGTTCAGGACGACCTTCTCGCCGCTGGTTCCGCAGGCTTCTTTGGGCCGCAGAGGGTTGTTGAGCCAGATGTCCACCCCTTGCACGAAGTGGCGCGCGACATTGTAGTCGTAGTCTTCCACGAAGACGATCTTCCCGGTGAACTCCGGCTTGAAGCAGAAGTGCATAATCTTCTGCAAAACCCGCTTGCCCTCGTCATCTCTCGGATGCGCCTTGCCCGCATAAATAATCTGGATGGGCCGCTGAGGGTCATTGACCAGGCGGGCCAGCCGCTCGGGCTGGGACAACAGCAGGTCCCCCCGCTTGTAGGTCGCGAAGCGCCGGGCGAAGCCCAGGGTGAGGATGTCGGGGTCGAGCGCGTTCTGCAGGGCCTCCTTGGGATCGCCTCGCCGGCCGGTCTGGACGGCCAGACGCCGCCGGACAAAATTGATAAGCCGCATTTTCAGGCTCTGATGGATTTCCCACAATTCCCCGTCGTCAATGTCCGAAACTTTCTGCCAGACTTCGGGGAAACCCATCCGGGTCGGCCATTTCGGGTCGAGGTAGGTGTCGAACAGTTGGTGCATCTGAGGAGCCAGCCAAGACAGGGCGTGCACTCCGTTGGTGATGTGCCCGATGGGCACTTCCACCTCGGGCCGCTGGGGCCACAGGCTATGCCACATCCGGCGGCTGATGTCGGCATGGATGGCCGACACCGCATTGGCGCGGCGCGAGTTCTTCAAAGCCAGCACGGTCATACAGAAGGTTTCCCCCCGGTCGTGGGGGTTGACCCGGCCTTGGGCCATAAAGTCGTCATGGGAAAGACCGAGCTTCTCCCGGAACGGCCCCAGGTGTTCTTCAACCAGGTCGGCCGGGAAGCGGTCATGCCCGGCGGTAACCGGCGTGTGGGTGGTAAACACCGTGTACAGCGAGACGCGCCGCCGCGCCCGGTAGAAGGGAATCTCGTCGTACTCCATGACCCGGCGGATTTCCTCCAGAATGGCGAAGGCACTGTGGCCCTCGTTCAGGTGGAGCACGCTGGGGTGAAGATCCAAGGCCTGGAGCAAGCGCGCGCCGCCGATGCCCAGCAGCAACTCCTGCCGGATACGCACCCGCTCGTTGCCGCCGTACAGGCGGGAGGTCAGGTCCCGATCCTCGGCCGCGTTCTCTTCGACATCGGAATCGAGCAAGAAGAGCTCCACCCGGCCGACGAGCAGCTTCCAGACCCGGGCATAAAGCGAGCCGCTGCGGGTGTCCACCCGGACAACCACCGGTTTACCGCTGGGATCCCGAACCTCTTGGAGGGGCAGCTGCCGGACATCGAGGTTGATATACTCTTCCTCCTGCCAACCCTCCTTGTTCAGGCGCTGGCTGAAATAACCCTGATGATAGAGAAGCCCGATGCCGACCAGGGGAATCCCCAGATCGGATGCGCTTTTCAGATGGTCCCCCGACAAGATGCCGAGACCGCCGGAGTAGATGGGCAGCGACTCGTGCAGGCCGAACTCGGCCGAAAAATAAGCCACCGGGCGATTGAGCAAAGGCCCGCAACGGACACAGCCCCACGTGTGGCACTTCCCGACATATTCGTTCAACCGGCGGAAAGCCGCATTGATGCGGCTGTGGAGCACCAGTTCCGACGCCCGGCGCTCTACCTGCTCCGGGCTGATCTGGCTGAGAAAGGTGATCGGATTGTGGTCCACCTGACGCCACAGATGGGGGTCGAGATCGACGAAGAACCGAAGCACCTCCGGGTGCCAGGTCCACCACAGGTTTTGCGCCAGGGCGAGCAATCGCTCATGAAGCGTTACCTTCGGCTCGGGCATGAATCCCCCTCCTTATAGAACACGCATAGGTCCACTCGGCTCGGGCAGGCAAGTCTTTCTGCTCCGCCCCTTCGAGGGTCGAGTGCCAACAATAGTACCTCACTTGCCCGTTCTTGAAAAGGGCTTCGGCGGCTTGACAAAGGCGAGCGATCCAGCATATCAGAATAGAACAGAGTCGGGTGCTTTGGCTTCCCGGCGATTCTCACGGCAGAAGTGAACAGGAGGAAAGAATGGAGTATCGCGCTTTAGGCAGGACCGGGCTGCACGTGTCGGAGATTTGTCTCGGGACGATGCAATTCAAATGGACTACGGACGAGCAAAGCTCGCTTCAGGTCCTGGACGTCTTTGTCGAGGCGGGAGGCAACTTTATTGACACGGCCAATGTTTACACCAACTGGGCTGAAGGAGGCCGGGGAGGCGAGGCCGAGACCATCATCGGGCGCTGGATGAAAGAGCGGGGCAACCGGCAGGATATCGTGCTGGCCACCAAGGTTCGGGGCCGGATGTGGGAGGGTCCCGGCGGCGAAGGCCTGTCCCGCAGGCACATTCTGCGCGCCGTCGAGGACAGCCTGCGGCGTCTCCAGACCGACTACATCGACCTGTACCAAGCCCACTGGGCCGACGTCTCAACGCCCATCGAGGAGACCCTGCGAACCTTTGACGATCTGATCCGGCAAGGGAAGGTTCGCTATATCGGATGCTCCAACTACACCGCGTCCTGGAGACTGATGGAGGCTCTGGCCGCGTCGGAGAAGTATGGGCTGGCCGCCTATGTTTCCTACCAGCCCTGCTGGAATCTGGTCGAGCGGGAGACGTTTGAGAAGTGGGCCTTGCCGCTATGCCGCAATTATGGCTTGGGCATCATTCCCTACAGCCCCTTGGCCGGAGGATTCCTGACCGGCAAATACCGCAAGGATAAGCCGCTGCCCGACAGCAAGCGCGCCGACGCGGCGGGGCGCTATGCCACCGAGCGCAACTGGGCCTTGCTCGACCGGCTGGAGGAGATCGGCCGGCGTCATGGCAAGACCCTCTCCCAGGTTGCGCTGGGATGGCTATTGAGCTTTCCCGAGACCAGCGCGCCCATCGTCGGGGCCAACACCCCCCGGCAACTGGCGGAGAGCCTCGGCTCGGTCGGTTTCCGGCTGAGCGCGGCGGAGCGGGCCGAAGTGGACGAACTCTCGATGTGGGACAAGCCAGCCTGGCCGCCGGTGTTCGATTGAGGCCGCCCGAGCCGTTTCATTCTCCCTTTACGGATGGGGGCTTTCTGTCTATAGTTCAGAAACTGGTCCGGAACACTGACGCAGGGGCGGGCTCCAGCCGGGACATCCCGCCGGGGGAGGTGCCGTGAGATGGACGTGAAAGTGCTCTTTGTCGAAGATGACGCGGACGTTCGCCTGGTGATAGGCGAAGGGCTGAAGTATTTCGATATGGACGTCACGATGGTGGAAAGCGCCGAGGAGGCGCTGCGAAAACTTAAATATGAGCGGCCGGACGTGATTCTGCTGGATATGACGCTGCCCGGGATGAGCGGCTGGGATTTCACCAAGAAGCTCCAGCGGGGCATTCACCGGGATATTCCCATCATCGCCCTGACCGGTTCGGCGAAAGTGGGCGATGAGCAGAAGGCGCTGGCGGCCGGTTGCTCGGGCTTCATTTCCAAACCTTGCGAGCCGGCAACCGTCAAACGCATCATCACGGAAACTCTCGCCAAAGGGAAGAAACTGTGAGGCACGCTTTCGATCAACCCGGAGTAGCGACTTCAGTCCCATCGTTCTTCTCATTCTCACGAAGCTGATTGACCCGGAGGCCGAGACTGCGACCGATGCCCTCCTTTCGACTCCTGATCGTGGATGATGAACCCAAGATGCTGCGGGCGCTCGAACGCGCGCTGGCCGGCTGGGCCGCCGATCCCTCGTCCGAATGGGAACTGACGACGGTGGAGTCGGCCGGCGCCGCCCTGGCCAAGCTGGAGCAGATTCCCTTTCACGTGGTGCTGTCCGACATCCGCCTGATCGGCGAGGATGGCGTCGAGCTGCTGCGGCAGATCAAACAGGGCTGGCCCGACACCGAAGTGGTCCTGATGACCGCCTTCGCCACGGTCGAGAACGCCGTCGAGGCGATGAAGGCGGGCGCTCAGGACTACCTGTTGAAGCCGTTCAAAATCGAGGAGCTGAAGGCGCGCCTGGGGCGCATCGAGGAAACGCTGCGCCTGCGCTGGGAGAACGAGCAGTTGCGCGCGCAGTTGGCCCGCTCCCAGGGCCTGGATGAAATCATCGGCCACTCGGAGGCCATCGGCCAGATTCGAGCGATGATCCAGAAGCTGGCCGGGACCCATTCGACGGTTCTCCTGCGCGGGGAAAGCGGCACCGGCAAGGACCTCGTCGCCCGGGCGATTCATTTCGCCTCGGCCCGCGCCAGAAAGCCTTTCGTGACGGCCAGCTGCAGCGCCATCCCCGAGAGCCTGTTGGAAAGTGATCTCTTCGGCCATGTCAAAGGAGCCTTCACCGGGGCGACCGAGAAACGGGTGGGCCGCTTCGAAATGGCCGAAGGGGGCACTCTCTTCCTGGACGAAATCGGCGATATGACCCCCGGCACTCAGGTCAAGCTGCTGCGCGTCCTGCAACATGGCGAGTTCGAGAAGGTCGGCAGCTCCGAAACTCAAAAAGCCGACGTTCGCATTAT
>Ga0068714_10006605_pt1 | contig 11710 bp, 11 predicted proteins | sample MTBNYHSulfiMetaG_FD_62988 | JGI IMG/M metagenome (GOLD analysis project Ga0068714, IMG submission 62988) | Enrichment culture microbial communities from rom New York Harbor, USA that are MTBE-degrading - MTBE-NYH (New York Harbor Sulfidogenic)... | ecosystem: Environmental > Aquatic > Marine >... | reverse complement strand
CCGCACCGAGAATCCCGACGGCAACTCCAACACCGACATCTGGGTGGTGGCGGCGGACACCACGGACCGCGGGCGCACCCTGAGGAGGCTCACCACCAACCCCGGGCCGGACTCATCGCCGGCGTTCTCGCCCGACGGCGAGCTCGTGGCCCACGTCGCCGCCACCGACGTCGCCGCCAGCGTTTACGCCGTCAGCCACCTCGCGGTCGTCCCGGCGGCCGGCGGCGAGACGAGGATGCTGACCGCGGCCCTCGACCGCAACGTCTTCACGCCCCGCTTCACCCCGAACTCCCGCTCGATCCTGTTCACGGTCGAGGACTCGGGGGAGCAGGCCCTGGCCCGCATCGCGGCCACGGGCGGCGCGGTGGAGCGACCCGTCGGCGGCCCGCGGGCGGTGCGGGGCTTTTCCGTGGGCCGCGACGGCCGGGTCGCGGCCGCGATCTCCGAGCCGCACCTGCCGGCGGAGGTGTTCCTCCACCACGACGGCACGCTCGAGCGTCTGACCCACACCAACGACGAGCTCCTCGACGGTGTCCGCCTCGGGGCGGTGGAGGAGGTCAGCTTCCCGAGCCGCGACGGCACCCGGGTCGAGGGGTTCGTGGTCAAACCGCCGGGTTTCGAGCCGGGGTTTCGCTACCCCACCATCCTCCACCTCCACGGCGGCCCGATGGCGCAGTACGACTACGCCTTCGACGTCGACGCCCAGCTCTGGGCCGCCAACGGCTACGTGGTCCTGCTGCCCAACCCCCGCGGCTCCCAGGGCTACGGCCAGGCCTTCTGCACCGCCATCTGGCAGGCGTGGGGCGAGCGCGACGTCGAGGACGTGATGGCGGCGGTGGACGACGCCGTCGCGCGGGGGTACGCCGACCCCGACCGGCTGGGGGTGGGGGGGTGGTCCTACGGCGGCATGCTGACCAACCACGTGCTCACCCGGACCGACCGCTTCAAAGGGGCGTACACCGGCGCCAGCGCGGCGCTCTACGTGGTCAACTACGGGCACGACCAGTACCAGCTGTGGTGGGAGGAGGAGCTCGGCCTGCCGTGGCGCAACCGGGAGCTGTGGGAGAAGCTCTCCCCCTACAACCGGGTGGAGAAGATCGTGACCCCGACCCTGATCGTGGGCGGCGAGCAGGACTGGAACGTGCCCATCGTCAACTCCGAGCAGCTCTACATGGCGCTGAAAAGGCTGGGCCGGACCACCGAGCTGGTGGTCTACCCGGGGGAGTTCCACGTGTTCTCCACCCCCTCGTACGTCAAGGACCTGGCCCAGCGCGTCCTGGCCTGGTTCGACACCCACGTCAAGGGCGCGGGGGCGAAGCCCGCGGGGTCGAGCTGAGCCGGGGACGGTCGCTCCCTTCGTCATCGCGAGGAGCGGAGCGACGAGGGATTTGCCCCAACGGAGGTTGCGCCTTCGCTGGGGCAGATCCCTCCGCTCGCTGCGCTCGCGTTCGGGATGACACCCTCCCCCCATGTCATCCCGAGGAGCGGAGCGACGAGGGATCTGCCCCAACGGAGGTTGCGCCTTCGCTTGGGCAGATCCCTCCGCTCGCTGCGCTCGCGTTCGGGAGGACGTGGCGGGGGGCCTCGTCAGGAACGCGGAGGCGGTATCCTGCCTCGGTCCGTCTTGCGTGACGTCGGAGAGCACCGTGCGCTACCACCACCTCGGCATCCCCACCACCACCCCCCGGCCGGGGGAGGTCTACCTCGAGCGCTTCGACGTCCACGTCTGCGGGTTCTCGACCAGCCGCTTCGGGGTCGAGTGGATGCGCTTCGGGCCGGGCAGCGACCTGCCGGAGCTGGTGAGGACCGTGCCCCACGTCGCCTTCGTGGTGGACGACCTCGAGGCGGCCCTCGCCGGCCGCGAGCTGCTCATCGCCCCGAACAGCCCGAGCCAAGGGGTGACCGTGGCCTTCATCGTCGACAACGGCGCACCGGTGGAATTCCTCCAGTTCGACGGCCCCGAGCACGAGGTCTGGCCGGGCAGCGAGGCCGAGCCGTGAGGGGCGACGACCTCGAGCTGCGCCTGGTGGAGAAGCTGCGCCGCATCGAGGCGCTGTTCGCCGGGGCCAAGACCACCGGCGAGCGGACCGCCGCGGCCGGCGCGCGGGAGCGGATCCTCGAGCTGCTGCGGGGCGTCCAGGCCACCGAGCGGGCGGTCGAGTACCGCTTCACCCTCGGCGACCAGTGGTCGCGGCGGCTGTTCGTGTCGCTGCTGCGGCGCTACGACATCCGCCCCTACCGCTACCCCCGCCAGCGGCACACCACGGTGATGGCCCGCGTCCCGCCCTCCTTCGTCGACACCACCCTGTGGCCGGAGTTCGTCGAGCTCGACCGGACCCTGCGGGAGTACCTGAGCGACGTCACCGACCGGGTGATCGCCGGCTCCATCCACGCCGACCACTCCGAGGCCGAGGTGGTGGAGCAGCCCACCCTACCCGGGATCGACCTGCCGGCCGCGAAGGCCTGACGGGCGCCCCGGCTCACCGGGCCGCGGCGGGCTCGGCGGGCTTGACCTTCCACTTGCCCTCGCGGAAGAGGAGGGGCACCTCCCGCTTCTGCTTCTTCAGGTCGAGGGTCCACTCCCCGTTGCCGGCGAAGGTCAGCACCACCGAGTCCCCCTTGGCCGCGCCGGCGACCCCGGCCTTGCCCAGCTTCGCCGGGTCGACGACCTTGCCCTCCACCGTGTCCCCCACCGCCGGCCGCCCGCCGCGATAGGTCACCTCGAGGCCGAGCTGCTCCGAGAGCTTGGTCATCTCCGGCGGCGGCAGCGGCCGCCCGAACTGGGCGCTGGCGACCGTCGCGGCGAGCACGACGGCGACCACGAACGCTGCACGTTTCACCATGACACCTGCCCTCCCCTCCCGTCGGACGTCGGCAGGAGCGTACCACAGGCGCGGGTCCGAGCCGGTCCCTGCTACCCTTGGCCCGTGGACGTCGAATGGCTCGACCGGGTCCTCGAGCAGACCCTCGAGGACCTCCGCCTGTCGCGGGGGGAGCGCCGCGCCCTCGCCGCCGTCCTGACGGACGCCGTGGAGCGCACCCGCGACCTCGACCTCGTGCGCAGCCGCGCCTTCGCGGTGGCGGCGGCCGTGGTCCCCACCCGCCGCGGCCGCCAGGCCCTGGCCTGGCTCGAGGAGGTGGTCAAGGTGGTCGCCGGCCTGCGGGACGCGTCGCCGCGGGAGGTGCTGGCCGAAGCGGTGTTCAGCCCCGGCGACCGCTGCCTGCAGCGCCTCCTCGGCCTGATCGGCGGCGCCCAGCGCGCCGTCGAGGCGTGTGTCTACACCATCACCGACGACCGCATCGCCGCCGCCCTGCTCGACGCCCACCGCCGCGGCGTCGCGGTGCGCATCGTGACCGACACCGGCAAGAGCTCGGACCTCGGCTCCGACGTCGAGCGGCTGGCGGCGGCGGGGATCCCGGTGGCCTACGACACCAGCCCCGGCCACATGCACCACAAGTTCGCCCTCTTCGACCGCCGCACCGTGGCCGCCGGCAGCTACAACTGGACCCGCAGCGCCGCCGAGGAGAACCACGAGGACCTGGTCATCTCGGACCACCCCGGCCTGGTCGCCCGCTTCGCGGAGGAGTTCGACCGCCTGTGGGGGGCGTTCGGGGGCTGAGAGGGGGCGCCGACGAGGAGGTGCTCGGGGTGCGCCCCCCCTCATGTCATCCCGAGGAGCGGAGCGACGAGGGATCTGCCCCAACGGAGGTTGCGCCTTCGGTGGGGGAGATCCCTCCGCTCCCCCTTCGCTTCGCTCGGGGTCGCGTTCGGGATGACACCCCCCCATGTCATCCCGAGGAGCGCAGCGACGAGGGATCTGCCCCAACGGGGGTTGCACCTTCGCTGGGGGAGATCCCTCCGCTCGCTACGCTCGCGTTCGGGATGACGGGTAATGGGGGCGGCGTCGCGTTCGGGATGACGGGTAGTGTGAGGCGCGTCCGCGTTCGGGATGACGGGTAGTGGGGGCGACCTCGCCCCGCCTCACCCCCGCCGCCGCAGCAGCCAGGTGACGCACTGCACCCGGGTCTCGAGCACCTCGCACTCCCGCTCCTGCTCCCGCACGTAGGCGCGGAAGGCCTCGGCGTGCTCGCCGTGGCGCCGCGCCAGCGCCTCGGCCCGGGCGGTGATGAGGGCGGTGTAGCGCTCGTTCTGAGCGCGAATCGCGGCCACCGGGATCGGCTGCTCCCGCAGCACCGTGTCGCCGTGGGCCTGCAGCCCCGTCACCACTTCCTCCCGGCGCTCGAGGTGGCCGTAGCCGGGGTAGCCCAGCGGGTCCTCGCCGAGGCGGTAGGCGTCGTCCAGCACCACGTACCCCCCCGGCCGCACCACCTGCCGCAGCGCGCCCACCGTGTCGGCGGCCCCCCCCAGCACCCCCCCCACCGATAGGAACAGCACCACGTCGAAGCCGCGGGCGCGGCGGACCTCCTCCCGCAGGTCCCCCTGGCGGAAGGCGCAGAGGTGGGCGACCCCGTGCGCCTGCGCCCTTCTGCGGGCCTCCTCCACGAACGGCGGGAAGGCCTCCACCCCCTCGGCGCGGAGCCCCTGCTTCAGGGCCACGGTCACCACGTTGGCCCCCTTGCCGCACCCCAGTTCCAGGACCCGGGCGTCGGCCGGCAGCTCGAGTCCCCGCAGCCACTCCACCACCAGCGCCGGGTCCGACCCCAGCTCCCAGAGGTCGGCGAGCAGCTCCGGCACGAAGCGCAGGATCTCGGGCGGCACCTGGAAGTAGCCCGCCAGCTCCTCGTCCCTCATCGCCCCTCCCACCGGGTCAGCCTACCACCCCGGCGCCGCCCGACCTGTCGTATCCTCGTCCGCGATGCGCTCGCCCGTCGCCCTCGAGGAGCCGGTCTTCCGGCCGCCGTCCGAGGCGGACTCGCTGATCCTCCAGCTGACCGTGGGCTGCTCCTGGAACCGCTGCACCTACTGCGCCATGTACCGGTCAAAGCGCTTCCGGGTGCGGCCGGTGGAGGAGGTGCTCGAGGAGGTGCGGGCGGTGGCGCCCCTCGTCTCTGGGGTGCGCCGGGTGTTCCTGGGGGACGGCGACGCCCTGGCGGCGCCCCTCGGGGACCTCGAGGCGGTCCTCGGCGAGATTCGCGCCCGCCTGCCGGGGGTCACCCGGGTCGGCCTCTACGCCGACTCCCGCTCGATCCTGAAAGCCGGCGTCGACGGCCTCGCGCGCCTGCGCGACCTCGGCCTCGGCATCGTCTACTTCGGGCCCGAGAGCGGCGACCCCGAGACCCTGCGCGCCGTGCGCAAGGGCGCCACCGTCGAGCGCCAGCTCGAGGCGTGCCGGGTGGTGCGCGCCTCCGGCGTCAAGCTGTCGGTGATGGTCCTCCTCGGCCTCGCCGGGGTGGAAGGGTCCGAGCGCCACGCCCGCGCCACCGGCCGCTTCCTGCTGGCCGCGTCCCCCACCTACGCCGCGGCCCTCACCGTCACCCCGGTGCCGGGCACCGAGCTCTGGGACGAGGTGTCATCCGGCCGGTTCCAGCTGCCGGACCCCTTCGGCACCCTCCAGGAGCTCGAGTGGATGCTCGAGGAGATGGCGGGCTACCGCGGTCAGCTCCACGCCAACCACGCCTCCAGCTACCTGCCGCTCAAGCTCCGCCTGCCCGCCGACCGCGAGGGGGCCCTCGCCCTGCTGCGCGAGGTGGTCGCCCGCCGCGACCCCTCCCTGCTCACCCCGGAGTGGGCCCGCGGCCTGTAGCCGTAACCCGCCGCGCCGCGACCGCCCCCGCCCGGAGAGCGTGCGAGCCCCCTCCCCGTAGGGGCGCCACATGTGGCGCCCGCCCGCTCGCCCCGCCAACCCCCCACCTCCCGCCCTGCCACGCCACGCCGGTTTGGCGGTACGATGAGGGTGGAGGCCGCGATGGAGCGCGAGGAGTTGCTGCAGCGGATCTCGATCCGCCCGGACGTCTGCTTCGGCAAGCCGTGTATTCGTGGGCACCGGATCTGGGTGTCTCTGATCCTGGACTACCTCGCCAGCGGCATGTCCGTCCAGGAGATCCGCGAGCAGTGTCCGCAGCTGGAGGAGGCGGACGTGCTCGCGTGTGTCGCCTACGCTTCGTGACCGGGAGATCGCGGGCCTGCTGTGGATCGTGGAGGAAGGCAGGGTGCGCGAGTACCAGCAAGAGCGTGACGACGACCCCTGACCGAGGCGGGCGCCGGATTCCCCGGAGGGGGTGCCGTACGCGGCGCCAGCCGTCCATCCCCCGCGGAGCACATCGCCCTGCTCGCTCGCCCCGCAGACCATCCGTCGGCGGCGCAGACCGCGGCCTGCGCTATGATCTCCGGAGGGGTGGTGTGATGGCGGTCTACAAGCTCCCGCTCGTCCTCGAGCCGCAGCCCGAAGGCGGCTACGTGGTCACCTGCCCGCTGCTGCCCGAGCTGGTCACCGAGGGGAGCAGCGTGCAGGAGGCGCTCGCCAACGCCAACGATGCTCTGGCTGCTCTGCTCGAGGCCTTTGCCGAGCTGGGGAGACCCCTGCCCGAGGTGCTGCAGCCGTCGGCGGAAGGCACGCCGATGTGGCTCGAGACCGCGGTCGCAGTGCCGTGACTTACCGCGACGCTGCCCGGCGCCTCTCCGTGCTCGGGTGCCGGGAGGTACCCCGTCGCGGAGGTGGCTCCCACCGCGTGTGGCTCAATCCGGCCAACCACCGGATCGCATCCCTGCCGGATCACGGGTGACCTGACCTGAACCTCGGAACCCTGCGAGCCGTGACTCGACAGCTCGGCCTGGACTGGGCGGCGTTCGTTCGCGGTTGACGTTCACGGCCGCCGGCATGGGCTCCGCGTGGTGCCCATGGGGTGGGGTTTATCGCGCCCACCCGAGCGCCATGCCCCCCGCGGATCGCGCCGTCCCGCCCGCCGCGTACCCTCGGCGATGGAACCCGCGAGCCTGACCCCCGCAGCCATGGCGCCGCGTTGCCCCTCCCCGTGGGGGCGCCACATGTGGCGCCCGCGGGATCGCCCCGCCTAACCCGCCACTCCCCGGGCCGGCCCCAGGAGCACCTCCCGCCCTCCGACGCCACGTGCCGCTCGGCGGGCCGCGGCGTCCCCGGCCGCAGCCCGCACGGCGTGCGCCCCACGGAGCGCAGCCCTCCGCGCACCGCCACCTCGAGGGCGAAAGCGTCGCCTGGCGGCGGGTGGTCTTACTGGTAAGATGGTGTCGGGAGGACCGATGAGCGCCGAGGTTGCAACGACCCGAATGTCGTCAAAGGGGCAGGTGGTCATTCCCGAGGAAGTGCGCCGGCGTCTGCGCCTGCAGCCGGGCGCCCGGTTCGTGATCGTGGCCGAGGACGACGTCATTGTGCTCAAGGTGATCGAACCACCGGCGATGGACGCCTTCGACGCCCTGGTCCGCCAGGCACGCCGGCAGGCACGTGCGGCCGGCATGACGAGGGCCGCCGTGTCCGAGGCGGTCGCTGCGGTCCGGGGGCGGCGTTGAGGGTTGTCCTCGACACGAACGTCTTCGTGTCGGCGGTCTTCTTTCACGGCAAGCCCTTCGAGGTGCTCAGCGCATGGCGGGAGGGCCTGGTGACCCTCGTGGTGAGCCCCGAGATCCTGGAGGAGTACCGTCGAGTCGGCGAGGAGCTCGCCCGCCGATACGAAGGGGTCAACCTCGCGCCCCTCCTCGCGCTGGTGGAACAGCACGCCGAGGTGGTCCAGCCCACGCCTCTGACGGCGCCGGTGTGTCGCGATCCGGACGACGACAAGTTCCTGGCCTGCGCCGCGTGCGGGCGTGCTGACGTCGTCGTCAGCGGAGACCGTGACCTGCTCGAGCTACGCCGCTTCCGTGGCACCGACATCGTCAAGGTCGCCGACCTGCTCAGAAGGCTTTTGTGGTCCGCACCCCAGCGGCTGCGGCAGGGCTCAGCGCTGCCCCTGCAAACCGCCTCGCGTCCCCGAGCGAAACAGGCCGCACGCCTCACACCCGCAACCAAGCCGCCGCGAGACCCCCTCCCCGCATGATCGCCCCCGCATCCCGCCGGCTGCGGTAGGGTAGTGGCATGAGCGCTGCAGACCGACCCCAGACCGCGGGGTCGGACCGGGAGGTGGCATGACCGGACCGGCGACGCGGCTCACCGAGGACGCGATCCGCTCCGCCTGCGAGTCCATCAGGTCAGACGTCGACGCGTTCGACCGCGAGGGGGCCCTCGACAGTCTCCTGCGCGCGCAGCGGGCGATCGAGACCCTGCGGGGGCAGTACCGGCAGGACCCCGTTCTCTTCCGACCCCATGTCGGCGCGCTGAGCGCGCTCGGCGGCGAGGTCCGCACGCGGCTGCAGGGGGCCGCTCGGCTCCTCGTCCGGCGCCTCTTCCAGGCGAGGGAGGCGGTGAGCGCGGCTCGCGCCGAGGAGGCGGCGCTGCGCGACGCGATCCTGGAGATCTGCCGCGCCAGCGGCACCGCCCGGGTGGAGATCGCCGCCGACGAGCTCCTCCTCCAGGCGAAGCGGGTGACCACCTTCCGGGTCCCGAAGGCGAGCAGCGAGGCGTACGGCCAGCTCGTCCGTCTGCTCGAGGATGCCCAGGTCATGGCAGGTGTCTCCAGGCTCTCCTCCGCGAAGCTGGGGGAGGCGCTGGAGAAGGGCAGCCTGCCGGCCCCACTCGGCGACGCGGTCAAGGCGCTGTGCACGTCGGCCACGACCTACCGGATGAGCGTCTCCGCGTCCAGGCCCGGGGCGCCCCGGCCGAGCCCCCCGTCCTCGTCCGTCCGCCAAGAGCCGCGACCCCTCGGCCTCCCTGACGAGCCCGAGATCCCCGAGGAGCAGGAGGTCGACGACTGGGTCGACGACGCGGCGAGGTCTGGGGACGAGCGCTGGTCCAGCCCGGACGAGGACGAAGCCGAGATGAACCCGGAAGACGACGAGGGCTCCGGAGAAGCGTGAGGGCCCGGGGATTCCCCTCTCTCCCTACCCCCCAGCGCGACCCCCATCCCCCTCCCCGTAGGGGCGCCACATGTGGCGCCCGCGGGATCGTCCCGCCGGCCGCGGCGTCCCCGCCTGCGACCGGCAAGCAACCCCTCCGCCCTTTTGAGGAGCGCGGGCGTCCCGCCCGCCTCGCGCCCACACCCCCGTGGAGACCCGTTCCTTTCCCCGTAGGGGCGCCACAGGTGGCGCCCGCGGGGTCGCTCCGCCCACCCCGCCACCCAACGCGCCGGTAACCATCTGTGTGGGGATGCTCGAGCCACGGCCTGCCCTGCGAAACAGGCGCGCGGGATCGAGTCTCATCGCGTCTCTTGTCTTTGACACCGGGGGGCGGGAGTGCGACATTCCTGGTGGCAACGGGTCCCGGATCGGGGCACGCATCACGTTGAGGGGGTTTGCGATGGCGACTCTCGAGCCCGGCTGTCATTCGAATTCTGGTCGTGGTGCCGTCCTCTTCTGGCTCGCCACGGTGGCAGCAGGTCTCCTGCCCGCCTCGGCCCTCGCCCAGGCACCGCTGGCAAGCTACAGCGTGAGCCCGAGCAGACCTTTCCCCGGCGACATCGTGACCGTCACCACCACGACCCCCGCCAGCCAGTACACCCAGTCGGCGCGCTGGGTTAGCAACGTCCAGGGCGCCATCGTGGCCGGCTCGCCGGTGATGAGTACCTCGACCCCGACGACGCTCGCCTACGGTGTCCCGCTCACCCTCCTGAACGCCCCATACACCGTGCACGTGGCGGTGGCTCGACCCCCCGAGTTCCCGTGCGACGACCCCCTCGGCGCGCCGCAGGTGTGCGCCTCGGGCCAGATCGCCAGCGGCGTGCTCGACGTGGACGCCCAGCCGCACGCGGTGGTGGAGGTCACGCCCGTCGAGGTGATCACCGGCGACACCCTGACCCTGGACGGACGAGCCACCGAAGGGCACCCCACCTCCTGCGCGTGGGAGGTGCTCTACAACAGCTCCGAGCCGCCGGTGCCGGGGCCCTCCACCTGCGACCCGGCAAATATGCTCGCGAGCTACCAGGTTCCCGCCGACGCGCCGGGCGAGTGGACCTTCTCGCTCACCGCCAACTACGACCACCCGGCTCCCGTTGCCGGCCTGTGGAACCACACCGACACCGAGGAGCGGCAGATTTCGTCGGTGTTTGCGGCGTTCACGGTCTACCCGTCCCAGCCGGTCAGCACCCAGGACGTGGTGCTCTGCTCCGACTCCCGGGCCGCGACCACCAACCTCGGCTACCACTGGCAGCTGGCGGAGGACGCCAACTTCACCTCGCTGGTGACTGACGCGACGACCTGCGCCTCCGGCATCGCCCAGTGCGGGTCCCGCTGCGGCTGGCGCATCAGCGAGGCGTACTTCCCGGACGAGAGCCGCACGTACTACGCCCGGCTGCGGGTGACCAACCTCGACAACCAGGAGCAGTCGACGTTCACCGACGACTTCTACGTGCAGAACGGCGCCATCGACCCCTCCTTCAGCTGGACGCCGACGACTCCGTCGGTGGGCGATACGGTGAGGTTCCACATCAGCGGGGTCGGCAGCGTCGACTCCACCCGCTGGGACTTCGGCCGCGCCGGGTGCGCCCCCTACGCCCAGGTCGCCACGTGCACCCCGTCGGCCTTCGAGGACTGCCTTGACCAGTCCTTCCAGTACGCCCAGTCCGGCACCAACATCCAGGTCCAGCTCTGGGTGACCGTGTCCGGGATCCAGTACGGCCCCTACAGCAACTTCATCAACGTCGGCGCCGGCACCTGCGGCGGCGACTGCACCTACTCGATCTCGCCGACGTCGGCGGCCTACGGCTCCTCCGGAGGCACGGGGACGATCTCGGTGGACGCCAGCGCCTCCTACTGCAGCTGGAGCGCCAGCACCAGCGCCTCCTGGGTCCACATCACCGCCGGGGCCAGCGGCGTCGGCGACGGCACCGTGGCATTCACCGTCGACGCCAACACCGGCGGAGACCGTGTCGGATACATCTCGGTGGCCGGCCGCGCCTTCACGGTGTCCCAGACCGGTAGCGGAAGCTCGTGCACCTACTCCATTTCGCCGACGTCGGCCCAGTTCGGGCCGTCCGGCGGCACCGGCTCGTTCGCCGTCTTCGCGTCGGACCCGGGCTGCGTCTGGAACGCGTGGTCCACGACCTACTGGATGCAGGTCACCGCGGGTTCGGCCGGGCACGGCAACGGGACCGTCACGTACAGCGTCGACGCCAACACTGGCCCCGGTCGCACCGGTACGATTTCGGCGGGCGGCAACGCGTTTACGGTCTCCCAGACCGGTGGCGGCACCGCTTCGGTGGACTTCTCCATCTCCGACCTCACCCCCGATATTGGGGAGCAGGTCACGCTAACGGTCAGCTCCGAGTGCCAGACCCCGCAGCGCTGGGTGATGGGGGGGGCGAGCTGCGACGACGAGACCGAGATCAACTGCACCGCCTTCCCGTCCCTCTGCCGGCAGGTGGTCTGGCGCTACAAGACCGCCGGCACCAAGACCGTGAACCTCTACTGCTCAGAGGGTGCCGCGAGCCGCAGCCTCACGGTCCAGCCGCAGGGCGCGTGCACCGTTACCTGCGACAAGGACGGCCCGCCGGATGCCAGCTTCACCATAACCCCCAACCCCGCGCCGGTCGGGGAGGTCGTCACCTTCACCGACACCTCCAGCCAGCCGCCCAAGATCCTGGCCGATTTCTTCTGGGTGCCGAACTTCCCGGACATCGCCCAGGCGGTCACCTTCCGGATCTCGGGGGCGAGCAGCGTCAGCTCGGTGGCGTGGGACTTCGGCGCCGC
>Ga0068714_10006604_pt1 | contig 11711 bp, 12 predicted proteins | sample MTBNYHSulfiMetaG_FD_62988 | JGI IMG/M metagenome (GOLD analysis project Ga0068714, IMG submission 62988) | Enrichment culture microbial communities from rom New York Harbor, USA that are MTBE-degrading - MTBE-NYH (New York Harbor Sulfidogenic)... | ecosystem: Environmental > Aquatic > Marine >... | reverse complement strand
AGGCACTTTAGGCACTTTAGCGCACTTTAGGCATTTTAGGCACTTCCTATATATTGATCACCTTATCCGCCAGCTGCATGGCGGTGACGATGTCGAGCATGTTGGTTGTCTCACCCACCTCTTTCTTGTCCAGAAGATTGAAGTGGGTCAGGCATGTGCCGCAGACCAGGATGGTGAGGCCTTCTTCACTGTATTCCTTGAGGACATCCAGGACTTCCGAACCTGCTGTGGTCAGTTTGACGCCGTTGTTGACAAAGACGAGACGCCAGAGCTCTCCCCCCATCTCTTTCAGGGTCTTGACGAAACTGACGATGAGCTTTTTACCCAGGTCGTCATCGCCGAATCCCATGCGGTCCGTGGCAATCATGACCATGATCTTCTTCTTTTCCGAGTCTGCCAGAGGTGCAACAGGCGGCTCCGTTGCGGGCGTTCCTGTCCCGCGCTTGCCGGTGATGGTAAAGACCGACCCCTTCTGCTCCACAGAGACCTCGAACTTCTGACTTCCCAGGAAGCGCGAGACATTTTCCTTTGAAGCCTGATTGTCCACAATGACGCTGATCTCGGAGAGCTTCTCCCTTTCGATCTTTTGCTTTGTCTGCAGGACCGGGGCAGGGCAGGCCAATCCCCGGCAATCCAATGCTGCTGTCATAGAAACGCTCCTTTCATTCACCGCAGAGCACGCAAAGCACGCAGAGAAAGCCTTTCAAGATCAATAACCCTCTGCGGTCTCGGCGATCTCTGCGGTGAGAGTTCTATTCCACGACGATCCTCTCTTTGGGATCAGGGAGGACTTCGCCCACCACGGCGGCTTCCGGAATGCCTTTTGCCTTGAGGGCGTCGAGCAGGTCCTCTGCAGCCTCCGGTGCCGCGGATATCAACAAACCGCCCGAGGTCTGGGGATCGAACAGCACGTCCTGAAGCATCCGATCCACGGCTGAGCCGAACTCCACCATGAAAAGCCGGTACTCGCGGTTCCGGTAAGCGCCGGCCGGGACCAGCCCCATGGCCGCGTACTCCAGGGTTTCGGGGAACACAGGGACGCTCGCCGCCCTGACACGCACCCCGCAGCCGGAGCAGACCACCATTTCACAGAGGTGCCCCAAGAATCCGAACCCGGTGATGTCGGTGCAGGCATGAACCGGATAGTTCGTCATCACCTCGGCTGCGCTCTTGTTCAGGGCCGCCATGCTCCGGGTCACTTGCTCAGTCGTCTCCACGGCGGCCAAGCCTCCCTTGATGGCCGTGGTGATGATGCCCGTTCCCAGAGGTTTGGTCAAAATCAATCGATCTCCGGGTTTCAGGTTCTTCTTGGTCAGAACCCGGTCCGGATGGACGAAACCTGTCACGGAAAGGCCGTACTTGAGCTCATCGTCTTCTACCGTGTGACCGCCCACCAAAACGACGCCGGCTTCCTTCATTTTCTCGAGGCCGCCTTCGATGATCCGGCGAAGCACTGAGATGTCCATGTTTTTCGCAGGGAAGGCGACGAGGTTCATGGCGGTCTTGGGCACGCCGCCCATGGCATACACATCGCTCAGCGCATTTGCCGCAGCAATCCGGCCGAAATCGTACGGATCATCGACGATGGGCGTAAAGAAATCCACCGTCTGAATGATGGCAAGATCATCGGATATCTTGTACACCCCGGCGTCGTCCGCACGGTCGAGGCCGACGATGAGATTCGGATCGGTAGGCAGTTCCAGACCGCACAGAGCTTTGTCCAGGTCCCCTGGAGCCAGCTTGGATGCTCAGCCGGCTCCCTTGACCGTTTCGGTGAGCCGGGGGATTCGATATTCGGTCATTCATTTATCTCCTTGAAGTTCCTACGTATCCTCAAAATAAGGCAATGGAACCTTTATTTCAAACAGGAAATTCCGATAGACAAAGTGTTGAAGCCACGGAAAGGCCGATTTTTTTCGGGGTCCTGACCGCGGAGGGTCACCCGGACGTCTTGGCGACGTCCCGGAGACTCGACGAAGAGAGAAGGAAGTCTACGAAAGCCTTGCAGGGAGGGGAAGAGGTCCTTCTTCGGTCTCTGACGAGATAGAAGCGCCGGGTCATCCGAAGTCCTTTTACTCTCAAGGGCGTGAGGATTCCCGCCTTGATTTCGGTTTCCAAGGCCAGAGAGGAAAGGATGGAAATTCCCAGCCCCGCCTTGATGCCTTCCTTCACGGCCGTGGATGTTCCGAAGCGAGCTACGACGCGAAATGATTCGATCCCCTGAAATCCTGCCTTCTGGAGGTACTGCTCGAGCATTTGCAGCGTTCCGGACCCTGACTCTCTGGCGATGTAGGGCTCCTTGGACAAATCCTCCAGGGACACGATTCTCCTTCCGGCCCAAGGATGGGTGACCGGCACAGCCAGCACGAGTTCGTCCGTCCACAGCTCATGGGCGACGAGAGTTCTGTTGGAACTCCGTGATCCGATCACGCCGAGCTCGAAGCGGCCCTCCAAAACCCGGGTTTCGATTTCACGGGAGTCGCCGATGGTCAGAGAGACCGTGACATCGGGATACTGTTCGCCGAATCGGCCGATGACATTCGGGAGAATGTACTCGCCGGGGATGGTGCTGCACCCGAGATCGATCGTGCCTTTTCGGACGCCGAGGAAGTCCTCCACTTCCAAACAGACCCTGCGCTTCGTCTCGAGCAGAGACAGGGCGTGCTGGTAAAGCAGCTCCCCAAGCTTGGTGGGAACGACCTGCCTTCCCAGTCGATCCAGCAGTTTTTCTCCAACGGCGCTTTCGAGGGTTGCTATTCTCTCGCTGACCGAGGCCTGGGCAAGATGCACCGCTTCGCCGGCTTTCGAAAAGCTTCCAAGCTCCACCACCTTTTGAAAGATTTCCAGCTGGCGAAGGTCAAAATCAACGGAAGGGGTAATGTGGGAGGTTTTTTTCATGGTCCTGAGCTGCCGTTGTCGTTTGTCAGTGGTCCGTTGTCCATGGTCCGTTGCAGGTTGCCTGTCGTGCGTCGCCGGTTGCTTGTGGACTGTTGCCGGTGCGATCTAGTGGGTCGATTGTTGCATTTCATTTGTCATTTGAAAACTGAACTTGGGCACTCTTTCGGCCGAGTAGGTCGCTCGGCCGAAAGGTCTGCGTTGATCTGCGGTTTAAGCTTACAGATAGCCGAACCACATGCTCTCAACGTTGTCAAAATTGGCTTTCACGTTTTCATGTCCCGAAATCCACTCGCCGTGTCCCGGCAGGAGATATTCCACGTCGAGGTGAGAAAGCCGCCTGATACTGTCTTTGAGAGCCGCGGAGCTGCCTCCCGGGAGATCGGTCCTCCCGAGCCCCTGATGAAAAATGACATCTCCTGAAAAGAGTGCTTTCTCATCGAGCCAGTATAGACAAAGGGACCCCGGAGAATGACCGGGTGTGTGCAAAACCTGGAAGGTCATGTCGTCAACTCGGAGTTCTCCTTCCTGCAGCATCAGGGAAGGCTGAAAATCCTGAGCCCCCATGGCAGCGACAAAATCCACCTCCAGCTTGTGAATGGCAGTCAGGGCAGGCAGGTTCGAAAACAGTCGGAGCGCTTCCACGTGATCCGGATGGCCGTGGGTGACCACGACAAGGTCAAGGTCATCGGGTCGAAGGGAGAGTCCGGCGAGCTGATCCGTCACGTGGCCGAAAAGATGAGCGTGACCGGGGTCGATGAGGATTTTCTTTCTGCCGTTGATGAAATAAGCGTTGGAATTGTTTGAGCGGTAGTCGGTCCACGGGAACCCGTGGAGGTTATCCGTGATTTTCATGAGAGATTCGACCCCTCCACCCCGTCGAAAAAGCGGCGGGCCCCCTATTTACGAGCGGCTTCATCCAATTTGAGAACGTCCTTCAGTGAAGTCTCCTTGAAATGCTTCCTCATCAGGCTCAGTGCTCTTCCCCAAACCGGTCTCACAGGGCAGTTTGACGCATTGACGCACACGTCTTCGTTGTTCAGGCAATCCACGAAGGTGAATTTTGATTCCAGCAGCTGGAGAAGTTCCCAGAGACTGATTTTCTCCGGGGACCTTGCAAGCATGTGCCCTCCTTTGGGCCCTCTCACGCTGGTGATCAGTTTCGCTTTCTTGAGAGGGATCACCAGCTGTTCGAGGTACTTGATGGGTATGTTCTGATTCTTCGAGATTTGGGACATGCTCACCGGTCCCTGACCATAGTGCTTCGTGAGCTCGAGCATCAGCCGCGTTCCGTAGCGCCCTCGGGTGGATAGTTTCATAGAGCCTCGTTCCTTTGTCTGAGTGTGGATACTGCGCCCGAATAGAAAACAGGGATATTAGACTAACCAGGTATGGTTCCAAAGTCAAGATTTTTGGCGGCCTTCCGGCAATCTCGGCGTTGACAAAGACGGACGACTGAGTAAGCTGTTCACGCATGAGAAGGGGGGGAAGATGATGGAAGACGGAATCGACCGGGAAAAGGACGCATGCTCGAGGACCTGCGGGAATGTCGGGGTTCCCTCCGAGGATGAACTCCGCGCGCTCAGGGCCATGCGCTCTATCAAAGAGCGGGTGAGGGACATCCGGGCCAGGCTCTCCGAGCTCTCTTCCGTTGCAGGGTCGGAAAAGTCCGGGGAAAGAGAATCCCTTGAAAAGGAGCTGGAGAAGCTGAGGTCGGAGTGGGAAATCCAAGAGCGAGAGCGCAAACGGGCGGCTCATGTGCGAATGGTTTTGCTGGGACACGAAGCGGCCCAATAATGCTTGGAGGGAACAGGGTCAATTGACATTCCCGCACCAAGCGCGCTATCCTAGCCAAACTCGATTTTTCCACGAAAAAGGGGGATTTGCGATGACGTTGAGGCGGAGAGGTTACTTCCTCGGATTTTTGCTTTGGGTTTCGGTGGCCGGGTCGGCGATCGCCGCGGACGAGCCCGGACGGGTTGAAACTTTACCGGAGAGCGTCGCGGAGGCGCTCGACAACAGCTACAAGCTCAAGGCGCGACAGGAAAGGCTGGACCAGGCGGAGTTCGCAAGGAGGCAGGCGAGGGCGGACTTCCTTCCCAAGCTGGGCACCAACTACAGTTACAACCGTCTGAGTGAAGCCAGGACGTTCAGGTCGACCCTTTCTCCGAGCGGGGACATCGCCGTGAGCAGCCAGGACAATTATCGGTGGTCCGGCATTGTGAGACAGCCTGTTTTCACGGGTTTTGCACTGATCAGCACCTATCGTCTGGCGGAGCTGGGGATCGATCAGTCCGAGCTGGAACTGGAGCTGGAAAAACTGGATCTCGTCCTCCAGGTGAAGGAAGCCTACTTCAATGTCCTTGCCGCCGACAAAGCGATCGAGGTTGCAGAGCAGGACGTGGAAACGAGGACGTGGACCGTCAAGGTGGCGCGCAGCTTTTTCGATGTGGGCATGATCCCGATCAACGATGTGCTGAGGGCGGAGGTGGAACTCGCCAACACGGAGCAGGCCCTGGTCCGAGCCAGGAACGCCGCCATGGTGACCCGGGCGCGATTCAACACGATCCTGGTCAGACCCATCAACCGGCCGGTCGTTCTGGAGGACATTCTCACCTACACGCCGGTCAAGGGGGAGTACGACGAGTACGTTGATGAGGCTTTGGCCAATCGGCCGGAGATCAAGATCCTCGACGTCAACATTCTTCAGACGGATCAGCGCATCCGTTTGGCGAAGAGCAAATACTACCCTGAGGTGAATCTCACCTACGAGTACATCAAGGAGGGAGACGATCCCTCGGTATCGGGCAGTCCTTTCCATGATGCGAACCGCTGGGAGGCTCTCGCCGTTTTGTCGTGGACCTTTTGGGAGTGGGGAAAGACCTACTATGCAGGACGAGAGCAGGAAAGCGTGATGCGGCAGTTGATCCAGACAAAGATGGATGTTGAGGACGGCATTCGCTTCGAAGTCAAAGATTCCGTTCTCGGGCTTGAAACGGCCGAGAAAAACATCCCCACCACGCAGAAGGCGGTGACCCAGGGTGAAGAAAACCTGCGGGTAAACGAGGAGCGCTACAAGGCGCAGGTCACCACGATTACCGAGCTGCTCGATGCCCAAACGCTGCTGGCCGAGGCCAGGCTGAACTATTACCGGGCGCTCTATGATCACAACCTGGCAAGGGCCCGTCTCGAGCGCGCCGTCGGCTCGTATTGATGGTTAAGGAGAGTCATGGCCGGCGGGCGACACGCAACCTGCGACGTGCTTTTTTGATATGATCCAGCTCTTTCATGTCTCAAAATACTTCGGTGCCAATGCAGCGCTCAAGGACGTGAGTGCAAGGATCCGCAAGGGCGAGTTTGTCTTCGTGACCGGTCCGAGCGGGGCCGGGAAAACGACGCTTCTGAGGCTCATGTTCGGTGCGGAACCACCCACGGAGGGCCAAATCCTCATCAATGGTATCAATCTGAGCCGGGTCAACGGATCAAGGCTCGATCTTCTGAGGAGGAAAATCGGGTTCGTTTTCCAGGATTTCAAACTCCTGAACCGGAGAACCGTTTTCCAGAACGTGGCTCTGGCCTCTGAGGTAACCGGAGAGAAGTGGACCACGACGAGGAAGAAGACGCACCAGCTTCTGCGGGCGGTAGGACTTGCGACGAAAGAACAGGCCTACCCCCTGGAGCTTTCCGGAGGGGAGCAGCAGAGGGTGGCCATTGCAAGAGCCATGATCAACGATCCCTTGATCCTGCTTGCGGACGAACCGACAGGCAACCTCGATCCGGAGATCACGCGGGACATCATGATCCTGTTCCGGAGCATCAACCTGAGGGGCACAACGGTGATCATCGCTACCCACAACAAGGAACTCTTGAGGAACACGGACCAACGGATCATCTTTCTGCACGAAGGAACGATTCACGAATAAGAAGCTATGGGGAAACTGAGACTCTGGGTCTACTATTTCAAGCATGCCTTCGCCAGTGTGCTGGGTAATCGGCTCATCTATCTGATCAGCACCGGAACCATTTCCATCTCGCTCCTTCTTTTCGGCGCTTTCGTCCTCCTTTCGGTAAACTTCAGCAACTGGGTTCAGAGCTGGGAAAAGTCTCTGTCCATGTCGGTGTATCTCAAGGACGGACTCGACGAGCCGAAGAAGGACAAAATCAAGGAGGCCATCCAGAAACTGCCCGGCTCGGAGATCAAGGGGTTCATCTCCAAGGAAAAAGCCCTGAGGGACTTGAGTGGAACCCTCGGCTCCCAAGCCGGTCTCCTGGAGGGGCTGACCAAGAATCCGCTGCCTGCGTCCTACGAGGTCGTCTTCAGGAACGAAAACCTCGGCAGGGAGGATTTGAGAAAAATCAAAGACGCTTTGGAGAACGTGGAAGGGGTAGACGAGGTGCAGTACAGCGAGCAGTGGATGGAGCAGATCGAAGGGATGGTCTACATGACAAGGATTTTCGGCTTCATTGTGGGAGGATTGCTTTGCGTCGCGGTGCTGTTCATTGTGACCAACACGATCAAGCTGGCCATCTACTCCCGGCGGGATGAAATCGAAATCTACAAGCTCGTGGGTGCAACCGACTGGTTCGTCAAGACTCCTCTGCTTATCGAAGGAGCCATGCAAGGCATCCTCGGCGCGGTTGTGGCCCTGGTGATCCTTTTCGCAGCCTACAGCCTTTTCACCTTCAGAACGATCCAGCTTTTCGGGCTGCCGGTCATGGATGTCGTTTTCCTGAATCACGGGCACCTGGCCCTCATTCTCTTCCTGGGGCTCGTGCTTGGATTGCTGGGCAGTTTTGTCGCCATCGGCCGATTCTTCCGATTCTGAAAGGGCCGAAGGAGTCGTGCGTGAGAAAATTCATCCTCCTCCTTTTGTTGTTCGGCACCCTGGCGGCGCTTTCAGTGCCGGGCTTCGCAAACCCCCGGCGCGAAGACTCGGGGAAGGAGGATCAGATCGAGCGGATCGAGGAGGACCTTTCCAGGGAAAGGGAGCAATTCGTGAAGTTCGCGGAGAAGGAGCAGGAGCTCCTGAAGGATCTCACGCTCCTGGAAAGAGAAATCGACGAGAAACGGAAAAGCTTGAGGGAACTCGAAGAGAGCGGCTCCCGAATCAAGCGGGAACTGAACGAGGCGCAATCCAAGCTGGCTCAGCTCGAAAACTCCCTGAAAGACGTGGAAGGGCGCCTGGGCCGTCGCCTGGACGCCTTCTACCGCTATGCAAAGCGAGGGTATGCGAAGCTCCTCGTAACCGCCAAGGGATTAGATGTTCTGAGAAAGAGGATCAGGTACCTGAAAGCGGTGATGAGGGACGACCTCGACCTGATGCACACCATGGCCGGACTGCAGCGAAAGTACCGCCAGGAAATTTCCGGGGTGAAGGATAAGCTGGCGGAATTGGACCGCCTTGAAAAAGCCGAGAGCAGCCGCGTGGCGGCGCTGAAAGAAGATATCGATCGCCGCGTGGTGCTGCTCATGAAAATACACAAAGAAAAGGAGTTCTACGAAACCGCCGTGAAGGAGCTCCAGCTGGCCGCCAAGAATCTGAAGGAAACCCTTGTGGCCCTGGAAAAGAAGGAGGAAGGGCAGCCCTTACCCCTCCCCGGCCGCTTTGAGGAGGCCCGAGGCAAGCTCCCCCTGCCCCTTCCGGGGAAGATCATCAAAGACGCAGACCAAAACGGATCAAAGGGCATTTTCATCGAAGCGTCTTCGGTGGACAAGGTCAAAGCCGTCTTTCCCGGAAGGGTCGATTTTTCAGGCCCGCTGAAAGGCTACGGCCAGGTGATCGTGATCAACCATGGGTCCCGGTATTTCACGGTGTCGGCTCAGCTCGCCCGGAGAACCAAACAGGAGGGGGACAGCGTGGCGGCGGGGGAGGTGATCGGCTCCGTAAGTCAGAGCGGTTCATGGAGAGGGGCGACGCTTTATTTCGAGATTAGGATGGGATCCGGAAACCTGGATCCCATGAAGTGGTTAAAAGTTCATTGACCATGCCGAAGCGGGTGGAGTATCATTGAGTGTCAGGTGTCTACGGAATAGGAGCAAAATAATGGCGCTAAAGAACAGAAGGCTCGGTATCGAACTTTTTCTTCTCTCTCTGGTCGCGGCGGCGATACTTTTTTTTAACGGGAATTCGCGGCCCGTCACGGCTGGAACTGGGGAAGTCTATAAGAACATTGAACTTTTCACAGAAGTTCTCCGGCAGATCGAAAAGAGCTACGTCGAGCCGCAGGACTCCCAGAAGCTCATTCACGGGGCCATCAAAGGAATGGTTCAGAGCCTCGACCCCCACTCGTCCTACCTGAGCAAAGCAGAGCACCAGGACCTGCTCATGGAAACCAAGGGAGAATTCACCGGGGTCGGTATCGAGATCACGGTCAGAGACAGCTTCCTGACCGTTGTTTCGCCGATCGAAGGCACGCCGGCCTACAAGGCGGGGATTCAGGCGGGAGACAAGATTGTGAAGATCGACGGGAAGCCCACGGCGGAAATGACCTTACCCGAGGCGGTCAAGAGCATCCGGGGTGAGAAAGGCACGAAGGTCAGTCTCACGGTCATGCGGGAAGGAGCGGAAAAGCCGCTGGAGTTCACGGTGACCCGCGACCTGATTCCTATCAGGAGCGTTCGAAGCTATCTCCTCACCCCGGACGTTGCCTATGTCCGCATCAGCAACTTTCAGAGCAAAACCGCTCAGGACCTGTCCGCAGCTCTCGAAAAGATCGAGAAAAAGGGCCCGCTGCGGGGCTTGGTCCTTGACCTGAGGAATAATCCCGGAGGCCTGCTCTCCCAGGCCATCGAAGTCTCGGACCTGTTTCTGGACTCGGGCGTCATTGTGAGCACCAAGGGCAGGGATTCTTCCCAGGATCTGGAAGCCACCGCGCACAAGGAGAAGAAGGAGAGGACGTACCCGATCATCGTCCTCGTCAATGGAGGAAGCGCCAGTGCGGCGGAGATTGTGGCCGGTGCTTTGCAAGACAACAAGCGCGCCGTCATTTTGGGAACCAAGACCTTCGGCAAAGGTTCGGTTCAAACGATCATTCCCCTCAGTGACGGCTCGGGAATCCGTTTGACCACGGCGACCTACTACACCCCGAGCGGTCGTTCGATCCAGGCCAGCGGAATCTCTCCGGATGTGGAGATGAAGTTCGTGCCGCCCGCGGAAGAATCCGGGGAACCGGCCGATATGATCAGGGAAAAGGACCTCAAAGGTCACATGCACAATGATCAGGAGCAGCAAGCAGAGACTGAAAAGACGGATGAGGAGAAAGAGGACGAGAAGCGCGTGAAGATGCTGATCGAGAAAGACAACCAGGTTCGCGGCGCTCTCCAGCTGCTTCAGACCTGGAACATTTTCTCTCAAATGAAATTGGGGTCGTGATCTTCGACAGGTGTGCGACGCAGATCAGGCTCCGTGAATGTCCCGTAAGAAGAAACGAACGAAGAAGCACAGGCCCTCCTTCTACGCGTCCTTTCTTGCATTCTCCGGCGCCGGCGCTTTGTTGCTCGGCTCGGTGCTGTATCTTGCCTTCCTGAGCGGGGAGCCCTCTCTCCCTCCCTTCGAAGAGCATTCCTCGCCTTTAAGCAGACAAATCGCAAGGATCGATCGCGCAATCTTCGCCTGCTTCTACAAGGCGAAAATCCCGCAGAAGGATATTCTCTTTCAAAAAGTTCAATCGAGGCAGCGAGACCGGGCGGAGTGGGATTTCACGGAACTTCTCGTGCGGGTGCCTCGAGAGGCATCGGCCTCGAGGCTCGAAAAAGATATCAAGCGGGCGCTTTCCTCCACCACCGGATCCGTTCGCTTTCGGTCGGAAAAGGGACGCCGAGGGGAATCGGTGGTGCACATCTATGCAGGGACCTACCAGACACATCGCATCGGGATAAGGGTCAACCGGCCGGGGATCGGTGAAGCGGCCCTCAGGCAAAGCCCCTCTCTCCCGGACAACGGCAGGGCCCGTCCACCGGCTCGGGGCGGGGGTGCTGAGCCGGGTTCGCCCACAGAGGGGCGGTCAGGCTCGGGGGAGGATTCGCCGAGGGTCGCCATCATCATCGATGACCTGGGCTATGACGCGGATCTGGCTAAGTCCTTCATGGATCTCGATCTTGCCCTCGCGCTGTCCATTCTCCCAAGGGCGCCGTTCACGGAGCGCATCGTGGCGGCGGCACGGGAGAGAAAACGCGAAATCATGCTCCACTTGCCCATGGAGCCGGAAAACTACCCACAGGTAGACGCCGGCCCCGGGGCGCTTCTCGCGAACATGAATCAAAGAGAAATCAAGCGGGCCCTGGAAGAAGACCTAAGCAGGGTCCCCGGAGCCCGGGGCGTGAACAATCACATGGGCTCCCGGTTCACGGAATCGGAAGGTGGGATGGACACGCTGATGATTGAACTCAGGCGCAGAGGCCTCTTCTACGTGGACAGCCGGACGACCGGCAGGACCGTTGCGCTGGAGGTGGCAAAAAGACGGGGAGTTGCAGCTGCGAAACGGGACGTTTTCCTGGACAACGACCTGAATCATGAGGCCATGGCGTTCCAGCTGCAGCGGCTTCTGGCGATGGCGAGGCAGTCGGGAAGTGCCATCTGCATCGCTCACCCGCACCCGGAGACGGTGGCGTTCCTCAGGCAGAGTGTCACTCTTCTCAAGCAAGCGGTGAGCGTGGTTCCCGTGTCGGAGGTTGTGGAATAAGAAAGGGATTCAAATCCTGTCGAAATGCAGTTCTTGTTCCCCGGGAATAGATGTGATAAGGTGGCTCGCTTTGAAACGGTTGTGCGATGGGAAATGTCAGGAAGCTGAAACGCTTCTCTGAGATTGCTGCGGCG
>Ga0068714_10006603_pt1 | contig 11712 bp, 10 predicted proteins | sample MTBNYHSulfiMetaG_FD_62988 | JGI IMG/M metagenome (GOLD analysis project Ga0068714, IMG submission 62988) | Enrichment culture microbial communities from rom New York Harbor, USA that are MTBE-degrading - MTBE-NYH (New York Harbor Sulfidogenic)... | ecosystem: Environmental > Aquatic > Marine >... | reverse complement strand
CGGGGTCAGGCACCTGGAACGAGCGCTGGGTGAAGAGGGGATCCGGCGGCGCCGGGTCGAGCAGCGCACAACGGGTGTCGGGTCTGGCAGCCCGCGCGGGCGATCGGGGCGACTCGGTGTTCCGAGGGCAAGGACGCCCTGGAGGTCGGCCGTAGCGTCGACGGCGTGTTGTCTGGGCTCATCGCGGTGTTTCACTCGCCAGCGTGTGTGACGCACGGGGTCGGCCGAAGCCCCTGTTGCCCGAGGAGGTTTCATACGGCACCACGCTCGACCACGCCGAGGTGCCGTTCTCGAACCCGTCCGCGAAGATCGGGTCGCCGGCGAGGACCGCCGCCACCGCGTACCAGCCGAGGGCGATCCGCTGGCGACCGGCGCTGTTGAGGTGGCCGCCGTCGTCGGTGTAGCCGTCGTAGAGCTTCTGGTAGGTGAAGCCGCCGACCTGGAAGGTGTGCTCGACCCCGGTGGGATCGTGGGCCTCCATGTCCGCGAGGTCGAAGAGCAGGGCGCCGGTGGTCGTGCAGTGGGCGCGGACCGCGTCGTTGTACTGGTTGCGCAGGACGTTGGCGGAGTCCTCGCCGGTGGTGAGGGGCATGGTGGCGTAGACGAAGACTGTGGCCGGGAAGTCGGCCTCGAGCGCGCTCATCATCGTGGCGTAGGCCGCCGGGTCGGCGTCCTCGTCGATGTAGCAGAGCTTGTCCATGGCAACGTCCACGCTCGGCTGGCGCCAGCCCGCGTTGCGGACCGAACTGTCGAAGATGGCGAGCTTGGCCGACCAGCCGGGGTTGCCCCGCGGGCACTCGTAGACGGTACCCGGGGCGGTGGGGTCCGGCGGCGGCGCGGCCTGCTGCAGGCCGTCGTCGAATCCCACCCACTCGGTGACCAGCTGGTAGCGGGCGGGGATCGAGCCGTGGAGGTCCGAGAGCCCGTCGACCATGTTGCTCCCCACCGAGGCATGGCTGAACAGCCACCGTTGCTGCCCGATCTCGTCCATGACCGCCAGGGGCAAGGAGGAAACCCCGTCGACCGCGGAGTGGTCGACGACCTGGGCCATGGCGGCGCCGGAGAGGAGGAGCCCGAGGAGAGTGAGGGCGAGGGTCTGTCGCATGAGGACCTCCGTCGGTGGGGTCGATGTGATCGGTAGTGTAGCGCGGTCGCCGCACCCTTTTGTGGTGCCCATCACACCCCCGCGTGGACGATTGGACCTGTGGGCACCGTGGTCTTCGGAAACTTCGAGTGGGGAACGACTCGAACAGCCTTGACCCGACGCCGGATTCGCTGGCCGAGGTCCCAGAGGTGGACTTCTCTGCCGGCATCCGTCCGAATCGGTACGCCAACCTCCGGGGAGAGTTCGAGCGCGCCGTGTTCCTCGACCGCGAGCTGTGGGATCACCTCGGCAGCGAGGAGCGCGTGCTGGAAGCGCTTCGCCTCCTGGTCGAGCTCGCGAAACGCGCCAACTTCACCCGGGCGACGTAGCTCGCACGATCCACCCGGGATCGTCGCGAGACGGCGTGGTGAGATACGCGGGCTGCCTGCGCGCTCGGGGCGGGACCGAGCCCAGCGGAAAGGGCATCGCGGTGGTCACAGGGTGAGCTCGGGACGACAGGTCTTTCGGACCGCTCGTGCCCTCCGCGCCTCTGTGCTGCCCTCGGCTCGGAAGTCGGTGCGTACTGGCAAGACTCTCACCGCAGTCCCCACACAACTTTCACGTTCGCAGTGGAATGCGCGCCTCAGCTTGGGTGTCATCCCGAACGCGAACCCGAGTGTCGACGAGGGGGAGCGGAGGGATCTACCCCAGCGGAAGGAGCGCCTTCGTTGAGGCAGATCCCTCGTCGCTTTGCTCCTCGGGATGACAACTCGTTTGGGTGCTCCCCCTTGCGCCTTTGCGTGTCCTCCCGCTCGAGCCTCCGCGGGGTCGAGGTTGTTGGGTCGCGGGCTGAAGCCCGCGCTGGGTCTTTGCGCCTCTGCGTTGAACGGGTGGGAGGCCGGCTCTGCGCCTCCAGGTGGGAGGGTGGCTCCGCGCCTCCCTTGCGCCTCCGCGCCTTCGCGTTGCCTCCGGACTCGACCGCCACGTCGGGGCCGATCGGTCCGGATGTGGGGGACAACCACGCCAGGACGAGCCTAATTCGACGCGAGCGGCACCATTCTGGACCGCCGGATGCTCCGGTCACGAGTCACCAACGGCACGCTGTGGACCACGCTCGTGGCCGCGATCAGCTCGTCGGCCGGGTCACCTCGGAAGTCGAGCCGTGTCGAGGTCCGGGCCACGGCGAGGTCGAGCGGCCAGACCTGGACCTCCCTCAGGACCGCCGCCACCTCGGGGTCGTCCAGGTCCAGGTCGAGCCGCCCCAGCTGAACCAGCTTGGCGAGCTCCCACAGGACGATAGCCGAGATGCCCCAGCGGTCCTCGCTGAGGAGTCGGGTCTCGGCTGACGTCAGGTCGCCGTTGAGCGCGTGGACAAGAATGTGGGTGTCAAGGTTGAGCATCGGCGGCGTTCCAGGCGACTCCGGTGGACATGAGGTCGCCGCGGATCTCGATCCGGTCGCGCAGGCTACCGATGAGGCTCGCCCCCGAGCGGGGGTAGGGCAACACCCGCGCCACCGGCTTCCCGTGCTTGGTGATCACGACCCCGTCGGGGTCGAGGTGGTCGAGCAGGGAAAGACACTGCGCCTTGAACTTCGCCGCCCCGATCGTCTTCATGCTCCCCCCTCCCTACCATACTAGCACTGGTCACTGAGTGTGACCAGTCACATAATGTGATCACGTCAACCATGCTCGACCTGAGGGCTGGGAGCCTGCAAGGTAGAGCTCTGGCGGCACGGTTCACGCGCCGAGGCGGCGGCGCGGGCGCGGCATGCCGCGTCCTTACGAAGACCAGGAAGAGCCCTACGGCCCAGGCCGCGGTGCCCTCCGGTTGCAGGGACCTCGACGCGGGCGGGACGCCCGCGCCACCATCTGGCTGCCGCGCAGCCGCGACGCGGGCGGGACGCCCGCGCGGCCGGATTGAGGCTACCTCACATTCCCGACGTAGTGGGCGGTGAGCTGCCGCTCGCGGACCCTGGTGTCGGTGTAGTCCGGGATCAGGGCCGGGGCGACCCGGTCCCCTGGGACCCCCGCCTCCTCCACCTCGCGGTTGTAGCGGACCACGTGGTCGAGGCTCAGGGCGCCCTCTTTCCAGCCGTTGGTGGCGTGGTGCGCGGCCGATGCGCCGGCGATCCGGCCGTAGACGATGATGTCGAGCAGGGAGTTGCCCATCAGCCGGTTGGCGCCGTGGATGCCGCCAGCCACCTCGCCGGCCACGTACAGGCCGGCGACGCAGGTGGTGCCGTCCGCCTTGAACTCGAGGCCGCCGTTCTGGTAGTGCAGGGTCGGGTAGATCAGCATCGGCTGCTTGGCGATGTCGATCCCGAAACGGTTGTAGAGGATCCACTTGCCCGGGAACTCCCGGCGGACGTAGCCCTCGCCGTGGAGGTCGTCGATCATCGGCGAGTCGAGCCACACCCCGAGCCGCCCGGTGGGGGTCGGCACCCCCTTGCCCTTGACCACGCACTCGAGGATGATCGACGCCGCCTCGACGTCCCGTGGTTCCCGCTCGTTGACGAACTGGTGGCCGTCGACGTTGACCAGGTTGGCGCCCGAGCCGCGGAACTTCTCGGTGATCAGGATCCCCTCGGCCTGCTCGGGGAACACGATCCCGGTGGGGTGGTACTGCACCGTGTGCAGGAACGCCACCGGCACCCCCGCGCGGTAGGCGATGACGATGCCGTCCGCGGTGGCGCCGTAGTGGTTGGTGGTCATGAAGCCCTGGACGTGGAGCCGGCCGGAGCCGCCGGTGGCGATGACCACCGCCTTGGCCTTGACCACGAAGTACTCCTGGGTCTCCATGTTGTAGAGCACCGCGCCGGCGCAGTGGCCGTGCTCGTTCAGCACCAGCTCCACCGCCGGCGAGAACTCGAGCACGGTGATGTCGGGCCGGTTGCGCGCCTCGTCGCGGATGGTGCGCATGATCTCGGCGCCGGTGATGTCGGCCGCGAAGTGCATCCGCTTGCGGGAGGTGCCGCCGCCGTGGATGGTGCGCAGGCGGCCGTCCGGGGTCTTGGAGAAGTTGCAGCCCAGCGACTCCAGCCAGTGGATGGCGTCCGGCGCCCGGCTGACCAGGGTGTCCACCAGGTCCGGCACGTTGGTGAAGTGGCCGCCCCCCATGACGTCGAGGTAGTGGAAGTAGGGGGAGTCCCGCTCGTGCTTGCTGGCGGCCTGGATGCCCCCCTCGGCCATCATGGTGTTGGCGTCGCCGTGGCGCAGCTTGGTGGCGACGATGACCTTGGCGCCGTTCTCCTGGGCGAGCAGCGCGGCCGCGGTGCCGGCGCCGCCGCCGCCGATGACCAGCACGTCGGTCTCGTGGGCCGGCTTCGAGAGGTCCACCAGCTCGGGGGCGACCCGGCTCCTGGCCTCGAGCAGGTCACAGAACTCGTGGGCGATGCGGTAACCCTTGCTCGGCCCCACGGCGAGCGGCCGTCGCCCCTCCTCCTTGAAGTCGGGGTGGTGGTTCAGCCTTTCCTTGCGCTCGTCCAGCGACAGGAACGGCACCTCCTCGCCCCGCTTCTTGCGCTCGACCCGCTCGGGACGGGTGCTCTCGACGACCTTGATCAGCTCCAGCAGCTCAGGCGTGTACCCCATGGCTCACCTTCCCTCAGTCGAACGTGGCGTAGCGGTCGGTCGGGCGCCAGCTCTCGTCCGCCATGTCCGGCTCCATCTGGCGCTCGGTGTAGGCCTTCTTCAGCTCCTCCGGGCTCATCGCCTTGAGCTTGGAGATGGGCTCCGCGAAGGCCCCGCCGTCGATGGCGTCCACCATCTTCTTGAGGTGCTCCGCCCGCGGCGCGAGCTTGCCGCCGTAGAGCCTGCGGGCGAGCTGGGCGACGTGGTACTGGGCCATCTCCCCCATGCAGCGGCTGGCGCACAGGCCGCACTGGATGCAGTCGAAGGAGATCTCGGTGGCCGCCTCGAGGTCGCCCCGCTTGAGGGCCGACACGTAGTCGAGCACCTCCACGTCCATCGGGCAGACCTTGGTGCAGGCGTTGCAGGCCACGCACCGGAACAGCTCGGGGTAGAGCCGGTAGACGGTCTCCGGCGTCGGCGTCGCCGCGGCGAAGTCGTAGCTCGCCCGGTTGGCCGGGTAGAACGGGATCTGGGTCAGGTACATGTCCGGCTCGACCACGGTCTGGCAGGCAAGGCCGGTGTGGATCTTGTAGTCCCCCGCCTTGCGGTAGACCGTGGCGCAGGCCCCGCACACCCCGCCGCGACAGCCGCAACCGCGGATGTACTGGTAGCCCGAGTACTCCATCGCCTTCATGATGGTCAGCGCCTCGGGCACGAAGTAGCGCTTGCCCATGATGTAGATCGGGATCGTCTTGACCTGGACGTCGGCGGCTGCGGTTGCTGGTGCCATCTTCAACCCTTCCTCGAAAGTCGTCCTGCCCGGCCGCTTCAGGGGGCGACCGTGGCGATCAGGTTGCGCGACTCGAGCAGCTGACCCGCGCCAGCGCCGGAGAGGTCGAGCCGGTACAGCTCCGGCTCGAGCCCAAGCGCCACCGCGAGGAGCTGCGAGAAGTAGAAGGTCGGGACCGCGCTCGACCCCTCGTGGCCGGCGAGGATCTCGGCCTGGCGCGTCCCCAGGTTGAACTCGCACAGGGGGCAGGAGAGGGCGACCGCGTCGGCGCCGGCGCGGTGAGCCGACGCCAGCACCTGGGCCGCCCGGTCGGCGCTCGCCTCGGGGTGGGCCAGCGACTGGTAGGAGCCGCAGCACTCTGTGGCGCCGGCCCACGCCACCGGCTCGGCCCCCAACGCCCGCAGGAACTGCTCGAACAGCTCCGGGTGCGGTCCGTCCACCGACACCTCGGTGGGGCGGACCAGGGTGCAGCCGTAGAACGGGGCCACCTTCAGCCCGTCGAGGGGTTTCGAGACCTTGGCCCGGAGCGTGTCCCAGCCGACCCTGTCGCGCAGCACGGCGAGGTAGTGAAGCACCTCGAGCTCGCCGCGGTAGTCCTCCTCCTCGTCCATGAACGCGTTGACGGTGTTGCGCTTCTCCTCGTCCGAGCGCATCAGGAGGTTGGCCCGGGCGAGGGTGTTGTAGCACTGCGAGCAGAGGGTCACGACCGCGTCGGCGCCGAGCCCCTGGGCCCGGATCAGGTCGCGGACCGGGGCCACGTGGTGGATGAGGTCGTCGTCGGCGAGGGAGAACACCGCCCCGCAGCAGTTCCAGCGGGGCATCTCCTGGTAGTCGATGCCGAGGGCGTCGAGGGAGGCCAGCGCCCCCCGCTCGAGGTTCGCGGCCTTGGTCTTCAGGGTGCAGCCGGGATAGTAGGCGAGCTTCATGGCAGCCTCACGCCGTCAGCTTGCGGAAGGCGCTGACAAAGGCGATCTGCGGCGCCTGCTCCAGCGTTTCCCGAGGGATTTCGGACAGGGTGATGAAGTCCTCGTTCTGGCGCAGGGTGAGCAGGCGCACCGCCTCGTACACCCGCGGCACGTCGATGCCCCGCGGGCACCGCACCACGCAGGTGTGGCAGGAGGCGCAGAACTCGCCGATCGCGGCCTGCATGACCTCGGCGACCCGGCCGAACTGCAGCAGGTGGATCCCCTGCCGGGTGGTGATCTTCATGGAGTTCACCATCGGGCAGACCGAGCTGCAGGTCCCGCACTGCATGCACGTGTAGATGTTCTCGCCGGACAGCTCGCCGATCTTGCGGATTCGGGCCACCGACTCGGCGTGGAGTGGGCTCGCAACTGACGCCATGGCACCCCCTGCTCCCCAGGTTGCGGTGGGACGCGGCGGGCGCCCCCCGCTGATCGTCGGGGCACTATAACCGAATGTGAATTCAGGCACAAGCGTGAGACGGTGTATCACCACGGCGTCGTGGGTGCGGGTCTTGCCCGGCTCCCGGAGCCGAGCCGGTTGCGCCGCAACCTGCCGGCTCCCCCGGGTCAGACCGGAACTCGATCTCGGTCAACATATTGCACGACATGGCCCGATGCGATACACTGGCATTCCGGGCCTGGCGCCCCGAGCGATCGCCCACCTTCACTCCCTGCTCACAGGCGAGTGCTCCACTCTCGGCGGCCCACGCCCCGCCCGGTTGCCCGTCTCGACGCCGTCGGCGGCGGGTCGGCCGGAGCGACGACAGCTCAGGAGGTGACCTTGGCCTACGCACCACCGTTCCCGGCAGCGGACACGGCGGGCGACCTGCTCTCCCGGGTGATGACCCCCGGCGGCGGCCTGTCCACCGACCGCGGCCTGTACCTCGAGATCCTGTGGGGGGACAACCCACGCCTCGCGGAGCTCCTGCGCTCCGCCACCACCCTCGAGCAGGCCCGCGGCCTGGTCCTCGACCACCTCGACCGGGTGGAGCGCCGCTACTGCCACGAGGACTCCGAGGTCCACCTGCTGGAGCTGGCCACCATCCGCGACTGCATCACGGTCCTGCGCAACGTGCTCATGCCACTGTCGGAGCGCCGGGTGGGGAGCAGCACGCTGGAGGTGCTGTGGCGGCTGGCGCGGGGCGAGGAGGATCACGTGGCGGGCGGGGTCGGCCCCGGGTTCCTGCTCGAGGTCATCAGCCTGCTCCGCGGGGTCTACGGGGACCTTCCGCTCTACCTGGGGGACGAGCGCGTCAACCGGTTTCTTTCCGTCTCCGGACGCGAGGCCGCCGTGCTCCGGTCCGACCTTCTCGACGACCTGTCCGGGGAAATGGACCGCCGCCTCGCCCGCTACCCCACCGGTCTCGAGGCCGAGGTGGTGGAGCGCCGGGCGGCAAACCGCGACCGGATCCTGGCCGCCCTCGGCGGCACCCGCGACGACTGGGAGGACTACCGCTGGCACCTCAAGCACGTGCTGAAGGACTCCCGCTACGTGCGCGACCTCGTCGAGCTCGACTCCGAGGGGATCGCGGCCATCGACCTTCTGGCCAGCGAGCACCTGCCGTTCGGGGTCACCCCTTTCTACCTGAGCCTGATCGACCGCGACCATTCCCTCGGCTTCGACCGCTCCATCCGCGCCCAGGTGCTGCCGCCCCCCGTCTACGCGCGGCTGATGACCGACGCCAAGGACCTGCGCGGTCAGGAGCTCGACTTCATGGGGGAGGGGGACACCTCCCCCGTCGACCTCGTCACCCGGCGCTACCCCCGCATCGCGATCCTGAAGCCCTTCAACACCTGCGCCCAGATCTGCGTTTACTGCCAGCGCAACTGGGAGATCGACGAGTGCATGGCGCCGGACGCCGAGGCGCCGGCCGACCGCCTCGGCCAGGCGGTCGACTGGCTGGCCGACCACCCCGAGGTGGGGGAGGTCCTGGTCACCGGCGGTGACCCGGCGATCCTGCCGGACTCAGCCCTCGCGCGGATCTTCGACCGCCTCACCGCCCTGCCCCACCTCTACCGCATTCGGCTCGGCACCCGCACCCCGGTGGTGCTGCCGCAGCGATGGAGCGGTGGCCTCGCCCCGCTGCTCGCGCGCTACCACGAGCCGGGCCGGCGCGAGGTCGTGGTGGTCACCCACTTCCAGCACCCCTACGAGATCGGTCCCGAGGCCATGGCGGCGGTGCAGAGCATTCGCCGGTGCGGCCTCTCGGTCTACAACCAGCAGGTGTTCACCCACTACAACTCCCGCCGCTTCGAGAGCGCGCGGCTGCGCCTCGCCCTGCGCTCCATCGGCGTCGACCCCTACTACATCTTCAACATGAAGGGTAAGGAGGAGACCGCCGACTACCGGGTGCCCATCCCCCGCCTGCTCCAGGAACGCAAGGAAGAGGCGCGCCTGCTCCCGGGTCTCGACCGCACCGACGAGCCGGTGTTCAACGTCCCCCGGCTGGGCAAGAACCACCTCCGGCTGTGGCAGGACCACCGGCTGTTGGGCTTCCTGCCCGACGGCCGCCGGGTCACCAGCTTTCACCCGTGGGAGAAGTACATCTCGCTGGTCGAGCCCTACGTGTTCACCGACGTCGCCATCTTCGACTACCTCCAGCGACTCGCCCACGAGGGGGAGGACCTCGCGGAGTACTGGTCGATCTGGTACTACTTTTGAGCTGACAGCTGTCAGCTTCCCCCGTCCGCCCGATCGGGAGGGGGCTGGACGCGGATGCGGTCCAGGCGCCAGACACTGGCCAGGAGGCTGGTCTCGACCGGGCCGAGAGCGAGGAGGCGCCGCCGGGACTCTGCGTCGGCCGAGCGAAGGTCGAAGGGGTAGTCCCGAGCCGTCACCACCCACACCTCGCGGCCGGCGAGGTCCGGTGCCGCGGCCAGCACCGTTGCCGGGTCGGACACCTCGGGGGCACCACCCAGGTAGTGCCCCACGCAGTAGGCGATGAACGGCGGAAAGCAGACCAGGCGAGCCGGCGGCCGGTCCCGCGGCCACTCCCGGGCGAGGCCGCGCCAGTCGGTCTTGAGCGGGGTGCGCGCCTGTACCGCGGTTCCCAACGCCATGGCGACGAGCAATGCCGCGGCGAGGGCGACGCCGATGGCGCGGGGCCGGGCGCGGACGCAGCCCGCGGCGAGCAGCACCAGGAGGGGGGCGAGCACCAGCAGTCCGAAGCGCTCGGGCAGGAGCACCGGCCGGTAGAGGTGGCTCGCCGCCACCGCCAGCCCCACCGGTGCCACGGTCAGCCACCCGGCGTAGGCAAGCCCGCCACGGCCCCGGGCCCCGGGGGCAGCATCCTCCCGGCGCAGCCCCACCACCAGGACTACCAGGACCGCCACCGCCAGGAGACCGGTCGCCGCCGGCCCCCACCTCACGAGGCCGCCGGCCAGCCCCCAGAATGGCTCGCGACCGAGAAGGGCGAGCGCGTCACCGGGGTCTGGCCGCGGCATCCAGTCCATCTGCGCGTCGGCGTAGAAGCTGGTCCGCAGCGACCGGACGTAGGCGATCCAGGGCAGGAACGAGGTCGCGACCGCGGCGGCTGTCGCCGCGTACAGCCCTGCCTCCCGCCACCGTCGCCGCCTGAGAAGAACCGCCAGCGCGAAGGTCCCCTGGGCGAGGAGGAGCAGCGCGGTCAGGTAGTGGGTGTAGAGCATGGCGACCGCGGTGAGGGCGTAGGCGAGGAGGAGCCTCGGCCGCCCGGGGTCGCGGGCGAGCCCGAGCCACCGCCACAGCAGCGAGGCGGCCAGGGTCGCCAACGCCGCCGCCTGGGCGTACATCCGCGCCTCCTGGGCGTAGTAGAGCTCCAGCGGGCTGACCGCGCCCAGGGCGAGGGCGAGCAGGGCGGCGGGCCGCCCCGCGAGGTCGGACGCCAGCAGGTAGAGCAACAGCAACCCGACCAGGCTGGCCGCCACGCTCGGCGCGCGGAGCGCCGCGTCGGAGGAGCCGGCCGCGCCCCGGACCAGGTGGAGGCCGAGGAAGTACAGCGGCGGGTGGACGCTGGCGGCGCTGTCGTGGCAGACCTCCGCGACGTCGCCGTCCGACAGCCGGGCCGACTCGATCTCGTCGAACCACAGCGACTCGCGCTCGAGCCCCACCAGCCGCACCACGGCGGCGAGGAGCAGCAGCGCCGCCACTGCCGCCACCGTACCCGTCCGCCGCCCCCGTTCTGTCATCCCGCGCGTCCCCGGCGAGTGTACCGCGTGCTAGGCTCCCGTCGGAGGGCAACGTGACCCCCCGCCGACCCGCACCCCGCCGGCTCCGCCGCGCCGCGATCGTACTCGGCACGGCCCTGGTCGCGCTGTCGCTCCTCGAGGGGGGCAGCCGGCTCTTGGAGGTCGTACTCGGGCACGCGCTCCCCGCCGCCGCCGGGGCCTCGTACGCCCTCCCCACCGACGTGGTACCGGTGTTCCGCCGCGACGACGCTGTCGACCCGCCCCGGTTCGTCCGCACCGAGCACCACTGGATCCCGGCCGGGGAACAGTTTGTCGCCGTCAAGGGGCCGCGCACCTTCCGGGTCTTCTGCCTCGGCGGCTCCGCGGCTCAAGGTTGGCCCCACCACCCCGACGCCGGTTACCCGCGGATCTTGGAGGCCAAGCTGCGACGCCTGCTGCCGGGCTGGACGGTGGAGGTGGTCAACGCGGCCGGCAACACCTACGGCAGCCACCGGGTCCGGGTGGTGCTGGACGAGGTCCTGGCCTACCAGCCCGACCTGGTGGTGCTCTACACCGGCAACAACGAGCTCGTCGAACGGGTGGTGGCGCCCCTCGGGCCGCGTTGGGCGCGTGCGAGCTGGTGCCGCCGGCTCGCCACCTGCCGGCTGGCCCGCCGCGCCCTGGCCGGCGCCGGCCGCACCGCGGAACGCTTCTCGGTGCGCGACTACGGCCCGGACACCATGGTGGCCAACCGCCTCCGCGGCTCCTTCGGGCATCCCAACGAGCTGCGCACGGACCCCGAGCTGTTCGCCCTGGTTGGAGAGCACTTCCGCGCCAACCTCGCGGCGATGGCCGAGGCGTGTCGCCGGCGGGGAGTGCCGCTGGTGCTGCTGACCGCGCCGGTCAACCTCAAAGACTGGCGGCCGTGCACCTCGTTCCACCGCCCGGGCCTCGCCGCCTCTGACCTCGAGGCGTGGCAGAGCGCGTTTCGCACCGGTGTTCTCGCCCGCGAGGCGGGGCGCGACGACGAGGCGGTCACGGCCCTCGAGCGGGCCGCGGCCATCGACCCCCAGCATGCCGAGACCTGGTTCGAGCTCGGCGCCGCCCGCCACCGCCAAGGCCGGTGGGGCTCGGCGCGGGACGCCTTCCTGCGGGCG
>Ga0068714_10006602_pt1 | contig 11713 bp, 10 predicted proteins | sample MTBNYHSulfiMetaG_FD_62988 | JGI IMG/M metagenome (GOLD analysis project Ga0068714, IMG submission 62988) | Enrichment culture microbial communities from rom New York Harbor, USA that are MTBE-degrading - MTBE-NYH (New York Harbor Sulfidogenic)... | ecosystem: Environmental > Aquatic > Marine >... | reverse complement strand
GTTTTTGATTGCACGTGAGGCAGCGCGTAAAAAGCTGGTCATGAGTGATGTGAATCTTAAAATGGTTAAGCACCTCACTAAGCTGTTTATCTGGTTGGTTATCGGTTATGAAAACAAAATCCGGACGATTGTCAAGGTTTTTAAGCTTAGTAGTGCGGCTGAGGATGATTCTTTTTTCTTGAGATGCCTTCTCAAGTAACGTGAATAAGTCAGTTTGAGTAAAATAAACGGTATCAATACCCAGCATACGTAAATATTTCGCCAGTTTTCCGAGCGTGTGATCAACAAGAAACTTTAAGGTGCGTTCTTCCATTAAATCGAACCTTTGCTCCGGCTTGGTGAACTCGTTATTATTCTAAAATCGGGAAATCTTTTGGTGCAGATAAAATGAGTAAAACCGATTTCATGGACAAGGATATTCTCCTAATATTATCGGGTGGACAGCTCACACATCTTCTTTATCATTTAAATTAAATATTTTTTTTATTTCTTCAATGGGAAACCGGTTTTTTTCACCTTTGGTCTTTAAGAAATTTATCGGGCTGTGAAGAATTTTATTGACAATTGCTTGGGTAAGAGCATTAATTTTTTCCTTGTCTTCTTCCCTTAACCCTTCCCAGTGTGAGAAAGTCTTTTCAATTTCTTTAAGGCGGATACTTTCTATTTTTTCTTTTAATGTTATTATTGTCGGAGTTACTTCTTGCTGTTGAAGCCAGACATAAAACCGCATCTGCTCCTCTTCGACAATCGCTTCCGCATGTTTGGCTTCTTTTTCTCTTACCTGGCGGTTTTTTTCAACAATCCCATCAAGGTCATCAATATTGTAAAGATAAACATTGGGGAGATCATTGATGCGAGGATCAATATTTCTGGGAACCGCAGTATCAATCAAAAATATTGGTTTGTTTTTTCTTGCTCGAAGCGCTTCTGCGATTTTCTCATACGTAATAATGATGTCGCGTGCGTCAGCAGAACTGATGATAATATCCATCCGGGCAAGATTATCAAAAAACTCGTCAAACTTTAAAACTTTTCCACCGAATTCATTTGCCAGAGGTAAAGCATGTTCGAAGGTTCGATTTGTGATATAGAGTTCCTTAACCATATAGGAAACGAGATGTCGGGTAAGTAATTCAGCCATCTCCCCCGCGCCGATCAAAAGAATCTTTTTGTCTTCTAAATTATCAAAAATTTTGCGCGCCAATTCCACTGCCGCAAAACTAATCGATACTGCGCTTGAGGCGATACCCGTTTCAGTGCGCACCCGTTTAGCCACCGAAAAAGCTTTATGAAGAAATCGGTTAAGAATTGAACCGGTTGTTTTGTTTTCCACTGCGGAACGATATGCAGCTTTTAACTGACCGAGTATTTGCGGCTCGCCTACGATCATCGAATCAAGGCTCGAGGCTACTCTAAACACATGGCGAATAGCATTTTGACCGGTATAAAAGTAAAGGTGTGGAGTGATTTCTTTCAAGGATAGCTTGTGAAAATCAGCTAAAAATATTTTGATTTCCCGAATAACTTTTTCGCTACCATCGGCAGTACAGACAATTTCCACGCGATTACAAGTAGAAAGAATAATGGCTTCATATAAGGTCGGCAAATTTACTATTTTCTGAAGTGGGGCATAGAGATTATGGGAAGAAAAAGAAAGCTTTTCTCTTATCTCAATCGATGCCGTCTTATGGCTTAAACCAGCTACAATAATATTCATTATTGCAAAAAAAATGATGAGATGTTAGGGAGAGGTAAAACTTTCGTAGCTATGGAGCCCGGGCAAAAGAAGATTTACTCCCAAAAAGGTAAATAACACCACACCAAAACCTATGATTAAAAAGAAAGCTGCTTGTCTGCCCCGCCAACCAATGGTTAATCGCCCATGCAGTAAAGCAGCATAAATCAGCCAGGTCACCAAAGACCAGGTCTCTTTAGGATCCCAACTCCAATAAGATCCCCACGCAAATTCTGCCCATATCGAACCGGTAATTATTCCAAGGGTGAGAAAAAAAAATCCAAAGCTAAGACACAGATAGTTAAGATCATCAAGGGTCTGAAGAGAAGGAAGTCTATGTAAAAAATGGCTCCACTTTTTATTTTTAATTTGGTTTTCTTGGATTAAATACATGATTCCCCCGCAAAAGGCGAATCCAAAAAACGTTTCTCCCAAAAAGGCAAGCGTCGTGTGAATAGGCAACCAAATGCTTCTAAGCGGCGGTGGAATCTGGACCGGCTTTTGGGTAAAAAGCGTAGCTGAAGATATAAGAAAAACTGTGGCCAATGGAGTTACGAATGACCCCAAGACCGGAATTTTATGCTTGAAATTAAAAATAATGAAAACCCCTACAAAACACCAGGCAAAGAAAAAAAGGGACTGAGGGAGATCAGTTACGGGAAAACAGGCATAGGTAACATAACGAAAGATAAAAATTATACTGTGAAAAACAAACCCAATAATCGTTATATAAAACGCTAAATGAGAAAATAATGGTCGGGGTTTGATGAGGTAAATAAGAAAATTAATGGTGCCAATACAATAAATGGCAAGGGTAAGGTAAAAAAGGTAGAGATCAATCTGTTTAAAGAATGAGAGGAGAGTTATTTGCATGTACTACAACTCTTTCCTGTACAGCTTGAACAACCAGATGCACCTGAGGCAGGTGTAAATCCACCACTGCTTTTAAAGCTAACCTGTGACATCAGCTTTTCAATTTTATTACTTTGACATTTCTTGCACACCACCTCGGTGTCACTTCCAAAGACAAGTTCTTCAAACTGATTCCCACAATCATTACACCGAAATTCGTAAATGGGCATTTTCAGTGCTCTTTCATAATTAAAAATTAATTTTTATTAATTAATATAAACTCTTACTCATATAAATGCAATATAAATTCTTTTTACGATTTTGTTATCGCATTAATTGTGAGAAGAATTTGTTTTAACGGAATATTTTTTACGCGCGCGATTCTTTTACAATCATCAAATTCTGGTGAGGTTACAATCCTTCCATCGGGTTCCTTAATAACTTTAATCCGAACTTTCCCCCAGGGAGTCTCAACCACATTCGTTTCCCGCGACAGGGTATAACGTTCTACCGTGTGGGCGCGCACTCCCAGCGACGTTGTCTCGTTAAATATGGTTTCTATCAATTTGGTTTTATCAGTTTCCCTGGCAATAACTTTAAGAAGTATTCCCGGTCTATTTTTCTTCATTTGCACCGGAATCAAAGCAACGTCCAAAGCGCCTTTTTTAAAAAGAACCTCCATGAGATACCCGTAAATCTCGGGATTCATATTGTCTATGTTGGTCTCAATAACAACTACCTGTTCCCACAAAAATTTTTTTTCTTTTCGTCCTAATATTACCCGAAGCAAGTTTGGCACTTCATTGTCTTTTCGCTCTCCTACCCCATATCCAACTTTTTCTATAATAACGGAGGGCAAAGCACCAAAGGATTGGGCGAGGGTTGCAATTATTGCGGCGCCAGTAGGAGTAACCGTCTCAACCGGCTTGCCGATTCCATATACCGGTATATTTTTCAATATCTCAAGGGTTGCCGGAGCGGGTAACGGGAGTGTACCATGTCCACACTGTATAAAACCATTTCCCAAGGGTAAAGGAGAAGATACAATTTCCCTAATGTTGAAGTAGTGAATGCCAAGGACCGACCCAACAACATCAATTATGGAATCAGCAGCACCGATTTCATGAAAATGGACTTGGTCGATCCTTTTTCGGTGAATAAAAGCCTCAGCTTTCGCCAGGCAGGAAAAAATTTCGATGCTTTTTTCTTTAACGTCTTTGTTTATTTTGCTTCCCTCAAGCATAGCGCGGATTTCTTTAAAAGTTTTTTCATTTTTTACCGGTTGCTTCACGTTTATTCGCAAACGGGTCCCTTTTAAATTCATTCGCTTTTCAGGTAAGGCATCAAGAGTATATTTTGCAATTTTAAGGGAGGCTAAAGACGCGGTAAGCTCTGATAAGGGAAACCCAAGATCAAGGAAAGCTCCTAAAATCATGTCCCCACTTATCCCGGAAAAACAATCAAAATAAGCGATCATTCTTTTTATCAACCTTAAGAAATTTACGGGTTACTGAAAAAATAGTGTTGGCTAAACTTGAAAAGTAGACAGTTTAAACTTCAAAACTGGACACCTTTAATCGCATTCAATTTCACTTTTTAACACATCAATCTCGATTTCCCTCTCCCCGTCGGGGGAGAGGGCCAGGGTGAAGGGGATAAAATTGAACGCCGTGTTTACCCTCACCTTAATCCTCTCCCAGAGGGAGAGGAGATTTTGAACCCAAAAGCAATACACCAAAGAGCATGGATGTTTGGAGTCAAGAAGTTTCTTCTGACGACAAACCCAAGCTTCTTTTTGACTCAAAGCTACACCATTTCAGGTGTCTACTTTTCAAGTTTAAATTGAATAAAAACTGTCTACTTTTCAAGTTTAGATGGCAGTTACTGAAAAAATATTTGACAAATTTGCTTGATAAAATTATTATTAAACAATTTAATTTTAAAATAACAAACTTCGTTTGACAAGTTTTTACTAACCACAAATATTTTCTTGGGAATTTCGCGATGCTTCTTCAGCAATTTTTAAGTTTCTTTGATTCTGACCTTTTTATCGAGGATTTTACTTCTCATACCAAAAAAGATGTTTTTAAGGAAATAGCGAACCTCTTAGAAACCACAAAAAAAATTTTTAAAGCTGACATAATCATTGATCTCTTGGAAAAACGGGAGCAATTAGGGACCACAGCCATTGGTAAGGGCATCGCGATTCCTCATTGCCGTTCTATGGCTACTGAAAAGCTTACAGTGATCGTGGGGTTAAAACAAGAAGGCATTGATTTTGATGCTCCAGATCAGCTTCCCGTTAAAATAGTTTTTGTGATCATTGCCCCCCCTCAAGATGTTAATTACCTCCCCTTTTTAGGAAAACTGGTTGAACTTTTAAGAAATGAATCGGCCAGGAAAAGGCTTCTTCGAGTAAAAAGCTTTAAAGGATTTAAAAAAGTAATCACGGAATTTTTAACCAATGAATGATATTTTACAAAATTTAGTTATTTTACAGGATTTAGATGAAATGATCTCAGAATCAAACAATGCTGAGATTATTACCCAGCAAGAAGAAATGGGTTTTGAAATCAATGGATTAGAAAAATTAATCGAGGCGCGTGAAGAATTAATAAAAAAAATCCCTTCTGAAGTTTTTAATCACTATAATCGGGTGCGAGCACGTTATGGTAGAGCCATAGCTCCAGTACGGGAGAACATTTGCCTCGGCTGTTTTATAAAAATCCCTACTCAAATATCGAGTCGGGAGATGGGCAATCAGGTGTTGCGCAATTGCGAAAATTGTGGCAGATATCTTTACTGGGTTTAAATGCCTTAGTAGTGCTTAACCTCCCACCTGCATATCTAAGCAAAGCCTATTATCATTTTTTCCCCTTCTTTCCTTTGTCTTCGCTTAAGTCAGCAAGTTTTCTCCGGATAATTTTACCTTTGTGATTATTAAAATCAGTTAAGATATAGATGGTTTTAGAAAAAATTTTATAAACTACACCCTCTTTTTCTTTCCCTCCAAAGTAAAATTTTATTTTATCCCCGAGTTCCATAATGATTCCTCCTTTTTTAGCATTTATTCCTACGGGTGAACAGAAGCATCAAGTTTTATGGGTATCGCAGGGAAACCAAATTCCGTTGTAATTTTTTCCCTCCAGGTATCCGTTTCATGACCACAATCGAATGGGCCAATCAGCACGCGATGCCAAACGACTCCATGGTTTTCTATTGTCCGAATAAATGCTTCGTAATGTTTATTTTTTAACTCTTCTTGCAATTCCTGAGCACGTTCAAGGTCTTTAAAAGCTCCGATTTGGATCTCGCACAAAAAGGAGCGTGAACCTTTTTCATCTTCGGGAAATGATATTTTTGGTATTCTGGCCACTAAGTTGCGGCAGAGATCGTCAATCGTACGAAGTTCCTGAGCTGACCGGATATTGGTATATGTCTTGAGCAAGGAAAAAACAGCCAAAATTTGATTAAGGGGAATATTTCCCTCGTGAAAACGCGTGTCATAAGAATCTTCCCAAAGGGTCTTCCCGTTTTGAGAGTCCACAATTTTAATTTTCGCGCTCACCCCAATCTGGGAATATACCCCGGCATAAACCTTGGTAAATTTAGTTACCTCACCATGAACTAAAACTTGAGCGCCTAAAAGAGCCCCTATATCCTTACTGGAAAGTTCATGGAGAGATTTTTTTTGGTTTTTTTGCAAAACCTCCAAGGTGCTATCAATGTCACCTAATTCACTGTCATTGAAAGGCAAGGGGGAAAAATGACCGTAAAAACCAACTCTCACTAATTCCGGTAAATCAGGCTGATTAGTTTTGTTGGTGAAAGGAAGAATAGCAACCACCGGAGAATAATGAACCGTGGTCGCCCACGTGATAAAAGCATTAGGATCGTTTTTACTTCGATGAAACGAAGAACAGGCGATCACTCCGATCAACGCTACGAATATTAGTCTTTTTAATGTAAAGAGTTGCAAATCATGGTTCGAGTTCAACGATCGTAACTCCAGCGCCTCCTGCAAGCGGAGGACCCAAAAAAAAATTATTGATTCTGGAGTGATTTTTAAGAAACTGATGAATTGACAGTCTTAGTCTTCCTGTACCCATTCCATGAATAATTCGTAGTTCCTTTATCCCATAAAGCAGAGCATTGTCAATAAATTTCTCCACCAATGGTATGGCTTCATCAACAGTTAAACCTATAAGGTTAAGAGAAGATAAAGAACCTAACGATTCAGAAGTGATTACGTTAATTTTTAAAGATGATCCTTTTGGCGCTTGAGAAGGAGGAATTAGGGCACACTCAATGCGTGCCAATTCATCCAGGTCGGTTTTTAATCGAACTCCCCCGGTCTGAATTTCAACTTTTTTTGAACAAAGATCAATGTCAACCACCTTTCCTTCTTTCCCACCCAGGAAAAGTTTATCTCCTTTTTTTAGTCCTTCAAGCGGTTGGGTAGAAGATTCGCTACGTTTCAGGTCCTCCGAAGTTTTTGCTACTGCTGCGCTCACTTTGTTTTTTATTTCCTTAAAATTTTTAAAAGAAAAATTTGACTTTCTAAGCTTCTTTACTTCTATTTCAATCTCACGAAATAGTCTTTGAGCTTTTTTTTCAACATGGTCAATGAGAATTTTCTGTTTACTTTTAACGTGATCGACAAATTTAGCTATTATTTCTTCGTAGCGGGCCGCTGAATCGAGTGTTTCGTCACAGTTTATTTTGATTGCATTCAGTTTTTGAAGCATAGCTTCTAAGTTCTCAGTGAGAACTAAAATACGACGATCATTCTCCTTGAGATAAGACTTTGCATGAGAAAGAATTTGGGGTGAAATCCCAAGGCGTGAAGCAGTTTCCAGTGCTTTACTCGTTCCCGGAACTCCAAAAACCAGTTTAAAAGTCGGTTTCAAGGTAATGGGGTTAAACCCAACCGAAACATTCAAAACATCCGGATAGGAGATTCCGTAGGCCTTCAACAGATTGAGATGACTGGTTATGATTACCTTGGTTTTTCTGCTTCTCAGCTCATCTAAAATTGCCGACCCTAATGCTGCCCCTTCCTCAGGGTCAGTACCTGAACCGACTTCGTCCAAGAGGACCAAAGATTGTTCATCAGCGCGCAATAAAATTTCATTAAGGTGGACTACATGGGAAGAAAATGTACTAATACTTTCTTCTAGGTTTTGTTCATCACCAATATCGGCAAATATTTTTCCCCAGATGGGCAGTGTACTTCCTTCTGCCACGGGAATATGCATACCTGCCTGAACCATAAGGGTCAATAGACCAACAGTTTTTAATGTTGCGGTTTTTCCTCCCATATTTGCGCCACTAATAACTACCCCTAAGTAGGGAGCGGGAAAAAACAGGTCAACCGGTGTAATGGTACTATTATCAAACCGTGGATAGTGTTCCGGATCGTCTAAAAAGGATTGATTTAAAAGAATGGGATGCCGAGCCTGCAAAAAATTAATTTCTTTTTCTTTAATCAATTTTGGTTCTCGCGCCTTCATTGCCTCACTCATCCGAGCACGTGCCTGAATAGCATCCAATATCCCTAAATATTTTTGGTTTTCCAAAAGAGTTCTTTTTTCTCCTCTCACCACTATGGTAAGATTTTTTAATATTCGCACCTCTTCTCTTTTCATCTCTTCCTTAAGCAACGTTAGTTCATTATTGTGCTCCACCACATAAAACGGCTCAATAAAATAGGTTGCTTGGTTATGTGATTGGTCATGGACGATCCCTTGGATGCGTTTTTTAAAATCAGCTTTCAAGGGAATGACATAACGATCATGTCGCAAGGTAATGATTTTTTCTTGAGCAAAAAGAGAAGTTGTAGGATGGTTTAAAACTTCTTCCAAAACTGTACGGATATGGATTTTAACTTGGTTAATTTTTAGTCTGATCCGCGCAAGTTCTCTGCTTGCGGAATCAAGGATGTCCCCATCAACATTTATCGCCTTGCCTATTTGGTCTTCAACCGGGGAAAGAAGTTTAATCTTATTGGCTATCGACCAAAGCGCCGGTGATTGTTCTTTGCGTGGTTTAATTAAATTTTTGACTAAACGACTCGATTCTAAGAGCGATAAAATTTCCCATAATTCAAGGGGTAACAAAACACCGCCCTCGGGTTCAGTTTTTTTTAAAAGAAACGTAATGTCTCGTAACCTGTTAAAAGGAAGGGAGTCAGAAACACCGAGAAAAGCTTTCATCTCGCTGGTTTCCTGGAGTCTCTCTCGCACCAAAAAGGGAGTGATCTGCGGAAGAATATTGTGGCAGTATTTGTTGCCTAATTCGGTGGAAGCAAATCTACCTAAAAAATTAATTACTTTATCAAATTCAAGAACTTTAAGCGTGTGAGAATCTATTTTATTTTCCTGCACGGAAATGCTGTCACCTACCCGTCTTTAATCCCGCTTTTGAAAGCAAAAACTATCTGATTAAAAATCATTGCTTTCTTTCTCATCAAAGGTGATCACCGAATCAGTCAATGACCCTTGAGGGGGAATAGCTTTCTTTTTATTTGCGAATTTTTTTTGGACCTTGGAAAAAATAAGCTGATGAATAGGGTTTTTCGACTCGTGTAAAGACGAAGCATCCTGCATCGTGAATCCGACCTTTTCCTCCCCGACCATGTTATTCAATTCCTTGATCATAGTCTTTAATTTCTCCGTCTGCGCGTTCATTTCTTCGGCGGCACCCGCTGATTCCTCGGCATTAGCGGCATTTTGTTGGGCAACACTGTCCATGTCACCCACTGCTTTGTTGACTTGATTTATTCCCTCTGATTGTTCTTTTGAGGCAGCAGAAATCTCGGCGATCAATTCACCTCCTTTGCGGACGTTGCCAACCAAGTCCTTAAAGAGTGAACCGGTTTTTTTGACTGTTTGTGAGCCTTCATTGATTTGCTTGACAATCCCTTCTATTAAATCCGACGTGTTTTTGGCTGCAGAAGCTGCCCGGGCCGCAAGATTTCTCACTTCATTTGCTACCACCGCAAAGCCAGCGCCGGCTTCACCGGCGCGGGCCGCCTCTACTGCAGCATTAAGAGCAAGAAGGTTGGTTTGAAAAGCAATCTCGTCGATCGTTTTCACAATTTTTGACGTCTCTTGGCTTGCCTGAGAAATTTTGCTCATTGAATTAGCAACATCCTCACTCGATTTTTGGACCTCAGTCATGACCTGCAAAGCGTTTCTCATTAATTTATCAGCCTGGTTGGCATGGTCGGCATTCATTTTAGTCATGGATGCCATCTCTTCCATGGAAGAAGATGTCTCTTCAATGGAAGCAGCTTGCTGAGACGCTCCTTGAGCAACTGACTGGTTTGCACTTGAGACCTGGATACAAGCGGTAGACAAATGTTCTTCACTTTCAGTCAATTTATAAATAATTCGACCAAGTTTTTTAGTAATATTGTCAGAAAAAAAATACACAAAGATACTGCTGACTCCAACCCCTATGATACATATAATAATAGTAAACCATTTAACATTTTTTTCCATGGCAGCGGCTTCAGAAGAATCCCGAATCATTTCGTCATGCGTTCTTGCTAACAGACCGGTTAATGCTCGGCCTAAAAGCTCATGTTTATCCTCAAGTTCTTTATTGTTAAGCTGATCGATGGAATTTTTCAAGTTTACTATTCTCAGTAACCTGTCAGCAATACTTTCATAAAGAGCAAAATAATCAGCGGCTGCTTGCTTTCCAGAATCATTCGCGACCAAAATTAAATTTTCAAAGACCATCTTTATTTCATCCATATCGTTTTTATTCGGATCGCGTATGATTTTATCCTGATATCTTTTAATATCAAAAATCATCGACTGAAACTGAATATCATCTTGAGCGGCTGCAAGTTTACCCAAACTATCGTCCAAATCTTTGACAACACCAGTATTGCCACCTCCCTTTTTGTCAACCCCTCCGATATTTTTTGTAAGCGCAACTTCCTCTCCTTTTTGGTCTATGATTTGATTGCAAATGTTTTTAAAATCTTCAAATTGAACGGAGGCCATTTTCGTTAAACCCTCTATTTCTCCACCTTTGTCACAAGGCATCACCTTAAGTCCCTCTAAACTTTTTATCTCTTTCCCCAGATCTTCATGACCATTTAAAAGAGCCCGTTCTAATATTTGATATTCATTGAGTTTGGTCTGGATTATTTTTTTTAGAACCGTGAATTTTTCAAGATCCCGATCCACTTTGAGCAAATTATAAAGATTTAGCTTAGCGTCAAGTAGAGCAACCGTCATGGCTGATGTTACTTTTTGCAGAGGAACCGTAATATCAGCAACTTTTTGGTTGATTTTGCTAATTACTCCAAGCCGAGATATAAAAAACACGGACAATAAGGCGATGAAAACGACTATTACCACGGTTAAAATTAAAAGTTTTTGTTTTATGGTCATCGTTTTCATAATTAATCTCCCAAAATTATCCCAAAATTATTATCTCATAATTAATCCAGGGTAAACCACCGGCTCTGCCGTTGGTTTACCCTGGATTAATTACTCTCTTTCCATTGAGGTAGGTTCCATTGGCGCTTCCCATATCAACAAGATAGCATTTATCTTCACCAAGGCAACGCAACAATGAATGATTTCTGGAAACTTTAGGGTCAGGAAGAACCAAATCATTAGTTTTGTTCCTTCCGATGGTGGTTAAAGGCCCTAAGGTTAGTTTTTAGATATTCATAAGATTCATAATATATTTCAAGAAATAAGTCAACTTATTTTATTAACCCGCTTAAATTATGATATTTTCGTTAAAAACAAAAAGTTGTGGCCTTTTGACCAGCAAAGAGAGATGGATTAAGGGTTTGGTTGGGTATTCATCATTTTAAAGTGTAAAAATACTTGGTTACTAAGAAAAACAAATTCTCTTAACGTTAGGGTCTCCGGCCTTTTTTTAGGATCAATCCCGCCTTCCGTGAAAAGTCTTTCGATAAATTCAGACGAAAAAGTCCCGATTGCTTTAATCGCGTTTTTTAAGGTTTTTCTTCTTTGAGAAAACAATGTTTTGACGAAAACTGCAAAAAATCTTTCATCTTCGAGGGGTTCACGGGGAAATGGCAGGAGGTTAAATTTTATTACTTTTGATTCTACTTTTGGCCGAGGATAAAAC
>Ga0068714_10006601_pt1 | contig 11714 bp, 8 predicted proteins | sample MTBNYHSulfiMetaG_FD_62988 | JGI IMG/M metagenome (GOLD analysis project Ga0068714, IMG submission 62988) | Enrichment culture microbial communities from rom New York Harbor, USA that are MTBE-degrading - MTBE-NYH (New York Harbor Sulfidogenic)... | ecosystem: Environmental > Aquatic > Marine >... | reverse complement strand
CGGTACCGCCTACGAAGAAACTGTTGAGTGGAACGAAAAAGCCGTCCACGCCGGGCGTGGTCGCCAGACAGCGCTCCACCAAGGTGGATGTGATGTAGATGCGGCCGTCGTAGACCACGGCCAGGCCTTCCGCCTCGAAAGGCTGGAAAGCGGCCTGAAGGTCCGGCTGCAGGCATCCCACACCCAGGTTCTCCAATATCCATAGCGCGTCCCCGTGAACGTGGGTCAGCATATCCACGGTTCCGTCACCAAGCACGGTTCTTGATATCTCTTGCCTGTCCTGGCGAAGCATTCGTACACTCCTTATTGTTTATTCCGGTGAGCTTGAAGGTGATCCGTATCCATGGATGCGACGAGGGTAATGGCGATCATTCCCCTTCCGGCCAAGCGATAGGGCGTTACGACCTTCAAACAAATGTTCGGTGGATCCGAGCGGCGGGATCTCGTTCGGGGAACGGAGATGAGTCAAGGAATTCAGCGGAAGCCGGAGAGATGTTCCGTCTTCTTTCTTGTCCAATAAAGCATAAAATAGATTAACATGCCCTTGCTCGCTGAGATTATAGATGAAGTTAAAGAGGGCGATCTGTTCGTTTGCGAGGTAATTCAATTGCAGCTTCATGAAGCATAACTCACGAGATTCATCGTGTCAACCCAAAAATAATGCAGTATATATCTACGAAAATTTGGAAAGGCAGGCTAAAACGGCCTAAAACCAGCGAAATCCGCTTATCAGGCTGGCGAAAAACGGCCTGGTATGGATTCCCATCCGTCGCGCTGTATCGACGAGTTCATCCTTGAGATTCATGAGCGCACCGCCCCCGGTTTTCCTATCAGCCCGTTCATAGAACGTATTTAGGGCGGGTCGGTGCACAACGATGAGATGCAAGGCGGACGAATCCTGAGGAATGAGGCATACCTAATAGTACGCCGCAATGACGCCGGTCTGCGCGCGAGTGCGCGCAGACCGGTTGGAGCCACAGGCAGAAAGGAGGAACGTCACGCCAAAGCGTGACGGCGGATCGCGTTTTTCAGCGGCCTGTTACCGGAATGTCCCAGGTAGCTTTCACGGGCCGGACATTCCGGTCCTTGCCGCCGTTGTTGATGGCGAAGTCGTTTCGAAGGGTATTACACGCTTCGGGCGGTCAGTCCCAATTTCCGGCGACGGTCTTCGATACGGGCCGCCATGAGGAGCGCCGCCTTTTCCGGATCCGGTTCCACGGCGAAGCAGGCGCCCACCACGTCGTTCAACCCTTCCGTGAGCAGTTTCACCACGTTCATGCTTCCCGTGACGGGAGGCGTGGGACCCACCACCGTGTACACGCCGGAAGCCACGAAATACAGACCGATGGAGAGCGCCTTTTCCGAATACCATTCGGGGGCCGCGCCCGCCAGGGGCAGGTCGCTGATGTCCACGCCCAGGGCGTCGGCCAGCGCGGAAGCCAGCACCAGAATGCGCACATTGTCCACGCAGCTTCCGAAGTGTAATACGGGCGGAATGTTCAGGGCGCCGCAAACTTCTTTGAGGCCCGGCCCCGCCCACTGCAGGGCGTCCTGCGTCTTGAATCCCGCCTTGGCGTTGGCCACCGCGGCGCAGCCTGTATCCACCACCAGGATGTCTCGTTCGATGAGGCGCCGGGTAAGGGTCACGTGGCCGTAGTCGTGTTTGATCTTCGGGTTGTTGCACCCCACGACGCCGGCGGCGCCCCGGATCTTGCCGGCCTTGATGGCCTCGATGAGCGGTGTCGGGGCGCCGCCTAATGCGTCTAGGATCGCTTCCACGGAAAATCCCGCCGTCATGGGAACAGGCTCCACCGGGATATATACCTTGCCCGGGATGCGGCGTGCGTAATTTTCCACGGCTTCCCGGATGAGGGAGCGGGCCTGTTCGGCGGCGTTTTCCGGGTGGAATTCCCGGTGTTCCATCATGGGGAAACGGGCCTTGTCGCTCGTGGAGATCATGCGGGTGTGGTAGCAGGAGGCCGTGGCGCCCAACGAGGGCATGATACACTGATAGTCCACCGCCATCATCTCTACGGCGCCGGTCATCAGGACCAACTCGGTCATGAGGTGGTTTCCGGCCATGGGGATTCCTTGGCGCATGAGCAGTTCGTTGCCCGTGCAGCACAATCCCACCAGATTGATTCCCTGAGCCCCCGTCTCGCGGGCCAGGGCCAGCAGATCCGGGGATTGGCAGGCTTCAAGCACCATCTGCGAAACCACGGGGTTGTGCCCGTGGACCACCACGTTCACGTGGTCCGCCTTCAATACCCCCAGGTTCACATGGGATTGCACGGGTTTGGGAGTGCCGAAGAGTATGTCCGATACCTCGGTGGCGATGAGGGATCCTCCCCACCCATCGGATAAGGCGTTTCGCATGGCCTGGAGGAGCAGACTCTTCCAGTCGTTGTCCACCCCCATGTGGGTCCGGTGCATCATTTCGGAGGTTTCCCGATCGATGCCGCGGGGAGTGACCCCGAGTTCCTCCCAGAGGTTGCGGCGTTTTTCCGGGGCCCGGGACAGGAACTGCAATCCGCTCTTCCGGGTGCCGTAATCCTCTTGCATGGCGTGGGCCAACTCCCTGGCCGTCTGAAGAACATCATGGTTCTGGGTGGGCACCCCGTATTCCGCGGCTATGGCCCGGAGTTTGTCCGGGTCGCGGATTTCATACCCCGGCGCTTTGCCTTCACCCACCTTGAGCAGGACTTCCAGCAGATCGCGGCCGTGGTCCGAATGGGATGCGGCCCCCGAGGCGATGGCCCGGCCCAGGTTGCGGGCCACGATGATGTCCGCGTTGGCGCCGCACACCCCCAACTGGGGACCTTCCCCAAAAGGGTCGATGCGGCACGGTCCCATGGAACAAATGCGACAGCTCAGCCCCATTTCGCAGAACCCGCAATGGGGCTGTTGCGCTTCGTGGCGATCCCACACCGTATTCAGGTGTTCGCGTTCCGCCCGGGCGAGCATGAGCAGGCCGTCCCGGGTGATGGTTCGAGCCTCTTGCCTGGTGTCGGTGATGTTCATGAAAAGGCCTCCTTCATGGATGCATTAGGACCGAAGTTCGTTCATTTCCTTCTGGGTTCTCTTGAGTGTATGCAGCAGGGAGAAGCCCTCCGCACCCGGTATCCGAGGCTCTTCCCCGGAAAAGGATATGCGGCGGGACACTTCGTTCGTACGCCTCTTCAGCGCCCGATCCCGTTCCTCGAAGGTGAGGGCGCCGACTTTGCACGCTTCCACGCATGCGGGAATCAAACCCTGTATTTGTCTGCCGATGCAGTTGTCGCACTTGACGGCAACCGTCTTACCCCGGAGTGCGGACCGCTCTTCATGATATCGGATCACCCCAAAGGGACACGCCATGGCGCAGGAAGCGCAGTTGATGCACCGTTCCGGATCGATGAGCACCGTGTTCGTCTTGGGATCGCGGTAGATGGCTCCGGGAAGGCAGGCCAAGCGACAGGGCGCCGGATCGCAATGCCGGCAGCGGTTGGGAAATCCCTCGTCGTATAAGCCCACGCCCACATGGACTCTCGGCCTGGGCTGGGGCAGTTCCAAAACAGCCGAAACCAGGCGGCCGCTCCCGGAATGCGCCACCGCGCAGGCCGGCATGCACTGCATGCACCCCACGCAGCGCTCGGGATGGACAATGACCTCTTTCATGAACGCGTCCTCCTTATTGGGAATTCATTCCCCGTTACGGTTCAATGCAGGAGTTGGGATACGTTGAAAGAAGGATGAAGCAGTCGGTTTCTAACGCCTCCCACAGGGCGTTGCTGCTGGAGGAGGGACAGAAACACCCCTCCCTGTTCTATGTCGTTCACCATGACCAGACCCACGGGTATGTCGTCCCGGAACACGAGTCTACGATACCGACGCCGGTACGCATCGTAGGAAGCGATTTCCTCGTACCCGTCTTCCCTGGGGGGATTCACCAGGCCTCCGGTCAACACATCCAGGCCGAACACCCGGATCACGTTTCGGCTCAAACTTCCGGCATAGTTCACGGTCCTGCCCGCCATGTTCGCTCCCGCGATGCGTCCCTGCTCCACGGCGACGGGCCATAACGCGTTCACCCAACGGGTGTTTCGGGCCACGTCGAAGTGTTCGGCCACATCTCCCGCTGCGTATATTCCCGGTTCGGTGGTTTCCATTCGCTGGTTCACCAGGATGCCCAAGTCCATCTGGATTCGGTCCGCGGGTACGAAGGAGACGGCGGGAGTCACCCCCTTGCCGATAACCACGAGGTCGCAATTCAAGGAACTTCCATCCGAAAGGTGGACTTGTCGGACCCGATCCCCACCTTCGAAGGCCACGGCCTCCACACCCACCCGCACGTCGAGTCCATTATTCCGCAGTTCACGCCGGAGCAATTCCCCGGCGAAAGGATCCACCTGCATGGAGAGGGGATACGAGGATCGAATGAGCATGGTCACCGGGATCTTACGACGGAGGAATCCATAGGCGGCCTTGAACCCCACGAGGCCGCCTCCCAGGACGAGCACCCGCTTGACATAGGGAAGGGCGTCCATCATGTCCCGAACGTGGGATTCCGAACGCAGGAACGATACATTCTTCAGATGGGAGCCTTGCGCCCGTGTGGGGCGCGGGTCGGCGCCCGAGGCGATAAGCAGGCGATCAAAGGGAACTTCTCTTCCCCGGTCCGTCATCACCCGCCGCAATTTCACATCGATGTTTCGGACCCATTCTCCTGAAAGGGGAGTGATCCGCAGGGAATCGTAGTAATCCGGGGGGCGGATGCGCAGTTGATTCCGAGATACCACGCCTTCCAGAAACAAGCTGATCATGGGGCGGCAATACGGGGGAAAGGTTTCTCCGGCGATGATGGTGATGGACGCCTCGGAGTCTAATGAACGGATGGTTTCGGCTGCGTGAATCCCCGCCGTTCCGTTTCCGATGATGACGTGTCTCATGGCAGGCCCCCGGCTGAGAATCCTTATTCATTCACTATACGCGCGGCGCCGGACGGGTGTCAATTGACGGAATTCTTGCATTCCCGCCCAATGCCGGATCCGTCTACGATTTCCTCTCGTTGCCCCCTGGCAGGCCGTTGAAAAACACCATCTGCTTCGTTGCTCTTCATCCTTTTTCATTGCTGCGTCCTGTAGGTGCGCCTCATTCCTCAGGATTCGCGCGCCTTGCATCTCATCGTTTTTGAACAGCCTGCCCGCGCAGCTGTTTAGCAACGGGCTGCCGGGGGGGCCGCCGGGTTTCGGGTCCGGAGCATTTCCGCCTTCCGTATGCCCGCCGTCGAGCAGGGTCTGCGGGATGGTCGAGTGTCCGGGTTCAACGGGCCAGGTGATGAATGGACTCCACGTGGTAGGTCTGGGGGAACAGGTCCAGGGGAAGGGAGGACAGGCATTCATAGCCTCCTCGGGACAGGCGGTTCTCATCCCGGCGCCACGCGGCGGGTTCGCAGGAAATGTAGATGAGATGAGGCGCGTTGCACTCGGCGATGATGGCCGCTTCCTTCTTGATTCCGGTTCGAGGGGGATCCATTACCAGAACGTCGCAGCGCGCATGCCGTTTCCGGGAGCACATCAAAGCCTGTTCCGCGGAAAGCGTCTGGATGGAGACCGTGTCCAATGTCGTCTGTTGCAGGTTCCACCGGGCGTTTTCTACGGCGGCCGGGTGAATCTCGAAAGCGTCCACCCGGTGACCCGCGAGGGCCATAGGCAGAGTGAAATTGCCGGCGCCGGAAAACAACTCCAAAATCTTCAATCCGTTGCCGATACCGTCCAAAAGAGAGAGTACTTCCCGGATCATGCGGATGTTCTGTTCGCGGTTCGCCTGAAGAAAAACCCCGGGGACGCTCCGGAAGCCGGTTTGGGGGAGGCCCGGCCATGGCGGTGGAAGGGGAGCGCCCCACGGACCTTCCCGCCGGGGACCGAACGGCCGCAGGTGGAAGCCTCCGCCGTGGGTCCATGCCGTGCAGGCGACGCCGGGGACTTGGCGCAGACGTTCTCCGATACGGCGTTCTTCGGAAAGAGTTAATGGACGCTTGGTTCTCAGGCATAGGGAGGCGTGTATGCCGTCGGGCGATGCCGCCTGGACTTCCTGCGCGTAAGTCCGAAGCAGAACCCGAAGATCCGGTTCCTGGAGGATTCCGAGCGCCTCGTTGAGTACGGGTGAAGCCAGGAGGCATTTCGGTACGGGAACCACGCGGTGGGAGCGGGCCGCATAAAATCCTACGTTCCCGCGGTCCACCTTGAGGGTGATGGAAGCGCGGTAATTCCACATGCGGGGAGAGGGGACGATGGGAAGAATACGCTCCGGGCGAACAGCGGTGTTTCGGGAAACCAGATCCCGGAATATGGCTTCTTTGAAGCCGGGCTGGAGGGAATCCGGAATGTGCTGCCAATGACATCCCCCGCACTCTCCGAACAGATCGCAGGGTGGAGGGTCCCTTCGCAGAGGCGAAGGTTGGATCACACGGGTGAGTCGGCCCCACGTATACGTTCGTTTGGCAATCAGAGGTTCGAACTGCACGGTTTCGCCGGGCAGGGTCCGGGGAACGAACACCACCTTGCCGTCCAGCCGGGCTACCCCCGCACCGCCGTGAGCCATGCCGGTAATGGTCACTTCATGGTCCATGGAAGCCGCCATGGAACCGCAAGGCGCCGGGCGAACGAAACCGGCCCCGGTCTTTTTCGGCGGTTCGTCTATGCTCCGGGCGGCATTTCGTTACGTGAACCAAAGAAATGCGCACCCGGTTCACAATGCGGGGCGGGTGCGGTGAAAGTCCGCGCCCTGTTCGAACTGGTGGGCCACGCGAAGGATCGTCCCCTCATCGAAATGCCTCCCGATGAACTGCACTCCGATGGGTAGACCGGAGCGGGTGAATCCACAGGGAACGCTCACGCCGGGCACCCCGGCCAGGTTCACGGCCAGAGTGAACACATCCGTGAGATACATGGTGAGAGGGTCGTCGATCTTTTCCCCGATGCGGAACGCGGGTGTGGGGGAAACGGGGGTGACCAGGAAGTCCACGTCTTGCAGGACCCGCTTGAACTGTTCCACGATCAGGGTGCGGACCTGGCAGGCCTTCCGGTAAAAGGCGTCGTAATATCCGGCGCTGAGGACGTAGGTGCCCAGCATGATACGGCGGATCACTTCGGGACCGAACCCTTCCGTTCGTGTCTTGCGGTACATCTCCCGCAGATCTTTCGAATCGGGAGTACGGTAACCGTATTTGACTCCGTCATAGCGGGCCAGGTTGGAGCCGGCTTCCGCCGGGGCGATAATGTAGTAGGCCGCTATGGCATAGTCGTTATACGAGAGAGAGACCTCCTCGAGGGTCACCCCCATGGATTCCAGGGTCTTCATAGCGGCTTGCAGGGAGGCTTCCACTTCGGGATCCAGACCTTCGGGAAAATATTCTTTGGGAACGCCCGCGCGGAGTCCCTTGAGATCTTTGCCCAAATCCGCGCAAAAGTCCGGGACGGCAAGATTCACCGAAGTGGAGTCCAAGGGATCGTATCCGGCGATGCCGTTCATCAACAGTGCGAGGTCCCGGACATCCTTAGCGATGGGGCCGATCTGTTCCAGGGAGCAGGCGAAGGCCACCATACCGTAGCGTGAGACGCGCCCGTAAGTGGGTTTCAGCCCGGCCACTCCGCAGAAGCAGGCCGGTTGGCGGATGGATCCCCCGGTGTCGGTTCCCAGGGCCCCCATGCACTCGTCCGCGGCGACCGCAGCGGCGGATCCCCCGCTGGACCCCCCGGTTACATACTCCAGGTTCCAAGGATTATGGGAGGGGCCGGCAAAGGAGTTTTCCGTGGAGGATCCCATGGCGAATTCGTCCATATTCGTCTTGCCGACGAAGACGGCGTCGCTTTTCTTGAGTCGCCGGATCACCGTGGCATCGTAGGGAGGAAGGTACGTCTTCAGAATCCTGGAGCCGCAGGTACAGGGCGCCCCTTCCAGGGATATGACGTCTTTGACGGCCAGAGGGATCCCGCACAGCGGCCCGAAGTCTCCCCCCCCGCGGATTCGTGCGTCGGCGCGATCCGCCTGGGCCATAGCCTCCTTTTCCAATACCGTGATGTAGGCATTGACCTTGGGATCCGTCTCACGGATGCGCTGCAACACGGAGGCCGTGGCCTCTCGGGAGGTGGCCTCGTTCCGGCGGAAAAGGTCGTGCAGTTCGTGAATGGTAAGGTCATGAAGCTTCATGGGAACCTCTTGAAATCGCGTTTACACACAGAATCGCCGAGGGTCGATGAAAGGGCATGGGATGCGGAGCGTACGGATTCCGAAGAGGGCATATACAACGAGCGCCCCCGGGGACGCCTGTCCGCATGCATCGCACAGGCGGAAAGGATGAAGCGCCTCACCGCAGATCGCCTTTTTCACCGGCCTGTCAGAGGATGCGAGGAACCACAAAGGAACTTCGTTCCTGTTGGGGCGCGTTGGCCAGAGCCCTCTCACTCGGCAGCGACGGCAGCACCTCGTCGTCCCGAAAGGCGTTTTTCATTTCCACCACATGGCTGGTGGGTTCCACGCGGGAGGTGTCCAGTTCGTTGAGCTTGTCCACATAAGCCAGGATGGCGTTCATCTGATTTGTGAACAACTCCAACCGGTCCTCGGGCAATTCCAGGCGAGCCAGGTCGGCCACGTGGCGAACTTCTTCCCTGCTGATTTTCATGATGGGACCCCCTGCGCGTGAAGATAAGAAAATCGAAGCTTTCATAGCACGGAGGAGCTTCCGGGAACAAGGGAAAAGGTTTCTCAAGACATGGGTTCGGGTACGGGAATGCGCCTCCCGGAAGGCTGGATGCAGGGCCCGCATCGCTTGCGGTTCCTTACTCGGAGCACGCGCAGCGGCTCTGTTAGGGGGTGTTGTTGACACGTCCGGAGAAAGCTGTTAGACGGCCCTTCATTCGGGTTGTGGAGGCGGGGGGACGGCGTGCGTGCCTGGCCGGCGCCGGGCGGGTAGGGGCCGCGACACGGAATGCCCGGAGCCGCGGAGGCCGGACTCCTTGATGGTTGTGCCCCAAGGTTTTCGGGCTCAGCAGGCTGTCAAAAGGCGCGATCTGCGGTCACGTCGTTGGCGTGACGCTTCATCTTTGCTGCCTGTGCGTTTCACCACCGCCTGCGTGCACTCACGCACAGGCAGGCGCAGACAGGCGTCATTGCGGCGCACTGTAGGTGTGCTTCATTCCGCAGCATTCGCGCGCCTTGCGTCTCGTCGTTTTGCACCGGCCTGCCTGCAACGCGGCTTATCAACGGGCTGTTACGTCCGCTCGGCGAAAGAAACGGCGGCATTCATGAGAACTCCGGGTCATTCATGGGTGGTTTGGCGTTCGGTGCGTCTGGAACAACCCGGCCTGAAGAACAATACGGCGGACGTGGAGCGTCTTGAACGCGGTTTGTCCCGGATGATGGACGGAGTTTCCGTCCGGATTTCCCCTTTCCTCTGGCATGAGTTGCCTCGGACCCTCAGGGCTTCGGATTTTCACGTGAAGGTTTCGTTGCGATGGGAGGCCGGGTGTTGGTATGTTCTGGACGTGTTGCCCGTGGATGCACCGGTGCGGAACTATGGAGTTGCGTTGGACCTGGGAACCACCACGATCTGCGGCTGTCTTCTGGATCTCGATACCGGAGCGTCCCTGTGTGAGACCACCGTGGACAATCCTCAGATCCGGGTGGGGGGGGATATTCTGACGCGCATTCATTTCGCGACGGGCGCGGGAGGTCTGAGCGTACTCCGTGAACTGGTTTTGGAAGGCGTGAACGGCGCCGTGCGGAAGTTGTGCGCGAAGGCGGAAACGGGCGTCCAAGAAGTCCGGGTGGCGTCGGTCGCCGGAAATACGACCATGACTCATTTTCTCCTGGGACTGGATCCGTCGAATATTCGGAAGGAGCCGTATATTCCGGTGGTGAATCGGCCGGGATGGATGGATGCCGACCGGGTAGGCATCGAGGCTCATCGGGAGGGAAAGGTGTTCGTGTTCCCCAATGTGGGCAGCTACTTCGGGGGAGATGTGGTCTCGGGAATCGTGGCCTCGGGCATGCACCGCACGACGGGGGTTTCGTTGCTGGTGGATGTGGGTACGAACGCGGAAGTGGTGTTGGGAAATTCGGACTGGCTGTTGGGTTGCGCCGGCGCGGCCGGGCCTGCGCTGGAAGGGGGAGTGGCTCGGATGGGTATGACGGCGGGTCCGGGGGCGGTGGACCACGTGCGGGTGGATCCGGACACCTGGGAGAGTTCCGTGTCGGTAATGGGTGGGGGAAAGCCGGCGGGAATCTGCGGGTCGGGCCTCATCGACCTGGTGGCCGAACTTTTTCAGGCGGGTGTCATCGACCCGAGGGGTAAGATCCAGTCCATGGATCACCCCCGCATTGTGCAAACGGATGCGGGGCGGGCGTTCGTGGTGGCGCCCGGGGAGGACGCAGAGCACGGGCAGGCTATCGTGCTGACTCAAGTGGACCTGGATGTTCTTCTGCGATCCAAGGCGGCCATGTACGCCATACTGACGACGCTCTTGGAGGAGGTGGGACTCACGTTCCAGGACTTAAGTGGTTTCTTCGTGGCAGGGACCTTCGGTACTTACATCGATCCGGTCATGGCCATTCGTCTGGGAATGCTGCCGGACCTGCCCCTGGACACCTATGTGCCTTTAGGAAACAGTTCCCTGGCGGGGAGCCGGGCGTTTCTGTCGAATCGGCAGTGTTTGGGTGAGGTCGCGGATGTGACGGATCGGATCACCTACCTGGAACTGAATGTGAATCCGCGTTTCATGAGCGTGTTCAGTGCAGCCAAGTTCATTCCCCATACGGACCCTTCGCTTTTTCCCAGCGTCACCGGACACTCGGGGCGATGAGCGGTTTCCCGGCGCCTGCGATGCGGGAGAATCCGTTTTCTCCCGGAATAAGCGAACTTTGAGGGATGTGCGGATTTTTATTGACTCCACAGAATGCTTTCAGGTATAAAACCGTGTTCACGCTCCCCGCTACGGGAAAGTCAATTTTCGTTGCGCGTCGTGCGCATCGGTGGATATAGTTGTTTTTTGGATAGCGTATACATCGGCCTCTGAGGAGGATAGATACAGGACCGCGAGCCTGAGGCCCCGTTGTGTGCTGGCGTAGCTCAATGGGTAGAGCAGCTGATTTGTAATCAGCAGGTTGCGGGTTCGAGTCCCATCGCCAGCTCCACCAAGACATCGGAGCGCCCGATCGAACGAGCAGACACCCATCCCAATCACATGTCTCATGTGGAGAGGTACCCGAGTGGCCAAAGGGAACAGACTGTAAATCTGTCGGCTCAGCCTTCGGAGGTTCGAATCCTCCCCTCTCCACCATGTACGTCACGTGGGTGAACCGAAAATGCGACCGTGCGCCGGGGCATACAGGGTATATTACAGGCTCAGGAGATAAAGCAGGCGGGAATAGCTCAGTCGGCTAGAGCGTCAGCCTTCCAAGCTGAGGGTCGCGGGTTCGAATCCCGTTTCCCGCTCCAATGAAAGCCCACGTAGCTCAGCAGGTAGAGCACTTCCTTGGTAAGGAAGAGGTTCACCGGTTCGAAACCGGTCGTGGGCTCCATTTACTTTTTCGACTGTCCAAGGGAGGGAGCGTCGTGGCGAAGAAGAAGTTTGAGCGTACGAAGCCGCACGTGAACGTGGGGACCATTGGTCATATTGATCACGGCAAGACGACGTTGACATCGGCGATCACGAAGCATTTATCGTTGACGGGGA
>Ga0068714_10006599_pt1 | contig 11718 bp, 6 predicted proteins | sample MTBNYHSulfiMetaG_FD_62988 | JGI IMG/M metagenome (GOLD analysis project Ga0068714, IMG submission 62988) | Enrichment culture microbial communities from rom New York Harbor, USA that are MTBE-degrading - MTBE-NYH (New York Harbor Sulfidogenic)... | ecosystem: Environmental > Aquatic > Marine >... | reverse complement strand
TCGCAGTGTCTGAGAGGTAACTTTTGGAAGGCTGTTTGGCAAAAATTGGATTTCGGGTTGGCTTTGAGAGTTTTGCCATTTGAACCTGCAATAGCCAAACGGTTTCATCTTCCAAACGTACATCAATTTTGGATTGTCCGTCTTCGGTTTGGTAAAGTAGTATTTCCGAATTATTCATTATCCTTTTTTAAGCTGCCATAAGCTATATCCGATTTGTTCACAAATTCTACAGGGGATTCCCTTCACTTATAACTGTAACCTGCAAGCGGGTATTAATACCATCGTTCCCTTGACCCGAAACCGAAATCATATTCTTCCCTTTAATCAGTTCAGGAATTTTCCCTTCAGTCTTCACCTCCTTAATTAATTCACCCTTTGACCCATAAAGCCTGCAATCACCTTCACCTTTTACTTCAAGGTACATTCCTGATTCCATCCTGACAGGGAACACTACCTTTTCATTTCCAATCATTACAGCCGGATTTTCGACAACACCCTGAATCATGGGTATTGCCTTAACCGGGCCAACATGACATGAAACCTCTTTTCCTTCAGGGATATTGTTATACCAAAGCTGAAATTTTTCAATATTTCTGAAATTGATCTGGTGCCGGTAAGAATCATAGACATAAAAATGAGAATCATCCGGCCATATATAATCACTTATAGCCGCAGATTCTATTTCAACCAGCTCAAAATATTTCCACCCCGTAAAGTCAATTTTCACAAAATGGTCGCCATGAGCACCATGAGAAATATGTACCGGACTTCTCAGGCTAAGGTTAAGCAACTGCCCGCTGCCATCACCCTTTACCCAGAAACCAAGCGCCTGGTTGTTGCTTAAGTCGGCCAAAGGATCAAAATTTTTTGCCATGTTCAGATAAGAACCATCCACGGGAGACTTCCCGTTATTTTTGGCAGAAAAAACAGCGGTTGCCTCACCGTCCGGCGTTTTCTCGCCGATCCTGCTAATCTCTCCCGATACACCATCTGCAGCAAGCTCAGTTACAAAATCCGGTGATTGAGAAAAATCTGCCAGCGCAACATTTGCCGGATCACTATATGGCTTTACCGACATTAAAAGTTCCAGTCTCAATTTCAGGGGCTGTACATCAAATTCGTTATCAATGCTCCAGGTGGCAGACGAATCATCCAGTCCGGTAATTTTATGCTTCTGATACAAGACAGGTTTAAAATTCCATGTGCCGTCATCCTGCCTGAACAGTGTAAACTCTTTTCCGGGCTGGCGGAGAATTCTTTTCACATCCTCATCGAAATAGTTCTTATGTCTCAACTCCTCATACTGTTTTAATATCTCAGAACTTTGTCTGAAAAGAGGAAATTTATCCAGTGTCTCATCATCAACACCGCCAAGCTGGGAAAAGCCGGCATCGTTACCAATCATTTTACAGCCCAGGTATTCAATATCATCCGAAAAAGTTGGCTCAATCTGCGGAGGTGCCCAGGTCTGGTTTCCCCACCAGCCAAGGTGAAGAGGAAGCAGAATCTGTCCTTTTTCAACCCCGGCGAACTTATCGATAAGAGGAGAGTGTCCCCGCCACAAGCCATGTTCCCACTCATTAGACCTGATATTTTCAGGGAGAAAATATGCCGATGCCTTTACAGAGGCCAGGTGAATATCAATAAATCTCTTATATCCTCTCACTGCCCTGTCCCATGCCTGCCAGCGCGAACGGTAATGCCACCAGTGATGCGACATAGAACTCATCTCCATTCCGACCGGACGCTTAAGATTTTTAACCACTTCAAATATGAACTTCGTTCCGTAATACCAGAAATTCTCCTCGCCGCCGAGTACTGCACTGCCATCAATTGCATCAAAATAAATCCCGTCAAATTCACAGTCATTTACAATCTGTGCATGCCTTCGGGCTATTTCGTTGAAAAGGTCTGCCTCGGGTCCCGGCACAAACCGGCCGAACCTCTCACTCATATGAAATGCCGTATCCCCGGACTTGTGTGAGGCAACCTTTGTGCCATTGGCTCCCCGTTTTAATCCGGTGAATTTATATGGAGGTGATTTTGTGATACCGCTGAACTCTATCAGTTCGCTTCCAATTTTCAGGGTAACACTGTTCTCGGTATGAAACCCTGTTATAGTAGAAATATTCTCTGTAGATTCATTGACAACCATCTCATCTGATGTTTCTGCTAAAGGCTCTTTGAGCGTGAACGTCCTCACATATCCAAGGTCGTTGCTTGGGACAGGTGTAACGTAACGTGACTTTTTATCAATAAAAAAAGCATAAGTATGGAATATATGCGAAATACCCGCTTCATGCAGCTTTGCATTTATCCGTTTAAATGATTCCCATCCGTCAGGCCATTTCTCCTCATTAAGTTCGAGGGTACCGAATTCAAAAAATGCACCTCCTCCATGACTGTCAATCTGGTTGAAGCCCAGACTATGACACCTATCAATCCATTCATCTACAGTGCTTTCGGTCAGTGTTCCAAAGTTCATCAGATAAGAACCTAAGCCCTCCTTTTTCATCAATGCCCAGGCGCCACCCGCATCTGAGAAGGGGATATCTTTTGCACCGGACATTACATCCCTGATAACAGGAAGTATACTATCCTGAGGAAGTCCGAGGAGTGTTATCTCTGCATCTTCAAGTCCGAAACGTGAATAACATGTTGCCCAAAGTTCACTCTGCAGGGGCGGCAGTCTCCTTACATGCGTGAAAAGATTCATTGACAGGGCACATGCCCCGAAAGGTTCATATGGCTGTGCCTCCAGACTAAGTGGCACATTAAGGAAAGTAAGTGCCTTGATCTCCCCGTTTACCCGGCTGACTCTGAAGGTAATACGGTCGTGACCGGTAATGATTTCTGTTTCTGCAGAAGCATTTGCACCACCAAATTCCATTTTAAGTACATTGTTATCAAGAGATACTGCCGTTACATCAAATTTTTCACCGTCAACAATTACATAAGCGCATTTTGAAGGCGATTCAGAACTGATATAATCATTTCCGGTCAGTCTGTCTGTAAAATGAAGGTTAGTGCCGTCGGCAGATATTTCATAGCTGAAAAAATCATTTTGGATGATAACTGTTTTTTCAGAAAGTTTGGAACAACCAGTAATTATTGCTATGAGGAAGAAAATGACTAAAAACAGTTTTTTCATATATTCACAAAATTTGAAGGTAAAAACCGAATGTATTTTAAGAAACAGGTATTCCCCTCAAATGTAAGATTTTTATTGCCAGACCAGGATAGTTTTACCTTTTAAAATCTCTGTATTATTTAGGTTAAATAATTTACGACGTATTATGGAAACAAAAAAAATAACTTTGTATAAGTGATTATAAATTAATAAATAGCAGTTAAATTTATGCAAAAAATAAATAAAACAATAAGGTTGATTATTTACATGAAAATCTGTGATTATATTTAAATAATTCAAAATACACATTGATAGGTATGATGTTCAATAATTATAAAATATTCATTTATATAAATACGTTACAAGAAAATAATATCATTATAAATTCTGATATTATGAAATGATATACCAATGGAAGAGATTGGAAAACTCAGAGATAAAAATTGATATACAGATATTTATATTTTAACATTAAACCAATTAATAATGAAATTAGATCTGTCGAGAAGAAAATTTGTAAGTACATGTACTGCAGGCACATTAGGTGCCATAACATTAAATTTTATTCCGGGAACAGGCAGGAAACGAGTTAATGGTCTGCCGGCTATACTGGGTGGTGAACCTATAAGAAAAAACAAGAGCTGGGAAAAATGGCCCTTCGTTGACGAAAATATTATGCAATCAATTATGGAAACAGCCAAAAGCGGAACATGGTGCAGAATTCAGAGGGGATCTGTTGTGCCTGAATGGGAAAAGGAGTTTGCAAAATTACAGGGAAGTGACATTTGCGTAGCCGTTGGATCCGGGACACAGGCATTACATACTTCTTTGGAGGCATTAGGTATAGGAGCCGGAGATGAGGTCATTACCTCTCCTTGCACAGACCCCGGAACCATCGCTTCTATATTAAGTGCAAGGGCATTGCCGGTTCTGGCTGACATAGACCGTGAATCATTTCAAAATGATCCGGATGATATAGAGCGACGAATTACAAATAATACAAAGGCTATTATGCCAGTACATATTGGCGGTGCTCCCTGCGATCTGGCCAGGATAATGGAAATCGCAAAAAAACACAATCTCTTTGTTGTTGAGGATTCTTGTCAATGTGCTCTCTCTGAATACAAAGGCAAAAAATTGGGGACCTTTGGTGATTTGGGTTGTTTCAGCTTTCAAAGCAGTAAAACCATAGCCTGCGGAGAGGGGGGAGCCATTATAGGGAATGATCCGGTTCTGATGGATAAATGTTACACAGTACAAAACCATGGCACTAACCGGAAAGGCCTCACTGAAACCATAGGGCCAAAATACAGGATGAATGATTTTGAGGCTGCCATATTGCTGGGCTCATTAGCCAGCGTTAAAGAACAATTTGAACTTCGCAATGAAAATGGAGATTACCTGACGTCGAGACTAAAAGAAATTCCAGGTATCATTCCTCAGAAAAGATATGAAGGAACCGGAAAATTTTCATGGTATTTAATCATGATTGGATATCATAAGGAACATTTTAATGATCTGGATCATTCTAAGTTCATAAAAGCTCTGCGCGCTGAGGGTATTCCTTTTGCCGGCTACAGGACTTTAAACAGAGAACCCTGGGTTGATCACATCCTGAATTTGAATGTTTATAAGCAATTCTTTTCTGAAGCAAGGTTGAAACAATATCATGATGAACTGCCCTTAACTGTCGCAGAGAAAGTTATAGATGAAGAATTATGCCTGATCCATTCATCCGGCACTATGCTTGGAACGAAGGAGGATATGGACGATATAGCCGATGCTATTATTAAAATATATGATAACAGTGATAAACTGAAATCTGTTTAAATCATATAAAATAATTCTTAATTAGATTGGCTTTATTACGATCCTCGCTTAAACTTAATACAGCGATCATTGTAATTTCTTCAACAAAATAATCTGACAACTGCCCGGCTTATATGGAATTTTCAAATCGCTTCCCTCAATATTAACCGTTACAGGTTCTTTATTATCCATAAAATCGGTGCGTCTTACAAGCACTCTGTCATTCAGCTTTATCCCCGAAACAACACTTGTTTCACTTGCCGGTACATCAAAAATAACGGGCCGGCCTGATTTAAGCCATTCATTGTATTCGAGAGAATTATTATAGACCTCCTGAAGCAGAGTCATCTCACCGGCAAGCTCATTGCGCATACACCATGAGAAAAGCATATCATGCCCGCGCAATAACAGATGCCAAAGCAGTTCCTTATAGGCTTCTCTGCTCATTTGTATAACTCCCGGATCCGGTTCTTTGGGAGGAGCTGTGGTATTCCAGTGCACAAATGTTGCTATCGGGATTCCCGCCGGAGTTGATTTTCCGGCAATACTGGCAACCTTCAACATATTATAGAACCACCTGTAATCGTTACTATATTCAGGATACCAGGCAAATGTCGGATACCAAGTATAAACCACAGGCATAGCCAGGGTGAATCCAGTTTCAGTAAACTCATCATACCACGGACGGTACAGAGCCTGTTGATCTTTTACATGAGGAAGTTCCGGCTGAGGGTATTCAAAATAGTCGTACCAGTATCTCCATCCGTCATTCGGATAAGTAGCATAATTGGTAATTAATGCATTAGGAAACCTTTCCAGTACCGGTTTTGTATAAGACTCATACATTATCCTGCTGCGTATTGATCTTAGTACCGACTGAAATGACAGGAAATCGTTTATATCCGGGGCTTCTTCACGGCATCTCAAACAATTTTTTGAATTTTCCCAGGCATCATTCCATTCAATAGGACCGTCGATTTCCCAGTCGGCCGTTACTATATCAATACCAACACCAGCCGCCTTGTATGCCTCAGCATAAGCAGCGACACGGGCTTTAATAACCGGTATGCGTTTATTGACAGTAAAGGGACAACCCATTACACGACCTGAAAATGAGCTGTCGGTAAAAGCCTCACCCTTATCATTGATATGAGAAGTAGCCGGAGTGCCGTCATAAAAACCATAGAGAAGCCGGGATGCATCAACAACAACGCTCAGTCCCAATTCCTCCTGAATCCGGGCTATACGTATTCCCTCCTCAATCCGGGAATCCATCCTGTCTCCTTTCTCCCAGAAAGTAATAACCCCTATCCCTCTCTTTGCCAGCTCGCTGATTATTTTTCGGGCATCCTTATCCGGCAGCGTTCCCAAATCACCAACGGAATATTGGTACAATAACTCACGATCTCCTCTGTCGTGACTTAACAATGGCAATGAATCCAAAAGCACCCTGATATTTTCCGGGATGTTTTGGGAAAAAGACTGACCAGGAATAAAATAAAAAACACAAATAACAAATGATAAAAGAATCTTATTGAATTTCATTGTGACTGTATAAATTTGAATTCGCTTTTGTTATTATTATAATCTTATAAAGGCTTAAAATTTTGCTCGTTTTATCAGAATTGGCTATAAAATATATTTGACAATTTCCCCCGGCCGATGCCGGGGGAACTTTTTATTCAAATCTAATATAAGAGGTTTGTGCCTGTTAAGGTCAGTTTTAACAAAGGTATCAATTTTTCAGTCTCACTATTTCTTGAGCGATCAATTCTCTTGCAGAAAAGATCGTTTTCGGATCATCAGTTGTTTCCCACCAGTTAGGAGCCACTGTAGAAATAACTTTCAAAACAGCATTTATTAAGGCTTCGCAGTTAACCCAACTGCCAATCAGCATGAAATCCATCACAAAGCCTAATGAAACAGCACGTTTGAACATTTTTATGTAACAGTCCACTTTTGATTCATCAACCTCAGATGCCATTTCATAAGCGCAGCTACCTTTCTACGTGTTTTACTATATTGTTTATTAAACTCCTGTTTCTTTAATCCATAAGGCTTTCTCTTGTTATTTCCTTGCTCCCTATGAAAACTAAAATCAACAGGTATAAAAGAGATACCAACCTAGTAGCCCCGAATAAAAGCTTGAGCACCAATAAATAACGTCTGACCACATGATTTAACATTCTGGATACTTTCACAATACGACTGCCAGTTTCCCCTAAAAATGTATCATCCTAAATAAGGCATCTTGGCCCTTGATTGTCTTGCTTAAATTCGCTATTTTCCAGTTTTTTAAATTTTGATGCAAACAGCCACAGCAGTAACCTCCAGCAAACCTGTAAATGGTTCTTCATCGGTAAAAAGTGTCTTTCCCTGCTTCAATCCAGAGCCGGGCAATCCATTAAGCATCGAATTTATCATTGGTGAATCAATAAATGGCATGGACAAAAAAATACGGTCATAATCCACTGAAAACTGTATCCTTTTTGCTCGATTTCTGATACCGCTTTGCTTAATTGAGAAAAAGAAAATAATTTCAATGAACTTTAAATAAATTCCGGTTTAATCTAACTATGTGTAAACCCATTTTTTAATTCCCAAATGTTTTTTATATCTTTACTCTGCAGCATGTTTTTATGTTTTTGTATTCACCCCTAATTTATTAAAAATTAGGAATTTAACTTAAAAATTATGCTGCTTTTTTCAACATAAAATTGTTAATTATCAACTATTTCATATTGATGCGAAACATTAGTTATTTAAAAACACATAATGAGGATACTTTACATTTTAAGCTTCTCTTTGAAAAATTTTATCCCTCTTTATGCTTTTTTGCCAATAAAATAGTACACAATGAGGAATCAGCGTGTGACATTGTCCAAGATGCTTTTGCATATTGCTGGCAGAAAAAAGCGAACTTTAATGATTTCACTTCTACAAAATCATATCTTTTTAATTATGTAAAAAGCAAATCCCTGAATTACATTCGCGATGCTCATCTTGATCGAAAAATAGAACTGGAGTATATCGAAAAACAACTTACATATGAAAAATTTATTATTGAAGATGAAACATATATATTAATGAATAAAGCAATCAAATCACTGTCACCCAGGGAAAAAATTGTAATTGAGCTAACTCTCGACGGACATAAAAACCGGGAAATAGCCCATTTCATGAATATATCAGTCAATACAGTAAAAACATTTAAAACAAGAGCTTATAAGATCATACGTGCAAAACTTAAAGATGTAATTTCCATAAATCTTTTTGCCTTAAGCTTCTTTTCTCGCAGATTTAATTAATTATCAGATACCTTGAACTATAAAAAAATCCATTTCTGTGTCACCTGTTTTTTAATATTATGTGTTATTAAAGTAATAAAGAATATCCATGAATAATAATTATAAAAAGATTGCAAGCCTGATCGCGAAAAAAATTCTGACCGATTTAACCACAGAAGAGAATAAAAAACTGGAAGAGTGGCTGAATGAGAGGCTTGATAACCGCCGTTTATTTGAATACATAAAAAATTCAGGCAATTATACAGAATGGCTTCGCTTTAGAGAAAACAGGATGCAAAATGCATATGAAGAAATATTTACTGCAATAAAAAAACAAAAAATAAGATCAGCCATAAAAAAATTTATGTCAGCAGCTGCATGTACATTTTTATTAGTCCTGATCGGCCTGGGAATTTACTATTTTGCAGAAAAACGGCCTTCAGAAAATTCAAAAGTCAGTCAGCAGACTATCATGATCAGTCCCGGAACCAGTAAAGCGATCCTTGTGCTTGATGACGGAAAATCAGTGTTACTGGACACCCCTGAAAAAATTGAAATTGTTGAAAAGGATGGGAGTATTATTCGTAAAGAAGAGAATCAACTTGATTACACGGGACAGGAAATAAGTGATGAATCTACAATTCTTTTCAATAGTATCCATATTCCGGGAGGAGGAGAATATGATCTGTTGCTGTCAGACGGCACACGCGTTTTTTTAAACTCATTGACAGAATTCAGATATCCGGTTCAATTTACAGGAAAAACGAGGGAGGTAGAACTGACAGGAGAAGCATTTTTTGAGGTAGCCGGTTCAGAAGTTCCCTTTATCGTAAAAACAAACGAATTAGTTGTAGAAGTGACGGGAACATCATTTAATATAAATGCATATAAAGATGCCGAAAAGATGGCCACTACGCTTGTGGATGGAGAAGTAAAAGTGAGATCTCTGGGAAATAAGGAGGAATGCTGGATCCTTATGCCGGAAGAGCAGGCTGTTTATGATCCTTACAACAGAAAAATGGAAGTAAAAAAAGTTGATGTGACACTGTTTACCGGGTGGAAGGACGGGGAGTTAATTTTTTATGACACACGTCTTGAAGATATTATGACAACCTTGACCCGCTGGTATTCTGCAAAAGTATTCTATATGAATCCTTCTGTTAAGGATTTGCGTTTTAGCGGCAGCCTCAATAAATATCAGGAAATTGAACATATACTCGACATTATCGAATCAACAAAAAAAGTAAGAATAGAAATAAATGGAACTACAATTTTATTTATGGAAAGAAGCTAAAAAAAGCAGAAGATACCTCCAATATCTCCTGCTATTTGATAATACTACATAAAACAGAATTATAAGTATAACCAACAATACAAAAATATGAAAAAATTCGTGAAAAAACATTTTCCCCAAAGGAAAGTTGTAAAATGCATCGTTATGATGAAAATGGTTGTGGCCCTGATATTAGTTTCAATATTAAGTGTTGCTGCCGGTAACGCAAAAAGCTATTCACAAGTTACTAAAATGGACTTAATACTGCAAAATGCTTCTCTTGAGAATGTTATCTGGAATATCAAAAAACAGACAAAATTCAACTTTTTTTACAACAGTCAGGATGTTAAAGACATAAAAAGCATCAATGTTGAATTCGAAGATGCAACTGTTGAAGAGATTCTCGTGACTGTTTTGGAAAACACAGGACTGACTTTTGATATTGTTCATAATACTATAATAATCCGGAAAGATTACAGGATTAAATCCAGATCTTTTGAATTACTGGAAAAACAGCAGCCTGACCGCAAAACCATTACCGGTATTATCACAGGTACAGACGGAAAGCCCATCCCCGGTATAACGGTGGTCGTTGAAGGAACTACAGTCGGCACAACAACGGATGATGCCGGGAAATTTTCACTTACAATTCCCGATAATGCCCGGACTCTCCTCATCTCATTTGTGGGAATGAAATCGCAGCAAATACCAATCGATGGAAAAACAGAATTAAAAATAGTCATGGAAGAAGATATGATAGGTATGGAGGAGGTTATAGTTGTTGGTTACGGCACTCAGAAAAAAATAAATTTAACAGGCTCTGTAGATGCTGTGTCCGGAGAGGAACTTCAAAACAGAACGGCACCAAAAGTGGCAGACCTTATAAAAGGAACTTCACCCAACCTTAATATCTCGATGGATTCATATGGAGGAGAACCGGGAGCAAACAGCAGTTGGAACATCAGGGGAATTGGTACTATCCACGGAAGTGCTGATCCTCTTGTCCTTGTCGACGGAGTGGAAATGAATATCAATAATGTCGATCCCGAGACTATTGAAAGTATTTCTATCCTTAAAGATGCTTCTGCCTCAGCAATATATGGTGCAAGGGCGCCGTTCGGAGTAGTTCTGATAACCACCAAAACAGGTAAAAGAAATGAAAAGATAAGCATTCAGTATAATAATAACATTTCAGCGGCAGCTCCCATAAAACTACCTCATTATGCAGATGCATTAACCTGGGCGACAGCCTATAACCAAGCCAACGCAAACGCAGGTCTGAGTCCGGTATATCCGGATGAGCAGATGGAACGTATTAAAGCATACATGGAAGGGACTTTCCCATATGAATATGATCCTGAACATCCCATATCCGGAGTATTTAACGGGAGACGAGAAGGCAATGCCAATTATGACTGGCCTGATGAATTATATGCCGATTTTTCATTCAGCCAAAAGCATAATATCAATGTCACCGGCGGAGATGAAAAGACACAATATTATGTTTCGGGTGGGATATCTAATCAGAACGGCCTGTACAATTACGGATATGATTACTATAAAAGATACAATTTCCTGGCAAATTTTTCATCACAGGTAACAGACTGGCTGAGTTTCAATTCGAGCATAAAATATGCAAAGAATAAAACCGACTATCCCCTAGGACAGACGAAAAACGCATCCAGACAATATACTTACGGATTTATTGTATTTGGCCCTATGATGCCCAAATACAATATTAATGGCACATACCAGTGTCCGCAGATCAGGCTGCTGCAGGATTCAGGAAGAGACAAAACAGAAACAAACGACTTTTTTATTACGATTGGATCTGAAATAGAACCCCTTAAAGGATGGAAAACAAATATCTCATATAGTCATAACTTGATCGGCTCAAGGAATTCTATAAATCCCAAACCTGTATTGGTGGAACTAGGGACAGGTAAATTTGGCAATATAGGTAAACCGGATTATTCATATGAATCGGCTTTCAGTAATACATCATACAAATTATATAATATATTATCCTCTTATGAAAAAACTATTGGCGATCACTATTTAAAAATACTGGCTGGATACGAACAGGAGGATAAATTCTATAGTGGACTTGAAGCATCAGCTGTAGGGTTAATTACAGGTGAAGTGCCATCAATAAGCACTGCTTTGGGATCCACTACAGTAGATGACCGCCTCTGGCATTGGGCTACCCAGGGTGTTTT
>Ga0068714_10006597_pt1 | contig 11719 bp, 9 predicted proteins | sample MTBNYHSulfiMetaG_FD_62988 | JGI IMG/M metagenome (GOLD analysis project Ga0068714, IMG submission 62988) | Enrichment culture microbial communities from rom New York Harbor, USA that are MTBE-degrading - MTBE-NYH (New York Harbor Sulfidogenic)... | ecosystem: Environmental > Aquatic > Marine >... | reverse complement strand
TCCGCAAGCAGGAAGGGAAGTCCATGATTCCAGGCCTCTGGCTGGACGTGCTTCTGTTCGCGCTCCTGCTCCTCATCCCCCTGCCCGACATGTGGCGCTGGGGGGGGGGCCTCATGGCCTTGGCCTGGCTCGCGGCCTTCTTCCTCTTCTTTGCCGTACTGACCCGAACGGCCTGCTCCGTGTGCCCCTTCACGTTCTGCCCCATCGGACGCGGCGGGAAGGCCTTCTGGGGTTTGGCGGGAAGGGGCAGCGCCCGGACCACCGGAGCCTCTTGAATCGTACGTCGCTCTTCTGCCATCGTATCTGCAAGTGCCTTTGCTCGCGTGCCCGTGCTCGGGACAGGCCTTTTCCGAGAAGAAGGAGGACTGCCATGGCCGCCGTCAACTCCACCATGCTCGAATTGGGGACCCGCGCCCCGGACTTCACCCTTCCTTCCGCCACCGGGTCACACGTTTCGTTGGCGGATTTCGCCGGTGCACCGGCCCTGCTCGTCATGTTCATCTGTAACCACTGCCCGTTCGTCAAGCACGTGCAAGCCAAGCTCGTGGAACTCGCCCGGGAATTCCGAAAGAGGGGTGTGGCCATCGCGGCCATCAACGCCAACGACTGGACCGCGTACCCCGACGACAGCCCAGAACGGATGGCCCAGGAGGCCCGGGAGCACGGCTACGATTTTCCGTATCTCTACGACGAAACACAGGCCACGGCCCGGGCTTACCGGGCGGCCTGCACCCCGGACTTCTTTCTGTTCAACGCCGAACGCAGACTGGTCTACCGCGGCCAGATGGACGACAGCCGGCCGGGAAACAACGTTCCCGTCACCGGCAAGGATCTTTCCCGCGCCGTGGACGCCCTGCTCTCCGGTCAGCCCGTGGACCCGAACCAGCGTCCCAGCATCGGTTGCAACATCAAGTGGCGAACGGGAAACGAACCCGAGTATTTCCGGCCCAAGGGTTCGGCAGCGGTTCCCTCCTGATCCGGCGAACCGGCAGCACCCGTCCACGACAAAGGGCTGTCCGCGAAGTTCGGCATCCGGTTGGGCCCGCAAGCGCCCGCGGAGGAGGTCCCGCAGGACGACGGCGGCCGGTTCAGGTCTTTTGAAGGCCGACGGAGGACGAGGGAACCTCCCCGCGGGCGCGGCCCACACAGCGGTGAAGCTCCGTATCCCCCTGCGGTTCATGCCTCGGGCCCGGCCCGCGGCCGATGGAAAACGACAGAGACCGTCCCTCCCAAATCCCGGATCCGCCCGGGCCGTGTCGCTCCAGACAACCCGAAGATTTATCCCGCGACCCGACCCTTCGCCCGCCCTACGTATTCCGGTTGCTCTGGTTCGCCGAAACCCCATGGGATGGGATCCGGTTACTACCGAGCCTGCGGCAAGAGGCACGCAGAAGCCTGAATCTCGTGAGCTGAGACACGCCCGAACGGTTTTATCCCTGCGCGCTCCATGGAACCAAGACCGGACCCTCGGCGGGTCGTGGCCGGACCGGGTGCCGTTTTCGTGCCCTTTCCGTCGTGTTTTCCCAAGATCGATGCTACGATGACCGGGTGCGCCGAAGGTCGCTTCCCATGAGGCTGCCTCGCGGCCGCCCCCACAACCACCTCTTCCCCTGTGCAGATTCCTGACCGAAACCCACGGAAGACCAACTCGGAGCGAACCATGATGCGCCTGCGGCTCCCCCCACCACCCGGAAACGGTCTGCGGTCCCTCTGCGCCCTCCTGGTCATCCTCGTTGCCGCCCTGGGCCTGTGCGCGGCCGGATGCACTTCCGACGATCCGCCCCCGCCTGCGGCGGCCCCCCCAGAGTTTCAGCCCCCAGTGGCCGACCCCGTGGCTGCGGCGGCGGCGTTCCGGCTCTTCTATCGTGAACGCGTCGAGCGAGCGGTGGTGGCGTACAACCGGTTCGGGATCTTCGGCGACTCCGTCTTTGCCACCACCATCGGCGGCAAGGCCGTGGCCAAACAGGGCCACGTATACGAGGTCATCCCGGGCCCCACGGACAACAACCTCATCGGAACATCCGCCTTCGGGGTCTGGCACGCGTACAAGGTGTTCCGGTCACGCATGCTCGCCCTCACCCTGATCCGCATGTTCCAGGGGCTGGTCTTCCTGGAAGAGGTCAGTGGGATTCCGGGGCTCACGGTTCGGGAGGCGCTGCCCGGCTGGACCCGGGTGATGGACGGTCCCGCCGGGACCGTCTCCCGCACCCGGCTCGGGGGGCCGCCGATTCATCCTTGGTCCCCATCCCCATCCCTGGAATCAGAGATCCTGGCCACCTTCTACGAGGGAGTCCGCATCACCTACCGGGAGAACCCCGGGGAATTCATGTTCCGCTACAAACCGGCCGCGGACGTCACCGGCTACGCCATCACGTACAGCATCGATGAGCGGCCCGGTTTCATCCGGGTCAGCAATTGCTGCCGATCCAGCATGCAAACGCCGGAGGGATTCCCCTGGGCAGGGGCGTGGTGGGGCAACCACAACTCCCGAGACAACCTGCCCGACCTGCTCCTGGGCTTCTTGGCCGCCATGGAAGCGGTGGAGGACCCGAACGCGCACCCGGACGTACGAGAGGCGGCTGCCCGCGCCGTACAGGCCGGCCGCCGGATCGGAGACCTCATTCGGGAGAGCGGAGGGAACCTCATGACCATCGACGAGGTTCACGCCTACGGAGAGCTTACGGTGGGGGGCGCTGTGCGCCCCCACGGCGACCCCGAGAACCAGGACCTGGGCAGCATGTCCGCCTGTCCCATGAGCTACATGGCGGAGGCGGCCAGCACGCCGGGCCTCTCGCTGCCGGTTCCCGAACTCCCACAGCCGGGCAAGATCGAAGAGATGATCCTGCGTGACCTGCTGGGAATCGACATCGACCTGCCCATGCAGTACTGCCGGTCCATCAACGATGCCTACTTCGGCACCACCTACGCCACCCTGCTCCGCACCGAACCCCTGGGAATCCCCTGGCTGGCCCTGGTGGAACTCCTGGACGAGCTGCAGAACGGCCTGGCGGAGCGCATCATCGGCAGCTTTCAGAACGACTACGACGACATCGTGGAAGCCACCCTGGGCCTGGTCCACTACGCCAGGATCACCGGGGACACCGACCTGGAGGCAACCGCCCGCACCGCGCTCCAGGACCAGACCGGCCTCATGCGCGCCTTTGCGGATGTGCTCTACACACGTACGGATCCGCAGCGGCTGGCCCTCCAGTACTACGAGGCCGCGCTGTTCGACGCCATCGGCGGCAACCCCACGTCGCGTGAGGATTTTGGTGACTTTTCACAGGCCGAGGCGCGCATCACCGCCATCGAGGATCTTCTCCGGATGGAAGACACGCAGACCGCACCCCTGCTCACGGACGGAGAGATCCTCACGCGGGTGGAAGACGCCCTGGCGCGCGAGAAGCTCGGCTCCGTCGTCGCGCGCTACCGCGACACGTACGGCGCCACCCCCCCGGTCCGCGTGAACGCCGCAGGCGACGGGTACGAAGCACGCACGTCCCGGGACCCGGTTTGGCGTGCCGTGGAGCGCCCGCGTCACCGCAGATACGGAGGCCACGATCTGCTCCAGGAAATCCCCGTCTGCGTGCACGCACCGGACGTGCTGGACTGCACCTGGGCCCGGCTCGGCTGCACTGTCACGGACCTGGACCGCAGCGGCGTCACCGACACCCGGGATCTGGATCTGTTCGAAACGGCTTTCGGATCTTACCGGGACAACGACTGCCGTCCTGCCAACGGCTGGTGCGGGGGTGCCGACGTGGATCGCACGGGCGACCTGAGCACACGGGACCGGCTTTTCATGGAAGCGGCCCAGGGGTGCCGCCTCCCATGAGTGGTCCCGCCAGGGGCGTCCCGTTCGGCCACTCCCAACCGGATGCGGCCCCCCTTGGGTTGGCGCCGGGCGGGGTCTTCGAGAACGAACGGGTCGGTTCAGGGTCTTCGGAAGGCCCCTCAAGGACGACAGGACGCCTGCGCCCGGCACCGGGAGGTGCTCAGGCTTTTCAGACGGCCCCTGCCTTCACGGAAGCGTTCGCGGAAAACGAGCCTCCCTGTGGACGACCTCTCCCGTTGCATGTAAACTGTCATGCCGATTCTTTCAAGAGATCGAGGCGGCCCACAACAAGAACCCACGGCACGGCCGGGAGTCCCGACCGAGCGGGGGTCGCGTGACGGCCTCATGAACGTGTCGTTCCATAGACACAGGGACAGGAGGCCCGGAGGACGGAACGGGTGGACAACGTACTGGACATCCTGCAGGAACGCGGCTTTATCGAAAAGACCACCGACGACGACGGGATCCGCAGGCGCCTGGAGACCCCTTGCGTGTGCTACATCGGGTTCGACCCCACGGCCCCCAGCCTGCACGCGGGGTCCCTGGAACCGATCATGAGCCTGGCGCACATGCAGCGCTCGGGGCACCGGCCCATCGCCCTGGTGGGCGGGGGGACCGGGCTGGTGGGGGACCCCAGCGGAAAGACCGAGATGCGTCAGGTGATGAGCGACGAGGAGGTGGCGGCCAACGCCGCGGCGCTCAAGAGGCAACTCTCCCGCTACCTGGACTTCGGCGAGGGCCGGGCGATCCTGCTCAACAACGCCGACTGGCTCCGAGACCTCAAGTACATCGACTTCCTGCGAGACATCGGGCGCCACTTCAGTGTGAACCGCATGCTCACCGCCGAATCGTACCGGTTGCGTCTGGAGCAGGAGAGCGGGCTGAGCTTCATCGAGTTCAATTACATGCTCCTGCAGGCCTACGATTTCTGGCACCTCCACCGGTACCACGGCTGCGCCCTCCAGATGGGCGGCGCCGACCAGTGGGGCAACATCTGCGCGGGAATCGACCTCGTACGGCGCCTGGGAGGCGCCCAGGCCTATGGCATCACGTTCCCCCTGCTCACCACCCGCTCCGGGGCGAAGATGGGCAAGACCGCTTCCGGGGCCGTCTGGCTGGATCCGGACCGCACATCCCCGTACGAGTTCTACCAGTACTGGATCAACGTGGACGACGACGACGTGGGGCGGTTTCTGGCCCTGTTCACCTTCCTCCCCATGGGAGAGGTGCGCCGCCTGGGCGCCCTTCAGGGGGAGGATCTGCGCGAGGCCAAGCGGGTCCTCGCCTTCGAGGCCACCCGGATCACCCATTCCGAAGCGGAGGCCCGCAAGGCCCGGGAAGCCTCCGAAGGCCTCTTCGGCGCAAGCGGAGACGAGGGGTCAGCCCGCCTCGGGTCCATGCCCACCACCGACCTGGAGGTGGAACGACTGCAAGAGGGGATCCCGGCCTGGCAGCTCTTTCACGAAGTGGGGCTTTGCGAATCCCGCGCAGAGGCGCGCCGGCTCATCCAGCAGGGCGGCGCGTACCTGAACGAGGAACGTCTGGAGAGCTTTGACCGCAGGATCGGCCGCCGGGACATGGACGGCGACGCGCTCTTGTTGCGGGCCGGCAAGAAACGTTTCCACCGGATCCGGGTCAAGACAGCCTGAATCGGCCACCCGCCGGCGCCCGTCCGCAGGGCCGCTCCCCGAGGAAGAAACCGCCCAGGAGAGGCGTCTCGGCGTTCCCGTCATCGCGGGCTGAATCCGTCGTCCCGTCGTGCCGCACGGTTCGGGCTCCCTCGTACTCCCACCCTGCCCCACGCCGTCGCCAAACCGCGCGCCACGCGGGTCAGCGGTCCAGAGAACAGAAGAAGCCCACCGCCTGCTCCACGTCGGAAAAATCCCGGAACACGTGATCCGGCCCGTGACGCGCCAGTTCCTCCACGCCGGTGGTGCCCGTGGCCACGGCCACGGTGCGTGCGCCCGCCTCCTTCCCGCACCGGATGTCCCGCGGCGTGTCACCGATGACGTAGACGTCCTCGGCCGGCACCACCCGCCGGCCCAGGTGGCTCTCGGCCCGCTCCACCGCGATGCGCACGAGTTCCGTCCGATCCTCTGCGTCGCTTCCAAACCCGCCGAAACGGAAATAGGGTTCCAGCCCCCCACGCCTGAGTTTCAACCAGGCACCGCGCTCCAGGTTCCCCGTGGCCAGGCCCAGCACCAGGGTGGGCACGGACGACAGGGCCTCCAAGAGCTGGGTGACGCCGGGCATGATCCGGAACCCCGGAGAATCCTCCAGTTCCTCCTCCAGGTAGCCCAGGTAGCGCTCGCCCATCCTGGCCACCTCCGGTCCCGGCGGCACATCCGGTCTCCAGGCGTCGAGCATCTCCCGAAAGATCATGGGGTCGGTCTTTCCGTGGGGATGGATGTGGTCAAAGGCATCGGGGACCCCGTACAGCTCCAGGAACACCCTGTTCAGGGCGCGGCCCCCGGCGTTCCCGCTCAGGAGGAGCGTGGCGTCGATGTCGAACAGAAGCACCTTGGCGGTCATGCGAAGCCTTTCTGTCCTGCCGATTTTCTGGCATTATAGAGACTCTTGGGCCCTTTTTCCACGCCCCCCCCCGCACGGTCTACGCAAGGAACGTCTATGTTGAGAGCCATCTTCTTCGACTTCAACGGCGTGATTCTGGACGACGAGGAATACCACTATCTGTCCCTGAAAAGGGTGCTGGAAGAAGAAGGGGTCTCCATCGCGCGGGAGGACTACTACCGGGACTGCCTCGGCTTCGGCGATAGGGAGTGCTTCCAATGGGGCTTGAAGGACCACGAGAGGATCGGCGCCGCCGGCGGCATGCCGGACCTGGTCCGCCGCAAGTCGGTCTACTACGAAGAGCTTCTCCGGCAAGAAGCACGTTTCTTCCCCGGTGTGTGCGAGCTGATCCGGGACGCGGCGTGCGAGGTCCCGCTGGGCGTGGCATCCATGGCGCTCCGTCAGGAGATTGACTTGGCCCTGCGCAGGGCGGGGATCGCCCGCCTCCTGACCGTCATCGTGAGCGGGGAGGACGTCTCCAGGCCCAAGCCGGCCCCGGACGTCTACGAGCTGGCCCTTGCCCAGATGAACCGGACCCTTTCCCGCGGCAACGGCCGCCACGAGATCACCCCTGCCGAATGCCTGGTGATCGAGGACTCGATCCCTGGCGTCCGTTCCGCCCGAGCGGCCGGCATGCGCGTTCTCGGCGTCGCCCACACCGTGGAGCCCACCGAACTCGCAGAAGCGGATTGGGTGCTCCCGTCCCTTTCCTGCCTCTGGCTCAAGGATCTCCAGGCGTTCATGGCGGGCGTTCCGTCGTGAGATCCTGCTCCGGCGAGCCAGGCGAACCCGTCTGTGGCGCGTGTCCCGCGAAACGCCGCGCCACGCCGGAGGGAACCCGAAAGGGCCCCTGCGAAATCCATCCGTTCAGGCGCGTTTCCGGCGAAAACCGGGCCGAAACCCTGATGAACGTGAACCTCCTCCGCAAACAGGCCCGCACCGTCTCCGCGCAACGACTCCGGAGCGCGTCACCTTGACAACCCGGCATGGTCTGGTCAGACTCCTTCTTGGGCCGGGGGGTGAACAGGACATCCCGCCGATCGCGCTGCCACCCTAGGGACAAGGGATGATGCTCAGGATACGTTCCGGACAGGGTCCGGGGGGAGAGACGGTGCCCGGGTGAGGAGCACGAAAGGCGTTTCCCGGTCCAGCCCCTCCTCCTACCGCCCCTGGCAGGTCCGTATCTTCGTGGCCACCTGGCTGGCGTACGCCGGGTACTACTTCTGCCGCAAGGCCTTCTACATCGTCAAAGCAGACATGGCCGACACCCTGGGGCTGTCGCCCATGGACCTGGCGCACCTGGGCACCGCCTACCTGGTGTCCTACATGGTGGGGCAGTTCTCCAGCGCCTCCTTCGGCCGCCGGCTCGGCCCCAAGCTGCTCCTCCTGGTGGGGATGGGAATCTCGCTCTCCTGCAACGCGGTGTTCGGCATCGCCAACGGCTTCTGGACGATCCTGCTCTTTCTCTCCCTGAACGGCCTGGCCCAGGGTACGGGGTGGCCCGGCTGCATCGGCAGCCTCGCGTTCTGGTTCAAGCGGCGCCAGCGAGGAAGCGTGCTGGGCGTCTGGTCCACCTGTTACCAGCTCGGTTCCGTGCTCGCCGGGTCGTTTGCGGCCTTTCTCCTCGGGATGGCCGGCTGGCGATGGTCGTTCTTCGGGGCCTCCGCGGTGCTGCTGGCCGTTTGGTTCATCGTGCTCTTTCTTCATCCCAATCGCCCCGAGGATGTGGGCCTGGAACCCCTCCAGGACGAGGAGGACGACCTCCTGGAGCAGGCCCGCACCGACGTGCGGGAAGATCACCGCGGGCACGGGAACGAACCGGCCCCCGGGCTCTCCGCAGAAGGTCGTGCCCCGGGGCTGGGATGGTCCCGAAAGGTGGTGTTCACCATTCTCCTGATGGGCGCCATCTACTTCTGCATCAAGTTTCTCCGATACGCCCTGTGGAGCTGGAGCCCTTATTTCCTGCACCGCAACTTCGGGTTGGCCGGGGACAACGCCGGGTATCTCTCCACGGTGTTCGACATGACGGGGTTTCTGGGGGTGCTGTTCGCTGGATTCGTCTCGGACCGGTTCTTCAAAGGCCGCAGGTCGCTGCTCTCCTTCCTCATGCTCGCCCTGATGACCGTCGCGTTCGCGGCGATGTATTGGTTCGGCGCCACCAGCGCCGCGTTGTTCGCCGTCTGCATGGGGATGGCCGGTTTCATGCTCTACGGCCCGGATTCCCTGCTGTCCGGCGCCGGCGCCATCGACGTGGGATCCCGCCACGGGGCCCTGGCCGCAGCCGGGATCATCAACGGCATGGGATCCATCGGGCCCGTGTTCCAGGAGCAGATCATCGCCTGGCTCTACCAGACCTACGATCAACGACTCGAACCGGTGATGTGCCTGCTGCTGGCCACGGCCGTGGCCGGCTCGGCCGCCACGTTCCTTCTCTGGCGCATCTCGCGCCGCGGATTTGCCGACGTGTGACCCCCTGCACCACGCCGCCTCCCCCGGCTTCCGGCGCCGCCCTGCGAGGCCCCGCGGGGTAGCTTCCAACCGTGCAGGGAGCGTCCTGGCTGCGCAAGCCGACCTCCGCAAGCCCCCCGTCCCTGTGCAGGAGCCGCGCCGCAGCCGGGAACATCCCCTGCCGCGAAGGTACCCTCGGCAGAGGGCCCCGCCGTCAGATCGCAGAAGACTCACCCTGCGCGGAAGGGTTGCGGGTCGCATGGGCCGGGGACGGCTGTTGATCATTTCCGGAGAATCTTCTATCATATCAAGCTTATCTTTGTTCTATTCTGCCGCCGGTAGGGACCCGGTGCCCACGGACGGCGCGAAAACCACCCAAGGAAGAGAGGGAGACGAGCCCATGTGGGATTCATCCAAGTACGTTGTCCCCTGGCTGAAATCGGCGAAGATATACGGCTTGAGCGACGTGGACGACGCCATCAACCACCCGGAAAAGGCGCGCATGTTCGTCAACGAGTGCCCGTTGCCCCCATCGGAGAAGGTCGTACAGGCCGTCACCGAGGCCGCGCGGCAAGGAAACCGATACCCGGGCTCCAACAAGGCGTTGCGCACCCGCATCGGCAAGCTCCACGGCGTGGGTCCGGAGCAGGTGCTGGTCGTGGGGGGGTCCTCGGAGATCATCGACATGGCCATGCGCATCTTCCTGCGCCCCGGCGATGAGGTGATCATCCCCAACCCCACCTTCTCCATGTACGAAATTCGTGCCACCGTGGTGGGGGGAAAGCCCGTGCTGGTGAACACCAAGCCCCCGGCGCTTACCTACGACACGGAGGCCATGCTGGCCGCGATCAACGACCGTACGAAGCTGATCGTGGTCTGCAACCCCAACAACCCCACCGGCAACTTCATCGACGAGGGGGACCTCAAACGCTTGGTGGAGACCGGCATCCCCATCTTCCTGGACGAGGCCTACCTGGAGTTCTACCCGGAGAAGGAAAGCAAGACATCCTGGATTTCCGCGCACCCGAACATCTTCGTGACGCACACCTTCTCCAAGGCCTTCGGGCTGGCGGGGATCCGATTCGGGTACATGGTGGCCTCGAAGGAGATGATCGGGCTCTTCGAGAAGGTGCAGATCACCTGGTCGGCGTCGGTCATGAGCCTGGCAGCCGCCGACGCCATCCTGGATCATCAGGAAGAGTTGCGACAGAAGCGCGAACTCACCCGCAAGAGCATCGATTTCTTCTGCAAGGAGCTGGCCGGGATCCCGGGAGTCAAGCCGTTCCACTCGCACGGCAACTACATGCTCGTGGACGCCACGGATACGGGCAGGAGTTCCAAGGAGATCGTCCATCGGATGTACGAGATGGGCTTCATGATCAAAAGCCTACCTGAACTGCACGGCCGCAAAGGGATCTTCCGTATCACACCCGGCACGGACCCGGAAAACCGGGCTCTGGTTCAGGCCCTGAAGACGTACCTGACGGCGTGACCGTCTGTCCCCCGTCAAACCCAGACCCGCTACACATCACGGGAAACATGACATGCCCGAGGAGACGATGCAAAAAAACAACCTGTTCGAACGTCTAACGGAAACGCACCCCGAACTGGAAATCTGGTGGGATTCCTCGCCGATCCTGTACGACATGTTCTGCCAGCGGATGATCTCCGAGGCCGACCCGGCACAGAAGGAAACGCTCGCGGCCCAGTTCCGCCGGATGTACAACCCGGACGCACCGGAGCGGTCTCTGTTCCGCGGGGTCACCACCAACCCGCCCCTTTCCCTGCAGGCCGTCGAAGCCGACCCCGGCCGGTGGGAGCGGTTCGTGGACGGGCTGATCCGGCAGGAACCGGCCAGCGACGCGGAGGCCCTCTTCTGGAAGACCTACCGGGAGGTGGTCCGCGCCGGAGCCGTTCTGTACCGGAAGGTGTACGAGCACTCCGGCGGGAAATACGGCTACATCTCCGGGCAGGTGGACCCCCGGGCGTGTTTCCACGCGGACCGGATGCTGGAACAGGCCATGGACCTGGCGTCCATTTCCCCCAACGTGATGATCAAGGTGCCCGGAACCCGAGAAGGGTATCAGGTCCTGGAAGAACTCACGGCCCGCGGGATCGCCACCAACAACACCCTGTGCTTCACCGTGCCGCAGGTTGTCGCCTGCGCGCAAGCCGTGGTGCGCGGTCTGAAAACCGCCGAGCGAAAGGGGGTATCCTTGAACCGTTTCCGCTCCGTGATCACGCACATGAGCGCCCGGTTCACGTCCCTGGGCGACCTGGAAAAGGAGGCGAAGGAGCGGGACATCGCCCTCACCGAGGAAGACCTCCGATGGGCGGAGTTGGCCCAGTTCAAGAAGATGTGCCGCCTCATGCGGGAGAGGAACTACCCTTCCAAGATGCTCATTTGCTCCATGAAGACGGGCCCCAACCGCCCGGGGTTGAAACAGCTCTGGCACCTCCAGAAGCTCTCCGGCGGCCCGATCGTCTTCACGTGCCCTCCCCCCTTCATCGAGGAGGTCATCAAGAAATACGACGACGTGGACTTGCCCGCCAACGGGCTGCAGGAGGAGGTACCCGGAGACGTGCTCCAAAGACTCCTTCGGATCCCCTATTTCAGGCAGGGATACGAAGAAGACGGGCTCACTCCGGATCAGTTCAACGATCACCCGGCCCTGAAGAAGACCGCCCAACAGCATCGGGACGTGACCGAGAAGATGGTTTCGTTCGTGCGGGAACGGCTGAACCGCCGCCCCTAGGCGCCTGTCGGAATACCCCTTGAGAGGAGGCGGGTGCGAAAGGGTCAGATGCAAGGCGCACGCAATCCTGACCTGCCTGCGCCGCACCCGTCGCGGCAGGCAGGGGAGT
>Ga0068714_10006596_pt1 | contig 11719 bp, 6 predicted proteins | sample MTBNYHSulfiMetaG_FD_62988 | JGI IMG/M metagenome (GOLD analysis project Ga0068714, IMG submission 62988) | Enrichment culture microbial communities from rom New York Harbor, USA that are MTBE-degrading - MTBE-NYH (New York Harbor Sulfidogenic)... | ecosystem: Environmental > Aquatic > Marine >... | reverse complement strand
CTTGGTATGGCTGGGCGGAACAGGGATGATACGGCGATCGTGAGTGTGCTGAGGGATGCGCGGACGGGGATGCTGTATGTGCTGGATGCGGATATCGCGAGGAGGAAGCCGGAGGAGATAATCAACATGATAATCCAGTATCACAGGCTGAGGAGGTATGAGCAATTCGGGATGGAGGCGACGCAGTTTCAGGCGTTTCTGGCGAGGGAGCTTGGGCGGATAGCGACGCGCGCGGGCGAGCGGCTGGCGGTGAAGGAGATACGGCATAACCGGGATAAGCTGGGGCGGATCCAATCGCTGGAGCCGCTGGTGGCGACGGGGATGCTGCAATTTTCGCGTCGGCATCGCGGGCTGCTGGAGCAATTGAGACAATTCCCGAAGGCCAGCCATGACGATGGGCCGGATGCGCTGGAGATGGCGGTGAAGATCGCGCAGCGCGGGCCGGCTGGGAAGGTGATAGTGAGGAGGTATTGAGCGAATGCGCCGTATGGCGGTGAGCGGCCGGAGACAAAAACGGGCGCGACGAGTGCACCCCCCTGGGGTGCCGAGGCGAGACCGCATTTGGAGGTGGTGGTATTTATGTAGTGTGGTGGTATTACTTCTTCTTTTTTTGGAGTGGCACCCCCCTGCTCGCGGCACGATGTCAGCACGCGATGTTCATTGCGGTGGGGGTCGCTTCTGAGAAGAGTGAGTCGAGTTTCTGGTCTGTGAGTGTGTCGGGTGATGCGGCGATCTGGTCGAGGAGGAGTGATTTGCGTGCCTGGAAGGCCGGGGTAGTGTCGGGGTGGCTGGCGAGGATGCGTTGGCGGAGCTCGCGTGCGATTGCGGGGCCTTTGTGGGCGTGGAAGGCCTGCGCGATCCTGAGCATGGGCTGGGCGGATTTGGGGTTGGCGCCGTAGTCGGCCCAGAAGCGGTCGGCCATTGCGGCGGCGCGGGCTTCGTCGAGGTTAAAGGCGGCGATCTTGACCTGTCCCTCTCGGGCGCGCAGGGCGATATCGGCGTGCGTCCATTTGTCGCAGACGGCATCGTAGATGGCGGTTGCCGTCTGGTAGTCGCCGCTTTCGTAGGCGATCGTGGCGACGTCGGTGGCGGATGTGGCTGCTCGTGTCCTGTATGATTCCGAGGCGAGCATTTCACGGCAGACGCTTATGGCCTCGGCCTTGCGGCCCTGCTCGAGGCAGGCGATGGCAAGTCTTCTGAGCGCTTCGACCTTCGCCAGTGAGGGAGGCTGCCTGTCGGCTTCCTGCCGATAGCGCAGAAGCGAGGAGGTCGATGAGGGTTGCAGTTGGATGCTCGTGCCGTTGACGTCGGGCACGTAGATATCCGTCATGGGACTGACTGAGAGAAGCGAAAACAGCAGAAGCGATGTGAACATAAGCGGTATCCTCCCTGAACCATTAACTGAATCTGGCCTCGAGCCATGGCATAGCCCGTAAGTCTGCGCGCAGACAGAGACCCCGGTGCTATGAACCACCAATCACTATTTCAAACAGGGACAAACTCCCGTCCAAGAGGAGAACAAAAAGGAAGGCAGCTCTCGCCTCAACTTCCAACCAGCGAACATCCTCTAACCTCTCTGACAATTGTGATTATGTCACGTCATTTGCCTTTGTCAAGAGGGTATTCCAGAAAAATTCGTGGGTGTGACATATTTTGCGGCTGGTTTGTCTGTCGTGACCAACTGATCACCCGGTGGCATTGGCGTAGATGTTGGTTTCCAGGAACGGCCAGGCCACTACGTAGGAGGTCGTACCTCTCGAAGGCGGGCCGTGCGTTTTCCCTCGTGGCAAGATAGTGGAGAGGTGACTCGGGGAGCGCAACCGCTTGTCAATGCGTGACTTATGCAATCGGGGGTACGGGAACAGCAACGCTATCGTGTGTCGCTGACATATTCCCGGATAGTGACCTTGGGTGGCGATTCGGCTTTATCAATCGGCGAGCCCGCTCACACCTGCCGGCTGGCTGACCATTCCAGTGTATCACATCAGGAGAGTTTGCACGAGCCCAAGGTCGCAAAGCACGCAGAGTAACGCTCACGAATACGCGGAGCCGTCGATGGTCGACATCGTGCGCACCTTCCGGGCCTGTTTCCTAAGATTGGTGATCCTGGGGTCATTTGGCAGCAGTGGTGCTAGCGCATTAGCATACCTTGAGAGACATAGTGCCAGGCGGGGCCTGTTGCCGAGCTCAACACACATGGCGGCTGCGTCGTCGAAAACGCCGATGGCTTCACAAGTCCATCCTAGTGCGGCGGAGGCCATGCCGCGGCACTCCAGCGCTGCGACCTGGGCGAGGCCTTTTCCCTCGTGTGTGCTTCGACGATGGGCTGCATGCGAGAATATGAGTGATTCCAGGTAGAAGCCTCTCCTCAGACAGTAGCGGGCCAGCGACGGGAAGTCATCGATGCTGCGAGGCAGGGTCGTCAGCGAGACGGCTTGCGAACGGAGATAGTCGGATTGTCTTGCATCCGAGGAGACCGAGGGCACGGCGGCCAGAAGATCCATTGGCTCGGCCAGCCAGGGGTGTGATATCCCCACGACAGCCTGCATATCTTCGATGCAGTCATACAGAAGGCTTTCCGCGAGAGTATTCGCCCCGCGAGAGAGGTGCAGACGGGCCATGGAGGTCAGTGTCATCCAATAGAGAATGTGCTCTTTGCCAAGGGACGCCGATATGACATGGAGAGCTGTAGTCAGGGCGTCTTGGGCTTGTTCAGGATGCCCGGCAATCAGCAGTAGTCTTCCGAGAACCAGGTGCATATGACCGACTTCCGGGTGCTCAGGTCCAAGCCTGTTGGTCATGTCCGTGAGCCTATGCCGGATGGTGGGTATCCGCGCGAAATTGCCCCGTCGTGCCCAGAACTCCGCTTCTGCAGCCAGTGCCTCATCGGCGAGCGGATCATACTGGTCGGCTGCGCGAACATAGTCACCGGCACGTATGACCCATCGCTCAGCCTCCTCTTCAGAGTGTGATGCGCACGAGAGTATCTGCCCAAGGCGAAAGCAGGAGCTCATCATCGTGGAAGCCGACACGAGCCACGATTCGTGCTGTCTAAGCCATGGCGCGATGCTGTAGAGCCCGGCTGCAACAATGAAGTCCCCCTTGCCTCTCCATGCTGAGGCCAGACTGGTGAAATGCGAGACGACATCACAGGTATATCCACCGTACCGGAGTTGATGTGAGATCGCCTTGTGATAGAAGGCGAGAGGCTTGTCATACTGCCCCCATCGGTACATCATTGAGCCGAGGTTGTTGTAGGTTATCGCAATGGTATTGTGACCTTCTCCCAGAACGGGAAGGCCGTGCTCAAGTATCCGCTCGTACCAGTACAAGGCAGCGGCAAAGCAGCCGGATCTGCGGTTGAGATAGCCAAGTGACAGCATGGCGCTGAGAGTACTACCGTCCCTGGCGCCAAGATGGCCCTGCAACAGATGAACAAGTGTGTGCTGAGCCGCGACGGCCTCATGGAAGCGGCCCCCCGCTTCCATTGCCCAGACTTCCTGACGCAACCGGTCACATTGCTCGTGGAACTGCGACATTATATATCTCCCTCTAGACTCGTGGTCCTCGGTTATTGCGGGCTCCTACCCGGCGTCTGCGACGCATCGATGCATTCCCAGACAAGCTGCCTCAATTCCTGCTCGTAGTTCATGTCACATCTGCCGCTCGTGCTCCTGGTCTGTGCAAGTGCGTCGATGAGCGCAAGACTGATAGCCTTGGCTCCGCTTCTGAGCAGATTCTCAGTGAACTGGTATTGCCCGCGCGTTCTGCTGCACGTTATATGCGATGTGCAATTGTCGGATGGCGGAAGTCTGACGAAGCTGATATTGAGCATATTAACTTCGGGCAGGTGAAAGGCGATCGTGGCGAATGCCCTGTCATAGTTCTCTTTGAGATGCCCCTGTGGCTCAAAGACCTCGGTCGCGGCATCCTGTTCCTCACGCAGGACTTTTTCGGCCGTCATCACGCCATTCGATCCGAGCATCCTGTAGAGTTCGCGGCCCGCCCTGATAGCCTTACGGCCAAGCCGCTGCATACCCTGATATTCAACCTGGCTGAAGGTACACAGAACATTATCGGGAAATGCACGGTAGAACGCATCTACCCATGCCTGGGGCCGGGTGGTCTGTGTCCAGTACAGGGTCCCTTCGAGCGTCTGCACTCCATGTTCGGTGTTCTCCAGAACAAACCGCAGTATCTCCATCTTTATATCGAGGGGACACATGTCATACAGGTGCAGTATGTGATGCACAAGGCTCTCCTTGCTGGCATCACGGGATTCGTTGATCGGCATTCTGGTCAGGTCGAGGTCATAGAGGCTGAGGTCATGTGTTCTTAGAACAAACATTCCCTTGCAGTAGAAATTGGTGGAGCCACTACCGGCATGCTTTGGATAGACGCGTCCATCCTCAGAACTGAAGATGGCATGGCGCTCTTCCCTGAAATATGAGTCCAGATCGCGATATATCTCCATGATATCATCCGTCGCCTCCACGAAGATCCTCGTGAATCCTTCTCTTCCCCGCGGTTCGACGCCGGCGACCACCTCATAGCCCCTTGGGTCGGCATCACGGCAGTTCGCCAGTATTTCACGGAAGACCCCCCATGGTTTCTTCCAGTCCCTTGCGCCGTATCCCAGGGTGAGATTAGTCTGATACTCGGTTGACTGTCCGTCAGGGTTCTGGCAGACAAAGACCAGCTGCTCTATGGATTCATCCTTGACCTGCCGCGACGCCTTTCTGAATGTCACCTTCTCACGGCCCAGATACGCTATGACCTCGATGCCGAGCCGCAGGGCGGACACCACTGCCAGCTTGAACCCCGACCCAAACATGCCGATAGCATGGGGATCGCCGCTCTTGTCTGTGAAGCCGATGAGAAAGAGTGCGTAGAAATCTGCTGCGCCGGCATTCTGGAACATGACGTAATTCTTCCTGCTCATAGTATACTCCCGGAATCTGATGTGTGTTGTTCGCGCCGCCTCGGGTCGCCTCCGCAGACGATTCGCCGGGCTGCGGGCGCGGAATCTCCTTGCTCTTTCACAAATGGGGTTATTGGTCTTCGGCCAGGTATGACCACTCCATACTGCCAGCCAGTCCTTGCCAGATGCCAGTTGCAAATGCCGTGCCAGTCCGCCACAGAAGCAAGATCAGCCGCAACATTGGCCGATCTGATGTTCTATCGCATTGTCGGCGGCGCCGCCGCGCTGCAGCGGATGCAGGACTGGCAGACATGGCCTGCCAAAAAAGCGACTGAGCGTATCTTCCACCGGCCTGCTGCGTAGTATGCCCGGGTCATCCTCGGCGCCTGTAGACCTCAAGGCTTGCTATGGCGAGTATTGCCGGGAAGGCGCGCACGGCGTTGCGGTCGAACGCCCGCACGCCGCCTGCGCCATCCGGCAGCTCATCCCAGGGCACGAGGCAGTTGTGGAGTTTCCTGTCGTTGTCGCGCGGCCCCGGACGCCAGCCATCCCGCAGCCTTTCAACAGTCCACCTGCCATGTTCCAGCCTCGCCATAAGCTCTACCTCCCTGTGTGTAAAGTCATTGCTGTCGAAGATGACGGGATTCTCAGGGTCGCGGGCTGGGCGGACGTCGAGACTAGCTGCCTTCAGTATCTCAACGGCATACGCAGCCTGCTCGAGGTTTGCGCGTCGGTAGCTCTCGGCAAGCTCGATCCAGGGCTTCAGATTGGCCGGTAAGTCCTTTGTGTTGTTCTCGCAGTAGTGGACGTGGAACGCTTGCGCCATCTTCTCCAAGGCAGGGCCGTCAATCGGCTCGTTCCGCTGCATAACAAACGCTCGGATCGCCATGACGTCCATCGGCATGGGATACAGCTTTGGCTGAGCAGCCCACAATTCGTCCGAAAGCAGCTCATCGGCTGTCCCTCCGGAGCCAACCGCCACGCCTACCGATGCCCCGAGCCCGATGGCAACGCGATACTCGACGGCACTCAGATCTCCGCCGCCGAAGCCCAGCAGGAGCACATCCTGCGGCGGAATGCCCGCAGCCAATAGGTCGACCCAGTTCTTCAGTATCTGCTCTGGTCCGATACTGCTGCCGACCTTTACTGACTCGTCGTAACCGGGATGAGCGGACGTGCCATCCGGCAGGTTCTCGGGGCGATACCCAACGAGTTTGAACTCCTTCTGGTTATTCCGAGCCAGCTCGCCTGCGACATCACCGACGCAGCCGGGCACACCGGCAGTGGTACCTCCTGCGATGACCGTGCCCCTGGAGCAGCTCAATGCCATTTCGATGAGCGGTCGGACCTGCCCTATCTTCCGGTCATCCATGCTGTCAGCCCCGCCGGCAATGATGAGTACGGGCGATGCAAATCCTGCTTTCGCAGCCGACGGCTCTGCCTGGGCACCGACAGACCTGCCAAGCTCGATCAAATCGATGACGTGCTTGTGGGCAGGTGAAGCCCTCTTGCCGAAGTCAAGCCGTTCCACCCATTCCATCTCGATATCGAGAACATCGGACGGCACGCAGTAGGATCCACCGAGACAGTGACGTATGCCACGGGCATAGTATCCGAGTGAATCGCTTCGGCGCACCTCCGCGGTGTCTGCGGGAGGGTCGTCCTTGTCGAACGTCCCCTCCAGCAACAGGCTAAGGCGGCCGGCTGTGAAGCACGCGTACGGCATTTCAGTACCCTCAAGCGCGTGCCGGCGACAGGTCCTGATGCCCTCACGGATGGTAGTCCGCATGCTGCGCGGAAGATCAGTCGAGCGCAAGCAGTACATCTCGAAACCAAGCATGTTGGCCAGATAGTAAGGATTGGCGGGTTCATGCTCGTGTGCCCTATGATAGAAGGTTCTGGCGATGTTTGCCTCGCTCTGAATCACCTCCGTAGCCCAGCCCAGCAGGCTGAGAATGCGTGCGTGCAGGGCCCTGTGTTTGCGCAGGTGCGGCACAAACGGGACCGTCCCCTGTTCGCAGATGCTCAGCGCCTCTTGCAGCAGCAGCAGCCCCTCTCCATATCGCGGAGACGACGGTTCACTGCGGTGTATGCGGCAGATCGCATGCCCAAGCTCCGTGAGCAGCTGGCAGCGATTCGCATCGCGCTGGCTCTTGTATGGATCCAGCAGCTCCACTACCCGTGCATGGTCACCACACGCCGCATAGAGGCGCGCGAGCTTCAGTGAAAGTGCCGGCTTCTTTTCACTCTGAGGCTCATTGTTCAGGACGAATTCCTGGATTCCTATCTCCTCGCCCACCTTCTGCATAGGGGTCGTAGCTGCGTAATTGGCTATCAGACCGTCCAATTCATCAGCCAGCAGGTCAAAGTTCCGGTCGGCTTCCTCCAGGACAGCTGCCAGAATGGCGCCTGTTCTCATGATGCCGGAAGATATCGTAAGCTCGTTCTTGTAGGTTCGGTCATGCAGTGTGTCGGCCCAGGCGTGCTGCACCCAGGTGCGGACCTGGATCTCCGCCCTTCTGGTGCCGATAGTCGCGGCCTCTTCCTCTGATAGCCCAAGTGTGCCATTATGGTCATCGCGAAGCTCTACTATATAGTGCATGTCACGATATCCGAATTCGCCCCGGGCAAGATGCTCACTCTTGTCGTCGCATTCAATTATGCGGAAATTCGCCTCTATGAATCGCCGGACAGCCTTTACCTGCTCCGTTGTCTGTACAAGAACACGCGCGCCGCACAGATCGGTCATCTGGTTGACTGCGTCAGGGTACTTGTCGAACTTGCGCGCGACCTTCTCGGCGAAGCTGGACAGACTCTTAGCCCGGGATTGCACCAGCGCATCAGGAAATGACACCCTGCATGCGTTTCGCAGTACGCGGTCGAGTACCTTTGCGTATGTCTCAAAAGCGGGATACTGCCGGCTATACTTCGCGATCTGTTCTCTGTGCAACTCTGGGGTAAGCGCAGCCTTTTCAGCCATGAGGTAATCTCCTTTGGACGATACTCCTTGATGACACATGTTGACGGCCCTGCGTCTTTCGCCGGCCACGGCTTCCTCTGCGGCCGGCATATAGCCCAAGCATTTCCTTGAGCCCATAGATCAGGTCCCATTCCATAGCGTCCGCTATTGGTACCCACCTCCTGGCGTCATGCTCAGTGCTTACGCGTATCCTGCCGCTAATCAGCCTGGCTTCCATACACAGCACGACCATCTTCCGCGTTTTCAGATGGAAGGCTCCGACAACACCTGCGGGCTCGATCCTGAGGCCCGTCTCCTCCAGAACCTCGCGTCTGAGAGCCCTGTCGAAAGGTTCCCCGGGATCTACTTTTCCGCCGGGCCACTCCCACTGGCCCACAAAGGCCCTGCACGCGCTCGACCGCCGCAGAAGAAGGCATCTCCCTCCCCGCTTTATCAGTGCCCGAACGACTAGTTGATAGGATCTCTTCACAGATGCTCTCCTGATACCGTGTACGATACTCTTATCCTAGACAAGTCTGGGCAGATATGCTGCCAGTTTTCTTGCGTTGGGCAGGTAGCAGCCCTGCCATGGCCGCAGGGGCAGAGGTAAGCCCATACTATCCACGCCGATCAGGAATGGAACAATGGTTCGCTTCTTCTCCGGTTCCGTCAGATGAAGCATGTGGAACGTCCGCCATTCATATTCTACATATCGTTTGAGAATGTTCTGCAGGCTCGTACCCACGAGTATTAGCCGCTCCGCCGACAGCAGTGCTTCCTCGATCTGAATGGCCCAGTCTCCGTCATGTATGGAAGTATCACTGAAGAATGCCCGCTTTCCTGATCGCTTCACCAGATAACTGTGCACTTGCCGGGCAATCGGCCTGTCTTCCGATGCGAAGCTGATGAACACATCGTATTGCTCTTTTCTCTGCGGAGTCAGCGTTGCAAGATACCTCTCTGCTATCCGACGCGTGACGGGACACAGGTCAAAAGGTTTCGGACATTCGGCATGAGCCTTGAGAGCCCCATAAGGACGATATCTGACCATCCTGTTTACGTACCTGCTGATAGCTTTCCCGATCTGGCCCGGTCCATCATTGTGGCGCCTTGCGTTGTGGAAGAACACGTCAGGCATGAATGTATGGCTGCCTGCTTTCAGATGGTGGTTGAAACTCTCCAATTCAAACAGGCCGACCGGGCTGTCGGTCACCATATCGCCCCAGCTCTCTCCGTCGAAGAGGATGGTCTCAGGCCCGACCGCGAGCCTTGCCACCCTGTCGACCTCGATGCCAAAATCGAGTGCATTTATGTTCAGGAAGCAGCCCCGTGTGACGCTTGGCCGGTTCTTCTCGAAGGCAACGTGCAATTCGTCAGGTCCCTCCAGCCACTTTAGAGGTATCTCACGAGCCGCGAAACGGTCGAGGTTCAGATGTGGATACTCTCGCGCGATGATCTTCCGGACGGCCAGAAGGCCCGGCTCATCCAGTCCGGTATCCTCACGCGCCTCGAATTGCAGCCACTCTTCCCGCTCGGGGTCAAATGCGACCAATTCCTCGCGCAATTCACGCTCGATGGTTGCCGTCGGATTCAGGAGCTCACGGATGGAATCACATCCGCCGTTGGCGATATTCCAGCCTATCGGGTCAATATCACGATAAAACAGGCAGTAGTATTCCTTATGCCCTTGGCGAACTATAGGGAGCGTCCCGCCGCTGGCATACCGGAAAGGGAAGCCCTTGTTCGAATGAGAGAAGCTGCGGCACGCACCTTTGAGCAGGAACGAGTCCAGCTTCTTCTGGTATTCGCCGGCTCTCTTGTCGAAACCTCGTATCTTCTGACGGACATGACGCTTGCCAAAGTCTGACCAGACTGCCAGCGAGCGCCCGTCGAACCGCAGGTCCAGACAGCACCCCTTCTTCATCCTTCGCATCCTGAACTCAGGCACCAGAACCTGAAGGAAGCGATGGTCTGCGTTCGCAAACGGAAGCACATTGTCCGACTTGAACATGTTCATTGCCCGTTCTCCTGCACATGCGCTTTTTTTGCCGAAGCCGCTCATATATTCTACGCGCGGTGTTTCTCTTATCAAGACCAGGCGAAAAAGCTTCTACTGCCCAACTTTCGCACGAAGCTGCTCCAGCGTCTTTTCATCTGCCGCCGAAATGCTAAGGCCGGCCTTCTTCATGCCGGACAGCTGCTCATACGCTCTGCTCCACCATCTCTCTGCTTCGCTGTCCTTGGCCATATCATAAGCTCTGGCGATCTTCACATAGCTCACCCATAGGCTGCGCTGCCACTTTGCGTTCGACGCCTCAGAAGATGCCAGCTGCTCACGGATCATCAGGCTCTCCCTATAGGCCTTCAGTGCTCCTTCCTGGTCCTCCTGCCCCTTCAAGGCATCACCCAGTCTGTCAAGACTGGCTGCCAGATTGTGTCGCCATGCTGTATTGCATGGGTCGCTCTGGGCCAGCCTCCGGCGAATCAGAACCTCTTCCTTGTAGTCATACTCTGCCTGCATTGGGGCATTATCTTCCATGGACAGGTCGCCGAGCTTCCGGTACACGATGGAAAGCCTGTGCGACCATCCCGTCCTTGACGGCTCACTTTGTGTCAGGCGTTGCAAGATGGCACTGCAGTTCACGTAAGTCCCGATAGCGCCGGCGAGGTCTTTCTGCGCTCTGAGTATGTCTGCGATCTGCTCGTAACAGACAGCAAAGTTCTCCTGCCATGTTATGTTTGACGGATCACGATACGTCAACCGGTTGAGGATCACCAGACTCTGTCTGTGGCATCTTAGCGCCGCTTCAAGATCCCCTTGTTTCTTGAGTATGCCGCCCATTCTGCTGCGGCTGACAGAGAGGTCCCATTGCCACTGAGCGTTCGAGGGATCCATGTCAACAAGACGTTGACGAATAACCAAGCTCTCCCAGCAGGCGTTGCGCGCACCTGCAAGATCGCCCTGCATATTCAGCGCATCGCTCATCCTGTCGTGGCTGATTGCCAGACCTCGCTGCCGGTCGTTATCAGATGGATTCTCTTGTGCCAGACGTCTGCGAATCTCAAGGCTGTCGCTGTACGCCTTCATCGCGTCTGCATAGTTTCCCTGTCTGTTCAGTACATCCCCGATATTGCCATATCCCACGGCAAGGTCCTGCAACCACACGACGTTAAAAGGGTAGATCTCCAGCAGCCGCTGGCTGGTGGCCACACCCTCTCTGTAATACTCAAGCGCTCTTGCATAGCCGCCCGCTGCCAGAAGCAGATCACCGATATGTGCATAACTCAGTGAAAGAGCACGTTGCCATTGCATATTTGACGGCTCTCCTCTGACCAGTTCCTGACGAATGGTCAGGCCCTCCACATAAGCCTTCGCCGCCCCCTTAAGGTCCCCCTTGGTTTTCAGCAGGTCTCCCTCGTTTTCCAGAGCAGCGGCACGGTTGTAAAGAGTAACTGGTTGAGAAGGCTCGACGCCTATCTGAGAGTAGTATTCATCCACGCTACGCCCGACCTTCTCAGAGATATCCAGTCTGCCTATTGACACAAGCTCATCGCGCATCTCATACACCAGGAACTGTAATACCTGCTCAGCGTCGTGCCGCGATTCTATGGCTCTCATGCGCTGCCTGTGCGCGTTCCACGCCAGACTGATGATGAATATGGCGATAGCCGCCAGCGCCACAGTCACCACCTCCAGTCGCCGTACCCGTCGCTGCATGTCCCGCTGATGCAGCACATCAAAGCTCACGCCAAGCATCCCAGCCAGAAGCTTCACCTTCGCCCCGTTCCTCCCGTCACCTTCCGCTCTCGCATCCGCCGCTATGGGCTCATGACGCCTC
>Ga0068714_10006595_pt1 | contig 11721 bp, 11 predicted proteins | sample MTBNYHSulfiMetaG_FD_62988 | JGI IMG/M metagenome (GOLD analysis project Ga0068714, IMG submission 62988) | Enrichment culture microbial communities from rom New York Harbor, USA that are MTBE-degrading - MTBE-NYH (New York Harbor Sulfidogenic)... | ecosystem: Environmental > Aquatic > Marine >... | reverse complement strand
CTCGGTCGCCACCTCCGCAACGCCGGCGCCCAGTACGACGAAGGCTCCTCAAAGCTGACAAAACTCGGCTCCGACCTGGAACACATCCAGCAGCCAGCTGGCTGACCCGCCCTCCGTTCCAAGCTCTTGACTCCCACTTCTCGCGGGAAATCGCTGTTCGTTTCGCGCCTATTTCCGAAATTCTCTTGACCTGAGATTGTGCTGGCGGCATAATGTCAGCGAATAACAGGAGTAAGCGTTATGAAATCGAAACGGGCCTTCACACTCGTCGAGTTGCTCGTAGTCATCGCCATCATCGCCGTCCTGCTGGCCATCCTCCTGCCCGCCCTAAGGAATATCAAGGCTCTCTCCCAGCGGCTCAATTGCCGAACACGCCTCAGCGCGATTGGCAAAGGTATCGGCTTCTACGCCGACACGTACGACGGCGTGATTCCACCGCCGGCAAGCAACAATCCCGAAGCCCCCGGCATCAAGACTCCCTACGAGGTCTGCCAGGACCCCGACCACCTCGCGTCGACCCCAAATGTATGGATGAATCTCGGCTGTTTGTATAAGGTGGACCTGATCCCATCCGGTCAGGCACTCTACTGCCCTGCCCACGAAGAAGGCCTCCAGGAGTATCAAGATTTCTGCACCACACTGGATTCCAGCGGCAACAAGATAGAGGCGCAATGGGGGACAATACCGAACTGGCCGACCCACACCAGCACTTGGTGGCATGTCAGGACAAAATACGGCTATGCCTTCTGGCCGCAGTCAAAGGAGATGCTGACACAGGCCCAGTACAACGCCATCGGTGCCCGTAACGAGAATCCGGGGGGACGTTATGTAGTAGGCATGCCTGCGACCCCGTCCAAATTCGCCGACATTAATCCCAACAAGTCTCTCGCCGCCGATTACTGCCCTCACAGCGTAAGAGGCTCCGGCTGGAACCTCCAGGTTGTCTTCGGCGATGCGCACGTCAATATGCAGAAGGTTCCCGTCGATCCTGTCACCGGCAGGAACTGGTACCCGTACCAGGCCGAACGGCCCGAAGGTGAGCCAGCCGGCCAATGGGTCGAGATTATGCCGACGGTCAGGTACTTCTACGTCCTCGAGCCCTGACAACCGACTGACACGGTTGTCTGCGACCCCTTTGTAGCTCCTGAATACAAGGCTCAAAAGCCCTCTTTACAGCAGCCGGACCATCTGTATAATCCTCCGAGACCGCTAACGTTATATTTGGGTGCCATCGCATGCAGGACATTGTGCCGATATCTCAGACAGGTCACGAAAGACTCAGAGAAGAATTGGGCCGGCTGGAGAAGGAAGCCGTCGAGTTGGGCCGCCGCGTTGCCGATGCGCGTGCGATGGGCGATCTGAGGGAAAACGGCGAGTATATCTACGGACGCCAGAATCTCGGCTTTGTCGAAGGCCGTATCGGAGAGATCAAGGGCAAACTCAACCATTCGCGTACGGTCGACTGCACACAGGTCGCATGCGACTGCGCCGGATTCGGGACGGCCGTAACTCTGCTGGATCTGGAAACCAGCAAGAAGGTCATCTATCATCTGCTCGGCCCACATGACTCCGACCTGAGCCATGACGGCATTTCAATCCTCTCGCCAGTCGGCAAGGCCCTCGTCGGCCTCGCCGTCGGCGATAAGGTCTCCGTAAAGGTCCCTCGCGGCGAGAGGCACTTTGAGCTGCTCGAGATAGGCAAGCTCACGATCAAGTAGCCGTGACAAAGAAAGGTGTCAGGCGGATCTACACCGCCTAGTGAAAGGGGTCTGACCCCTTTTTCTGCAACAGTTCCCAAATGTATTCTCACTTCGTGACATGGCCTGCTGCATCTGCAGTTCTTCCACAAGGCCGTATTTATTCACCCCTTATCAGCACCGGCTCATCCGACAGGTAGAGATTCTCAGCACTCACATCGCTGCAACCGAACGTGCAGCTCCCCGTCACTGTCGTGGAGGCCGAGGAATTGCCCTTGGTACCGTCCCTGGCTTTGGTGCTCTCGTAAACACGCGCAACCGCATTCCTCTCCGAGCCAAATGCCCCGGCAAACCACTCTGCATCGCTGTAGGAGCACTTTGCAGATCTGTCCTTTGAGCCACCGCTGCCGGAATTGTCTCTTGTACTGCGAATGTCCTCGCACGAATCTAGTATGTTTGAAGCGAACGCAAGTCCAAGCCCGCTGTCCGGGGGCGTGAGCTCAGCCGAGACACTTACACTCACCCTGCATCTCCCGATGGCACTCCACGTCTGAGCATTCCGAGGAATGTAACTCAATTGCCACGTGCCATTTGCTTGGAACCTCCCGAGGCCACGCTTATCATCATCTATAACCAGAGTCTCATGCTTGCCACTCTTGGCCGCTCTGATGGTCGCCGGCCCTTTGGTGATGCTGCATTCGACGGATGCCGACTGTACCGACGGGGCCCATTCTGTCTCAGTCACAACCTTTGCTTCACTCGTCACGGCAGCAAGCGATTGACCTGTCATGGTAACCATTGCCTCCCATGCCCGCAGTATCACAAGAGGTGTCCTTACAGCCTTATCATCGGTGGCGCTTCCGCCCGGCAGCTCCGAGTCATCGTCGACCAAGGCGTATATCCTGTTCCCCTCCGTCCAGCGTTGCGGCTGCCACGTGACGGCCAGCCCGCTGTATCGTGAGAGATTATCACCATACCACAGGCATCGGCCTGGTAGCACATGGTTGCCCCCATCCAGCCCGTCCTCGCGGATCTTATCTTCATCGAGCGCGTCAATAGTAAGGTTGCAGCTCTGCGAAATGTGAAACCAGTCCTGGTTGTGCGCCTTCCACACACCTTTGACCTTGATGCCCGGCCCCGCCTCCCACAAGCCCGGCTCGATTGTGCTCATCCCATTTGATTCCTTGCCCCTGATGTCACCCGACCTCCCCAGTTCCTTCCGGGCCATTCCCGATATCTCCGCATCCGGGAATGCCTCGATTATCCTCCCGAGCCATACACCCGCTTCCGGCATTGACCGCGCCTCGGCCACGATATTCAAAGCCGTTGCCTTCCTGACTGACTCCACATAGTTTGTCAGTGATTTGCGCTTCAGGTCGGATAGCCCCGTCTCGCCTGGCATCTCGGGAAGAGCCAGCTTCTCGATCTTATCCGGGCTTAGCGAGAGCAGCCACCCGTAGACCTCCATATCCTTCTTGATCTGTTCTTCGGGGGAGTATACAGGCAAGGAGGCCAGCAGCGTCCGCGCCCGGATAGTAGTATGGCCGATGCGCTCCGGCTCGGCCTCAAGCGCTTTTTCAAGGTAAACCTTCGCCTTCTGCGGATCAGGCTCCAGCCGTGGCGTCTTCGGCTCCGACAGCGTTGTGTATCGCAGTGCCATATGAACATAGACCCTGGCCCGCTGAAAAGAAGGAACGTCCCCCCTCTTGAGATATTCCGCATAGTACTCCATCGCCTTGCCCCGCCCCAATTCGCTGTCGTACTCCATGGCCCTTGCGAGGTTCGGGTCGTTATCGTAATCCCTGAAACCGTATTCCTCTGCCCGTATACACGTAGCAGCAATGCAGATAATGAGCACGCCCGGTAGTAGCCTTTGGAACACCATTCTCATTTGTCACTCTCCTGGCAAAACGATCCCCGCCTTCCATGTCCGGTATTATCGACTAATGCCTTGCGTCCGGCCTGAATCACCTTTGGACTTGGCAATCGCCTCCTCGATCATCCTGATTATGTCAGGGTTCCGTCTGATCCTGGCCGTGTGGAGTATGCTTGATCCCATCTCGCCCTTTGAAACGACATCAGCACCGTGCTCAAGAAGCAGCTTCACCATATACTTGTTGTCAGCGTCGATGGCAGATTCAATCACGGCCTTGCCATTTCCCTGCCGAAAGTTGACATCAGCGCCATGTGCCAGAAGAGCCTCGACCATTGCCCTGCGGTTGCGCTGGACCGCGCGACCTAGAGCATTCGGCCAGAATTGGTTGTGCCCTCGGTTCACATCCGCCCCGTGCGTGCATAACAGGTCAACCATATTAGGGTCTTGCGCACAGCAGATCACCGTATAGCCATCCACCAGAATAGCGTTGACATCCGCGCCCAATTCGATAAGTGCCAGCACTGTCTTTGTATCACGTCTCTTAACCGCACTGGCCAGCGGCGTCATATCTCCGCACACAGTGTCGAGATTCGCCCCATGTTGCGCAAGCATCGTGAGAATGGGTATGTCGGCGAATTCTGCCGCAAGATATGCGGGCGTTCTTGAAGATAAAGAGCGATCCGTGACATTCACGTCGGCACCGTGCTCAAGCAACATCTTCACCATGGCTTCTCGGTCGTTATCCGACATCTTCAGTTTCTTCGTCTTATCCACAGCGATTATCAGCGGCGCCCCGTCGGCAGTACGCCCGTCAGGCGATATGCCCGGAGAAGCCCCGTGCTCGAGCAATGTCTTGATCACTTCCAGGCTAGGCCCATATACAGCTTTCTGAATGACGGTAGTGTATGCTCCCGAATCATTGGTACGTGCGCCGTGCTCCAGAAGCAACGCGACTATCTCATTGTTCCCTTGTCCAACTGCTGTCCACAGCAGGGGCTCCCTGGAGGAGTACGTCTTCTGGTTGGGATTTGCGCCCCACCGCAACTGGCTCCTGACCGTCTCGACATCCTGCTGCATCACGGCGTACGCCAGCTTTGTCTCGCCGCCTCTCTTCTGACGTGCCCGCATGGTGGATATACAGACGGTACCACCCCCAATGGCAACGAAGGCCAGCGAATGGACCGCAGCAGCAAACCTCGTTGTACTACCCCAGTCTCGATGCTTTCGTATCGCCAATACGGTCAGCACCGCGCCAAAACTGCTACAGATTAATCCAATTCCGCCAAAAACAACGGTGACCAAGCCGACTACCATAGCATGGAACAGCCCGCTGAACTCGCCACTGTCATGAAACGGCATGAGAAAAGCGGCTCCGATGATTCCTCCGCAAACCATGGTCACTACCGCCAACCTGGCTGCCCATCTCGCCCATGTACTCGCCTTATCCTGCATCATTACTCCTCAACGTTCAGTTGCCCCGAAACCACTGCGCGAGCTAAAGATGTCAGCCACAATTATCATGACCCTCAACAACTGCGTGACATCTCTCAACTCCTTAGTGCAGCCAAGCCATCAGAATGGGATGATGCTTCGGACTTCTTCCCGCTCGTCCCCGTTACGTCCGCAAGGTGTCACAGTATTGTACGTCTGGAAATGGATGATGGCTAGACCTTTCTCCACAATCAGCCTACCCCCTGACAGACCTGCCGCCCCATCCGCCCGAGTACGGACCCGCTGCTCGCCCGGCGCCTCAAGTCTTCTTCGGGCCGCCCCCTCCTCGCTTCTCGCCTTTCACCCCCCTCTTCCCCTATTTTTCCACCCCCTGTCTCCTGTCTTCTATCTACTATCTACTAGCTACTATCTACTCGCTATCTACCCTTCCTCTACTTCTCTTCTACCCTTCCGCTCCCTCTTGTGCATGCCAGACTCCCCTCTCGACAACCCAGCCGCGCCTGCTATAATACCCAGATTCACTTACTGAGGTATCACAATGCTTACAGACAACATACTCGACCTTATCGGAAATACCCCCCTGGTCCGCCTCAAGGGCGAAAACGTCTACTGCAAGGCCGAATTCCTCAATCCCGGCGGCAGCGTCAAGGATCGCGTCGCTCTGGCCATGCTCGAAGGCGCCCAGCGTGACGGAAAACTCAAACCTGACTCCATAATCGTCGAACCCACCAGCGGCAACACCGGCATCGGAATCGCCCTCGTCGGCCGCCTGAAGGGCTTTCCCGTCAAAATCGTCATGCCCGAAAACATGAGCGAGGAACGCAAAAAACTCATAAAAGTCCTTGGTGCCGAGCTTGTTCTGACGTCTGCCGAGGGCGGCATCGATGGCGCTGTCCGCAAGGCGAAAGAAATGGCTGCTGCTGATAAACGCGTGTACGTCCCGCAGCAATTCGAGAATCCGGACAATCCCCGCGTTCACTACGAGTACACAGCAGTCGAGCTCTGGCGGCAGATGACAGGTGACATCGACTGCTTTGTCGCGGGAGTGGGCTCTGGCGGCACGCTGCAGGGCGTCGGCAAGTTCCTTAAGGAGCACAAACCCAAAGCGAGAATAGTGGCTGTCGAGCCTAAGAACGTCTCGGCGATACTGGGCCACGAGCCCGGCCTTCACCAGATACAGGGAATCGGCGATGGCTTCATCCCGGCCGTCCTCGATGTCAAACTCGTGGATGAGGTCATCGAGGTGACCGACGAGGATGCGATAGAGACCACGCGCAAGCTAGGCGCGGAGCATGGACTTCTCGTGGGCATATCAAGCGGGGCGAATGTCTGGGCTGCCCGACAGCTTGCAAAGAAGATCAAGGGCAACGTTGCCACCGTACTGCCCGACCGCGCCGAGCGGTACTTCTCAACAGCTCTTCTGTAGGGGCCGGCAATGGGCCTTGTGTTCGTCAAAGCGACCGACCTCGAGCCAGGCCTGGTATATTCCCTTCTCTCGCGGAGCTGGGCGGATATATGGAATGATGAGCTTGCCACGAAGATCCGGGAGTTCGACAGAGACGTCTACGCCAATCCCGGCACGGTCGGCTCATGCACTTACATCACTACCGTTGACGGCAGGCCAGCCGGCATGTTCTCATGGGACCCGCGCCAGCATCCCGAGGCTGCGGTTGTTGGCTGGAACTGCGTTCTGCCCGAGTACCGCGGGAAAGGCATCGGCAGCAGACAGATACTGGAGATGCTCAGGCGCTTCAGAAAGGCTGGATTCAGAAAGGCCGTCGTCACCACCAGCGAGCACCCTTTCTTTCTTGCCGCGCAGCAAATGTATCCCGCCTGCGGCTTCGTGGAGGTTCGTCGTTACAGCGACAGCCGCGACCCTCGGCATGCGTCCATAGACTACGAAATCGCGTTGGGACACGACAATCGTGTGTAAACCCCCTATTTACACTGGGTTATCATGCCACCCGCAATCTTGATGCTGAAAAGCGGTGTATTTACACTTGCCGTGAACACTATGTACACTTTGCTAAACGGGCCGTATATTTACCGTACTGTGCCCGATAATACCTTTTCGCATTTTCGCTTTCTTAACCACCTTACCAACAAGAACTTACGCAAGGCCGCCCCTTGGGCCACGACTGGCGGGCTTTGTGGCACGCCGGTTGCTAGGATTACCAGAGGTAGCCGTGTAGGCTGGCCAAGGCAAGTATCTGCCCGAACCTTGTCTTAAGTCTTGAAGGCATAAGGTGTTATGCCTTTCAAGCCCTCGACTCTTGGAGGAGTCAGTGATGCGGGTAGATGGCAATCTTTGGGATGTAACCTCAGGGTGATATGTCCCGTCGGTTGTCACTCTACTCCGAAGGCAATCGCGGCTTGTCGCGTTGGCATAGAGCATTTTGGCAATTCTCACCTGAGGGAGCCTCGTCGGAGGGGGCTCCTTCTTTTTTTGCGCGCTTCCATCGTTGGAGGCTTGGCTAGCGCCAGTGAAAAATTGCTTGACACCGAATCTCGCCAAGCATACTCTACGCGGGTAAGATTATTGGGGGCACACGTAACACCCTAGTTTGACTCATGGATTGAGCGGAGACCGTTATGAGCACTGAGAAGAAGTACAACAAGACCAAGCCTGTCTGCAAGGTAACTTTTTGTCTGCCGAAAGAGGCAGCGATGAACGCCAAGGTCGTAACGATCGCGGGCGATTTTAACAATTGGGACCACACCGCGACCCGTCTGAAGAGGGACAGGAGCGGCAACTTCAAGGTTACTCTGGAACTGGAAAAGGGCAAGGAGTACCAGTTCCGTTATCTTATCGATGGAACGACCTGGGAGAACGACTGGCAGGCTGACAAGTATGTCATGTCCGGTGTCGGCAATACCGAGAACTCCGTTGTGGTCGTATAATCTGTCGGTTCGAGCATCGGAGCCATCACACACGACTGAGCGTTTCGTCAGTGAATTGATTGCCCCTGTCGAGGGCACAGCAGACACTTCAGCCATGGCGGCGGGCGAGCCCGGTCTGCCCAAGCGATTCCTGTGGCGCGGGCATGAGTACGCCGTAGTGAATGTGCTTCGCAAGTGGAAGGAGTCGGGGCCGTGCCGGCATGGCAACGGGGAGGTGTACTTGCGCAAGCACTGGTTTGAGGTTCTTACCACGTCGGGTCAGAGAATGACTGTCTATTTTCAGCGGCAGGCTCGGCGAGGCTCTTCCCCGAAGGCAAGGTGGTGGGTGTATACGGTAGCGGAGGCAGTCTGAGCTGGAGAGTGATGTCACTGTGAGGCCGACCGAACACCCTTTGAACACACCAAAAAGCACTTTTCAACGGGCTGTACGACACAGTGTCGTGATTCTGATGCTGGTGATACTCGTGGCCGTTGTGATGTGGGGCGCCCTTCGCGCGATAGAGCGCGGCCAGGTGGAGGGGCTGATCACTCAGTATCAGCAGGAGCATTCGCAAGAAATCGCCGACAGGCTGACATCCGCCATCCTCAAGGGGATGGCATCAGAGGAACAGCGGGCAAGGATAGAGGCGATGATGGCTGCACATAGTGAGCCAAATAGTGTGAGGTGAGAAGAGGCCATCGCGCAGGCGAGTAAAGGATGCGGAATTTCGTAATTAGGATTGGGGTGCGGTTATAAGCGTTGAAGGCGCTTGACACTGCAGCATCAAAGTGTTCTAATCTTGTTGTGGCCCCTGGCGGGGCAGAGTTGAGCGGGAAGTACGTAGAGAGACGCAGCACCGAGCGGTTGCAGGAGTCTCGCAATTCGATAGTCCCAGGCAGGGACGCCTCACGACAAAAGTCAATTCGTTACAGCATCCGATTGCAGTTTCAGGGTGAAATGTTCTTTTGGGAGGATTGACCTATGAAACGCTTTATCACACTCACATATCTGCTGACAGGAGGTGTTCTTGTCGTCTTTGCCGCCGGGATCTCACGAGGAGCGATGGAGACATTGGCGCAAATGGCATTGTATGCAACTCCGGATGGCAGCGGTACGTCGCTGGACTATGAGATATATCGGGATCTATGGTCGGCTGCGCCAGAGCCCTTCTATTACGTAGCTGGATACAGAACGCCGAGTGGTATGAGCACGCTCGACTGCACATTGGTGGCCGGCAAGGTGCTTGTAGTTGATGATGTATTCTGCACGTGGGGGATGTTGCCGGTAATCAAGAAGAAGGCTGCCGCGACATATAATGCCAAGGGGCGCATCACAGAGATATCGCAGATGGGCAAGGACCCTGGCGAGCCGAACGACGTAATCAAGTTCTTCTATGATGAAGACGAGAGACTCGTACGAGCAGAGGTATACAGGCAGACCGCCAAGAAGAAGGAGGTGAGAATCGAGAAGTATGACAAGGCGACACCATTGCTTTACAGTGTGCCTGGCAGAATCGAGTACACTGATATGGCTGACGTGAATGATATTCTGGAGATCCAGACGATCCACAATACGGAAGAGAGACTGATTTCAGTGATATACAATCGGCGGCCGCACGACCACATCGGGCAGTTCAATCTTCTGTATGATCCGCAGGGCAGGCTCATTATGATATCTTCTCTTGATGGCAAAGGTGATGACGTGTTAACGAGCATTCATGACGTGACAGCATTGGCAGCACTTTCTTATGGCCCCGATGGCCAGCTGACGTCCATACATGATGTTATCAGTGACTGCAACATCCTTGAGTGGGAAAGGCAGACAGTCTCAGATACTGAGAGAACAGAGGAGATAAGGATTCGGCCTGTTCTCGGCGATGCAAATGAATCGGTTCTGTCCATGACCGTTACCGATGACGGGGACAACACGACGTATGGCGGAGATTCAGTCGTCACTGTACCTGAAGACGGCGGATTAGTGACTGTCCGGGACTGGACCTGGTACAATCCTGAGGGCATATCTACGCTTCACTCGGCAGATGTGACATGGATATATCCTGCCGCGACCTCCGGCGACCCGAATCTGAGTAATCGCGTGATGCTGCCAGTATTGATGGATGACGGGCGTCTGGCTGGGATCCTTAATGCCAAGGAGATAAGTATCTGCAGTTATGCGAGTCGGGCGCGGCCAAAAGGAGGCGCATATGCCCTTAACGGATCGAGCAGGGATGAGCTCCATTTCTACATAAGTGATGGCGAAGACAACGATTGCGATGGCATGGTGACGATGGATGAATACGGCAACGCGATAGTCAGCATCGGCAGAGAAGGTGAGCTGGCACACTTCAGTTTCTACGTATCATGGCCGGCGAAGAAAAAAGAGTCAGAGGCGGCACCGGTGCAGAGCGAGCTCCATGATGCCTGGAACTACACGAACAACCCGGCGCGGTTTGACTTCTACGAAGCATGGGCAGACAGTTGGGGAATTGAGCCATATATTCCTGTCTACAGCGAGACAGACGAAGGCGAGGTATATATCGCAGGTACTGTGACACCCAGAGGCGCATACTGCTACTTCCAGTATGGCGATGATGGTAAACTCGAAGCGACGGTCCGGATGAACAGCGTCGACCCCATTGCATGTACAGCCAAGAAGAAATATGACACGAATATGGATTGCCGGATCGACATGCGTGACCTTGCCAGGATAGCTTCGGAATGGATGGAATGCGGGCTCGAGGCTCAGGCTGCCTGCTGGTAGAAGTTGGCGGCCAGCTAGCTGCCTGCTGTCAGCATGCCAAAACAGAGGCCGTTATATAGCGACCAGCCTCCGAGCAAAGAAAAGCAACGGCCTCGGCGATATCCTGAGGCGTTGGTTTCTTGCGATTCTGCCATGCGGGGCCATGTTCGCACAGCTCGATAGCCTCCTGTAGTGTGGACACCTCGGGTACAGGGCCCGGCCCGATTACGTTGATGGTGACGCCGTTTCTCTTTGCGTCCTTCGCTGCAAACAGGAATGCGCTTGTGCGGGCTGCCTTAGCTGCATTGTAGGAGTAGGCTGGGCTGCCATACGTCGGTTCGAGCGAAAGACCTATTACCCTGCCCCATTTCCGCTCATACATGCCGGGCAGGACGAGCGGGAGGAGGTTGTGGATGGGAGCAAGCTCGGCCACAGCATCGGCAATGGCATCTTCGGTTCTGAGCTTGTCCGGTTTTTCCATGTGCCAGCCTGCGCCGGGGCCGATGATGAGGATATCGACCTGCCCGAAGGCGCGTTTCGTTTCCTCGACCAGCCCGACACAATCTTGTTGTATCGTAACATCAGCCTGGACAGCGATGGTCTCATAGCCACAGCTCTTGATGTGTGCAACTATCTCGCAGGCCTGCTGCTCGCTCTTGCGGTAGTTAACAACGACCTTAGCGCCTTGGCGGGCGAGGGTGAGGGCGATGCTCCTGCCTATGCCCTTACCGGCAGCGCCGGTGACAATTGCGATGCGATCGTGACACAAGTTATCCATACTGCCTGCTCTCCTGTGAACTGACGGTCTCGGCCGGGTTACGGTTATCCTAGAGCGCTGCAACCAACTTTTCAAGCTCGGTCATTGCGGCGGCATCATATCTCTCAGCTTCGGTGAGGAGGTCAATCTCCCGATTGCGTATGTCGGGTGTCCAGTTGGCGAGCGGCCTCGTCTTGCTCGGGAAGACGAAGCACTGGCGTTTGGCGAAAGGCTCAGTCCGGAAGAACTCTCCCATCTGGCGATAGACACCGGCGGCGCGCATCGCAGCATCTCTTGCAGACTGCGGCAGGAGGTCGGC
>Ga0068714_10006593_pt1 | contig 11722 bp, 11 predicted proteins | sample MTBNYHSulfiMetaG_FD_62988 | JGI IMG/M metagenome (GOLD analysis project Ga0068714, IMG submission 62988) | Enrichment culture microbial communities from rom New York Harbor, USA that are MTBE-degrading - MTBE-NYH (New York Harbor Sulfidogenic)... | ecosystem: Environmental > Aquatic > Marine >... | reverse complement strand
TTTTGTCGATCCGCGCCTGAGCAGCGGTAAAGTTAATGCCATGACCAGGGAAGATCTGGTCGAGCTGATTCATTTTGATGGAAAAGAATATCTGGCCTACAAAACGATGCCGATTAATGTTGCGCTGCTCCGGGGGACAACGGCGGATATGGACGGCAATATTACGATGGAAAAAGAGCCGCTGACCCTGGAGGTTTTGCCGATCGCCATGGCAGCAAAAAACTCCGGCGGTTTCGTGATCGTGCAGGTGGAGCGAATCGCTGATCGTCATGCCCTGAATCCCCGCCAGGTAAAAATTCCGGGAATTTTAGTTGACTGCGTGATCGTCGCCAAACCGGAAAATCATTGGCAGACCTATGGAACACAATATAATCCTGCTTTCAGCGGTGAGTTTAGAATTCCCAGTGCCACTATGGAAACGCTGCCGCTGGATGAACGCAAAATTATTGCCCGCCGCGCTGCTTTTGAACTTAAACCAAACATGGTCGTAAACCTGGGAATCGGCATGCCGGAAGGCGTAGCCAGCGTGGCCAATGAGGAAGGCATTTTTGATTACCTGACGCTGACCGCGGAAGCGGGCTCCATCGGCGGTATTCCTGCCGGCGGATTGAATTTCGGTACAGCTACCAATATGGACTGCCTGCTCGACATGCACGCCCAATTTGATTTTTATGATGGCGGCGGCCTGGATCTCGCTTGTTTGGGGTTGGCCCAGATGGATGAGCACGGCAATGTCAATGTCAGCAAGTTTGGTCCCAAGCTCGCCGGCTGTGGTGGCTTTATCGATATTACACAGACCGCCAAAAAAATAGTTTTTGCCGGAACATTTACGGCCGGAGCTTCAGAGCTGGCCATCGAAAACGGCAAGCTTAAAATTCTTAAGGACGGCGGATTTAAGAAAATTATTAAGGATGTGGAACAAACTACTTTCAGCGGTAAAACAGCCCAGAAAGGTGACCAGCAAGTTTATTATGTAACGGAACGTTGTGTCTTTATCCTGACAAAAGAAGGCGTAGAGCTCATCGAAATCGCACCGGGCATTGATTTGGAAAAAGACATTTTGCTCCAGATGGATTTTAAGCCTATTATCAAAAATATACGACTGATGGATGAAAGAATTTTCAGACCGGCTCCCATGGGACTTAAAGACAATCTGCTTAGTATTCCGATTAAAGAACGGATTACCTACAATCCGGCCATAAATATTCTCTATGTTAACTTTGAAGGTCTCCATGTCAGAACCAAAAGTGATATTGAGGCAATCCGATCCAGAATTACGGAAATTTGCGTTGTGCTGGGGAAGCGCGTCAAGACCATCGTCAACTATGATAACTTCTCCATCACGCCGGAAATGGAAGACGAATACATTAAGATGGTTAAGTTCGTTGTTTCAAAATACTACAGTGAAGTAACCCGATATACAACTAGCGCGTTTTTGCGGATGAAACTCGGCGATCAACTAAAAAAGCGCCATCTCGCGCCCCATATATTTGAATCAAAGGAAGAAGCGAGCCAGGCGCTGGAAGAAAAATAGCAGTTCAAATGACCACTGCCGGTTGCGATCGGTAACATTTCCGGCAGTGGTCGAAGAGGCCGGATCTTTTACCTTTTAAAACAGCCGGCAAGTAAATTTTGATTTTTTTGTAAATCCAGTCATTTTACAGATCAGAAACATCTAATCGCCCCAAAATTACTTGCCTTACCCGGTTATCTGCCCATTGCAGGCAGCAATTTCTTTTTAGCTTTTTTTCATCAATTTCATATAATGCTGCGTTATCCTGTAAATGGCATAATCAATGACAAGAATTGTACGGCTGATACTGTCGATGGCCTGCTGATGCTCGACAATTGTAACGAAAGTCGCCTGAAATTCGGCAAAGAGCCACATTTGTCTGCGCATCAAAACTAAGGCATAAATTGCTTCATGAAGGGGTATGCCCTCTTCGTAGCAGTTTTTTGCGTATTGGAAGAAATATTCCTGTCCCTCCTGATAGGCATTGGCAGACATCAGGATTTTTCTCAAATGTGTATAAAACTCAACGGCTTCCGGAACTAATTTTCCCTCCGGTAATTTATGATAATGTGCTGTCCGTTTATTTCTTTTTACTTCTACCGCCCAATTTTTGGCAATCTCTGCTGCATTATTTTCCACCAGATCAATCAATTTAAGCGAAGCCAGCATGTCTTGATAGTCTCCTTTCCCCAATCCATTATGGAATGAATTTATTACCTCTTTTTCCGGGCTTTCCCCTGATTAATTAAAATCTGGTACTCCTTAGTAATTTCATAGGCGGCATAATCAAAAAGCAGAATTGTTCGGCTCAGTGTATCGACAGCTTGCCGTTGATCAATGCCAGTGCTGAAAATGGTCTGAAATTCCGCATACAACCAAATATGCCGCCTCATCAGGATAAGGGCATAGAGAGCCTGATCCATGGGAATGCCCATTTTGAAACTTTCCCGGGCATAAGCTCTGAAATATTCCAGAACATCCTCACTCAATTTTTCGTCTAAAAACATCTTACTGAACTGTTGATAAAACTTGATGCACTGATAAATAATTTCTTCTTCATCAAGTGTTACATAGTGCATCGTTTTGAGGTTACTGCGGACACCTTTCGCCCATCTCTTCGCCATATCTTCGGCATGCCGCTCGACTAATTCCATATACTTGATTGCGTATTTTCTCATTATTTATCCCCTTTCGGCCTGTAAGTAAATAATATGGATAGAATCAAGATTTATCGCACTATTGTTTCTTCCTATCGAAACCAAAGTTGTTCAGCTGATGGTGTAATTTCATTAAACTTTAAATTTGTACATTTTTCTTTAAATGTTAAGGCAATTTTGCTAGCTTCATCTTCTTACTATAAAGCCCAAAAATTAAATTTTCAATAGGCTTTATGAAATTGTCGGCTATTTATCTTGATATATTATATAATTTTGATAAAAAAGAAAGGACCTGAGCAATGGCTTATCCGCGTATTCTCTTCATGGGAACACCATCATTTGCCTTACCGGCGTTGGAACAACTTCAGCAACGGGGTTATCCGCTTATCGGCGTGGTCACCCAACCCGACCGTCCCCGGGGAAGAGGACAAAAAGAAGTTGCACCGCCGGTAAAAGCACTGGCACTAAAGCTGGGGCTGCCTGTTTTTCAGCCGCAAACAGTAAAAGATGCGTCTTTTCTGGAAACATTTTATCAACTTCAACCCGACCTAGTTGTAGTTGCCTCATTCGGCCAAATACTTCCCCAAACCATTATTAATTTTCCGCAATTAAGATGCCTTAATATTCACCCTTCCCTTTTACCGAAATATCGTGGTGCGGCACCGATTAACTGGACACTAATTCGCGGTGAAACAAAGACAGGTGTTACCATCATGCTAATGGATGAAGGAATGGATACGGGGGATATTATCATTCAACGGGAGACAGCAATCGGCCCAGCCGAAGACTATGGACAGTTGCATGATCGCCTGGCCGTCGACGGGGCTTCCTTACTGATGGAAGCTTTGGAGCTAATCTTGGAGGGAAAAGCCTTGCCGCAGCCACAGGACGAATCTCTCGCCTGCTATGCGCCCCGTTTAAAAAAAGAAACAGGTCTGATCAAGTGGAATGCTGAAGTTAACGACATTGTAAATCTTATCCGCGGGTTGAGCCCCATCCCCGCTGCCTATACCCATCTGGAAGGCCGGGTGTTTAAAATTTTTAGGGCTGAAGCTTACGAGACCGGAAAAGGCGACATGCCGGGAACTGTCTTAACCCGAAAGAACAACAGCTTGTCTGTTGCGGCGGCAAACGGATCAATTTTTTTGCAGGAAGTACAGCTAGCCGGCAAAAAAAGAATGAATATCCAGGATTTTTTGCGTGGCCATCAAATAAAAGCGAATACGACTTTAAAATGAAAAAAACAGACATAAAAGAGGGATAACCAGCGGGAATATGAAAAAATCAATTCGTCATCTTGCTGTAGATATTTTAACTCAAGTAGCGACCAGTAAGGCTTTTGCGGGACAACTTCTGGACAATTACCTAAGCGCCTACAATTTATCTTCGACAGCAGATGGACGGCTTCTTACTCACCTTGTCTATGGAGTGCTACGCTTTCAAGGACATCTGGACTGGATATTGGCTAAACTCTGTCGCGGCAACTTCAGTAAAATAGATATGAATATTAAACACAATTTACGTGTCGGTCTCTTTCAAATTAAATTCAGTAACCGGCTGCCGGCCTTTGCCGTTGTGGATGAAACTGTAAAAGTCGCCAAAATTATCAATCCCGCTTCAAGTGGGCTTGTTAATGCTGTTTTGAGAAACTACCTGCGGCGAGCGCGCCACATTGATTTCCCCTCTGAGAGTAAAAATCCGGCTCAATATATTGCCGCATTTTACTCCCATCCTTTGTGGCTGGTAAAAAATTGGATTAAGACATTCGGCATAAATAAAACAAAACTTTTGTGTACAGCCAATAACGAGATTCCGCCTTTAACCATCAGAGTAAATACACAGAAAATTTCACGCCATGAACTGCAGGAAAAGCTTACGTCAGAAGGTTTTCAACCAACAGCGACTAGTTATTCACCCGACGGATTGATCATCAATAATTCCGCCTTACCTGTTCAGAAAACCATTTTTTTTAATAATGGCTTCCTGCGGCTCCAGGATGAAGCCTCGCAACTAATTTCCTATCTGGTCAATCCGCAAAGTTTAGAATCGATAATGGACGTCTGCGCCGGTACCGGCGGCAAATCAACACATCTGGCCGCCATGCAAAAAAACATCGGCCGGATTTTGGCTGTCGATCACGATCTAAGAAAAATTGAAGATTTGCTAAAAGATGCAGCAAGAATGGGTATAAGCATTATTGAAACAAAGCAGCTTAATTTAATGGATGATCTGCCTGAACTATTAATAGGTAAATTTGATCACGTTTTGGTAGATGTACCGTGCTCCGGCTTGGGGACACTTCGCCGTAATCCGGAGATTAAATGGCGCACAACCCCCTCCGACATAATTAAATTCCAGCAAATCCAAAATAATATTCTTCAAAATGCTTCTTTAGCCGTCCGTAAAGGAGGTCGTTTAATTTATTGCACCTGTTCACTTCTGAAGTTGGAAAATGAGGATGTAATAGTCAATTTTCTACGATCAAATCGGCATTTTACATTGCAGGCGCAAACGGCGGGGGTAACTTTTCCGCTCACAGATCAGCATGGATATTTCCATACTTACCCTCATTTACATAACACTGACGGTTTCTTTGGAGCAATTCTTAAGTACAATTAGAGAAGAATTCAGCATATTCAAAGCCTTAGAGATATTTCATCTATTGAATAATTAACTTTAATTAATCTAATTTAAATTGACTAAATAAACAAAAAAATGTTATCAAACTTGATTATTGAAAGGAATTTTTATGTTTATTAAACAAATTCAAGTAGGTCCGATGGCTGTCTTTGCCTATTTGGTCGGCGATCCGATAACCGGCGATGGTTTGGTAATTGATCCTGCTGATGATGTGGAAAAAATTATTGCTGAAGCCAAAAAAAATAAATTACGCATCAATTACATCGTTAATACTCATGGACATGCTGATCATATTGGCGGTAATGCAGAAATGAAAGAAATCACTGCCGCCAAAATAATTATCCACGAAGGGGACGCTTCTATGTTAACTTCGACACCAGAGATGATTTTGCGTATGTTCGGAGCAAAGCAGTCACCTCCACCAGATATTACCGTTAAAGACACTGATATTATTGAAGTCGGAAATGTTTCCCTTAAAGTTATTCATACTCCCGGTCATTCTCCCGGCGGGATTAGTCTCTATACGAAAGGATTTGTCTTTACCGGTGATACTCTTTTTGTGGAAGGTGTTGGAAGGACAGACCTGCCCGGCGCTTCCTGGAGCATTATGTATAAATCCATTCAGGAAAGGCTCTTTACGCTGCCCGATAACACAAAAGTAATGCCCGGACACAATTACGGAAGAACTCCAACTTCTACCATTGGTCATGAAAAAAAAAATAATCCATCGATCAGATAAAAGGAGCAAAGACATTCATGAAAAAAATTCTACAATATACTGATTTCCCGAAACTAGATTTTGTAAACCGCGGCAAGGTTCGCGATATTTATTCCCTTCATAACAACTTACTAATTGTTGCGACAGACCGCATTTCGGCATTCGATGTCGTTATGTCTGACCCGATTCCCGGCAAGGGGATAATTTTAAACCGTACCTCTATTTTCTGGTTTGATAAAATGAAAGATATTGTAAGCAATCATCTTATTTCGACTAATACGGCAGATTTCCCGGAAGAATGTGCTCCTTACCGCGATATCCTGGAGGGCAGAAGCATGCTCGTGAAAAAAACCGTTCCCTTGCCCGTGGAGTGCATCGTACGCGGCTATTTAAGCGGTTCCGGCTGGAAAGATTATCAAAAAAACAAAACCATTAGTGGTATTCAGCTGCCTGACGGATTGCGGGAATCATCGAAACTTTCCGACCCTATTTTTACTCCAACGACAAAGGCACCGATAGGTGAGCATGATTCAGCCATCACCAAAAAAGAGATGGAAGATATAATTGGCGCTGAACTCACCGATAGAATTATAAAAATCAGTTTAGCAATTTATGAACGTGCTTCGAAGATTGCGCTGGATGCCGGCATTATTATTGCCGATACCAAAATGGAATTCGGGATGCTCGGTGATGAATTAATTCTAATTGATGAATTACTTACGCCGGACTCTTCGCGCTTCTGGCCACAAGAAGATTATACACCCGGTTATCCCCAAAAGAGCTATGACAAACAATTTTTGAGAGATTACCTTATTGCCATCAATTGGAATCAAAAACCGCCGGCACCTCAATTACCACCGGATATTATAGAAAAAACCAGAAAAAAATATGAAGAAGCCTTCAAGCACCTAGTCAACTGACGAAATATCATTCTTGATTTGATCCATTATTAATTGCTTTTAATTCGTTTAATTAGCATCTTTTCCAAGGAGATATTGTTGAGTATTAGAAAATTACCCGATTACCAGCAAAAACAAAAAATCTTGTATAGCAAAGATACCGAACCTCAAACCCTTAAGGATTATGGTGATCTTTTTTTTGCGGAAGGGAAGTATGCCGATGCATTTGACTTTTATCTAAAAGCTAATTATATTGAGGGGATAGAAAAAATACGCCTCAATGCCTTTGAAACGGGAGATGTAATGCTTTTTCAACAGGCAGCTAAAGGGCTTCAGCAGGAAATTAGCTCTGCCGACTGGCAAACTATCGGACAAACAGCCATGAATTTGAAAAAATATTTTTTTGCAGGGCATGCCCTGGAAAAAGCAAATAATGAAGAATTATTAACCGCGCTCAAGAAAATCATGCATACGGAGGAACAAGAGAAAATCTGATGTTAAAAAAAGATTATTATGAAATTTTGGGTGTGGAACGATCGGCCACAGATGAAGAATTAAAAAAAAATTACCGTAAAATAGCGATGCAATGCCATCCGGACAAAAATCCTGGAGACAAAAAAGCTGAAGAACGTTTTAAAGAAGCAGCAGAAGCTTACGAAGTACTAAGCGACAGGCAGAAAAGGGAAATTTACGACCGATACGGTCATGAAGGTTTAAGCAGTACAGGTTTCCGAGGGTTTAGTGGTTTTGAAGATATTTTTTCTCATTTCAGTGATATTTTCGGGGATGTATTCGGGTTCAGTGCTACCGGTACGCGGTCCCGCTCACATGTCCGGGCCGGCGCAGACTTGCGCTATGATTTAAAAATTTCCTTTCTTGATGCCGCTTTTGGCTTGGCCACAACACTTGATCTGGAAAAACTTGCACCATGTCGGAATTGTAATGGTACCGGTGCAGCACCGGGAACAACGCCGGAAACTTGTCATACGTGTCAGGGACGCGGCCAGGTGATTCAGTCCAGTGGTTTTTTTACGATCAGTACTACCTGCCCTCGTTGCGGCGGTCACGGTAAATTTATTACCAATCCATGCAGCCTCTGTCATGGTCAGGGAAAAGAAACAGTAAAGAAGAGTGTGCAATTAAAGATCCCTCCCGGTGTGGAGACTGGTTCCCGTTTAAGGCTGCGGGGCGAAGGTGAAGCGGGAGATCATGGCGGACCCAGCGGAGATTTATATGTTTTCCTTCATGTTGAAGAGCATGATTTTTTCGTCCGTTCAGATGATGACATCCTCTGCCGGATACCGATTTCTATTACTCAGGCGGCATTAGGTGCAACAATTGAAGTACCGACGCTGGAAGATAAAGAAAAATTAAAGATTCCCAAAGGCACACAAAACGGCCGCACTTTCCGGTTGAAAGGTAAAGGAATACCGCACTTGCGCGGTTATGGCCGCGGCGATCAAATAATCGAAATATTTGTGCAGACGCCCACAGACCTTAGTAAAAAACAAGAGGAGCTCTTAAGAGAATTCGAAAAATTAAGCCAAAATTTGAATTGAATTAAAGCAAAGATATATGAATAGGTATTGCAATAGAACTTAACATGTGTTTAGAATCTTTGCCGATTCAAGAGACTGCCCGTTCCCGCTATTAAAAGATTAAAATAAACATGTTGCCAGAACAAAAGATATTTAATTGATGGAGATAAGCGGCGACCAGAGGTTGGAAGATCTCAATTATACTGGAGGAAGAATTATGAAAAGAATAAATTACTGCTCTGCTTTATTATTGTTTGCATTTTTTCTTTTTTCCGGTTGTGTGCCCCTTGTGGTCGGAGGAGCGGCAGTAACTGCCGGTACCGGCACATACCTTTATGTTAACGGTGAATTAAAAACTGATTATTATTCATCTTTTGATAAAGTTTGGATAGCCTGCGAAAAAACTATTGCTGATATGCGTGGTATCGAAGTTGCACCGGACAAAGAAATCGCCAAGGGAAAAATCATAGCAAGAATCAATGACGAAAATGTTCAATTCGATATTACATACAAGGCAAAAAATTTAACTACTGTCGCTATTCGAGTGGGTCTGATTGGAGACAAGCTGTCATCTCAACTTCTTCATGATAAAATTGCCGATCACCTGGCCAAAGACTAACTACCTCTAAACGAGCCTCGGGCCAGATAATCAAATGAATAAAAAGTTTATTTTAGGTATTTTGATCAGTTTGGTACTGGTCTATTTGTCCATACGAGGCATCAATCTTCAGGATATTTATCGCGATCTAAGAAAAATCCAGCTCCATTTTGTTGTTTTTTTTATTTTTCTTGTAATTTTAATGCAGTGGTTACGCTCCTATCGCTGGGGCGTTATTATGCGGCCTTTGGAAAAAATCGATCAGTTCAGCCTATTTTCCGTTACCTCAGTTGGATTTTTGGCAATCGTCGCCATACCAGCTCGCATTGGCGAACTGGCCAGACCATATCTCATCGCGAGAAAAAGCAATATTAAAATGTCATCGGCCTTAGGTTCGGTAATTGTGGAAAGAGTTCTGGATAGTTTTTCGGTGCTGGCAATTGCTGTGATCGTGCTTTTACTTAATGATCTCCCTTCCTGGATGATCAAGTCCAGCATATTTCTCTTCCTGCTTACACTATTGATCTTTTGCTGCATCCTGGGGCTGATCTGGCGCAGGGAAGCATCATTAAAAATTATTAACAGAATCTTGCGCAAACTGCCGGGGAAAATGGCGCATAAAATTGACGAATTACTTCATCACTTCATTGATGGGTTCCAAATTATTGTAAATATCAAAATGCTGCTCTACCTGTTTTTTCTTTCTTCTTTAGTTTGGCTGATAGATGTTTTATCAATTTATGTATTATTGGAAGCATTTGGATTTAATCTGCCGCTTATGGCCTCCTTTGTCGTTATGATCATCCTTATCGTTGGCATTGCTGTCCCTACCGCCCCTGGTTTTATCGGCAGTTGGCATTTTTCCTGTATCCTAGCATTGAGTTTTTTTGGCATAGGTAAACCCGAAGCTTTTTCTTTTGCCGTCGTTTATCACTTTTTATCCCTGATGATTGTCGTTATTTTCGGCGTCATTTTTCTGCCTTTCAATAAATTTTCCATTTCAGATATGAAAAAGCAGATAATGAAACACAAAACGGATTAACCGAAGGGGAATAAATGGCGTTTAATCGTCACCTTTGACCGCCACCTTGAGACTTCTTAATTTTTTATGCAGGTTGCTGCGCTCCAAGCCAATTGCCTCCGCCGTTTTGGAGATGTTCCCTTCATTTTCCTCCAGTTTTTTCAGAATAAACTGCCTTTCAAAATCCATCTTGGCATCTTTCAGGGAATCCGCAGCGGCAAGAATCGGCCTCTCTTCTTCACCGTCATCAGCATTGGACACAATATCAAGGGGAGGTATGTCTTTGACTGTAATTTCATTGCCGGGAGTCAAAATAATCAGTCTTTCAATAATGTTTTTCAATTCCCGAACATTTCCCGGCCAGTAATGCTTCTTGAGCAGCTCTATGGCGCTATCTGTTATTTCTTTTTTGGGCATCCCTTCTTTAAGTGCAAAATCAAGCAAAAACCTTTCCGTTAAAGGTTTAATATCCTCTTTCCTTTCGCGCAGCGTTGGAACTCTAAGGGGAATTACGTGCAGGCGGTAATAAAGATCCTGCCGGAATCGCCCCGCTTCCATTTCCTTTTCTAAATCCTTATTAGTGGCCGCCAAAACCCGCACATCCATATCAATCAATTTATTGCCGCCAACGCGTTCAAATTTCTTTTCCTGGAGAATGCGCAGAATTTTTGCCTGCGCTTTGAGACTCATATCGGCCACCTCGTCTAAAAAAATAGTTCCTTCATGGGCCAAGTCAAATTTGCCGCGTTTTTTTTCTGTTGCTCCCGTAAATGATCCCTTTTCATGCCCGAACAACTCACTTTCTATCAGTTCTTCCGGTATTGCCGCGCAGTTGACTTCCACAATGGGTTTATGAGCGCGGCGGCTCAAATGATGAATGGACCGCGCCACCAATTCCTTGCCGGTGCCATTTTCTCCCATAATTAAAATCCAGGCATTGGTAGGTGCAACAATATTTATCATTTCTTTGAGTTCTCTGATTTCCTGGCTATTTCCGGTCAATTCGTATTGATGGGATACTTTTTGTTTCAACAGCACATTTTCTTCTTCGAGCCGAACAACGTTGAGGGCATTGTTGACCATAATAATAACTTTATCCAGCGAAAGAGGCTTTTCAATAAAATCAAAAGCGCCAAGCTTGGTGGCTTTAACTGCCGTTTCAATGGTGCCGTGGCCGGACATCATAATGACAAAAACATGAGGATGCGCCGCTTTGATTGCTTTGAGCGTTTCCAAGCCGTCCATACCTGGGAGCCATATGTCGAGCAGAACAAGTTGAGGCATTTCATCATCAACAATTTTAATGGCATCTTCTCCATTTTCGGCAACCAGCACCTGATAGCCCTCGTCGCTTAGAATTGCTTTTAAGGACTGACAAATACTGGTTTCATCATCTACTATCAGAATAGTTTCGTTCATTATTGCAGCTTCACTTTATTATTTTTTTTATTTGTTTACATAAATTATAATTCCGAAACCGGCAACTGAAAAGAAACGATTGTTCCCGTTGGCTTATTGTCGGTAATCATGACCTGACCGCGATGATCAGAAATTATGGAACTGACAATAGCGAGACCGAGGCCGGTGCCGCCTTTTTTTGTCGAAAAATACGGCTCAAATACTTTTCTTTTGTAGCTT
>Ga0068714_10006591_pt1 | contig 11724 bp, 6 predicted proteins | sample MTBNYHSulfiMetaG_FD_62988 | JGI IMG/M metagenome (GOLD analysis project Ga0068714, IMG submission 62988) | Enrichment culture microbial communities from rom New York Harbor, USA that are MTBE-degrading - MTBE-NYH (New York Harbor Sulfidogenic)... | ecosystem: Environmental > Aquatic > Marine >... | reverse complement strand
GCTGTCAAAACTGCAGCACCAGCCATCGTTTTGCTGATAAAATCCCGTCTGCTTTGAGGGTCTTCCTTGCAGGTCATGATCGCTCTCCTTTCGCTTCAGATGGATTGCTTGTTGCACTTTAACTGATATTTAAATAACACAAATAACACGTATGTCAAAGATTGGGACATCTTTCCTGGATGAGTGCACGCAGCGTGTCGAAAAAAATGTGCGGCGAAAACCTTTGTTCAACAATCGTGCGGGCCGCGTCACCCATATCACGACACAGATTGCCATCATCAAGGAATTGGACCAGTCGTTCTGCCGTTTGCCAGGGTTGTCGAGGTGGAACAATGAACCCGGTAACTCCGTGCTGGACCACTTCCGGTATAATACCGACATTGGTCGCGACCAGAGGAATACCACAGGCCATAAATTCAAGAGCCACCCGGCAATTAGCCTCCGACCCGATCGAGCAGATAGCCCCAATGTCAGCTGCGGCAATGAGTTTTTCAATAAACGGGGTGTAGCCGAAAAAGGAAATACGATCAGCTAACTTCATCTGTTCCACCAGATTTTTTAACGCTGTCACGCCTTGGTGCTCTTCATGATAGGCGATGAAGAATTGGACATGTCTATACCTGTCAGGAAGTGACTGGATGGCGGACAGCAGAAATTCATGACCTTTGACCCGGCCAATCCGGCCCACAACTCCAATCACGGGTCGATCCGGATCAAACCCCCACTGCTTTTTCAGGACTGCTTTATCGGGAGCAGGCGAGAACCGCTCGGTATCAACCGGGGTATACATCACCTTGATCTGGTTGTCAGCCAGACCAAGTTTCTCGAGCAGGTCTGTTTTAATGACCTGGCCCGGGACAATGACGAGTTGACACTGTGTGCTGTATAACCATCGATTGAACATGGTCCGTCTCGGAGAACGAATATCTCCCCGAAATCTGAAAATGCAGCTCCGGCTTCTTGAAAGATGGCGGGCCACAAAGGTAAAGAAAAAACTCTCCGAGCGATGCACCGTCATCAGGTCAGGCTGGAAGTGGCGAAACAGCCGACAGTATTTTAAAGTCGAACGCAGCAAGGACACCGGATTGGACCGCAAAAAATCAAGCTCGTCATTGACCTCGAGCCCGCGCTCACGCGATCGCTCCGCCAACAAACTGTCCGGCTGGGTCAGCAATAAAACGCGGTGACCATGCCGCTGAAAAAGATCTGCCACGGTCAGGGCCATAAATGCCTCCGCATTAAACCACCGGACATGACATGATACCAGAATATTCATTCGGACTGTCCCTCAAGCCCTGATTGTTAAGTGGGAACGGCAGATTAAAAAATATCGCCGTAAATGACCTTGAGTTTGTCAAGATTCGAGGCAGCCCATTTGGTCAGATCTTCCATTCGCACCCCACCGACCACAGCTTCAAGATCGTCATCAGTCAGCTCTGTTCCTTCACCCTTGATCTCTTCCAGCACCGACCGCAACTCGTCCATCGTGACACTATAGCCGGACGCCGCGGCAATCTCCGGGATGCGGCCCTTGCCGGCCATGGTGACTTCGGCCAACAGGTCAGCATTCTCAGCAATGTTTTTTAAAAACGCAAAAGCATCTTTTCTGGTCATTTCAGTCCTCAACGTTCTCTTGGAGCAAAATTCCTACCATGTTTCGCCATCACTCCCGGAAGCATGAATTTTTAACACTTCGCCTGATTCTGCAGCAGATTGGTCCTGCTTATTCCTTGGAAACACGAAACCAGTTTACCATGTTTAAGTGTATATTTCTACGTTATACCGTATTTTTTCAGGTAATCCCGAAACGTCGTGTAGCGGACCCCAGCTTTTCTGGCTGCTTTGGTCTGATTACCACCGGTCAATTTGAGCAAGCCTTGATAATAGGTTTTCAACAACTGATCACGACTCATATTCAGGAAATCGTTATCTGGTTGGCTATCTTCCTGGTCTCTCCTGTTGATCAAAGTGCTGAGTGCATTAAAGAGGTCTTGATTTTGGTTGCTTTGGGCAAAGAAGTGATGGGGATTATTGAGCGGTTTTTTAGTAAGAGGTTGGTCGATATCGAGCAGATTAGTGTCGCTTTTATCATTGAGCCAGAAGAGGGAGCAGAAGGCCATCAAGCCGTTAAACGCTTCTTGAAAAGCTTTGATCTCTTTCAGAACTGTGATGTTCAATTGTTTGTCCGGAGCGGGTTTCAGGTCGAGTTCATGGTCCGGGACATCCTCGAATATGGCTGATTTATCATGTAAGGAAAGGCTAATTCTGTATTGTTTCAAGATGGCGTTGAGGGTGCTGACATTGATGCCATTGTTTTCGAGATGGGTCGAAAAGGTCACGGTCTTGTTTTCTGCCAGAGATGAATATTTCAGGTCCAGCGAATCCAGGCCACTTCTGTTATCTCTGGAAGTTACCTGCTGCCTGGCCCGGTTGATTTTGGGGGGAGACAATTTTGTTTGCAGGAGTTGGATTGCATCCTCGAGTAATTCAAAAAAAGGGTCAGTGTGAATGATCAGTTTTCTTCGTTTGAGAAGTCGGCCGATTTTTTCGACTTCCCTGACATTACCGGGCCAGTTGAAGGTCAGAAGAGTCAGGACTTCCCATGGTCTGAGCGATTTGATAAGTTCAGGGAAAGCAGCGGTCAGGTAATACAGGACGTCCTGTCTTCGCTCGTGGAGAGGTGGCACATGAAAGGGAAAGAAGCGGTAGTGGAAATCCTGCCGAAGCTGGTCAGGTTTGTTCGTGGCAGCCACGATCTGGACATTGGCTTTCTCGATGCAGACACTGCCGACCCGGTGAAACTCGCCTGTTTCAATGAACGTCAGCAATTTTGCCTGGCTTTCCTCAGGCAGGTCGCCGATTTCCTCAAGGATGAGGACGCCGCCATCGGCCCTCTTGATCCAGCCATCTTTATTCTGGACGGCCCCGGTGAATGCACCTCGAAGGTGACCAAAAAGCTCGGAGCGGGCCAGATCGCCATGAAAATGTGAACAATTGACTGTCGCAATCGGACATTTCTGGCCGTGTTCAGCCCGATATAATTGCTGAAAGATGTGCAGGAACATCGATTTTCCCACACCCGATGGCCCGCAGATCAAGATCGGTGTCCTGTCAGCAATTTTATAATGGGCCTCAAATTCCTTGATCTTGTAACGCAGGCCCGGCGGCACGATGAACAATTTCAATGACACACGCAACTCACTCTCCGGTAATGAGCCGATTGATCAGACTACGATCGTCACTTTCCCAAGGTTGATTTTACCATAGTGAACCCACTTCAGCCTAATGATTGATCTCATCGAGGATGACCTGTGTGAAAAATACGACGTAATGCTGCCCTCCTTGGAGAAGATCGTTGACATTTTGATAGTCGTACTCGATGTGAGGGTGGACCCCGACATTCTCGATGTAGTGGGTTTGCGGATAGCCCGGGACATCCTCGGGTTTGTATCTGTACATCAGGGAACCGGTCAGGCTGATGGCGGTCTCGGAATAGGGAAATTCATAATAATACCCTACAACATGACCGCCTCCACCGGCAGTCCTCATTCCCACGAGTTTCGCCCGCCCGCTGTCCTTCATTGTGGCCGGGAAATAGTCGCCCCCGCTGATGGACAATTCATTGATCAGGATTATGATCGGTTTCGAGTAACCGATGGGATTTCCCTGACTGTCCTGGGCCGGAGGCATCATCAAGCCCAGGGCCGTACCATCGAGTGAGATCGGGTCGGTCAAAAGTTTGTCCGTGGTATAAGCGTTGACCAGCTCATCATACAGATACTCATAAAAAGCGCGGAGTGTTTCCGGCAGATTGCCATTCAGGGCAGATTCAATGCTGATGATGAGCTCCCAGGTCGGCCGCATCTCAAACAGAATCTGGGGAAACTCGTTCCGGTGCAGGTGTCGGGCCAGAAAATTACAAAAATCAACCTGCCCGCCCGGATTATCCATAATATCGATGACCAGTCCGTCAGTGATCTGGTCGAGTGCGATGAGTTCGTTTTTCAGGACCTCCATTGAGGAGTATTTGTTCACGTACATCTTGGGCACCCGCAGAAAACCTATTGTTTTGCCTTCAGCGGAGTACGTCCCCGAAAAGAATTCGTCCGTTCCCGTCCCGAGGCGTTGGTTAAAGCTATCCGGCATAGTGAAACTGGGGGCCCGATGCCCGTATTTCATGAGATTGATCAGAAAGTCAGCTCTTTTTGGTGGCAGTTCAATGCGTTGAAGTCGGTCGAGCAGGGAACTGTCCGACCTGTTCGCTTGGTCGAATGGATCATCATAGTAGCCTGAAAAGTAGGGCGTTCCACTCGTTTCCCACTGCAAGGTGATTGTTTTTTTGGTGCCGTCCTGGGATTTGATTTCGAGTGTAACAGGACCGGATACAACTTCAGGTATCAGTTCCTGACTGCGGTTGGTCACCAGGGTCGTGGCCCAGCGCTGTGAGCACAGCTCAAATCCGCTTGGAAGATATCTCCTTAGCCGTGTGATCAGGTCCTCAGCTTGTTCACCATCCATGGTCAGTATTTCATCGCCCACAGAAAGTTGCAGGGTACTGTCGTAGATTCTATCGACCAGTAATTTCCCTTCATATAAATCAACCGCGAAATTCAGGGAGGCGCGGTAAGTCGAGGGGATCGAAAATCCCGTGTGTCCATCCTGAAATTCAGCGATGTAGCCGAACATGAGGTCAAAAAAAGCGAGGTCATCCGTGGTCTCATAAATTTTTGCCCGGTACGTTTCCGCAGCTTCGAGGATGTCACATCCGAGCCCGTCTTTTTTCCACTTCAGAGGACCGTAGTATTTGTTCACCATGTGGACCAGGTGCTCAAAATCAGCAATCCGCTGGTCGACCGCCAGGCCAGAATTTTCCGTTTCATTGTCATCATCATCGTTGCAGCAGCAGGCTGAAAACACGCAGCCTAATCCGGCAATCAAAAAAAGCACTACCAAAATCTGGAAAATCTTCTGCATTTCGACCTCCTCCTTTAAAGGTAGCGGAAAGCCCGGAAAATATCCGGGAAAAAAGATCGACGGTGTGAAATAAGTAATCCTTCACCTGACAATAATCTGCAGGTGTTATTTTTTCAAGAGAAATCGGGACCAGACTCACAAAGTGAGCTCAGGTCCCATGTCCCTCTCCCTAAGGCAGCTTTCGGACCAGTTTCTGGGCCCAGGACACAGAGACAGGAGAAGCGTAAATCTGGCCCTTGTAGTCCGTTCCGGCGAGCAGGAGCAATTCCTCATCATTCAGAAAAGCCAGGGTATGAATGATGATGTTGTTCTCCGTGTGAGGTAGCCCGCGGTTCATGCTCGACCAGCTTGCACCCTGATCTTCACTACGATACACTCCGTCATAAACGGTCCCGATATACAGTGTATCATGCTCGAGCGGACTCACACGCAAGCAGCGTGGATGAAATTCATGGGGCAGGCCCTTCCAGGAACACTGTTGCCAGGTCTTTCCAGCATCCGCAGAACGCCAGATCAGGGTTTTTTCACCCTGCGGTCGTTCAAGGGCATAAACAATGCTGGCATCATCAGGGTGGGGAACGACCTGGAGGCACATAACCGTCTCAGAAGGACCAGAAAGTTGACAGGGTGTCCATGATTCAGCCCTGTTACCTGAGCGGTAGAGACCTGAAAGGGTCGCGGCAAAGACGACATTCGGATTAAGCTGATTAACAGCAAGGTCTTGAATTTTCAATGAATTCAGACCACTATTTCGGGCTTCCCAACTGAGACCACCATCAAGCGAGGCATAAATGCCATTTTCAACGGTCCCAGCCAGCAAAACATCTATTTGACCGGGTACGATCACCAGAGATCGGACGTCCGTGACCGGTTTGAAATTACTCACTTTTTCCCAGGTCGAGCCCTGATTATGGGTCAGGTAAATGCCCCCGCGACCGTTCTGCCCATTATCAAAGAGAGAGACATAAATGACCGATGGGCTTGAGGAAGTGTGGATGATCGAGGTCACTTCATTTGTATCAGGAACCCCTGCTTGAGGTTGCCAGGTAGTGCCGTGATCGGTGGATATGACCAGCCCGCCGTTTTTACTATCTCGTGGCTGAAGTCCGGCCATGATAATCCGATCATCGATGACCAGCATTGATTTGACCGCTGTTGGGCCGGCAGGGACTAAAGCGTTCCAGTTTCCCCGGCCGACAAACTCAGGAAACAGCCGCAGGAAATAGGCCAGGCCAAGGCCGACAAACGCTGTACCGACGACAATGACCAGAACGACATAGCCGATAAAAAACGTCAGGGACTTTTTTTTCGGGGCCATCAACTCTTTCCTTTCACTAACAATAATTACCTCCTATTAGAATCCTGCGTCTCAAACATCAACTCTCTTTCTTTTTAAACCAGGTTGTAACCATTTCCGTGCTGTCCTGCCGGGCCCACGACTGAAATCCTTTACTGAAACGTATGGATTGGATGTCCTGCTGGGGCAGTCTTGGACCCTGAATGGTCTAAAATCCCTTTCAAGGCCTCGGAATGGACATCACACAACTTCATGACTTCTTCCTGGGGCAGACCTTCAGCGATCAATTCCTGTTCGACTTCGACGACATCGCCATACGGCATACGGGACCTGACCAAGTAAGCTGATGAGCTGCTTTTTCACTTCCTGCGGGGCGACCCCTGATGAGGCCGTACAATCATGTGTTTCAGAAACCACTGACTGTCTGGCAATCCTTTGGTTCATGGATACGAACTATACGCCCAGCCATACCGCCCTCTGACCAAGTTACGGCTGGCGCAATGAAAAATAAGCTTCCGGAATTTGCTCGAGGATAATGAAGTAATCCCAATCTTCAAGTAATTCTGGCAAAATCGGATTGATCGTGGTAGAATGGAAGGTATGAGGCTCGCTGAGTGAGGTCGTGGTAATTTCTGATCCGCACTCTCATACTTATTGCACGTAGAATTATTTTTTGTTCACGCTGATGTCCGAGACGCGGATCGTCACAGTGAGAGATCATTATGTTACACACAAACCATGTTACGCCGTGGCAAAGGGGGCATAATCAATGAAAAACGCGCTCAGTTATACTAACTGGTGCTGTCTGGTCATTGTGCTTGGATTGGGTTTATTTTTTCAGGGTAAGTCCTGGTCCAATGTGGTCAAGGAACCACTCCACGAGCTCGATAGGCTCGTCTTCGTCAATCCCCAACTGCGTGTGCCCGTTAAAGCTGTCAGGATCGAGACACTGAAGGAACTGCTCCCCCAAAAAAAAATGTTAAATGCCTTCAAAGAACGATACGGGCAGGACTGGAGCCTGTATCTGGACACCCGGCGTAATGTGGCTTCGCTCCTGCGTGGAGGAGCAATCCCCTTTATCCCTGGCCAGGCCAACACCTTGAAATGGGCTGATTTCAGGGCTACGTGTCCGGAAGCCGGTTGTATTCCTCCTGAAAAAATAGAGTCTCTAACGCGTGATTTTCTCGTCGAGTATCAGGGCTTGCTCGGGGTAAATCCGGCGGAAATGGTGCTTGTCCCTGCTCATCCGGGACCGGTTGAACACATGTATTTTGTGAATTATCGTCAAGTGGTCGACGGTATTCCGGTCGAGGGTGGCCTATTAGGTTTTCGGATCAATCGCGGAAATCTGATCGGTGTTTCCACTCAGAAAGTTGCTCCGGTGCGGGTAAGCACAGTCCCGCTCCTTTCGATCGAGGAGGCTTGGTCGTTACTCCGGGGATATATCGGCGATTTCCCTATGGCCGGGGATGAGGTCCAGGATCAGGGATCATTGATGCTGGTCCCGATCACTCCCCAGGGTATGAATCCGGATACATTTACTGGTCCCGTTGGTAGCGGTATCGATCATGCCCTCTGTTATCGGATCGTGTTCACCCGTCAGGATGTGATCGGGACTTGGGAAATCCTGATCGATGCCCATACGGGCGAATTGCAGCGTTGTGTGGACACAAATCGTTATGGCAAGGTCCATGGCACCGTGTATGCCACGGACGGTCACACTGGCGGGGTCGATCGAGTTCTGCCCTATGCCCGCAATAGGTCAGAATATTCCCTCTGCTCCGAAGGTGGGTTGTTCTCGGGTGATACCGCTACGATCTGCCTTTGGGAGGGGAGATATATCGATCTCAATGATAACTGCGGACCAAATCTATTATCGACTACCGACGGTGATGCGGATTTCGGGGAGAGTATTGGAACTGACTGTGACGTTCCGGACCCCAATCCAGGCGGTCTGGGTAATACCTGGTCAGCGAAGACGCTGTATTATCACCTGACCAAGGAAAACATCAAAGCCCGAACGTATTATCCGTTCAACGATTGGCTGTTTGATGGTGATTTTGGTGTCTATGTCAATCGTCCGTCCATGTGTAATGCCTATTCAACTGGTTTAGCCATCTATTTTTTCCAATCTGATCCACCTTGCTGGAATCTGGGGGAATTGCCGAGTGTCGGATTGCATGAATGGGGCCACGGTTGGGATAGTAACGACGATTCGGGAGGTGAGAGTCCGCCGGTCGAAACCAGGGCTGACTGGACGGCGATCCTCCAGTTACATGATTCCTGCCAATCTCGGGGGGCGGGTGTTTCGTTTTGTGGTTATGGTGATACCTGCCTGAGCTGCGATGGTATTCGCGAAGCTGATTACTGGCAACATACCAATCAAACCCCTTGGAAAGCCTCGAATCATGGGACTTTCTGGGGCCCATGCTCCGTCGGTGGTTATATGGGGCCCTGTTCCGGGGAAGACCATTGTGAATCGGGCATTGCGACTCAAGCTTTATGGGACATGGTCAAGGGCGATCGCCCGGACCCTGAACCGGATGGTGACTTTTTCACGTCCTGCGGGCTCGATTTACTCGCAGGCTGGCAGTTGAGCGATCGTCTATTCTGGATCAGTCATGCCCAGTTAGGCGATATGTATAATTGCTCTTCCTGGAGCACGGATGGATGCGGTGGAAATACCCTCTACGAATTGTTCATGGCTATCGATGATGAGGGGGATGGTCCGGGCAATGGCACACCGCATGCCGCGGGTATCTTCGCTGCTCTCGAACGACACGAGCTTGCCTGTGGATCGCCCTCGGACCCGCAGAATCAAAACAGTTTCACCCCAGCCTGCCCGACCTTGGTAGCAGTCCAGAGTATCACCGCAACACCGCTCTATGACCAGATGAAATTGACCTGGGCGGCGGTGGCGGATGCTGACCGCTATGATATCTACCGCAGTGATAACGGCTGTGACCTTGGTCTGATCCGGATCGGTCAGGTGACCGCCCCCGCGACGAGTTTCATTGATCCTTTCGCGACCCTTGGATTCACTTACTATTACCGCATTCAGGCTTATGCGGAAGACCTGCCTGATTGTACCGGGATTTTGTCTCCCCAGAGCGGGTGTGTCCCGGCCACGCCTCAAGCGTGTGGTGGCGCGCTTTCCCTGGACCGTTCTTACTATTCCTGCAACGATACGATCAATATCACTCTGCATGACAGCACTGCACTCACACCAGTTATTGTCGAAGTGTGGTCGACGACCGATAGCACCCATAAACTTATTAATTTATCGGGCGATCCACTCACGGAGGAGGAATTTCTCGGATCCATTACCACCACGACTTCGACTACGCCGCAGCTTTGGGAAGTAAGAGTATCGCATGGAGACACCCTGACAGTCCAGTATACCGACCCGGATTGCTGCGGGACCCCTAATCAAATTACCTGGACTACTGCCATAATCGATTGTGCCCCTCCGGTTTTTTCTAATGTTCAGGTCGTTAATGTCACCGATTCCAAGGTAACGCTTACCTGGGACACTGATGAGCCCACCAGGTTTGAGGTGAGTTATGGAACGACCATTCCCCCGGATACTTCGTTGGAATATCTACCTATTTATGAATTCGACCATACTATGACACAGTCTGGCCTTTCCTCATGCACCACCTATTATTTTGCGCTCACGGCCGTGGATCGAGCGAATAACGAAACAATCTATCCGGACGGCTCATACCTCACGGTCGATATTCTCGGGCGGGCCTACATTTTTCGGGATGACATGGAATCAGGCCTCAATGGCTGGAACTCTTCCGGATTGTGGCACCAAATCTCCGAGCCGACCTGTACTCCGTCTTCTGTTTCGCCGGTGACCAGTTGGTATTTCGGGGAGGACGGAACGTGTACGTATGATACCGGGTTCGTGGAAAGCGGACGATTGGTGAGTCCGGTCATTACAATGTTGTCTCCCGGAGCTGGCCTGCGTTTAAAATATCGCTTGGAACTGGAAAGTTACTGTGGCGGTGATTTCAACGATCGAGCAGTTTTTCAGATCAGTCCGGATCAGGGTCTCACCTGGACTTATCTTAATCAGTTCTGCAAGTCGACCACTTATCAGGCGTCAGTGGACCTTGATCTGTCGGACTATATCGACCAGGATATTCAGCTCGGATTCCTCTTCGAAAGCAACGATCCTCCGAACCCTTATCTGGGCTGGATGATCGATGATGTTGATGTATCCTACGTTGTACCCTGCGGTCCCCTGCTCGGCCTTGATTCCCTCGAGCAGATCGATGCTTGCAGCGGCGGGGGAGCCGGCAACGGAGACGGTATCCCCGATGCCGGGGAACGGGTCCTTCTGAAAGTGACTGCCCGAAATGAGGGGACCGAAACCGCCACCGCCATAACCGCGACCCTGAGTTGTGATACACCTGGAGTTCTTATCCTTGACAATCAGGCATCTTTCTACGATCTTGCACCGCTGGAGCGAGGCATTTCCAGGGCAAACCACTTCGCCTTTCAGATAGACGAAAGTCTCGCCTGTGGGACAGTGCTCGAGTTTACCATCGTCTTCACCGCGAACGAAGGCTCCTGGACGGACACGTTCAGCTGCGAAGTCGGCCACTCTATTTCCCCGAGTCTGATTCTCGCGGAGTATTTCGAGAGCAACTGGGGCATCTGGGGGGATAACCCGCCCGCCGGGTGGACCATCGAAGATCACGGTACCCAGGACCCACCCCTATGGGATTGGAATGATTGGCATAAGTGGGGCTTATACGGACCGGATGGGGTCTATGGAGGAGTAGCAGAGGTCAACGCGGGGAACGAACCGTTTGAAATACAGGATGAGTGGCTCATGTCGCCGCTGTTCGATTTACCTTTGCTTTCAGTCGAGACCAATCTTGAGTTTTATCACACTTTTTACAATAGTGGATTACACGATGCCCGGGGTTATCTCGATTATCGTTCCACCCAGCACTCGACCTGGATAAATCTGGTGACATATTCGACGAGTACGGGCGTGTGGGCTCATGAGAACATTTCCCTATTGTCATATTCCGGCGATACCGGTTGCCAAATCAGATTCCGTTACACCGCTCCCAATCCCAATTCCTGGATCATCGATTCGGTCATGATTTCTGCTTGTGTGATGCAAGCCTGCCCTTTTTCCGTGGATGTCATCCCGGATGGTCCGACGACCGTTTGTAAGGAAGGATTCATTGCTATCACCGCAGTCGCGACCGGGGGCAGCGGGATTTATGCCTATCAATGGACCGAAGACGGGACGATCATTCCGGATGCAACAATAGCCAGCCTCGAAGTCCAACATACGACCGCCGGATCCCATGATTACAACTGTCAGGTCAGTGACGGAGTGAACTACCCTGCCATGGTGACGGATAGTGCGGATTCAATCGGGGTGTGGCAGGATTGCGGGGCACATATTGTCTATTTATCCCACC
>Ga0068714_10006590_pt1 | contig 11727 bp, 7 predicted proteins | sample MTBNYHSulfiMetaG_FD_62988 | JGI IMG/M metagenome (GOLD analysis project Ga0068714, IMG submission 62988) | Enrichment culture microbial communities from rom New York Harbor, USA that are MTBE-degrading - MTBE-NYH (New York Harbor Sulfidogenic)... | ecosystem: Environmental > Aquatic > Marine >... | reverse complement strand
CGACGAATTCATTTTATGGCTACAGTCTTTTCAGGCGAGGGCTTTCTTATTTTGAGACCAAGCATTATCAGGAAGCGGTTTCTGATTTTCTGGAAGTGACACATCTTGATTTCGATGCGGATATAGTCACGGAGAGTTATTTTCTCCTGCTACAATCATATTATCTCAGCGGCAATTATGACGCGTTGGTAAGCGAGGCCTTTCGTCTGGAAGAGAAAATCAAGCCCAGCAAACGATCAGAATTGCTGATCATGGTGGCGACCGCTTATTTGAAATCGAATCGTCCTCAACAGAGCATTCATTTTTTGGAGAAGCGGTTAGAACAGAGCGAGGACCTTGCCAAGGACAACAAGCTCTATCCGGAGCTTCTCTATTTGCTCGGGCTCTCCTATTTGCAGAACAAGCAGTATGAAAAAGGGATTGATTATTTCACGCGTTTGTCGTTCGAGTTTGAAAAGGCCCCCCAGGCTGAGGAATCACTCATCAATCTGGCTTATATACACGCCCAGCTCGGTCAGTTTGAAGAAGCCGAAACCCATTATCGGCAATATCTGGTGCGTTATCCAAAGGGAACGATGCGCTATCAGGTCTTGCTGGGATTGAGCTCTTTGTTTCGATATGGCAATCGTTTCGAGGAATCGCTCAGCTATATCCAGATGGCGATGAAGGAGGCGTCAAGCAAAGAGAAAGGGCTCCTGCTGCTGACTATGGCAGACATTTATAAGGGTGCGAAACGATATAAAGAGGCAATCCAAATTTTGGAAAAGGCAATCACTGAATATAGTGATCGAGTCGAAATAGTCGAGAACGCCTTTCATCAGATCGGTCTGATCTATTACCAGATGGGTGAATACAGCAAGGCGATCATGCAATTTCAAACGTTTCTCTTACAATTTCCAGCCTCACCCCTGATCAACAAAAACAGATATTGGCTTGGGGAAACATATTTTCAGATCAAGGATTATCAATCAGCCATTGTTGCTTTCCAGGAATACCTCCTCCATACACCTGAAAAAATAATGGCCCGACAAGTGGAAGAAAAGATCGCCTTCGCCTATTTTGAGGAGAGCCAATGGGCTGCTGCCCTCAAGTATTATGAGAAACTTGCTGAAGATATCGGGGCAAGTCAGAAGGGTGAAACGATTCTGTTTCAGATTGGTCGTTGCAATGAACATCTGAACAGAAAGGAAGAGGCAACAGCAGTATTTTCAGAATTCATCCGCAAGTTTCCCAATAGTTCGCTGAATACGACGGTCAAACTGAGTTTGGCTGAGCTGTTGCTCCAACAGAAGAAAGGCCAGCAGACGCTCGATATCCTTGGGACCCTGTCAGTCGACCAGCTCGGTCCCGAAAATATGTGGGCTTTCAGGGTCCTGAAAGGCCAGGCATCTGATCTCGCGGGTCAGTTCAGCAGTGCGGAATCAGAATATCAGGCTGCTCTTGAGCTGAAGCCCACACCGGATGAAGCGGCACAGACTTACTACCTTTTGGCGGTGACATTGTTCAAACAGGAGCGAACACAGGATGCTTATGAGAAACTTTTCACGCTTGTCCGTGATTATACGGGGAGCCGGTTCACCATTCCTGGGGTGCGTGAATTTGTTCGCTACGGCGAGAAGAGGGGAGATAATGAAGCAGTCCGATCTTTTCTGGAAGAAGTCATCACTACGGGAGAGACTGGTCTGAAAGTCGAAGCCCGATATCTGGCAGCAACACATTATACGAAAACGGGAAATTATGAGAGGGCCAAGCAATTGCTGCAGGATATTCTTCAAACGGAAGACCTGTCCGCGGAATGGTATGACAGGACCTTGATCAGATCGGGTCTCATCGCTGAAAGACTTGATGAGTTTGCTCAGGCTGGTGAGTTCTATCAGCAGCTCATCACCCACGGACACGATGATGAGTTGGTCCGTATCGCCCGCAAACGTTTGATCAATCTCCAGCAAGGTCAGGAGAACGAAGGTCAGGACCAGCTGGATGAACAATTGGATAAACAAACCCTTCAAGAGGAAGAACAATGACCAGGCTGTATTCCAAGTGCGTCAAAACAAGATGGTATGTGTCCGCAATCATGATCTTACTGTTGACGGGTTGCCCCTGTTTCCTGAGGGCAGATGAGGAGAACCCGAGCCTGCATCTGCCTCAGGTGACTATTGGGTCGGATAGGGAAGAGTTATTGCAGGAATTGATGGATGATCCATTTCCACACCTCAGCTCGCAAGGATTATGGAATGACGTTGAACTGGTTTTTAAACCGTTTAGCATGCCTGTGTATAACCTGCCCCTGAAATTTTACCCGGACATTCGCTATCCGGAATCAGCCATGCTGAATAATGGTCTGAGCTCCTGGTTGTATGGTCTTGTCAAAGGGGAGTCCGGCCATTTCGAGCAGGCCCTGTTTGCCTTCAATTCGGGTAAATACACCAAGGCCAGGGACAAATTCCGCTCTTATATCAAACACTATCCCATGGGACCCAACCTGGCCAAGGCCCGGTTCTTTCTGGCCGAGTCTTTGCGCACATCAGGGCAAATCGCTCTGGCACTTGACGAGCTTCATGCCCTGAGCGATGATTTTCCCGGTGATCCTGTTGTGGCCCAGGCCTTATACTTGTTGGCGACGCTTCATTTTGAGCAGGGTGAGTATGTTTTGGCCAAAAAGTATGATACAGCCATGATCGAACAATTTCCTGCCCTCGCTCAGGTCGAATTTGCCTTGTTCAGAAAGGGTGTCTCTGCCTTTCTCTTGCAGGATTACGAGGTAGCCCTGAAATCATTCAACAGCATTCTTGAGGGTTATCCCTTAAGTTCACTCAAGGATTTGGCCCATTATCTCTGTGCCGAGTCACATTACTATCAAAAGAACTGGAGTGCAGCCGTCACCTGGTTCAACAATTTCAGCCGTAATTTCCCCGACTCTGATTTGCAGGACAGGGCCTTGTTCAGCAAGGGTTGGGCTTATCTGGGGAGCGGGCAGATCGAGGTGGCCCAGCAGATTTTCACCCTGTTGATCGAACGGAGCGATAATAGTTCGTTCAAGGCGGAGGCGCAGTATACTCTCGGAATCATCGCTATCTGGCAGAAGCAATTTAAAGACGGAGTCAGAATTTTACAACAGGTTATCGATGACTATCCGGAGGCGAAAATAGTGCCCAAAGCTTATTTTGGGATTGGGCTTTTGTTTTTCCAGCAGAAAAATTATGATCGGGCTGAGGAAATTTTCAAGCTGGTCCTGGAACGATATTCCGGCGATAGCATAGCTGTTCGGGTTGCATTCATGCTCGCCGAGACATTCTTCAATACACATGACTTTGAGGCAGCGATTGAATATTATGGGCGGACCCGGGCCCTGATTGATCAGGAAAAATCCTATCTTCAGCCGCTGGCCTTGTTCCGGATTGGTTGGTGTCATTTTTTGCTCAGCCAGTTTGATCAGGCGATCGATGCTTTGCAAGTAATGATCAAGGACCATGAGGAGGCCTGGTTTATCGATAATGCGCTTTATTGGCTGGCCGAGTCGCATCGTCGGAACAGGGACTATGATCAGGCGGTCCGGATTTTTAACACGCTCCTGACGGAACATCCGGAAACTGCCCTGAAAACGGTTGCTTTGTATGGCTTGGGACAGACGTATTATCAACTCCACCAATGGCTGGACGCGATCGGTTATTTCCGGACCATACTGGAGCGGCAGACGCCGCTCTCGATCCAGGCCAAAGCCTTGTTCCAGTTGGCAGAGAGTTATTTTAATGTTCACGACTATGACGCAGCTCTCGGTCTTTTCTTGACCTTTGAAAATCAATTTCCTGACCACGAACTTTATGCCAAAGCCATCTTTATTCTCGGTAATATGTCTTTACGACGAGAGGAAATTGACCGGGCCAAAAAGTATTTTCAGCAGTATCTCCACCAGTTCCCGGATGGCCAGGATGCGGACCTCTCGTTCTTCAATCTCGGCTGGTGTGAGTTCAGAAAGGAAGATTATTTGCAGGCAGCCAGTATTTTTCTTGATTTTGCGGTCAACTATGCCAGCCATGAGTTAACGTCGAAAAGTTTGTTATTGCGGGCTGATGCGTTTTATAATCTCAGTCAATTCAGCCAAAGTCTGGATGCATATCGAGAGGTGATCAGACGTTTTCCCAATTCACAACAGGCTGTCGATGCCCAATATGGCATAGGTCTGACTTATTTTAGGCAGGGCAATTTCGGGCAATTCGTCGAAGAAAGCACGAGCATTCTTTCCCGTAATCCGGACAGTCCGCTCGGGCAGGTTGTCCAGCTTTTAATAGGCGAACAATACGCTGCCGAGGAAAAATATGATCAGGCTATCGAAGTATATTCGCGTCTGATCGATAGATTCAGCAATCAAGCGTTGGTTTCGCACGCCCTATTCCGCCGGGCAAAGCTTTATTACGACAAGGGTGACCTCGAACGGGCCTACGGGAATTTCGAGGATTTTCTGATCCGGTTTCCCGAAAGCGATCTTGCCGCTGATTGTTTGTTTGGCAAAGCCAGAGTTCTCACCGAGCAGGGAAACAAGCACGGGGCATTGGACGCATTTCGCGAGTTGATCAACAAATTTCCGGACCACAATCGTGCTCCTGAAGCAGCATATTATATCGGTGAATTGCTCTTTGAACTGGACATGGTCCAAGAGGCACAAACTGCGTTGGAACAAGTTGCCACCAACTATCCGACCAACCCTTTTTCGTTCAGGGCTTCCTCTCTGGCCGGGACCATCTGTAAGAAAAGCGGGGATTATGCCAGGGCCCGAGACCACTTCAGCAACGTCCTCAAAGGACCGTTGGCCAACCTCAAAGCCAAGGCCCAGTATGCAATTGCCGAAACGTATGAAAAAGAAGACAAGTGGTCGGAAGCCATTGTACAGTATATCAGGGTCATCTATCTCTATTCGAGCGATGAGGAATGGAGCGTGCGGGCAGAATTTGCCGCCGCTGAACTCTCCCGACAGCATGGGAAAAAACAGGACGCACTTCGTCTTTATCAGCGAGTTGCCCAAAATTCTGCCGTGCCTGAATTAAAAGCCCAGGCCCTGGAGTGGGTCCGTAAACTCAAGTGAAGCAGATGGTCCGGTGCTGAAATGGTTTGCCTTACAGCTTTCTTTCGTTCTGCCAGGAGAGAGGAACATAATATGTCCCGAAAGATATTGAGTGTTTTCTATCTCAGCCTCTTGGGAACATTAATGTTACTAAATCCGATTGGCCGGGTTTCGGCTGCTGAGACGAGTGAGCTTGTGGTCGGTCTGAGCGGTGGCATCGCTTTTCCTTTTGGCTGGTTTGCGGAAAATGAGCTCACCTCGAATGTGTCATTGACGGGTCATGTCGGATACATGCCTGATTGGTCCATGCCCGGGTTGATGCCGAGAGTGACCGTCAGTTATCAGGAATTTAATGGCACCCGGCATAGTGACAGTAAAAAGGATTTCAAGGATGTCAGCCTTTATCTCCAGGTACTTTATCATCACGATCTCGGTATGCCTTTTCGGACCTATATCATGGCGGGACTGGGAGTTGATGCAATGACCATTGTCCATGATCAAACCGGACTCGAAGCGGTCCACGAAGAAAAGTCCGGTTTGGGTGTCGGGGGCATGATCGGGGCCGGCGTAACCGTCAAAGTAAGGGATTATTTCGGGATTTTCTGTGAGGCTGACCTCAAATCGGCTACCTGGTCAGAAGGGCCGGACTTTAATGATATTATTATTCGGGCCCTTTTGGGCACGAATTTCTATTTTTTTTAGCTGGGGTTTGAACGGCACGAAAAATTATTCGGTCCGGCAAGACATTTTCGCCCCTACGACAACTGAATGACTGGGCTGCATCAGTGAAAGTACTTGAAAGAAGCAGAAGAAACTGCTATGTGTTCTCCAATTTCAATTTAACAACTTGGTTGTGAGCCAGTCGTCAGACATCTTATCGAGGAGAACTGCTGTGTTTGAATTCTTTGCATACGTGTTCAAAGGCGGGATTCTGATGATCCCGATCGGGTGTTGCTCAATTCTGTCATTGGCAATTATCATCGATCGGTTCTTGCATCTCAGGGAAAGTAAGGTCCTGCCGCCGTCTTTTATTTTGGAAATCAAGACCCTCCTGAACCAGAAAAAGATCAGTGAAGCCTTGGAGTTGTGCCAAAAGAACTGGCAACCGGTTTCGCGTATACTGGAAGCGGGGATTTTGAAGCACCGGAAAAGCAGGGAGGAGATCAAGGAAGCAATTGAGAACGTCGGGAAGCAGGAGGTTGGATTTCTGGAGCGTTATCTCGATGCCTTGGCCACGATTGCCAGTATCTCACCTCTGCTTGGACTGCTCGGCACCGTGACCGGTATGATTGAAGTTTTTCAGGTCATTTCCCTGCAAGGAGTGGGTGACCCGAATGCACTGGCCGGTGGAATTTCAGAAGCCTTGATCACGACCGCTGCGGGACTTCTGGTGGGTATCCCGACGTTGGTCTTTCATAATTATTTTCACAAACTGGCGAACACATATTTGCTGGCCATGGAAAAAACGTCACTCGATGTCGTCGAAATCATGACTGAAGGGTCATTCGAACTGACCGGTGACAATAAAATCGATACGTGGGAAATCCGCTAACCCATCATTATCAAATGGATGTATCCGATGAATTTCAGGACCCGAAACATCATTAAACCTGAGCTGAATATGACCCAACTCATCGATGTGGTCCTGCTCTTGCTCATTTTTTTCATGATCTCATCGAGTTTTGTGGTGCAGCCCGGGTTGAAAATCAAACTGCCTCATTCGAAAAGCACTGATATGCAACCGGAGAACCAGCTCAAGATTATAGTTACCAAGGACAATCGTCTATTTCTCGGCAATCAGGCGGTCAAGCTTGAAAATCTGCCACAGGAACTTGCCAACCGGATGACGAACAAGGACATACATTTTCTTCTGATCAAAGCGGATGAAATGGTCAGACATGGATTGGTCGTCCAGATCATGGACATCGCCCGCTCTTTGAAACTCGATGTCGGTATTGCCACCCGACCAAGCCAACCTGATGTTGAACAATAGTAAAAACTGAACCAAGAATGATGTCACAATGCCATCAAAATATCGTTTCTACTATCTCATAGGACTCTCCTCTTTCATTCACGCCCTGATTTTGGCGTTCTTACCCGGACCGAGTTTTCAGAAACTCCTCGGTGCGGAAACCTTTCAGATCATTTCGGTTGTCTCGGATGAGGACCTCCCTGCCACAACCTTTCACTCGTCTGACTTGAAAGAACAGATCGACTGGCTGGAGGCACTCGAGCAGGTAGACCGTGAGGATGATCAGCCTGCTTCACAACAGGACACTTTTGTCCAGCAATTTATCTTGCCCTCTACCCATTTCAACAAATTCGAGGAAGCATACTCACGCAATATGGCCGATCCTGTCCTCACCGCTTCCTTGAGCTTGACCCCGGACAGGGTTGAACTGCTTCCCTCGGCAATGGCCGAGCTTCCCATTGAACTCGATTGGCATAAAACATTGGACCGCACACTGCAGTCAACTCCGGATGATAAATCTGACCAGAAAATAGTCTCGACCCTTAATGATACAACCGAGGAAAAACCCCCGCATCACAACGAAATAGAAGGTCCCGTCGCTTCCAGACAGATCATGTTCCAGCCAGAACTCCCTATCGTCTCCCTGGAAAAAAACACGATCATCACCATGAAGTTCTGGGTGTTCCCCGATGGCACGGTTGGAAAAATCATTCCCCTCAAAAAGGCGGACGCTGAACTTGAGCGGATCGCCATCAACTATCTCAAGCAGTGGCGATTTTCGGTTCTGCCCCGCGAAAGCAGCCAGGACGAGCAATGGGGCATCATCCCCATCAAGTTCAAAATCAATTAATCAATTGGCATCATGAGAGGAAAAGGGTCCTTGGAATATATACCCGGATTGTGCCACTGGAATCTGCTGCGGCATTGATGTCGCGGTGACATCCTGTCTTCTCGCCAATCAGTTCCTAGAATGTAAGGGTGAAGGTCGTCTTGTCATCAGGGACAGATTGAACGGATATCGATCCGTTGTGAAGTCGCATGACCTGTCGGGAGAAGCTGAGTCCGATGCCGGAACCGGCCTTTTTCGTTGTGTAGAAGGGAATGAAGATTTTATCGAGTGCCTCCTCGACAATACCAGGTCCATTGTCACGTATCTGAATGACCACCTTTCCGAGATTATTCATACTGCCGTGCAATTCTATGCGGGCATTGTTGCGTCCACTGACCGCATCGATGGCATTGAGAATGAGATTGATGAGCACCTGTTCGATGAGACCCTTGTCAGCGGTCACTTCGAGCGTCTCCGGGGCGATGAAGCGCAGAAATTCGATATTCTTACGTTCGAGGGACGCGCTGAGCAGGCGAATGACTCGCGAGACCATCTCGCGGATCGAAACAATTTCGAGTTGAGGCGACGGGATCAACGTGAGATTCCGATAGGCATTCACGAATTCCATCAGGCCAAAACTGCGATTGTGAATCGTCGTGAGGGCAGAGCGGAGATCACCGAGTATCTCGCGGATATCTTCTTCACCGTTCTTCCGGGAATCAGCCTGTTCGAAAGAGTCGATCAAATCGAACGCCGTGGAGGACAACGAGGATATCGGTGTCATTGAATTCATTATTTCGTGCGTCAGGACACGAATTAATGTCTGCCATGACTCCATTTCTTTGTCTTCGAGTTCTCCCTTGATGTCCTGAAGGGACACGAGACGATAGCCCTGATCTCTCAATTTGAATTCTGCCGCATACAGGCAGAGCTGCTTTTGTCCCTCTCCGGTATAGATTTTCACCAGGGAGTGTTCTCCGGGTTTCGCCAGGGTGATCGATTCCCGAAGCTGATCCGACAGTGCGTCGAGTTCCCTGATGTTATCAAGGTGAGTCAACTGCAGCAATCGTTTTGCGGCATTATTTATCAGATGAACATGACCGTTCTCGTGAAAGGTGATGATCCCCACGGCGATGTGCTGCAGTATGGTTTGCAGATACTGGTACTGCTCCTCTGTCTGGTGGCGGTATCGCTGGAATTCGCCAATGATATCCTGGAAAATATGCTGGAGGTCCAGGAGGGCCCCTCCTTCGTGTTCCATGGAAAAAGATTGTGAAAAATCAGCGTGTTTTATCGCCGTGAGGAAGCGAACCAGTTCGCGGTCCGTCCTGAGAACAGCATGGAGAAGTGCCCAGCTCTGATACAGGAGCAGCAGTGCGACCACGAAGATCGTCACATACAACCCCGTGGAGAGGAGCATGCAGATTGCCACGGTCGTCGTCGCGACCAGGAGGAAAACGCGTATACTGATGCCTATGGTGAAGCGGCTCATATAATTGTTCCAGATCTTTGCCCGAAAGGCTGACGTGAGTGATCGGAAGGTATCGATCGGTGATGCTGACTGTCCAGTCATAACCCATGTTTCTCCATTCTCCGATAGAGTGACGATCTGGTCAGACCAAGTTCACGGGCTGCATGACTGATGTTGCCACCCTGCTTCTCTATTGCCTTTCTGATAACTGTTTTCTCGACTTCTTCCAGATCGAATGTGTCAAAAATCACCCCGTCACATTTCCCCTCGACAGCAGAAAGGATCAAATCCTTGGGTTGCAGGACGGGACCGTCTCCGAGGATTACCGAGCGTTGGATTACATGTTGCAACTCACGAACATTGCCAGGCCAGGGATAGCGTTGCAGTTTTTTTAGAGTGGTGAGGCTGAGCCGGTTGAAGTTTTTATTGTATTTACGGTTGTACATTCTCAGAAAATGTTCGGCTAAAAGTGGAATGTCCTCGGTCCTTTCCCTCAGGGGCGGAATGGAAATTTCGACGGTATTAATGCGGTACAGCAGGTCCTGACGGAATTCACCATGATTGACCATTTCGTAAATGGGAACGTTCGTGGCGCAGATGAGCCGAATGTCGATGGGGATGAGCTTGTTCGAACCAACAGGTGTCACATTACGCGTTTCAAGCACTTTCAGAATCTTTGACTGCATTTGTTTGGGCAGATTACCGATTTCGTCGAGAAAGAGTGTTCCGCCGGATGCGACTTCAAAACGCCCCTGTCTATCCGCACAGGCATCAGTGAAGGCTCCCTTGACATGGCCGAACAGCTCGCTTTCGAACAACGTCTCGGTGATAGAACCCATATCGACGCTGATGAACAACTGATCGGCACGCATAGAGCCACGGTGCAGTGCCCGGGCAACCAGTTCCTTGCCGGTCCCATTATCACCCAGGATCAGGACGTTGGCGTCGGTCCGGGCTACCTTGTCAATGGTCGCAAACAACTTTTCCATCGGTGGTGATACACCAATGAAAACATTGTATGGTTGATCGAGATCGGCGATCAATTGCTGCTGACTCCGCCGCAGATGGTCCGTCTCCCGCCTCGATTCCCGCAATTGTAACGCCGATGACAGGGTCGCCCATAGTTTCTCGTTCTGCCATGGCTTCATGACAAAATCAGTTGCACCCTCCTTGATCGCCTTGACTGCCAGATCGACATCACCATAGGCGGTGATCAGGACCACCACCGCCGACGGATCAATATCAAGTATCGTCTCCAGCCAGAAAAATCCTTCTCGACCGCTCGTTACATCACGAGAGAAATTCATGTCCAGCAAGATGACATCGTAGGTCTCATTGGCCAGTAAGGCGGGAAGACGAGACGGGTCCTTCTCGGTATGAACCAACCTGACATATCGCTTCAGAAAAATGCGTGCTGCATTGAGCACATCCTCATCATCATCGACGATGAGAAATTTCCCGAATTTATTATTCATGCATCACCTTCCATATCGGGGGAAGAGAGGGTCTATTTTTCTTCCCGGACAATCCCGGCATTCAGTCGTTGTTTCCGACTGTTCTTGTTGAGCAGATCATTATTTGTTCGATAACGGACACTAATGTATCATTTCCGGACGGATTTATCCAGTTCATCAGTCGCAACGATCATTTGTGTTATGTAAATCATCTGGCCATTCACCAGCATCATACTCGCCTGTGCAGGGCTGGTTCACTCCATGTCACGCTCGCGCGTCCGACCCGGACTGCTTTCTGCTCGACCGGGAAGACCTGAATGGATATATGCATTTTCACTGCCAGTATTTTGTAAGCACGAAAGGTTTTCAGGCATCTGGTTCTGGCACGGATTGTGTATAACCTGGAGCGATGTAATAGAATGTTTTAATCATCTGAATTAAGATGAAGATGAGTTCATACATTGAGGTTTGGGGGTATTCTAACCGGTGACAATTTCGCCCTTCTGCAGCATCATCGATGGGAGAAATGGACGTCTGACACGCATTTCCACTCATTTACAATATCATTGGATTGTCCTAGTCTAGTGACGAAGGCATTGTCAGACAGCGAATGGTTTTTCGTTCGTCACCCAGGCCACTGATTGAGTCAGGGGAGATTGTTTCGTCATGATCCGGACCATGGACCTTCAGAAGATTTACCGGACCGGAGAAGTCCAGACGGTTGCCCTGAGTGCAGTGAACATCGCCATCAATGAGGGAGAATTCATTGCCATCATGGGGCCTTCCGGCTGTGGCAAATCGACATTGCTTCACATCCTTGGTTTAATCGACCGTCTAACGGCTGGTGAGTATTATTTCAGAGGGAAAGCTGTTTCGGCGTTCGGTGACAGATCTCGCTCACGATTTCGCAGAGAAAACTTCGGTTTTGTCTTCCAGAATTTC
>Ga0068714_10006588_pt1 | contig 11729 bp, 7 predicted proteins | sample MTBNYHSulfiMetaG_FD_62988 | JGI IMG/M metagenome (GOLD analysis project Ga0068714, IMG submission 62988) | Enrichment culture microbial communities from rom New York Harbor, USA that are MTBE-degrading - MTBE-NYH (New York Harbor Sulfidogenic)... | ecosystem: Environmental > Aquatic > Marine >... | reverse complement strand
CACCGGAAAAAAAACCGTGAACCACCCTTCACCTGTAAAAACTGTAACGAATCAAAACCCATTGGCGCTTTGAGCAGACACACTCCGGTTCGAAGCTCGTTGTCCAGTTGGTCGGCCGGAGTATTCAGGCGAGCCGGTATTGGAGTGCCCGCTTGAATCAGCATGCCAGGAGCCTGCTCCGTCAGGAGGCTTCGCCAAACGTATGGCTGAAACCAAAAGATGTTTTCTGTGCTGCAATATCGCACAATCGGCCAGCAACCGATAAGATTTGGAAGTCGACTCTATTGGCAGGTTTAACGGCAAAATCGCAGCTCTCATTCCAATTTGAAAGTGAAAGCATTCTCCTGATCGTGAGACTTTTCTTGAATATCTGATTAGCATTGAAATGTCAACTCGTTTTGAGACTTCTCGAAGCAGCGTCGGGGTAAGCTTCTACAGCTGGAAAATAAACCACTCAATAGGGCTCGCTAAACTTACGGCGCACCGGCGAAATGGAAAGTTTTTCTCTTCGGCCAATCAACCAGTCAGCAACGATTTATCGATTACACTTTGTTATAGGTAGTTTTGACCATGCAAAAATGCGTATCTTTGCCTATTGAATATGAGCTTGGATGATTCGATAATATTGAACAGTTGTCTCGCCTGCCCTACTTTTTTCTGAAGAGCAGGTTCCGGACCAGACTGATTCCGGAACCTGCGCTTCCCAACAAAAAAGCAGCAGCAATTCTTGTCGTACAGGATGATATTTCCGCTTTCCGACAAAAGGCTTTAGAGGTAACCGTTCACCGAATCTAACTATCACTTCACGTGCCCATGCCCGTTTGCATGTGCGTGCCCGATTCGGGTACGGGCACGCACACGGGCACGAAATTGCTTCGTGGCCACGTTGCGCCTGGCCGGTTACCGTTAGAACAGGTCGAGTGCTTAGCAAAAAGGCTGCTAAACGATAGTCGAGGTATATCCTTTACGAATGGCATATTTTATAAGATCTGCAGTCTTTTTTATTCTTAGTTTTTTCAACATATTAGCTCGATGATGATGAATGGTGCGCACACTGATGCAAAGGAGACTTGCCATCTCCTTACTCGATTTTCCCTCCGCGATTAGCTTCAGGACTTCCCTTTCTCTAACAGTCAGCGCCTCGGCGGCAATATCGGTGCTGTCCTTCTTCCTGCGGTCGAATAAAACATCGGCGATTTGAAATGACAAAAGAGGTGAAACATACACTCCTCCCTGGCGAATCCTCTCGATTGCAGAAAAGAGCTCCGTGTCGGCATCCTCTTTGAGCAGATAGCCTTCGGCACCGGCCGACATGGCATGAAAAAGATGTTCTTTGTCTTTATGCATGGTCAGAATCAGAACTTTAATGGAAGGATTGGAGTTTTTGATCTCATGGGTGGCTTCAATTCCTCGCAGGTTAGGCATGGAAATATCAAGAATCACCATGTCAGTGGCGGTGGTTTTCAGAGCCTTCAACAACTCAAGTCCATCATTGACTTCTCCAACAATCTCAAGATCGGGGATCTCCTCAATGATCCGCTTTACCCCCTGGCGAAACATCAGATGGTCATCGGCCAGTACAATTCTGTAGGGTCGCATTTTGGGTCGATCCAATCTCCTATGAGGTTTCTGTTTCTTGCAGCTTTTTCAGGGTCTCCATCAACACATCCCGATTCTCGACGGATTGCTCACCGACCAAGAGCTCTTCCAGAAAAGCGCGGCTCTCGGTACATCCTGCAACTCCAAGAAGGTATATCAAATCACCCCTGACAGGATCTTCAGCGGCTTCCACAAAACCGAGCAACTGAGAGCATACTGTCTTTGCCAAGGCGATGTCTTCTTCTGCAATTTGTTCGAGCACCACCATCGCACCCAAGCGCTCGGACCAGTTCGGGTGCTTTAGAAGCTCCAGAAAGGCGGGAAAAACCATGTTTTTTCCAAGCATCAACTCAGCCAGATGAACTGCATTGCCTTCTTTAATAATATCTATTAGCTCCAAAGCGCTCATTCTAGCAGGATCGCGATGCATCAGCGCATCCAGCAATTCTTGCCGAACGATAGAGCCTGTCCACCTGAACTGATGGTCCAAAATAACGGTTGGCACGGACCGGATTTTGTCCTGTTGAGCCAGCTCGGGGAAAAGCGCTCCGTCTATGATCTCTAGATGGATATTAGCATTGAGCATCGGAAAAGCTTGAATCTGGCGGACAACTTCCGGGCAGAAAGGGCAACTGGGAGAGATGTAAATTTTAAGATTTGCCGACCACTGCACATGCCGGAGAGCCAATCCGATTGCTTCCGGCAATTCTGCTTCTCCCTTAATCTGCATGGTCATCAGATCAAGAAAAGGATCGAGCTCGGCACCTGCGGGGATCGCGTAATAGCGCCAGCCTCTGCCAAACTCGAAGGAGGGCAGTTGGTCCGCATCGCCTTGCGCAGTGATCAGGCTGAGCCCGGGAGCCAGCTCGCTTAGAGTCTGACCGAACTCCGCAAAATCGTTGCTCCTCTCATCATCGGTTCGCACCAGTTGCAGAACAAGCTTCCCATTCAAAACCTTGTTCCAGGCGCTTATTTTGTTGCGGTCCCGTGTATCCAGTTCCATGCTAGACCAATCTGTCGAATGATACAGGAATTCATCCACTAATCCTTAGTGAGTTGCATCCACCAAACAGAGAATCGCCCTCTGTATATGTTGTAGAACTTTATTAGCGTGGCTCCCCATGAGGAACGGCTTGCGCTCGTAGAAACTCTTTTTGCCCATAACGACTACTTCGTATTCGCCATGCTCGATTTCATTCAGCAGGTCCCGTCCGATGCCCTCTTTTGTTTGCACAATTCGTTTTTCCACTTTTTGCGCAGGCACCCCTTGTTCAACAACGGAGTGGCAGGCTTCATCCATGAATTTCTCGACCTTTTGGGTCCACTGCAACCGCCACTTCTCGATGTGTGCCTGCCGATCCTTTTGCTCGTCGGGACCTAAAATATGGCCGTCGTCCCAAAAGGTTGGAGGAATCGGCGGCATAATGTGGAAGAAAGTATAGTGCATTCCGGGAATCCTTGCCAAATATTCTGCTGTATAATAGGTGAGAGCGCGAGAATCGGGAGCGTCTGCGAGCGCAACGAGCACTTTTCGGGTTTGGTTAACCGGCGTATCAACAATCCAGACAGTTCGGTAGCGAGCATATTGAGCTACTTTATTGGACACACTGCCCAACAGAAAATTCCCAAGCGGGCTACGTCCTCGCCGTCCCAGGACTACGGTCCTGATCCTTTCAGCTTCGGCCTCTGCCAGAATGTCGTGGGCGGGATCGGTACTTCCCAAACCAAGCTCCAAGAAAATCCGATCTTCGGGAAATCCACTCTCTACCAAGGCTTTCCGCGAAGAATCGAGGATAGCATCGCCCACCTTCTTTTGATCGTCCAACGAGACTTTCTGAGATATCTCGACATCGGCAAGCTCAGCCGGGTAGAGCATCTCCAATTGGTGCACGCAATGGAAAAGCAATACACCCAAATCGCTTTGATCTTTAAGAAGTTGCCCCAGAATTGCAGTGGCCTCAAGACTTTTTTTCGACCCGTCTACTGCCAAAAGAACTCTTTTGTTCATGGCGCCCTCCTTGTTTCGAGTCATCACCACAGAGCCTCGTGAGCTGTCTGCCGCGATAAGCCCCAAAAAGTCAATCCAACTCGGGTCAACTTCTCAGTCCATTTCAATCGGCACGTCAACAGTAGCACTTTGATATTTATATAGATAAAATAGTGCGAATTCGCAGCACTTCAGCCCGCTAATAAGACGAGCTCTTATTTATTAATCTAAACGATTTTATAACAAATGACGAAGGCTTTAGGAAATTTAAGGAACCGAGCAAGCTCTTGAGTCACTGGAAGTAGAAGTTCCGGGCATAGCGAGCCTTGATTTACAGGGTAGAGAGAAAAAATCGTCGATGTCGTTGAGCTCTCGAGTAATTCGACAGGGGGGTAGACTTTCCAAGAAAAGCTTACCATAACTTTTGTCAAAAAGCCTCACATCAAAAATAGCGATGATGCCTCGATCTTTCGATGATCGGATAAGTCTTCCCATGCCCTGCTTCAGATGGATGATTGCTCTTGGCACTTGATAGTTGTAAAAGGGATTTCTTCCCTGCATTGCTTGATATTCTATCCTGGCGGCGATAAGGGGGTCTTCCGGAACCTCGAAAGGCAACTTATCTATTAACAAACAACTCAGCGCCTCACCCGGCACGTCTATGCCATGCCAAAAAGAACTGGTTGCCAACAGTACCGAATCAATCTTCTGTTTAAATTGGGTCAGAAGCTGTATCTTGGGTTTTTGACCCTGCACCAGGATGGGATATGGAAGAATGTCCTGCAGATGGGCATGTAAAACATTCAAGTTTCTGTAGCTCGTAAATAGAAAAAGCGCCCGCCCCCTGCTTCTGGTCAGGATTGTTGCGGCCATCTTTGCTACAGAATCACAGAACTGAGGGGATTGAGGCAAAGGAAGCTGCTTCGGGACATAGAGAAGTGCTTGTTCTTCATAAGCGAAGGGAGATGCCAACTGTAGCTCCCTTGTTTCGGGTGGCATTCCAAGGCTGTTACGTACAAACTCAAAAGAGTCCGCAATGGTGAGGGTGGCCGAGGTAAACACTAATTTCCGCGTTTGTCCAAACAACCATTTATTGCAGATCGTTCCCACCTCAAGCGGCGTTCCGTGGACAAACACCGAGCGTAGAGAAAGCTCATACCAATAGACGAGAGAAGGATCAGTCTGGTGAAGAATCTCTTTGATAACCAAAGCCAAATGTGAAGTGCGTCTATGGAAGGAATCCAAAACCGGACGATTTTCTCGCGTGAGACTTAAATGGGCGTTCAACTGCTCTAAGGCATGAATCATTTCCTGACAAACTTCGGCAAAATTTCTATCTATTCGAGCACGGTCAAGCGAAAACCGCCCTTGATTAGCTCCAGCTGGCAGGAGCTGTTGCTGAAAGTTTCGACTCGAGGTCTCCAGGTGCTGAAGGATTCTATTTACTTCTTCAATATCTTTGATCTCGAACGATTGCCTGGCCGATTCTCTCCGAATATCCTGAGTCAGTTCGTTTATTTTCGCGCTGCTGAACTCCAGTCCGAAATAAAGGCCGATCACATCCTCCAATTGATGCGCCTCATCAAAGATGACCGCGTCGTAGTCGGGAAGAATTTCGCCACGGCCGCCCACCCGCAGTGCCAGATCAGCAAAGTAAAGATGGTGATTGACGATAAGCAAATCCGCTTGCGAGGCTTCTTCTCGGAGCAAGGTCAAGAAACACCGGGAGAAGTCGGGACACTGCTGCCCCAGGCACTGCTCACTGTTGGAGCTCACTTGGCTCCAGGTATGAAAATTATCAGGCAGCCAGTTGATTTCAGCCCGGTCTCCACTCCCGGTCGATGATGCCCATTTCTGAAAACTCCGAAACAGCTTTGCCTCCTCATTGCTCCAAAGGCTAGGTTGATGGGCAAACAAGGCGAACTTCCTGCGGCAAAGGTAATTTTTCCTTCCTTTGAGACAAACGGCGCGCAACTCGGGGAAAAAATGTTCCTTCAGGAAAGGAATATCGTGGTCAACAATTTGATCCTGCAGCGTCTTGGTGCCTGTCGAAATAACCACCCGTTGTCGGCTAAGCAGAGCTGGGATCAAATAAGCCCATGTTTTGCCGGTACCCGTTCCAGCTTCTGCCAAAAGAGGAACTCCATCTCTTAAACAAGCACGGACAGCTTCGGCCATCTCTAATTGAGAAACACGAAATTCGAACCCTGGCACAGTTTGAGCCAAAGTTCCCTGGGGGCCGAAATAACGTTGCATCCAATCTCCACGACCTTCGAGGCGCTACAAAGCTGGAATATAAGGTTAGGTTAAAACGTTAGAAGAGATCGCTTTTGAAAAAAGACTGGGGTGTTGATCTGCTCATCTTTGACGGCTCCGATTCTCTTGGAATTACGACTCGTTCCGATGGCAGCTGGGTTTCCAGGAAGGCTGCGTAAACTGCATTGGGGTCGTCGGAACGGGCTCGAGCACCGGTAGAATTATTTATTTTAGCAAAGACGACGCCGGGAGGAATCGCAAAGCTCTCAATAGGCTTGTCCTTCAGCCAATTCTCCATGAAGTAAACCCAGGTGGGACAGGCTGCCCGCCCACCAGTCTCTTTTTTGCCCAAAGAAAGATTATGGTTGTCGTGCCCTACCCACACACCGGCTAGAATGGATGGCGTATATCCGATAAACCATGCATCTTTCAAGTCGTTTGAGGTGCCTGTTTTTCCGGCCGCAGGGCGCCCCAAGCTCTTGGCTCTCTGGCCCGTGCCCTGCTGGATCACATCCTGTAGCAAATGAGTCATCACATAGGCAGTCTGGGGAGAAATCACCGGCTCGCGCTGCACCTCATGCTCTTCCAGCACATGGCCGTTACGGTCAAGAATCCTGCTAATCATGTAGGGAGCGACTCGCTGGCCATGGTTTGCAAAGGTGGAGTAAGCGCCAACAAGCTCCCACAGAGTCACTTCAGAAGCTCCCAGTGCCAGTGAGAGAGTCGGGGTCAGCGGGGTGCTGAAGCCCAATCTTCTTGCATAATCGATGGCATAGTCTATTCCAATGGAGTCCAGCAATTTGACGGTTACCACATTTCGCGAATGGATCAAAGCCTTTCTCAGCAAGATGGGCCCCCAGAACTCACGGTCATAATTTGCCGGCCTCCAGGGACCTCGAATGCTGGGATCATCTCGGATGATCGGAGAGTCGATCAAGATGGAAGCTTCTGTGTAGCCCTTATCAATGGCGGCGGAATAGATGATTGGCTTGAAGGCGGAGCCCGGCTGCCTTAGGGCCTGGGTGGCCCTGTTGAACTGACTTTTCTCAAATTCTCTGCCGCCCACCATGCAAAGCACTTCACCAGTCTCCGTGGCAATGGCAAGAAAAGCGCCTTCGACTTTTGGCTCCTGTTCAAGCGATGCCGACCACACACCATTTTCCTGCTGCTTCCCCAGCCTGACTGAAATGATATCACCCGGTTTCAGCATCTTCGCCGCCCGGCCGGCAGATACTCCGGTCCATTCCCAGCTTAACGGGGACAGCTCGGCCTGGCCTGACCCGAGTCCCACTCGGTAAATCTTAGACTTTGACATATAGTCCATCACGAGTGCTTCCAGCACCTTGCCTTCGACCAGTTGTTCTTTTCTGCCTGTCAACTCCTTGAGAAAACTTTCCCATTGATCACTGGGCAAATGGCGGCGTGCTTTCCGGTATCCATGTCTTTTGTCGAGCTCTCGCAGTCCGCGATCCAAAGCAAGCTCGGCATATTCCTGCGCCTTCGGATCGAGGGTGGTATAGATCTGCAAACCCTCTTTATACAGCCCATCCTTACCATAGCGCTGCTCGACCTGGCGCCGAACCTCTTCCGAAAAAGAATTGAGAGTCTTGAGCGTCCAATGCCGAGGCTCGCTCAGTTGTAGCGGTTCCGAGAATACCTCTTCAGCTGTCTGCGGTGAGATGAATCCGACTTCTGTCATTCTTTGCAGCACGTATCTTTGCCGCTCCCGCGCCGCCGGCAAATTTTGGAAAGGAGAATAGCGGCTTGGGGCTTTCGGCAAGCCCGCCAAAAGTGTTGCCTCAGACAGCGTCAGGTCGGAGGCATGTTTGCGGAAATAGGTCTGTGCCGCCGCTTCTACCCCGTATGCTCCAGAGCCGAAATAAATCTGGTTCAAATACAGCTCCAGAATTTGATCCTTACTCAACGACTGATCGATGCGATACGCCAATATCGCCTCCTTGAGCTTGCGCACCCAAGTCCTTTCGGGGGTCAGGAGCAGAGATTTTACGACCTGTTGAGTGATCGTGCTGCCCCCTTGAACAATTTCTCCGGCCTGCCAGTTCTTGTAAAATGCACGAATAATCCCTTGCAGATCCACTCCGGCGTGCTCGTAAAAACGAACATCTTCAGCCGCCAAAAAGGCATTGATGACATGAGGCGACATCTGCTGCAAAGAAATCAAAAATCTTCGCTCCAAATAAAACTCACCAATAAGCGAGCCGTCTCTGGCATATACGCTGGAGACTAGAGGTGGATGATAATTTCTAAGCGACTGCGTGCTGGGTAGAGAGCGAGTGATTTGCGTGTAGAACGCGAACAGTGCGACTCCGGACGTCAACAAAACGCAAAAAGAGATTCCCGCAACTCCCAATAAAAACCATCTGATGATATTAGATCTCGAAGTCTTGTTAGAAGGGCCTGGCTGAGGCATCCACATTATCTCCTGAAGAATGAAAACGATCAATCTCTAGTACTCATCTATTCCTTTTGAGGCAAAGCTTTCATCGTCCTTGAGGAAAGCGCCCCATGCACCACCCACCCTCCAGTGCACTCGGGAGCTTGTGTCTGTAAGCCACTCGTGTACATCTCGGTTTGGTGGACAGGCGTGTGTCGAAAAACCGGTTGCAGTTAACGTGCCACTACAGCGGACAAAGCGCCTACCGGAAATCCAAACATCTCCGTGCGACTTATGGGAATCTGCTTTGCCCCGATCAAAGTTGTCCATGAACCGTTGAACCAAGGACATTTATTCACTCTTCTATGCTAATCATTTTAAAAGAAAATGATCGCCTTATCGAAATCGATTTTTGCCTGAAGCTATAAACAAGAGATTTTTGAAAGTCAATTATAACAAATCTTCTCTCTTTTTCTTAACGCATCGCTATCGTAGGGATTCGCACCTACACTGTGCAAGAGGTCTCTTGATCTTTTCCGCTGGAAATTTTAGCTTCTACCCAGAGGGGGCCGGTGGATAACCCTATCACACCGCCGGTGATCAGTCTTCTTCTTACCTCTTCGATAAGGGAGAACAGTGCATGAAGGCCTTATGCTTTTACAATCATGGTGGTCCCGAGGTCATTCGTTATGCGGATGTGCCTAAGCCTCTTCCAGCACCCGGCCAGGTGCTAATTGAGGTACGCGCCTGTGCCCTCAATCATTTGGATATTTGGGTCAGACGCGGCTGGCCCGGATTAGACTTGAAAATGCCCTTCTGGGGGGGAGCTGATGTTTCGGGTGTGATTGCCCAACAAGGCGACGGAGTAACGGATTGGAAAATCGGCCAACCGGTGGTGGTGGATCCCGGAATCAACACCGTTGAAGATGAGTTCACCAGGCGCGGTCAGCATACTATGAGCCCCGGCTACCATATTTTGGGTGAGAATACACCGGGCGGTCTGGCTCAGTATGTTGCAGTTCCGGCCGGCAATCTTCTCTCCATTCCCGACGACGTTGACTTTCCGGAAGCCGCAGCACCACTGCTGGTGACGCTCACTGCATGGCGCATGCTCATGCACCGGGCAGGACTGCGAGCTGGTGAGTCAGTGCTGGTAGTCGGAGCGGGTGGCGGAGTGAATACCATGGTCACCCAGATTGCCAAACTGGCTGGAGCAAAAGTCTACGTTGTGGCAAGCGATGCGAGAAAAGCTCAAAAGGCCGCAGAGCTCGGCGCCGACGTGGTCATCAATCGTTCCGAAAAGGATTGGGGGCGGGAAATTCATCGTTTAACCGACAAACGCGGCGTTGATATCGTAGTGGACAACGTGGGTGCGGCAACCATCAACATAAGCATGAAGGTTGTGGCAAGGGGGGGTAGAATCGTCATCGTCGGAAATACCAGCGGACCGCATGCGGAGATTGATATTCGCTACATTTTCAGCAAGCAAATAAGCATCATTGGCAGCACCATGGGCACCCATCAGGATTTTCGCGACATAACAACCCTGCTCTGGCAGCGCAAGCTCCGCCCAATCATCGACAGGATCATGCCGCTACACGAAGGAAGAGAAGCTTTTCGCATGCTGGAAGATAGCGATCAGTTCGGTAAAATCGTTCTGGTTCCATGAGAGCTTCAACCATTTCAGCGAGCCAGGCAACCGTCGCTCAGACTGAAGATTCAAGCTTTGTTTGGTGATGCCGACCCTTAGTTCCGGTTCATGAGCTCGCGGGAGATGATAAGCTTCTGGACGTCTTGAGTGCCTTCACCGAGCGACGAGGCCCACGCATCCATGGGGAACTTGTGGATAGGATGATCTAAGATCACCGAAGCTGCACCAAACAAATCTGCAGCCCACGTGCTTACTGCGCGCGCGATTTCAACCGTCACATATTTGGCCATGGATGCCTCAAACCGGAAGTCTTGACCCTGATCTTTCATCCAGCAGGCTTTCCACAGCATTAGTCTGGCCGCCTCAATCTTGCTCCAGTGATCTGCAGCCTCAAACGATTTCGCTTGAAAATCAAAGATGTTGCGTCCAAATATCTCTCTTTTTTTGGCGTGCTGTAAGCCGAGTTCAAAAGCCCCTACAGCTGTACCCAGAGTGAGTGCACCAATTGACAGTCGACTGTGAGTAAATATCTCCAGCACTTGCTGCAGCCCCCTGCCCTCTCGCCCAAGCAGGTTTTCTGCCGGCACAAAAACATCCTTGAGATGAATTCGGGTGAGATCCGACGGAATCCAAACCTTTTTATTCAGTTTCTTGCGCGAGACACCCTTGGCAGTAAGGTCAACAACGAACATCGAAAGTCTTTCATTTCTAGAAGCATCGGGGTCGGATATCGCGGTAACGAGGGCCAGATCACTCAGAGAACCATTGGTCACGTAAGCTTTCGTTCCATTGAGCAGCCAGCCGCCATCAACTCTGGCAGCACGCATGCCTATGTTAGCTACATCGCTTCCCGCAGTCGGTTCTGTGTTTCCAAGACAGATCAGGGTTTCTCCGCGTATCGCCGGATCGAGCAAAAGGCTTCTCCGCGATTGTGAAGCGAACAAAGAGCAGCCGAGTGTGCCAAGAGAAATATGCACCAGAACAGCCACTGCAACACCCGGCGAATGCTTCGCAAGATATTCATACAGAACCGCTTGCTTCAGGGCGCTCTGTTCCACAACACGTCCGTTTTTGTTCTCAAACCCAAGCCATCCCTGTTGGCCTAGTCCCAGGAAAAGATCGCGCGGAATTTTCCCCTCCTGGTACCAGGAAGACAGATGCGGAATCATATGTTCAGCAATGAATTCTTTATAGCGCTTCTCTTCGTTCAATACTTCATCGGGTAAAGAAAAATCCATTCCTCTTCTCCAGCTTAGCTTTCGACCGCGCAGAAAAGTCCGATCACTTAGGAGGGGGAGAGCCATTGCGCCCCCTCGCTGCCTCCTAATTTGATCATAAAGCTAATCACTTGATCAACTTTAACAACAACTCTCCAGGTTGCTTAGAGTCTGCTTAAAACCTCCAGATCTCTTCTCATATGGTCTGCCCGAAGCCCGGTCCCAGGTCGATGCGCTGGGCTATGATATATTGCCTCTTTGGGCAGGCTCCCACGCAGATGACGAGAATAGAGCCTAATTTAGCGTTATGATTATTGGATCGCTGCAGGACACATTAGCCGTGGTACTACATTTCCAGTGCTTGACAAAGCCATTTTGAATAAGTATTTATGATCGCGGAAATTTCGTCCGTTTGGATTCAGCATTCGAGTGACAACAACTGCTATCCATCAGATTGTAGACAGGCTCCGCTAAGTGACATGATATGTAAACCTACCACTGCCCTCTGCTTGCTCTTGATCGGGCTATCTCTGCTGCAGTCGGGCTGTGCCCCTTTCAAGTCCACCAGAGTCGCCGCCGTTGCTTTGACTATGCAGGATGTGGGGCAGGCAGCAGCCAAGCAGT